>PPYE01071858.1_pt1 | contig 71660 bp, 53 predicted proteins | sample 1559881 | NCBI WGS metagenome assembly PPYE01 (sample SAMN08240022, study PRJNA423297) | Human gut metagenome, whole genome shotgun sequencing project. | reverse complement strand
AGTGGAAAATCTGACATTTCCGCTCTATCGCCCCTCATTTCTATTTTATCTTGTTTGTACCCCTTGTACACCGATGTTTAGGACGTTTTTTATATACCTCAAAATACAGGAAAAACAATTTTCTCGTATTTATTAAGAAATTTTTTAAAAATTTCTTCCCACACCCCGACAAATGCACTCATCCGTTTGGGATATGTGTGAAGGGGAAGCAAGAACTTTGCTTATTGCCTACCGGCGGGGAAGGAGGTGAACTCTTATGGAGCAATCCTCTTTTCAAGATGAGCAGACAGTCAGACATCAGTTTGATTCTCTGTGCAAGCTGGCATTGAAAAGTGAAGTTATTAATTATGAAAAGCATATGGCATATCGCCAGAAGTATGAAGTGATGTTGTCAGAATTATCAGAAAAGGAGTTGAGCAGACTTTTTATAATGGATGAGCATGAAATGGAAACACATCGTTTTCAGGTCCTGGGTTACGACATAGAAGTCAAAGATGCATTGATTGCTGAAGCACTGCAGACACTTACTGAAAAGAAAAGGAATGTTGTGTTATTATCATATTTTATGGATATGAGTGATGCAGACATTGCCAGAGAAATGAATCTTGTACGCAGCACAATTAATGAGCATCGTAGACGATCACTGGAACTGATGAGAAAAAATATGGAGGAATCTGCAAATGAAAAAAAGTAAAAAACAGAAATGCGCATTTGATTTGCTGCCATTCCATGTTATTGAGGCAGCATCAACTGGTGATACTGAGGCAATCCAGGCAGTGTTGAAGCATTATGAAGGGTACATAACAGTTTTGGCTACCAGAAAAATGTTTGACGAATTTGGACAGGTGCATTACTGTGTAGATGAAACTCTGCGTCAACGCCTGGAAGCAAAACTGATTACTAAGACCTTGGGATTTGATACGAAATCATATGTAAGGAAAAGTAATCAGTAAAGGGAGTATTTAATATAGATTCCTTTTCCCCTTCAGGAATTTTTGTACCTTGAAAATTGTATATTGTTTTACATACAGGACGTGAAGATATGTAGAGCCACTAGGTAAATCCGCCATGATATATCTGCTCTGTTAATGGAGTAAATACGAGGAAATGCTGAAATATAACATTGAAGTAAAGGTATGGAGCGAGAAGAATTTGACAAAATGTGTAGCAGCTGCACAGGGCGACGAAGCATATCTGTGATAATGATACTTCCAGAAAAAATCTGGTCATATTTAATGACGGTGCAAAACCGATGTGGGCAGAGTACTGAACTGCCACCTGTATTGTAATTTTATCTGCCGATGACAGTGTATAAAATTGTAAATTGTCATGGGCAGATAAAAATGTTTTGTCCAAAGAGAAAAGGAGGAGAGAAGAGTGGCGATTAAAATTGAAAAAGGTAAGATTCCAATTTGGGAAAAATATATGCTTACGGTGGATGAAGCAGTGCAATATTTCGGAATAGGTGAAAAGAAAATAAGGATGCTTATTTCGGAACATCTAAATTCAGAATGTTGCTTTACAGTCCAGGTGGGGTGTAAGTCATTGATTAACCGTAAGAAATTTGAGGCCTTTCTGGATCAGACTACGTCTTTGTAAAAAATATACGAACAATTTAGCACTTTAAAGTGGAAATGTTAGCCCTGGTATGATATAATACCTATATCGTGCTAGGGCTTCTTCGTAGAAAGGGGCGAAGACGTTTGGGTAAAACAAAACGTGACCAAAAACGACGAGATAAAAAAGGTCGAATTTTACGAAACGGAGAAAGTCAGAGAAAAGATGGAAGATATGCGTTTGTATATACAGATTGTTATGGAAAGCAGAAGTTTTTGTATAGTTGGAAATTAGAGCCAACAGATTCTCTGCCAACTGGATGCAGACCATGCTTAGCTCTAAGGGAAAAAGAAAAAAATATCCAAAGAGATTTACATGATGGTATAGTACCTTACGGAGGAAATTTAACAGTTTTGGATTTGGTTCAAAAATATATTGGACAAAAAAAGGGGGTTCGTCATAATACTCAGGCGAACTATGATTTTGTGATCAATATAATAAAAAATGAAGAATTCGGAACCAGAAGAATAGATAAAATAAAATTGTCGGATGCAAAAGCATGGTTTATTAAGCTGCAAGCAGATGGAAGAGGATACAGTTCCATTCACAGTGTGCGTGGAATTGTAAGACCTGCATTTCAGATGGCAGTTGAAGATGATTTACTGCGCAAGAATCCTTTTGAATTTCAATTATGTACAGTTGTCGTAAATGACAGTGTTACAAGACAGGCAATTACAAAAGAACAGGAAGAGTTATTTCTGGAGTTTATCCGAAATGATGACCATTACTCAAAATACTATAATGGAATGTTTATTTTGTTTAAGACTGGACTTCGTATTTCTGAGTTTTGTGGATTGACAGTGAAAGATATTGATCTTCAGGAGAGAAAAATCAATGTGAATCATCAGCTTCAGAGAACCAGAGGAATGCAGTACGTCATTGAAGATACCAAAACTTCAAGTGGAACACGAATGTTACCGATGACAGATGAAGTTTATGAATGTTTTGAACAGATTGTGAAAAACCGTAAAAAAGTAAGGGTTGAGCCGATTATAGATGGATATAGTCGATTCTTATTTCTGGATAAAAAAGATATGCCTGAAGTAGCACTTCATTGGGAAAAACATTTTCAGTGGGCGTTAGGAAAGTATAATCGTACTCATGAGGAACAAATGCCAAAGATCACGCCTCATGTATGCAGGCATACATATTGTTCCAATATGGCGAAAGCTGGAATGAATCCGAAAGCACTCCAATATTTAATGGGACATTCTGATATAGGGGTTACGTTAAATGTATATACGCATCTGGGATTAATTGATGCAAAAGAAGAGATGAATAGGATTGCAAAACTGGCATAGTATGATAAAATAATAGAAAAAAGAATTAAAAATAATCTGATTATAAGGTTCTTAGAAAGCCTGTTTTCCAGGCTGATTATTACTAAGAAGTTACTAAATTTGGATAAGAAAATATACGAATTTATGCTGTGATATACAGGAAAATGACAGGATTGAAGATTATCGGAAAATGCCTGTAAACAGCGTAAATACAGCATTTCAAGGAGTTTTAAGCAATGATAAGAGTGTTATTTGTCTGCCACGGCAACATATGCCGCTCAACCATGGCCGAAAGTGTTTTCACCTACAAAGTAAAAACACTCGGTCTTTCAGAGCAGTTCCTGATCGACAGTTTTGCGACAAGTACCGAGGAGATTGGGAATCCGCCGCACAGAGGAACTGCTAATAAACTTCGTGAAGTAGGAATCCCACTGGTTCCGCACAGAGCGAAACAGATCACATGGGCGGATTATAATAAATTTGACTATATTATCGGTATGGACACTGCAAATATACGGAATCTGAACCGGGTGCTGAGAAATGATCCGGAAGATAAGATTTATAAATTTCTCACTTTTTCAGGATCTGGACGTGATATTGCAGATCCGTGGTACACGGGAAATTTTGATGAAACTTATGAAGATGTGTTGGAAGGATGTGAGGGATTTCTGAAATATCTGAAGGAACATGGAGAAATTCAGTAACAGGACATCAACAGGATCCTCTGATGAGACATAAATGTGAAATAATATAAAAGATTTGACAGTAAAAGGCAGCGAAAGCTGCTTTTTCTGTCGATGAAAACTTCTTTACAAATTCAGAAACTTCTCTTATACTGTTCTATACAGCAGACAACTCAAAGATATATATTTATTCTATTCATTCAATAATTCAATTCAGAGGTTGCCGACCTGTTGAGGGCTGGCACCATCAAATCAGGACATTCGTCCGCATTGTTTCACAGAAAGGAATTAAATATGGAAAAAGGCTATGAAATGTTTATCACAGATCTGAGGAGGCTTCTTCTTGCTGCTATGGATATGGAAGAGGAGAAGATTTACTTTGCAAAAAAAGGCGAAAAGTATGGCTGTACAGGAGACAGGCTTTTTGTGGAGTGCGGAGATATTGAAAAGTCGCGCCAGATCTGTGGATTACATACGGAAGAACTTTATGAGCGGTACTGTAAAGAGCACAAACTGGAAAATATCATTCATGACTGTGTATGTGAAATAAAAAAAGCCAGAGAAAACTGTGTTATCTGTGACATAGAGCAACTGGAGAATTACGAAAAAGTGAAAGGAAAACTTTTTATCCGCCTTCTTAATGCAGATAAAAACAGAGATGTCCTGAAAGATACGATCCATCATAAAGTCGGGGATATAGCGCTTGTGCTTTATTATATGGCAGGAGAAAAAGACGGATATATTCTTAGTACAAAAGTAAAAAAACATTTTCTGGAACAATGGGAAAAAGATCCGGATATAGTTTTTGAGGCAGCACTGGTAAATACATATTTTATCAGTCCACCCAGAATATATCACTGGGAAAAAATGCTTTTTGATAAGGAATACAGGGGAGATAATTTTATGGACATATTGGGATCCTATCATCCGAATAAAGGGATATCAGGGAATTGTCTCAGCACAGAAAAACGTACTAATGGAGCAGCAGCAATCTTTCTTCCAGGTGTAGCCCGACGTCTTGCAGAGCTTCTGGAGTCTGATCTGTATCTTGTGTTTACCAGCATTCATGAAGTAATGGTACATAGCACAGATAAAGTTTATCCCGAAGAGCTGAAAGAGGTTCTCCTGGATACAGTCAAAAAAGCAACTCCGGAAGAAGATTATCTGACATCGTCCATTTACCGATATAGTCGACGTACCGGGGAGTTTTCTGTAGAAGTGAAATAGAAACGTAGATAAACAAAAAAGAACCAGGATGGAAATCCTGTCTGCAGGAATAAAATCCATCTTGGTTCTTTCTATATAGATTCTGCAGAAATTTTAACTGAGAAGAGCAGAATCATTGGAAAATTCTTCGCCGCTGGCTTCTTCGAATTTGTCAAGAAGATCTTTTACAGTAAGTTTTTTCTTTTCCTCACCCTGGATATCCAGAATGATCTTTCCCTCCCACATCATGATCAGACGATTGCCATGAGTGATAGCATCACGCATGTTGTGGGTGATCATCATGGTTGTCAGGTGATCACGGTTTACGATCATGTCGGTGATCTCGAGGACTTTGGCAGCAGTTTTTGGGTCGAGAGCTGCGGTATGTTCATCCAGAAGAAGAAGCTGAGGCTTTTTTAAGGTTGCCATCAGAAGAGTCAGAGCCTGGCGCTGACCGCCGGAGAGAAGGCCGACTTTGGAAGTAAGACGGTCTTCAAGGCCCAGACCAAGAATCTTCAGAAGTTCATGATATTCTTCCCGTTCCTGACGAGTAATACCTGGGCGGAGAAGCCGGGCCTTTCCACGGCGTTTTGCAAGAGCAAGGTTTTCTTCGATTCCCATAGTAGCTGCAGTTCCGGTCATAGGATCCTGGAATACACGGCCAAGATAAGCAGCTCTTTTATATTCGGAAAGTTTTGTGACATCGGTTCCACCGATAATGATCTTTCCGGAATCTACAGGCCAGGCACCTGCAACTGCATTCAGCATAGTAGATTTTCCGGCGCCGTTTCCTCCGATGACTGTAACAAAATCACCTTCGTTCAGATGAAGATCCACGCCGTTTAAAGCAACCTTTTCATTGATGGTGCCCGGATTAAATGTTTTATGTATATCGATCAGTTTCAGCATGATCATTTACCTCCCTGTTTGGCTTTTGTAAAGTATTTGCCCTTCCAGTATGGGAAAGCAAGGAAAAATGCAACGACGAGTGCGGAAAGCATTTTCAGAAGGTCTGTATCAATTCCCATCCAGATAACAATCTGAAGTACCAGATAATAAAGAATAGAACCAAATACAACGCTTAACAGCTTCAGTGCAAAGTTGCGGAAAATACGGCTGAAGATCGCTTCACCGATAATTACTGCAGCAAGACCGATAACGATAGAACCACGTCCCATGTTGATATCTGCAAATCCCTGGTACTGTGTGAGAAGAGCGCCGGAAAGAGCAACAAGTCCGTTGGAAAGCATCAGTCCCAGAACCTTATTGCGGTCTGTGTTGATACCCTGTGCACGGGACATGCTTGGATTACATCCGGTCGCACGCAGGGAACATCCGAGTTCAGTTCCGAAGAACCAGTAAAGGACTGCAATCAGAATGATGATCATAATTGCTACGATAAAAAGCGTATTCTGTGTTAGAGCAACACCCTTGACACGTCGAAGGGATACCAGAAGATTAAATTTATCAACATTGATCGCCTGGTTTGCTTTTCCCATGATCTTCAGGTTGACAGAGTAAAGGGAAAGCTGTGTCAGGATTCCGGCAAGGATAGCCGGGATGCCCATAAAGGTATGAAAAATACCGGTGGCAAGACCGGCCAGAAGTCCGGCTCCTGTTGCAGCCAGCATGGACACCCATACATTGTGTCCGCTGAGCATCATCATGATACAAACAGCGCCGCCTGTACATAAAGTTCCGTCAACGGTAAGATCCGCAATATCAAGAATGCGGAATGTAATGTACACACCGATCGCCATGATTCCCCAGATAAGCCCCTGTGCGGCAGCTCCTGGAAGTGCGGTTATTAAACTCATAATCTGCATGTTAAATTATCCTCCTCTTTTTTATGCACGAACAGCGAGAAGGGGAACTCCCTTCTCGCTGTATCAGTGTATAATAGGTTTTTTACCGATTATTCAGCTGTTTTATCTGTTTCGATTGCTTCATATCCATCCGGAATTTTAATACCAAGCTCGTCACAGATGTCTTTGTTGTATTCTTTTGTGAATTTTGGTGCATATTCAATCGGCATTTTGGAGATATCTTTACCATCCTGAAGGATGCTGACTGCCATTTCGCCGGTTTTGTATCCAAGATCATAGTAGCTGATGGAAAGTGTTGCAACACCACATGCCTGACAGATACCTTCTTCACCAGCGATTACCGGAACCTTTGCCGGAAGACAGATGTTGTTGATGATCTCAGTATTGGATGCTACAGTATTATCTGTAGGTGCATAGATCACATCACTGTCATTGGCAGCTGTGGTAACAACGGATGAAAGATCGTTGGAATCAGAGAATGCATAATCTTCACAGGTATAACCAAGCTTCTCAAGAGCATCTTTTACTGTATCTACCTGATACTGGGAGTTTGGCTCTGCTGAGCAGTAGAGAAGTCCGACATTTTTTGCATCCGGGAAAAGCTCATGGAGCATATCTGCCTGCTCATCAAGAGGAGCAAGATCAGAAGTACCGGAAATGTTCCCGCCTACTGTTCCGTCAAAGTCATCAATTCCAAGAGCGACACCATATTCGGTAACGGCTGTTCCAAGGATCGGGATATCGGAAGTTCCTGCAGCAGCAGCCTGAAGAGATGCGGTTGCGTTTGCGAGGATCAGGTCAGTTCCTTCAGAAACAAAGCTGTTGATAATCGTAGAACAGGTATTGGAATCACCCTGTGCATTCTGCTCATCAAATTTTACAGAATCACCCATCTTTTCGGTGATGGCATCCTCAAAACCTTTGGTTGCGGCATCCAGTGCATCATGCTGAACCAGCTGACAGATACCGATGGTGTAAGTTTTTTCTTCTTTGGCGCTTACTGTGGCAGCACAGGTTCCTGTTACAAGAGCTGCTGCGAGTACAGCTGTTAAAACACGCTTTTTCATATTGTTTTCCTCCTCACGATATAGTTGCATCTTTTTGAATATTAAAAAAGCAACACTGATTGTGTTAGTATAACGCTTTAACGCTTAAAAGTCAAGAAGAATTAACGTGAAAATGCGTTGATTGAAAAAAATATTCAGGACAAATCCGGGAAAATCCTCTGTATGGTCATAAATATCTGTCCGGTAAAATAAAATGATAAACTTATGCACAGGAAAAAGACAGATTCATATCTTATTATGACTGGATATTTTTGTAGGGAGAAAAATATGGCATATAAGATTGTTCTGGATGCAGGCCATGGTGGGGAAGATCCGGGAGCTGTTTATAAAGATCGTAAAGAAAAGGATGATAATCTGAAACTGGCACTTGCTGTGGGCAGGATTCTGGAGGATAATGGGGTAGACGTGGTGTATACAAGAACTACGGATGTTTATCAGACTCCTTTTGAAAAAGCGAGGATAGCTAATGAAACAGGTGCTGATTATTTTATTTCTTTTCACAGAAACAGCAGTCCGCAATCTGGACAATACAACGGAGTTGAGGTATTGATTTATGATAAGAAAGGCATAAAGTACCAGATGGCACAGAATATTGTAGGTGCACTTGGCGAGTTGGGATTTCAGGAACTGGGAGTAAAGGAAAGACCAGGGCTTGTTGTTCTCCGAAGGACTAAAATGCCGGCACTTTTGATAGAAACCGGATTTATTAATTCGGAGAAGGATAATCAGCTTTTTGATGAGAAGTTTAAAGAGATTGCCAAAAGCATTGCAGATGCGATACTGGGTACCCTGGATGATGAAAAAGTAGATACTCCGTTATATTATCGTGTACAGACCGGGGCTTTTCGAAATAGAGAAAATGCGGACCGGATGCTGTATCAGCTGACAGATCAGGGATTTCCGGCATTTATCCTGAAGGAGAATGATCTTTATAAAGTTCAGGTGGGTGCATATCTGCAGCTTGGTAATGCGGTGAATATGGAGCAACGTCTCAGAGACCATGGGTACAGTACCGTGATCGTTACAAGATAAAACAGGAGATCCGGATAGAATCTGAAACAGTATCCATGAGAAAGCATGATATGATACACAAAAATGAAGAAGATCAGAAATGTTTGTTTTTGCAAAAAGAATATTTCTGTTTGAGATACAACAGGGAAGGAAAACAGAGAATGTATGAGGAATTTTTAAAACAGATTGAAGATTTTATATTTATAGAAGATAAACCGGAAAAAGCGGATGTGATATTTGTTCCCGGAAACGGATATCCGCAGATGGCCGAAAAGGCGGCACAGCTGTACAGGTGTGGAATGGCGCCGAAGATACTTCCAAGCGGGAGATACAGTATTACAGCTGGAAAATTTGCAGGAGTGCTGGAAAAAAAAGAATATTATACCGGGGCTTATAAGACAGAATGGGAATTTTTAAGAGATGTCCTTATGAAAAATGGAGTGCCCAGGGAAGCTATTCTGAGAGAGGATCAGGCTACGTTTACTTATGAAAATGCAATCTACTCCAGGCAGGTAACAGACAGAGAGCACCTGAATATCCAGAAGGCGATTCTCTGCTGTAAAGCCTGCCATGCAAGACGTGCATTAATGTATTATAAAATGCTTTATCCGGACACAGATTTTTTTGTATGTTCATGTTGTGTGGATTCGGTTGATAAAAGTAACTGGAGTGAGACAAATGAGGGAATTGACGAAGTAATGGGAGAAATGACACGAATAATCAAACAGTTTTCTGTGATGCTTAAAAAAAATTAATTTGGGGGTGTCGTAAAAAAAAGAATTGTGTTATAATGCTTTTGACGAAAAAACGAAATATCTGTTACGAAAGATTAACAAGATATTAATTTTTGGAGAAATATTAATTCGGGCGCATGATAAATGCGTTCGATATTTTATGTAAAAGAATTTTCAGATAAATAACAAATATAAAACGAAAATTTTGAATATAGAGGTGCAGATTATTATGAAAAAGAATACAAAGATTACTTTTAGCAGAAGCTTTTCGATATTGGCAGCAGCGGCGTTATCTATGACATTGATGGGGGGACAGGCATTCCCGGCATATGCGGACAGCACTTCCGGTGTTGAATCCGGGGCTGTGATTCCGGACAATATTACGATTGACAGTCCAACTGCACTGAGAAATATTGCACTTCCATCTAATTCATATGGAACACTTTCCTGGGTGGATGGATCTTATATCCCGGAGAAACGTGTGCAGTCCTGTGAGGTTGTATTTAAACCGTCAACCAGTGCAGATCTTTCCGGACTTCCAGGATGGGACAGCGCTTCAGGAACGATCACCGGTTATGTAACTGTTGTTGTCAGCAGTCTTGACAGCACTTCAGAGGAGTATGTGAGCGATGAGGACAGGGATTCTTATGAATATGAGGAATCCGATGAAAAAGAAAAGAATACTTCCGACAGTGATGAGGACAGCTCAGATACGTCTGACAAAGAAACAGTAGAAGAAGATAATTCCAACGAGAGCGGAGACCAGAAAGATACTTCGGAAGACAGCAGTGCTGTTGAAGATCAGAATAAAGAAGATACAGATTCTTCTGGTGATAAGGATGGTCAGAATACAGATGGCCAGAACAAATCGGACCAGAAACCCCAGATAATGGAGACACCGGAGGCAACCGCAACACCGGCTGGAGAAGACGATACGCCGGACAATGAGAAACCGGAAGTAACAGAAACACCGGAAGTGAGCACAACTCCTGCAGCAGATGATAGCACCGCAGATTCTGATCCTGCAGATAGTAAAGCAGATAATAAAGATGACGCTCCAGAGGTAACAGAGACCCCGGATACAACAGAAATCCCAGAGATCACAGAAAAACCGGAAGATAACAAGGATAATATTTTTGACAGAAAAGACGATGCAGAAGATAAACGTCCTCAGAATGCGGCTACTGATCTGACAGATGCGGAGAAAGCTGCAACTGCTGTACAGAATCATACCTGTGATGGAATCACAGTATCCGGTATTGACCTTCCGTGGTATGTGCAGTTCCGTGTTTCCGGAGGTGATGACTACCAGTTTACCAATGAAGAGGATGCTGCGATCTTTAAATCCTATGAATTTGAACTCTGGGATACTCAGAAAAATACAGAATATGAGATTCCAGATGGAGAATACATCAGTGTAACCGTGCCGGTAAAAGCAGGCTATACATATTCTATTGAGCACCTTCTTGACAATGGCGCTATGGAAACGATCATCCCGAGTGTGGATGGAGATACCATGACTTTCAGTACGCATTCTTTCAGTCCGTTCGGTATTGCGGGAAGTAAATCTCTGGTAGGACCGGATGCGGGAAGCGACAGCAGTGTGACAGTGACACCGGCAGCGGATACTTCTTCCACAGATACGGGAGCAGGCAGTTCGACTGATACTTCCAATGACAGCGGTGAAAGCACAGATGAAATGGATACATCCAAAGATCTGTCTTCCGGAACAGCAGAGTTGACAGACTCTTCTTCACAGAACGGTACTGAGAGCAGTGAGTCCGAAGACCAGTCTTCACAGGCGAAATCCAAGAAACAGGTAAATACCGGAGATACGACACAGATTCTTCCTTTTGTAATTCTGTTTGTGGCAGCGACAGTTGTAGCCGGTGTGGCGGTATTCCTCAAAAAGAGAAAGAAATAAAATTAATAAGAATAAGAGTAAAAGTCCTCCCGTATAATGAGACTGGGAGGGCTTTTTATGCGTGTAAAAACAGTGTTGTGGTCATTATTACTGTCTTATGGGCTGACAGGACTTTTTCTTTTGCTTCTGGCTTTTCTGCTTTTTCAGTTTGAGCTGGGCGAAGGAGCGGCAGCTGCAGGAATTGTTTTTATTTATGTGGTGTCCTGCCTGGCCGGAGGTTTTGCCGCCGGCAGAATTATGCGTAAGAACCGTTATCTGTGGGGAATTGTTACAGGGCTGTCTTATTATGTTCTACTGCTTCTGGTATCTTTTCTGGCACAGGGAAAATGGGATATGACTTTTATCCATGCAGTGACTACTTTTTTTATGTGCCTGGGCGGCGGAGCCATCGGGGGAATGCTGTCGTAAAAGCTTGCAAAAAAATGCTTTGAAAATCGACAATTTTATGCTATACTAGGCGGAGAATAGAATACATAAAGGAGGATATATCATGGAACATATCAAGACATTAAATACAAAGAACCTTCAGAACACGGTTAAGAAGGGTGGATGTGGCGAATGTCAGACATCCTGTCAGTCTGCTTGCAAGACTTCCTGTACAGTAGGAAACCAGAGCTGCGAGCATAAATAAGAAGCAGCCGTTGAATGAGTGGAAAGCAGCGGGAGACCCGCTGCTTCACTTGTTTTATCTGAAAGTAACAGGTATCCAGCAAAACGCGCCGGAGGGCGCGTTTTGTCGGGTTATAAAAGATTTTTAGAAAGGATTGCGGGAAGATGAGTCTGATTCACCGTTATCAGAGTAATGGATATAATATCGTGCTGGACATCAACAGCGGCTGTATCCACCTTGTAGATGAAGTAACCTACGAGGTACTGCCGTATCTGGAAGAAGGCATGGAAGCGGATGCTATTGCCGAGAAGCTTGGCGACCGTTTTAAGAAAGAAGATGTGGAAACATCAGTAACTGAATGTAAGAAGCTAAAGGAACAGGGAATGCTTTTTACAAAGGATATTTATGAGAATATCATTGACGAATTTACCAAGAACCGTCAGACTGTTGTAAAGGCTCTCTGCCTTCATATTGCCCATGACTGTAATCTGGCATGCAGATACTGTTTTGCGGAAGAAGGAGAGTATCATGGAAGACGTGCGCTGATGTCCTTTGAAGTTGGAAAGAAGGCACTGGATTTCCTGATCGCCAATTCCGGTTCCAGAAAGAATCTGGAAGTGGATTTCTTTGGTGGCGAGCCGCTTATGAACTGGCAGGTTGTAAAGGATCTTGTGAAATATGGAAGAGAGCAGGAGAAGCTTCATAATAAGAAATTCCGTTTCACACTGACAACCAATGGCGTTCTTTTAAATGATGAGGTTATGGAATTCTGTAACAAAGAGATGGGAAATGTAGTTTTAAGTGTGGACGGAAGAAAAGAAGTCCATGATTACATGCGCCCGTTCCGTAAAGGTGCAGGAAGTTATGATCTGATCATGCCGAAATTCGAGAAATTTGCGGAGTCCAGAAATCAGGACAAGTATTATGTAAGAGGAACCTTTACCCATCATAATCTTGATTTTTCCCAGGATGTTCTTCATCTGGCTGACCTTGGCTTCAAACAGATCTCTGTGGAGCCGGTTGTAGCAGCAGATACAGAAGAGTATGCCATCCGTGAGGAGGATATTCCTCAGATCCTGGAACAGTATGACATTCTTGCAAAAGAAATGATCAAAAGAGAAAAAGAGGGAAAAGGATTCAACTTCTTCCACTTTATGATCGACCTTACCGGTGGTCCGTGTGTATACAAACGTCTTTCCGGATGTGGCTCAGGAACTGAGTACCTGGCTGTCACACCGTGGGGAGATTTTTATCCATGCCATCAGTTTGTCGGTGAGGAACAGTACCTCATGGGTAATGTAGACGAGGGAATCACAAAACCTGAAATCGTAAAAGATTTCGGAAGATGTAACGTCTACACCAAACCGGACTGTAAAGACTGTTTTGCCAGATTCTACTGCAGCGGCGGCTGTGCGGCAAACGGCTATCATTTCGGGGGAGATATCCGGGGGAATTATAAGATCGGATGCGAACTCCAGAGGAAGCGTGTGGAGTGCGCTATCATGATAAAAGCCGCTTTGGCGGAATAAGAGAGGAAAAAGAAAATGAAGAAAAGTAGAGGAATTGCAGTGCTGCTTCTGACAGCGATTGTCACAGTATTCTTCTGCTATGTGGCTGCGGTAGGCATTGGCCCTACAGGTACAGGTTCGGCTAAGAACATCAACACCGGACTTGATCTTGCCGGCGGTGTCAGCATCACATACCAGGCCAAGGACAGCAATCCGAGCAAGGAAGACATGTCCGATACTGTTTACAAGATGCAGCAGCGTGTTTCTCAGTACAGTACTGAGGCACAGGCGTATCAGGAAGGTTCCAACCGTATTACCATTGAGATTCCGGGAGTATCAGATGCAAATGCGATCCTGGAAGAACTTGGAAAACCAGGTTCCCTGTATTTCATCGATCAGACAGATGCAGACGGAAACCAGAACTTTACAACAGGAAACAGCGAGAGCGGATATGTCCTTGCAAGAAGCATCGAGGATATCCAGAAGGCCGGTTCTGTTGTACTGGAAGGTACAGACGTTGCAGATGCTGAGGGAGGTGCTTATCAGGATTCATCCACAAGCTCTCAGAAATACGCAGTCAGCCTGACTCTTACAAAAGATGGAAAAACCAAATTTGCGGAAGCTACCAAGGCAAATGTTGGCAAGCAGATCGCAATTGTATATGACAATCAGGTTTTAAGTGCTCCGAATGTAAATGAGGAGATCTCCGGCGGAAAAGCTCAGATCACCGGAATGGCAAGCACAGAAGAGGCACAGAACCTTGCTTCTTACATAAGAATCGGTTCCTTAAGCCTTGAGCTTACCGAGCTTCGTTCCAGCGTAGTTGCTGCACAGCTTGGTGAGGAAGCTATTGCTACAAGTGTGAAAGCCGGAGCGATCGGTCTTGTGATCGTTATGCTGATCATGATCATCGCATACCGCATTCCTGGTCTGGTTGCATCTGTTGCCCTGGTCCTTTATACAACTTTAATGCTGATCACACTGAATGCCTTTGATATCACCCTTACGCTTCCGGGTATTGCAGGTATCATTCTGGGCATTGGTATGGCGGTGGATGCCAACGTTATCATCTACGCCAGAATCCGTGAGGAGATCGCGGCAGGTCTTTCGGTCCATGCAGCGATCAAGAGTGGATTTGGCAAAGCGTTTTCCGCTATTTTTGATGGAAACATCACAACACTGATCGCAGCCTGCGTGCTGATGTGGCTGGGTTCCGGTTCCGTTAAGGGATTTGCCTACACGCTGGCGATGGGTATTGTAATCTCCATGTTTACAGCACTGGTTGTGTCCAGACTTGTGATCAATGCAGTATACGCAGTTGGTGTCCGTGATCCGAAATTCTACGGTGTTGCCAAAGAACGTAAGGTTGTGGACTTTGTTGGAAAGAGAAAGATCTTCTTTACCATCTCCATTATCCTGATCCTCTGCGGACCTGTGGGAATGCTGATCCACAGCAATGTGATCGGTGATAAAGCCATGAATTACAGTCTGGAGTTCTCCGGCGGTACTTCTACCAATGTAACCTTCAACAAAGAGATGGATATCAAGGAGATCGACTCTGAGGTAACACCGGTTGTTGAGGCCGTGACAGGAGATAAGAACGTACAGCCGACCAAAGTTCAGGGAACCAATCAGGTAGTGATCAAAACACGTTCTCTGGACCTTAAGGAACGTGAAGCACTGAACAAGGCACTGGAAGAAAACTTTGATGTAGACACAAGCCTGATCACATCTGAGAATATTTCCGCTACCGTTAGCAATGAGATGAGAAGAGATGCTATCGTAGCCGTTATCGTAGCTGCGATCTTCATGCTTCTTTACATCTGGTTCCGTTTCAAGGATATCCGCTTTGCAAGCAGTGCGGTACTTGCACTTCTTCATGATGTCCTGGTCGTACTTGCATTTTATGTTATTTCCAGAACATCTGTAGGAAATACATTTATCGCGTGTATGCTGACGATCGTAGGTTATTCTATCAATGCCACCATCGTCATCTTCGACCGTATCCGTGAGAATATGAAGGGCAGAAAGAAAGTCGAAGATGAGAAGTTGAAAGAGATCGTAAACACCAGTGTTACAGAAACTCTGACACGAAGCATTTACACATCTCTTACAACTTTCGTTATGGTTGCGATTCTTTATGTGATGGGCGTTTCCTCTATTAAAGAATTTGCAGCACCTCTGATGGTAGGTATCATTGGCGGAGCATATTCTTCTGTATGCATCACAGGTGCTCTGTGGTACACCATGAAGACTTTCAGAAAGAACCGTACTGCCGCACCGGCAGCTGCAGCAGCGTCCGTTCAGACTTCCTCTGAGAAAAAGGCAAAACAGCCATCCGGACAGCCGGCAGCCCCGCAGCAGCCAAAGAAGAAAAACCGTAAAAGAGTTGCTGAGCGTCTTGCGGCGCAGGAAGCAGCAAAACAGCAGAGCGACGAGGAGAAATCCGAGTAAAACTGCCAAATAACAGAAACGTTCCGTATCGGGAAAGATAATTTCCCGGCGGAACGTTTTTTTTTATGCGGTGTTTTCTTGTGCGTCACAAAAAACTTGCAGCCAGACGGGATTATGGGTTACAATATTATTATTGTGTCGCTTTGAAGGAAGAAAGCGACAAAGCATCGAGGAGGAAACAACATGGAACGATGGGTTGTTGCCGCAAAACGGGCGGATTTTACGGCAATTGGGAAAGAGTTTGGAATTGATCCGGTAATCGCCAGACTGATCCGGAACCGGGATGTACAGGACAGAGAGGAGATCCGCAGATACCTTTACGGAACCGTAGAAGAATTGGCTTCCCCACATTTAATGAAAGATGTGGATAAAGCAGTGGAAATCCTGCGAAATAAAATAAAAGAAAAAAAGCGTATCCGTATTATCGGAGATTATGATATTGATGGTGTAGTGTCCACGTTCATCCTCATTAAAGGACTGAAGCGAGTAGGTGCACTGGCAGATACATATATTCCGGACAGGGTGGCTGACGGATATGGGATCCACGAGCACCTGATCGAAAGAGCAGTGAACGATGGGATTGACGTAATTGTTACCTGTGATAACGGAATTGCGGCGTACAATGAGATTGCGATGGCAAAGGAAAAAGGAATAACAGTGATCATAACCGATCATCATGAGATTCCCTATAAAGAAACAGAAGCCGGCAGAGAGCTGATCCTTCCGCCAGCCGATGCCATTGTAAATCCCAAACAGCCGGACTGTAATTATCCGGAAAAAAGACTCTGCGGGGCAGTGGTTGCCCTGAAACTTGTGACAGCTCTCTATGAAGCCTGCGGTATTCCCTCAAAAGAGCTGGAGGACTTTCTGGAACTGGGGGCCATTGCCACAGTAGGAGATGTCATGGATCTTCAGGGGGAAAACCGTATCCTCGTAAAAGAAGGGCTGAGAAGACTTTCTCACACTTCCAACAAAGGTCTCAGTGAACTGATCCGTGCCAACGGTCTGGAAGATGGGCCGATCACTGCTTATCATGTGGGATTTGTGCTGGGGCCATGTATCAATGCCAGTGGAAGACTGGATACCGCTGCACGCTCTTTGAAACTTCTCTGTGCGGAGACGGAAGAGGAAGCGGCAAAACTTGCCGGTGATCTGACCGCGTTGAATCAGAGCAGAAAAGCTCTTACCGAAGAAGGAAAAGAAGAAGCGATCCGTATTGTGGAAGAGACAGAAATCGGACAGGACCGTGTTCTTGTGATCTATTTACCGGACTGTCACGAAAGCCTTGCCGGAATTATCGCAGGACGTATCCGGGAAAAGTACAATAAACCGGTCTTTGTTCTGACAAAAGGGGAAACAATGGTAAAGGGCAGCGGCCGTTCCATAGAAAGCTATTCCATGTTTGAGGAACTGGTAAAATGTGGGGATCTGATGGAGCAGTATGGAGGACACCCCATGGCTGCCGGACTTTCTATCAAAGAAGAAAATGTGGAAGAATTCCGCAGACGGTTAAACGAAAACTGTACGCTGACAGAAAAAGATCTGATGCCAAAGATTGTTATTGATGTGCCAATGCCGGTTTCTTATATTAATAAGGAACTTGTGGAAGAGATATCGCTGCTGGAGCCTTTTGGAAAAGGAAATACCAAGCCGATCTTTGCCCAGAAAGGACTTCATGTTTTAAGCAGCCGTGTTCTTGGTAAAAATAGAAATGTGGCGAAACTTCAGCTGTCAGACAGCACGGGCTGTGTGATAGAAGCGGTCTATTTCGGAGAAGCGGATGAATTTATAAATGAAGTGAAAAACAGCAGTTCTGTTGCTGTAACATATTATCCGGAAATCAACAGATATCAGGGAAGAGAGACTTTGCAGATCGTGATCCGAAATTATCTTACAGAATAACAGGAATATCGGCACGCAAAAATACAGATCCTGACAGTTCGCAACTGACAGAAAGGCAGGAAAGTGGACCGTGCACTGGGCAATATGCAATCCAAAGCCTGTCGGAATTCTGCGAGTTCTGTCGGGTTGCACATTGATTCCCTACAGAAAAAGTGCTATACTATCTATCATCTGATTGACAAATTAAACCATTGGAGGTTATTATGAAAAAAATAGAAGAATATGTAAGAAGTATCCCGGACTTTCCAGAGCCAGGGATTATTTTCCGTGACGTCACCAGTGTTATCCAGGATGCGGATGGATTACAGCTTGCGATTGATTCCATGCAGGACTGTCTGAAAGGTGTAGATTTCGATGTGATCACAGGTCTTGAATCCAGAGGCTTTATCTTTGGTATGCCGATCGCATACAATCTTCATAAACCATTCGTTCTGGTACGTAAAGCAGGAAAGCTCCCATGTGAGACCATTTCCAGAACTTACGATCTGGAATATGGAAGTGCAACGATCGAGATGCATAAGGATTCTATCAAGCCAGGACAGAAGGTTGTAATCGTAGATGACCTGATCGCTACAGGCGGAAGCGTGGAAGCAGCTATTAAGCTTGTGGAAGAGCTTGGCGGCATCGTTGTGAAAGTTGTTTTCCTCATGGAGCTTGCAGGCCTGAAAGGACGTGAGCGTCTGAAAGGCTATGATGTAGCATCTGTGATCTGCTACGACGGAAAGTAATTTTTGTCGGTGGAAGGGGATGTGAACTGTTGTAGTCATACGGCAGTATGAAATTGTGCACAGGCAGGTGGGATTTAATGGCAGAGACAAAAAATACGGAAAAACAGAACATTGAAATACAGAAGGAAGAAGAAAAAGAAAAAATGGAATCTGTCCGGAAGGCAGATGCGGCGGTAAAATCCATGCATGATTTTACAAGCCCTGAGGTTCTTTATCAGGAGCTGATAAAAAGCGTGAAGAAATATCATCCGTCTACAGATATCTCCATGATCGAAAAGGCCTATAAAGTGGCTAGTGAGGCACACAAGGATCAGAAACGTAAATCCGGTGAGCCCTATATCATTCATCCTCTCTGTGTAGCGATCATCCTTGCGGATCTTGAGCTGGATAAGGAGACCATTGTGGCAGGTCTTCTTCATGATGCAGTAGAAGATACCTGGATGACTTATGAAGAAGTGGAAAAGGAATTCGGTTCTGAGGTAGCACTTCTGGTAGATGGTGTTACCAAGCTGGGACAGCTGTCCTATTCCAAGGATAAGGTAGAGGTCCAGGCTGAGAACTTAAGGAAGATGTTCCTTGCAATGGCCAAAGATATCCGCGTTATTCTGATCAAACTTGCAGACCGTCTTCATAATATGCGTACCTTGCAGTATATGAGACCGGAGAAACAGCAGGAGAAGGCAAGAGAGACCATGGATATTTATGCTCCCATTGCCATGCGTCTTGGTATTTCCAAGATCAAGGTAGAGCTGGATGATCTTTCACTTAAATATCTGAAACCAGATGTTTATTATGACCTTGTAGAAAAAGTAGCCCTTCGTAAAAGTGCCCGTGAAGCGTTTGTCAATTCTATTGTGAAGCAGGTAAAGCAGCACATGGAAGATGCCAACATCAAGGCGCAGGTGGATGGCCGTGTGAAACATTTCTTCAGTATTTATAAGAAAATGGTCAACCAGGACAAGACCATTGACCAGATCTATGATCTGTTTGCTGTGCGTATCATTGTGGACACCGTAAAAGACTGTTATGCAGCACTTGGTGTTATCCATGAGATGTACAAGCCGATCCCGGGTAGATTTAAAGATTATATCGCAATGCCGAAAGCCAACATGTATCAGTCTCTGCATACAACACTGATTGGCCCCAACGGACAGCCTTTCGAGATCCAGATCCGTACATTCGAAATGCATAAAACCGCAGAATATGGTATTGCAGCCCACTGGAAATATAAGGAAACTTCCGATGGCAAGAAACCTGGCAAGAGCGAGGAGGAGAAGCTGAACTGGCTGCGCCAGATCCTGGAGTGGCAGCGAGACATGTCCGATAACCGGGAGTTCATGAGCCTTCTGAAAAACGACCTGGATCTTTTTGCAGACAGTGTTTACTGTTTCACGCCTCAGGGTGATGTCAAAACTCTCCCCAATGGTTCCACACCGATCGATTTTGCATACAGCGTGCACAGTGCAGTAGGAAATAAGATGGTAGGTGCCAGAGTCAATGGTAAACTGGTTCCTATTGAATATAAGATCAAAAACGGCGACCGTATTGAGATCATCACATCTCAGAATTCTCAGGGCCCAAGCCGTGACTGGCTGAAGATTGTAAAGAGTACACAGGCTAAGAACAAGATCAACCAGTGGTTTAAGAAAGAACTGAAAGAAGATAATATCCTGAAAGGTAAGGACATGCTGAACCAGTATGCCAAGACCAAAGGATTTAAACCAGGCCTGTACACCAAGCCGCAGTATATGGAATCCGTAATGCATAAATACGGTTTCCGTGACTGGGATTCCGTACTGGCAGCTATCGGACATGGCGGCCTGAAGGAAGGCCAGGTGTTCAATAAACTGGTAGAAGCCTATGAGCGGGAGCACAAGAAGAATCTTACAGATGAGCAGGTTCTGGAAGCTGCTTCCGAGTCACAGGAGAAGCTGCACATTGCCAAGAGCAAGAGCGGCATTGTGGTAAAAGGTATCCATGATGTTGCAGTCCGTTTTTCCAAATGCTGCAGTCCGATCCCGGGAGATGAGATCGTAGGCTTTGTCACAAGAGGAAGAGGAATTACCATTCACCGTACGGACTGTGTAAATGTCCTTAATATGCCGGAAATCGACAGGAAACGTCTCATTGAGGCAGAGTGGCAGATGCCGGATAAGGCAGATTCTGAGAAATACGAAGCAGAGATCCAGGTTTACGCAAACAACCGTACCGGACTTCTGGTAGATATTTCCAAGATCTTTACAGAGCGGAAGATCGATCTTCGTTCCATCAACAGCCGTACCAACAAGCAGGAACGTGCGACGATCTCCATGTCCTTTAATGTATGCAGTAAACAGGAACTGAATTCCCTGATCGAGAAGATCCGTCAGGTTGAAAGTGTTCTTGACGTAGAAAGAACAACGGGTTGACCCGATAAACGGAGGAAATTTTATGAGTAAGCTTGAAATGCAGCAGTGCGTGCTGGGGCAGGTGTTTACCAATTGCTATTTTCTGAAGAATAAGAAGACCGGAGAGCTGCTGATTGTAGATCCGGGAGACTATGCGGAGAAGGTTTTTCAGAAAGTAGCTCTTATGCAGGGAAAACCGGTGGGAATCCTTCTGACCCATGGCCATTTTGATCATATCATGGCTGTGAAGGAAGTGAAGGAAAAATATCAGATCCCGGTTTATGCCTGCAGACAGGAAGAAGCAATGCTGGCTGAGCCCACAGTAAATATGACTGCTGTTTATGGAAGATCCTGTTCCATTAAGCCGGATGTTCTTCTGGATGACGGTCAGATTTTTGAAGCAGCCGGATTTTCCATCCAGATGTTCCATACACCGGGACACACCAAGGGAAGCTGCTGCTACTATATTGAGGATGAGGGCGTACTTTTCAGCGGAGATACATTGTTCTGTGGCTCTGTTGGAAGAACCGATTTTCCGGGCGGAAGTTCTGCGGAGATCGTAAGGAGTCTTCATAAGCTTGTGGACGCATTGCCGGAAGATACAGAGGTATTTCCGGGACATGACACATCCACAACCATTGGTTACGAAAAGAGGTATAATCCATTTGTATAAGATTGGCATTTTGTTTCAGAACAGAGATTTTGAACATGATGTGTATGAGCTGATCAAAGCGTTTTATCCCGGAAATGAGATCACTTCTCTTTATGAGGAGGATGATGCGGATTATGATATCCGCTTCCGGGTTTCCCGTGATGAAGAAGGTTATACCATCAGTTACGATAACGGAATAGAGAAAAAGACAGCTCACGGGGCTGTGATGGAAGGGCAATCCAGTGGAGAAGCTTCGGATGCCCTTATTTCTTGCGATGATGCCCATGATACCCGCAGAAAAAATAAAGACGCTATCAAATATGCCCTTTATCAGATGCTTTCCAAAGTTACAGGAAAGACACTTCCATGGGGAAATCTTACGGGTATCCGTCCTGTAAAAATGGCGATGGGTATGCTGGAATCCGGAATGAAGAATACAGAGATCGCCAGATATATGAGAGAACAGTATCTGGTAAGCCCGGAAAAAACCGCCCTTGCAGTTACCATTGCCAACCGTGAGCGGGATATCCTGAAAAATATCGATTATGAGAACGGTTACAGCCTTTATGTGGGAATTCCTTTCTGTCCAAGTATTTGTCTGTACTGTTCTTTCAGTTCCTATCCACTGGAAAAATGGCGTAAATATGTAGAAGATTATCTGGATGCACTGGTCAAAGAAATCCAGGCTGTTTCCCAGATGATGAAAAATCGGAAATTGGATACGGTTTATATTGGCGGTGGAACACCTACCACTCTGGAACCGGATCAGCTTCGGAGACTTCTTGGCGCGATCACGGAATATTTTCCCTGTGAGGAACTGGAGGAATTTACAGTTGAGGCAGGAAGACCGGATAGTATTACGTTGGAGAAACTTCAGGCAATCCGGGAATTTCCGGTTACCAGAATTTCCGTAAATCCGCAGACCATGAATCAGGAGACCCTGGATATCATCGGCAGACGTCATACGGTAGAGCAGACTAAAAATGCGTTCCATCTGGCAAGAGAAGCCGGGTTTGACAACATCAATATGGATCTGATCGTAGGCCTTCCAGGTGAGGATATCACGAAAGTGCAGCATACACTGGACGAGGTAAAAGCTCTCGGGCCGGACAGCCTGACTGTACATTCTCTTGCTGTGAAGCGTGCGGCAAGACTGAATATCTTCCGCGACAAATACCAGGAGATGACTTTCGAAAATAATCAGGAAATCATGAACCTTACCATGAAAACTGCCTACGAGATGGGAATGGGTCCTTATTATCTGTACAGGCAGAAGAATATGAAGGGAAATTTCGAGAATGTCGGTTATTCTGAGGTTGACAAAGCGGGGATTTACAATATACTGATTATGGAGGAAAAGCAGCCGATCATCGCACTGGGTGCAGGTGGTTCCTCCAAGCTTGTGTTTGATCACGGACAGCGGATCGAGCGTGTGGAGAATGTAAAGGATGTTACCAATTATATCGCACGTATTGATGAGATGATCGAGAGAAAACGCACAGGCATTGAAAAATGGCTGTAGACGGAAAGGAGAGACAGATCCTTGAAAAGCGTACAGAAGATAAATGAGACTACGCAGGATCGGATTCTGGAAATGGATCTTTCCGCAGAACTGAAACATGGAGTTGTTGTCAGCAATCTTGCCTATGATGTGGCAAAGGAGCTTGGTCTTGGTGAGGAAGAATGTTATCAGCTGGCCATTGCCGGAATGCTCCATGATATCGGCAAGCTGAAGCTGGAAGGATACATTAATGGCCAGGAGCAGAATCCGATGGTCATTGAAGAACTGAAATATGTCCGCATGCACTCCACATTAGGTTATGAGATCCTGAAGGACCAGGGATATTCCGATTATGTTCTGGAAAGTATTCTTTACCATCATGAGAATTTTGACGGCAGCGGATATCCCAGCAACAGAAGCGGAAAGGATATTCCTATGGGTGCAAGGATACTGAGAGTATGTGATGTATATGCGGCTTTGAGTATGGACAGACCATATCGGAAAGCTCTGGAAAAAGATGAAGTTTTAAGACTGATGATCGATGAGATTAAAAACTTTGACATGCAGGTGTTTCTTGCATTTCAGAGGGTGATTCATAAAGGAGGAAACTATGGCATTAAAAAAGAAACCGGTTACAGGAATGAAGGACATTTTACCGAAGGAAATGGCAATCCGTAACTATGTGATGAATATGATCAGAGAGACGTACGGAACCTTTGGTTTTTCCGCGATCGAGACTCCCTGTGTAGAACATATTGAGAATCTCTGCAGCAAGCAGGGCGGTGAAAATGAAAAACTGATCTTCAAGATCATGAAGAGAGGTGAAAAACTGAAACTGGATACTGCAAAAACAGAGAACGATCTGACAGATTCCGGTCTCCGCTATGACCTGACTGTACCGCTTTCCAGGTATTATTCCAATAATGCCAATGAGCTTCCGGCTCCGTTTAAGGCACTTCAGATGGGAAATGTATGGAGAGCTGACCGTCCGCAGAGAGGTCGTTTCCGTCAGTTTATGCAGTGTGATATCGATATCTTAGGTGAGCCGACTTACCTGGCTGAAATTGAGCTTGTACTTGCAACAACAACACTTCTCGGAAAACTGGATTTCCACAACTTTACCATCCGTATCAATGACAGAAGAATCCTGAAGGCAATGGCTCAGTACAGCGGATTCCCGGCAGAGAGCTTTGACACTGTATTTATCATCCTGGACAAGATGGATAAGATCGGCATCGAGGGTGTTGCTGAGGAGCTTGAGAAAGAGGGATTTGCAAAAGAGAGCATTGACACTTATCTGGGACTTTTCCGTGAGATCACCAACGATGTTGAGGGTGTCCGTTATATTAAAGAGAAACTTTCCGATGTTCTGGAGGCAGGTATCGCCGAGGACCTTGAGACCATTATCAATACGGTAGAATCTGTAAAAACTGCAGATTTCAAGATGTCCTTTGACCCGACACTGGTACGTGGAATGTCCTATTACACAGGCCCGATCTTCGAGATCTCCATGGACGAGTTCGGCGGAAGTGTCGGCGGTGGCGGACGTTATGATGAGATGATCGGTAAATTTACAGGAAATAATACCTGTGCCTGCGGTTTCTCCATCGGATTTGAGAGAATCGTCATGCTGCTTCTTGAGAGAGGCTATGAGATCCCAACCAAGAATGGAAAGAAAGCATATCTGATCGAGAAGAATATGCCGGCGGACAAACTTCTGAACATCCTGAAACAGGCAACAGAGGAGAGAAGTGCCGGTACACAGATCAATATCTCTATTATGAAGAAGAACAAAAAGTTCCAGAAAGACCAGCTGGCAGCAGATGGTTATACAGAGTTTGTAGAATTTTTCAACAGAGACTAAATATCTGTTGATGAACAAAGATATCAGAGTAAAATAAAAAGACTGCGATCAGAGTAGTCTGAGGAGGATAAAGAGATGGCTGAAAGCATGCAGGGACTGCACAGAACCTGCCGATGTGCAGAAGTGACCACAGAGATGGTCGGAAAAGAAGTAACATTAATGGGATGGGTGGCAAAAGCCAGAAATAAAGGAGGTCTTGTATTTGTAGACCTTCGTGATCGTTCCGGAATCATGCAGCTGATTTTTGAGAATGGCAGCATTGACGAGGAAGGCTTTACAAAAGCTGGCAAGCTCCGTAGCGAGTTTGTCATTGCCGTAACCGGTACTGTAGAAAAACGTGGAGGAGCTGTAAACGAGAATCTTGCAACAGGCGAGATCGAGCTTCGCGTAAAATCCCTCCGTGTTCTTGCTGAGGCAGATGTACCGCCATTCCCGATCGAGGAGAATAGCAAGACAAAAGATGAGATCCGTCTGAAATACCGTTATCTTGACTTAAGAAGACCGGATCTTCAGAGAAACATCATGATGAAGAGCAAGGTTGCTCAGCTTACAAGACAGTTCTTCACAAACGAGGGATTTCTTGAGATCGAGACACCGATGCTTGGAAAGAGTACTCCTGAGGGAGCCAGAGACTACCTGGTACCATCCCGTGTTCATCCGGGAAGCTTCTACGGACTTCCACAGTCTCCGCAGCTGTACAAACAGCTTCTGATGTGCTCCGGATTTGACCGTTATATCCAGATCGCAAGATGTTTCCGTGATGAGGACCTTCGTGCTGACCGTCAGCCGGAGTTCACACAGATCGATATGGAGCTTTCTTTCGTAGACGTAGACGATGTTATCGATGTTAATGAGAGATATCTTGCATTCCTGTTCAAAGAAGTTCTGGACATCGATGTAAAACTTCCGATCCAGAGAATTACCTGGCAGGAAGCTATGGACCGTTTCGGTTCTGATAAGCCGGATATGCGTTTCGGCATGGAGCTTCATGATGTCAGCGATATCGTAAAAGACTGCGGTTTCGGTGTATTCACAGGTGCTCTTGAGAACGGCGGAAGCGTTCGTGGTATCAACGCAGAAGGCCAGGGTGCAATGCCGAGAAAGAAGATTGACAAACTTGTTGAGTTCGTAAAAGGTTATGGTGCAAAGGGTCTTGCATACATTGCCATCGCAGAGGACGGAACCAGAAAATCGTCCTTTGCCAAATTTATGAAGGATGAGGAAATGGATGCCCTTGTAAAAGCCATGGACGGTAAGCCGGGAGACCTGCTCCTTTTCGCAGCAGACAAGACAAAACTGGTATACGATGTACTTGGTGCCCTTCGTCTTGAGCTTGCAAAACAGATGGATCTTCTTGACAAGAACGAGTACCGTTTTGTATGGGTAACAGAGTTCCCGCTTCTTGAGTGGAGCGAGGAGGAGAACCGTTTCACAGCGATGCACCATCCGTTCACTATGCTTATGGAAGAGGATCTGCCGCTTCTTGACACAGATCCGGGAAAGGTCCGTGCAAAAGCATACGATATCGTTCTTAACGGAAATGAGATCGGTGGCGGTAGTGTCCGTATCCATCAGGATGATATCCAGGAGAGAATGTTTGAGGCACTTGGCTTCACAAAAGAAGCTGCACATGAGCAGTTCGGCTTCCTTCTGGATGCCTTCAAATACGGAGTTCCGCCTCACGCAGGACTGGCATACGGCCTTGACAGACTTGTTATGCTTATGGCAAAAGCAGATACCATCCGTGATGTTATCGCATTCCCGAAGGTTAAGGATGCTTCCTGTCTGATGACTCAGTCACCAAGTCAGGTAAGTGAGGCACAGCTTCACGAGCTGGGACTTGATCTTGAGCCTGCGAAGGAAGAAGAGGAAGAATAAAAATCATGCAGCCGACAATCTATACATTTCTGATCGTTTGTCCACTTGTATTTCTTGCCGGATTTGTAGATGCTGTAGCAGGCGGGGGAGGCTTGATCTCCCTGCCTGCTTATCTTTTGGCCGGAGTTCCCATACATAATGCCGTTGCTACTAACAAACTGTCATCAGCAACGGGAACTCTGATCTCTACGGTACGTCTGTGTAAGAATAAATTTGTAGACTGGATTCTGGTACTCCCGTGTATCCCGATGGCGCTTCTGGGATCAACAATGGGAGCACATGTAGCACTTGTTGCCAGTGATAAAATCTTGCGTTATATGCTGATCCCGGTACTTCCGGTAGTTGCTTTTTATGTATTGCGTAAGAAGAATATGGATGAAAAAGGCGGAGAGATCGCCAGAAAGAAACAGATTCTGATCTGTGCCCTGTGTTCTCTTGCTGTGGGCTGCTATGATGGTTTTTATGGCCCCGGGACAGGAACCTTTCTCCTGCTTCTGTATACAGGACTTGGAAAAATGAGTGTGGCAAAAGCGTCCGGTACCATGAAGGTTACCAACCTTTCTTCCAATGTAGCGGCTCTTGTGGTATTTCTGCTCAGCGGAAAGATCGTGATCATGCTTGGAATTGCAGCATCTGTATTTTCTATTGCAGGACATTATACAGGGGCAGGCATGGTTATGAAAAACGGAAGCCGGATCATCCGGCCTATTATTCTTATAGTACTTGCACTGCTTTTTATAAAAATCATATCCGGAGTATAAAAAAACTCTCATTTGTTTTCCGTTTCAGTCTGTATGACCAGGAAATTCAAATGGGAGTTTTTTACTGGATCAGCGAAGTCCCCTCTATAGTTGCGAACATCTGCCGGATTAATTTTATTCGTCACTGTCGGAATCATCGACATTATCATCGACTTCTTCTGTTTCCGTTTCATTGTCACCGGAATTATTGTCTTCATCAGAGACCTCTTCGTTTCCGGTGCCCTGATCGTCAGAAATATCCTCTGTCATATCTTCAGGGACAGGAGATGCGGTAAGTGTTCCAAAAATAGCATTGCCAAGTTCGGTTCCGGCATCTTCGAGTTTCCAGGAAGCGCCGTCATTTATCAGGTGAAAAACAGCGTTGGCAGTTATGGTTGATTCGTTGTTCTTGATACTGTCAAGAAGAAGTTCGTGAGATTTGTCATATCTTTTCTGAGAGCCGTCAATCACTGCATCAGCGGAACCAAGATAGGTATTTAGTTCTTTTTCATATTGAGAGAGAATCGAATCACTGTCAAAAGTAGTCAGCTGTGCACTGACCTGAGCAAGATAGCCCGAGATGGAACTGTCTGTTATTTTATAGTTAAAACAGGAGTGAAACTGTTCCATAAGTGCGGATGCAATGGCATTTTTTGCTGGGTCTGAAGTGTTCAGGATGGAGTCCAGACCAAGGTAATTGGACATCTGCTGAACATCCATTTCCTGCAGGGTTTTCAGATAAATTGCCAGGGTTTCATCAGCTGGGACAAGATCCGGATCGGATAAATAGGTGATCAGACCTCCAACCAGGTCATTTTCCAGAGAAGAACTGTGTGTGATATCCCAGTCCGGTTCGGAAGAGGAACCATGATTGATCAGCTGAATGGAAGCATTTCGGTCTATGGTTTTATAGGAACCTTTTTTCAGGAGTTTGTGGAGATGCAGATAACGCTGCTCCAGAGAATTCCCATCATTATCTGTGCTTTTTTCACTGGAAGCGGCTTTTAAGATTTCATCTTTAAGGCTCTGGGTAATGAAATCTTTCGCAAGCGCCTGGGAATCCAGAGTGGTAAGCCGCAGGTGTGCAGAAGCAGTTTCCTGATCCTGGTCAATGGATATATCCAGTATTTTGTAATCAAAATTCTGGAAGAAGAGGGAAAAGACTTCTTTTATATCATCAGAAAGTTCCGTATTATCATCAGAATCTGGAAACAGTTCCTGATACGATATGTATTTCATGGTCGTTTCGGAATCCAGATTTTTAAGAAGATCCAGATCCTTTTTGATCGCTTTCTCCGCAGATGTTTTTGCCAGGTGGGAACAGCCGGTTATGGAGACTGCCAGAAAAACAAAGAAGAAAGCCAGCAGATATTTCACTGTCTTCATATCGTTCTTTCCTTTCAAAAAAATTTACATCTTATTTTATCAGATATCGCCTCAAAAGTCAAAAATCGCATAAAACTATACTATTTTTATAAAAAAATGGTGAAAAATTTGTGAAATTTGCATCGTTTTCCTCAAAGACTTTTCTTTTTCTCTTTAATCTGCTATGATGTTTGAAGCAACTTGTAGTTTCGGCATAATGCTGAGAAAAGAGGAAATATATGAAAAAACGTATTTTAATTGCCCTGGGAATTATTATACTGGCAGCCGGTATTGGAGCAGGTGGCTGGTATTACTACAGTCATCATATGGGGACTGTAAGCGGCAGTGATACCGTATATGTAACGAAGATAAGCAAGCTTTCAGAAATGGATTCCGGTGTGGAGAATCGTTATGCAGGCGTGGTGGAACCGCAGGAAACTGTGCAGGTAAAGATCGAGAGCGGGCGAAAAGTAAAAGAAGTACAGGTAAAGACCGGTGAAGAAGTGAAAAAGGGTCAGCTCCTTTTTCAGTATGATCTGGGAAGTATCCAGCAGAGTCTGCAGGAAGCACAGCTGGCACTGGACCGGCTGAAAAACGAAGCTTTAAGCATTTCGGATCAGATTACGACTCTGGAAGCTGAGAAAAAGAAAGCTACAGCTGATAACCAGCTTTCTTATACAATAGAGATCGAAACTCAGAAAATGAATCTCAAGAAGAATGAGTATGATCAGAAGAGTAAACAGGCAGAAATCGAAAAGCTTTCCCAGGCAACGCAGAATACTGAGGTGCGAAGTGAAATTGATGGTGTAGTCCAGAAGATCGATACTTCCAAGATGGGGGGCGACAGTTCTGATGGGGTAGATGATACTTTGACGGAAGGAACTGCGGATTCATCGGACTCAGGCTCTGGAGATAGTTCCAGCAATGCATTTATTACGATCCTGAGTACAGGGGCTTACCGTGTAAAGGGAACGGTAAATGAAGTAAACCGGGATTCGATCATAGAGGGAACGCCAGTGATCATCCGCTCCAGGGTAGACGCATCAAAAACCTGGAAAGGGACAATGGGGTCCGTTGATATGGATAATTCGGCTACTAACAGCAGCTCAGATGCTGCAATGTTTGGAATGTCCAGTACTGGTGATGATCAGACTTCCTCCAGTACATATCCGTTTTATGTGAATCTGGATTCTTCGGATGGTCTGATGCTTGGACAGCATGTTTATATTGAACCGGATGAGGGACAGGATGATAATAAAGCAGGTATCTGGCTGAATGATTACTTTATTGTGGATGCGGATACAGATAGCCCTTATGTATGGGTTGCAGGCAGTGGGAACAAACTGGAAAAGAGAGATGTTGTACTTGGACAGTATGATGAAAATCTAGCGGAATACGAGATTGCGGACGGGCTTACAGAGAAAGACAGGATCGCATTCCCGACAGAGGAACTTAAAGAGGGAATGTCTGTTGTAGAGGGAACCGCTGATCAGACAACTGCGGCTATGTGGGATACTTCTGATGAAGATTCCCAGGATGTTTCTGATGAAGATTACAGCGATATGGAAAGCGATGGATCAGAACCTGATATGGTCGAAGACAGCGGTCTGGATGGAGATATGAGCACAACGGAAGGGCTTTCTCCGGAAGATGACCTCGTTCCAATGGAAGGAGCACCGATGGAATGATTTTGGATTTAAAGGGAATATATAAAGATTACCAGCAGGGGAAAATGACAGTTCCAGTATTGAAAGATGTGAATTTTTCGATGGAAGAGGGTGAATATGTAGCAATCATGGGACCATCCGGTTCTGGAAAAACCACACTGATGAATATTATCGGCTGTCTGGATAAACCTACGAAAGGAACTTTTCTCCTGAATGGAGAGGATATTGCAAAGTGCACGGAGAATGAAATGTCAGATCTTCGTTTGAAAACCATAGGCTTTGTGTTCCAGAGTTTTCACTTGCTTCCAAGACAGAGTGCGCTGACAAATGTTGAGCTGCCTCTGAATTATGCAAAAGTCCCAAAGAAAGAACGCAGGGAACGTGCTTTGAAAGCGCTGGAGCGTGTAGGACTTGCTGACAGGGTTAATTTTAAGCCGAATCAGCTTTCCGGTGGTCAGATGCAGCGAGTTGCCATTGCAAGGGCGATTGTAAACAATCCCAAACTTTTGCTTGCAGACGAACCTACGGGAGCATTGGATACAAAATCCGGAGCACAGGTCATGGAACTTTTTCAGAAGCTGAATGATGAGGGAGTATCTGTACTGATGATCACGCATGATCCGGAAATTGCGGCACACGCCAAGAGAGTTGTTATGATCCGTGATGGTGAGCTGCAGGAAAAGAGGTGATAACATGAAAGTGGTGAAGAGAATAATTGTCGGTGTATTGATCGCAGCACTGGCATCAGCTGGTATTTATACAGGTCTTATGCATGTAAAAGAATCCAAGGTGACAGAAGTACCGGTAACAAGTGTCAGCAACCTTATGACAGACTGGTATTCGGAAACAACGCTGGATGGAACCATCACCACAAATGTTGCGCAGAATGTAAATATGGATAAAGATATGATCATTGAGAAGATTTACGTTTCTCAGGGTGATGATGTAAAAAAAGGAGACAATCTGATCTCCTTTGATATGACGCTTGTAGAGATGGAACTGAATATTGCAAAGCTGAAACTGCAGAAACAGGAACAGGATCTTACAAAAGCCCAGAACCGTCTGACAAGTCTTCAGAACGGAGGACCTATTGAGGACAGTACGGACAGCACAGATGATACAGAGCTGAATTCTACAGATGGAAATACCGGTGACAGTAATATGACAAGCACGGATATTCCTTCTGATGGAAGCGGTGATGATGAGATGCAGTCCACAACCGGTTCTCTGGGAACTGCAGTAGATGGAAGTTATCTTGCGTCGGCATCTCAGCCGTTGCTTCTCAGTGCGTTTACAGATACAGCTTCCGCATCAGAAGAGTCTCAGGAAGCAGATGTCATTGATGGGGAAGAGGCAGCAGCAGGGGAAACTTCAGACGGTGAGCAGCTGGATGAAGATGAGGATTCTTCTGATGATGGTCTTATCATGGATCCGTCTTATCAGGATCCTACGGTAGATGATATTACAGATGGTGAAACGCCGGATCTGAATGCAGGAGATGACAGTACACCTTCCGTATCACCTACGCCGACACCGACACTGGGGCCGAATGAACTTCCTGATCCGAATGCAACAGAAGAAGAAATTCCGGGAATCACAGATGGAGAACCGCAGTTTTATCAGAAACTGGATTATACATCTCAGCCATTTACAGGAACCGGAACAGAAGATGATCCGTATGTTTTTCTGGTGAGCAGTGCAAAAGGCAAGGTTACTGTCATGGGTTCATTTTTTAACCGGATGGCAGGATACAGTGAAGACGGAACAAAAGTAGTTCAGAAAGGTGGCAGCTGGTTTCAGCTGGAATTTCATGAGAATGATACCATTGCGGATTTTGAAGACAGAAAACTTTCCTGTACAGGATATTATCTGATCGATGGAAGTCTTCTGGAAAATCCTGTTTATATGTATGCAGAGACAGAATTTACTTTGGATGATGCAATGAAGTACGATGATACTGGTGATGACGATGAAATTCCGGATGACAGTGGTGACGGAGATGACAGTACGGACAGTACGACCATGACCAGAGAAGATGCCATCAAGATCCAGAAAAATAAGGTTTCAAGCCTGAAACTGGATATTGAAGAGAGTAATCTGAATATCACCAAACTGGAAAATAAAGTAAAAAATAAACTTGTGACAAGCAAGCTGGATGGAACCGTTGCCTATATTGGAGATGAAGCAACCGGTTCCTATAATGGAGATGCTTTTTTGAAGGTAAAGAGCAAAGATGGTTTCTATGTTACCGGAACAGTCAGTGAGCTGATGCGGGATCAGATGAAAGAGGGGACTCTTCTCCAGTGTACCAGTTATGATTCCGGCAGTTTTGAGGCAAAGGTATTAAATGTTTCAGACTATCCGGTGGATTCTTCCAATAATTTTTATTATGGAGGAGATTCCAATCCCAATGTATCTTACTATACCTTTAATGCAGAGATCACTGATCAGTCGCTTCAGTTTACAGATCAGGATTATGTGACAATATCTCTGAAATCAAATAAACTGTCCAAAGGCAGCCTGGTTGTGATGAAGGCCTTTATCCGCACAGAAAATGGAACCAGTTATGTTTATAAAGATGTAAAAGGAACTCTGAAAAAACAGCAGGTTACTGTGGACAGTATCGTAAACAGCGGATACTATGCCATTGTAACTTCAGGTCTGAAGTCGGATGATCTTCTTGCGTTTCCTTACGGAAATACGGTACAGGAAGGTGCCAAGACAAAAGAAGTAACATTGGATGATATGTATAATGAATAACAGGAAGGAGAAATTTCATGCTTGAAAATATACGCCTGGCATTTCAGGGAATATGGTCACATAAGATGAGATCCTTTCTGACCATGCTTGGTATTATTATTGGTATTGCATCTATTATTGCAATTGTATCTACGATTAAGGGCACCAGTGAACAGATAAAGGAAGACCTGATCGGTTCCGGAAACAATACTGTGCAGGTGCTGCTCTATGACGGAGACAGCACTTATGATATGGACTATGGCTCCTATGGAAGTTCTGCCACACCGCCCGTCATTTCCGATTCGCAGAAAACAGCCATTGGAGATCTGGACCATGTGATCAGTTCTACATTTTACTACAGCAGTCAGTCCGCAAGTGTTTATTATAAGAATACAAGTTTTCAGGGCGGAACAGTATATGGTATTGATAACAGTTATCTGAAAACGATGGGATATTTGGTCCAGTCCGGACGTGGTTTTGTGCAGAAGGATTATGACAGCTATCGAAAGGTTGCACTGGTGGACTCCAATGCTGCGCAGAATATTTTTGGAAGTGAAAATCCGGTAGGAAAGACCATCGAGATCGGAGCAGAACCTTATATCATCGTAGGCGTGATCACTCAGAGCGAGGATAATATGCCTAAGATCAATACATTGTCCGAGTATGAGGAATATTCTCAGACTATTATGGGAAGTGTGATGATCCCGGATACAACCTGGCCTGTGGCATTTAAGTTTGATCAGCCTCAGAATGTGACAGTCCGTGCGGACAGTACAGATAATATGAGTTCAGTGGGAAAAGCGGCAGAAGATGTCCTGAATACAGGAATCCAGAATGAGAAGAATAAATCCAATTTCAAATATAAAGCAGAAGATATCATGGAGAAGGTCAAAAATCTGCAGAAACTCAGTGAAAGCACAAATCAGCAGCTGATCTGGATCGCAAGTATCTCCCTTCTTGTCGGTGGTATCGGTGTTATGAATATCATGCTGGTATCTGTCACAGAGCGTACCAGTGAGATTGGTCTGAAAAAGGCCATTGGAGCAAGAAAAAATATTATTCTCGGGCAGTTTCTGACGGAGGCTTCGGTGCTGACCAGTATCGGAGGAATCATAGGAGTGGTACTTGGTATCATCCTGTCAAAAGTAGTGGCGCAGGTGTCCGGGGCACCAACGGCCATCAGCATACCAGCCATTATTGGTTCTGTAGTATTTTCCATGCTGATCGGCCTGATCTTCGGACTTCTTCCATCTGTGAAAGCAGCCAACCTGAATCCTATCGATGCACTTCGAAGTGAGTAAATACAAATAAAAAAACGCATACATTTTTACAGCAATGTACCGGCTTCCAAAAGTCAGATCTGAAGATCTGACGATTGGAGGCCGGTATTTTTATGCCTCAATATTTTATGGATTCAAGAAAGTGACTGTTCTGGAAGGATTACTGTAAATGTGGCGCCGCCTCCGGGAGTCTCTGAGACAGTGATCTTTCCCTTCTGGAGAGAAATGATTTCATTTGCAATGGAAAGCCCCAGCCCAAAAGCTGCTCTTTGAGAAAATATCTGATGTTCCAGTGTATCCAGAGGGTGGAGGATAACAAGACCCAGAGAACCGTTTTTATTCGGGATCTGAGCTGTACAGGCATAAAAAGACTGGATTCCGGATCAGTGGTTAGATTTTGGCTTCTGGACGAAAAAATGGAAAGAAGTTAAAAAAAATTTCCAGTGGTATCTGGTACTTCCGAAGACACCCATCCAGGCAGAACAGGTACAATGTGTTTTTCGCGGAATGGCAGCGTTTATTTTGTCACTTTTGCTGTATATATGGCAAAAAAAGAAAGCATAAATGGAATTTTTACAGGTTTTTTCCAGATCATAAAAAAATCATGGCAGAATCTTTGGATAGTGTGATATAATACACCATAAGTGGGCAAATATTAAAACAGAAGGAGATAATTTCATGAAGGTTTTGGAAGGTAAATCTGTATTTTCCGGTATTGCAATCGGCAAGATCTCAATCCTCCAGAAGGTTGACACCAGTGTAAAACGTGTTCACGTGGAGGATCCGGAAGAAGAGGTAAAGCGTGTGGAGGCAGCCAAGGAGCAGGCTGTGGCACAGCTTCAGAAGCTTTATGACAAGGCTCTTCAGGAGGTTGGAGAGTCCGGAGCGGCAATCTTTGAAGTTCATCAGATGATGCTTGATGATGATGACTATCTTGATTCCATCCACAACATTATCCGCACAGAGTCTGTAAACGCAGAATATGCGGTTGCAACAACTGGCGACAACTTCTCATCAATGTTCGCACAGATGGACGATGATTATATGAAAGCAAGAGCGGCTGATGTGAAGGATATTTCTGACCGTCTGGTACGTGTACTTTCCGGCCATGGAGATGGAGAACTTGAGGCATCTGAACCGGTGATCGTAGTTGCTGAGGATCTTGCACCAAGTGAGACCGTACAGATGGATAAGAGCAAAGTACTTGCATTTGTTACAAGAAAAGGTTCTTCCAACTCACATACCGCCATTCTTGCAAGAACTATGAACATTCCGGCACTGATCAATATCGAATACGACGAGTCCATGGACGGAAAAATGGCAGTTGTAGACGGAAAGAGCGGAAATCTGATCGTTGATCCGGATGCGGAAACCCTTAAGAAATACGAAGACCTGCGTGCAGATGAACTTGCACAGCGTGCAATGCTCAAAGAACTGAAAGGAAAAGAGACTGTTACCACGAGCGGCCGTAAGCTTCATCTTTATGCAAACATCGGAAGTACCGGCGATGTTGCCAACGTACTTGCCAATGATGCGGAAGGTATCGGACTTTTCCGAAGCGAATTTGTATATCTGGAGAAAGAAGATTATCCGACAGAGGAAGAGCAGTTCCAGGTTTATAAGACAGTAGCACAGAACATGGCCGGTAAGAAAGTCATCATCCGTACCCTTGATATCGGAGCAGACAAGCAGATCGATTATTTCAATATGGCACATGAGGAGAACCCGGCTATGGGATATCGTGCGATCCGTATCTGCCTGGACCGTCCGGAAGTATTCAAGACACAGCTGCGTGCACTTTTCCGTGCAAGCATGTTCGGAAATATTTCCATCATGTATCCGATGATCATCTCCGTAACAGAAGTAAAACAGATCAAAGCGATCGTAGCAGAAGTGAAAGCAGAGCTTACGGAGCAGGGTATCCCGTTCCGTGATGATGTGGAGCAGGGTATCATGATCGAGACACCGGCTGCTGTTATGATCAGTGACCTTCTTGCAAAAGAAGTTGATTTCTTCAGTATCGGAACTAACGACCTGACTCAGTACACTCTGGCAATCGACCGTCAGAACGCAAAACTGGACAACATTTATGATTCTCATCATGAGGCTGTCCTCCGTATGATCCAGATGGTTGTGGACAATGCACATAAAGAAGGTATCTGGGCAGGAATCTGCGGTGAGCTTGGCGCAGACACCACGCTTACAGAACGTTTTGTGAAGATGGGTCTGGACGAGCTTTCTGTATCTCCGACCTTTGTTCTTCCGGTAAGAAAGATTGTAAGAGAAATGTAATAATCCTAAAATATTGGAAAAGAGCTGTTACTTTATAGCAAAAGTAACAGCTTTTTTTTGAAAAAATTACTTATTAAATTCTTTGTGGTAAAGTGGAAACATAAACGGCAGAATATGACATAAATAAGGCAGAAATAGTCGAGATTTATATTGCTGTAACATTGCGTGAAAAATGAGGATGAAGTATAATTAAGTATATATATTAAATCAGTATTTAAAAATAAGCTATTTATTTGTGCAATATTGATAATTTGAATAAAAAAAGCACGAATGAAAAAGCGAAATGGAGGGCGAAAATGAAAAAAAAAGTAAGATTTTTGGTGATGTTTTTACTGCTGATCGTTACTTTCACCACAGCGATACCGGTAAAAGCCAAAGAAGAAACCGCGTCAACAGAAGATAATCTGAATCTGGACGTTATCTATGTTATTGATGGAAGCGGTTCCATGGAACGCGCGGATCCGAAGTATATGGCTCCGGAAGCGGGAAAACTTTTTACAGAGTTGTGCGCGTCCAGCGCAGAAGGTTCCAGAGCTGGATTTGTGTACTATTCACATGTTCTGCTTCAGAGCGTGGGACTTACCGATTTAAGTAAAGGAAAAGATGCGCTTCAAAAAAATTTAGAAGAAATCAAATACGATATCAACAATGATACGGATATTGCCTTGGGACTTACAGAAGCAGTAAAACTTCTGAAAGAAGGAAATTCTTTTAATTCGGGACGAAATCCGATGATCGTTCTTCTCAGTGACGGAAGAACAGACCTTCCGAAGGGACCACGTACGGTTGCGGAATCCCAGAAAGAGCTGGATAGTACTGTGAAAGAAGCAGTATCTCTGAATCTTCCGGTTTATACCATCGGATTGAACTATGATGGTTCTCTGGATTCCGGGACTATGAGTACAATAGCGTCCATGACCGGTGGAAAATTTTATGAGACAACCTCTTCCAGCCAGCTGAATGAAATCGTTGCAGATATTTTTAATGATCATACAAAAGGAGGAAGTGAGGAGTTACCGTCCTCATATGATTCAAAAACAGGAAGATATACAACGAACTTCGCGGTAGATAACGCCAGCATTTATGCTGCGAATATTGTTATTCTGACAGAAAAGGGAGTTTCCGATCCGAAGATCATCGATCCGTCAGGAAAAGAAGTTCCTCAGGATGAAGAACATAATATCAGCGTGGCGAAAGACAAACGTTACATGACCATCAAAGTGAAGAATCCGCAAAAGGGTGACTGGTCAGTAAGCGTAGCAGGTAATGCGGAAGATCCCATAAAGATCAATCTGCTGACTACTTTTGACATGAATCTTACTCTTGATATCGGCAGCTCTTCACCAAAGACGGGCGATGACATTACCCTGACAGCATTGCTGAAATGCGGAGATCAGACAATTACAGACGACGATCTTCTGTATGGAGCTACGGGAACCTGTATTATTAAGAAAGCCGGTGAAAAAAAGGCACAGAAGATCCCAATGGATGCCGACAGTTATCGCTTTAAATATACGATGAAGGCAGAAAAACCGGGAGATTATACCATCAAAGCAGTTCTTAAGGGTCGTGATAACAGTTTCTCCAAAGAAACAAAGACCTACAAAATGATCATAAAGAGCATTCCGTTATCAATTAAGAGCGGAGATGTTAAGAAGGTATCTATTTTCGGTAAGCCATTTGGAAAAGAAAAAGATTTTTCATTGGAAGAACTTACAACTTATGATAAAACAGCAAAGATCGATTGTGAGATCGAAAATGAAAACGAAACGAACGCACAGGTTTCTTATGATCCGGACACCAAAACATTCCATATTGTTCCACTGAAAAATGGTTCTCAGGATGTGAATGTTCGTATTGCGGATAACTATGGACAGAGTGCAAGATTTGTTCTTCAGGTGAACGTAAAGTCTGTCTGGAGTGTAGTGCTGGCAGTACTGGCAATCATTCTTATTATAGTAGTTGCTATATTCTTCATTATCAAGGCTTTGAAACCGAAATTTAGAGATTCCATTACAATGCAGCTTACCTTACCTGCAGCACTGCAGAGTTTGACACCGGGCAGCGCTACGATGATGCTTCCGGGAAGCAAAGCGGAAGTTATGTTGGGCGAGGTGATCAATAGCGACCAGGTAGCCAGAACTTCCTATAATGAAATATTTATGAGAACAGGTCTGCAGGCTCTGGTGCAGAAAATCAAACTGAAGGCGATGAAGGATGGTGTGGAAATCTGTGTTATGCCCAAGATAAACGGTATGATCCAGATTGATAATCAGAAGATCGATAACGAAAAAGGTACAAAGAAAGCTGTCAGAAAAGGAGATAGAATTTCTATCCAGTATATCAATCCTGTGGATCAGAACGGAAGTATTCTGACACTGATCATCGGAAAAGAGAACAATGGCACGGGAAATATTTTCGGACAGAATCCGGGAATGAATGACAACAAGTTTGGTGTTCCGTTCGGCGGAGGAAACAGCTTTGGAGGAAGTGGTTTCGGAAGCGGAAACAGTTTCGGAGATAATGCTACCGGTTTCGGAGGAGGAAACGGCTTCGGAGGAGGCAGCCAGTCGGGAAATGGTTTCGGAGGCGGAAATGGCTTCGGAGGAAGCAGCCAGACCGGAAATAACTTCGGAGGAGGAAACGGTTTCGGAGGAGACAGCCAGACCGGAAATAACTTCGGAGGAGGAAACGGCTTCGGAGGAAGCAGCCAGCCGGAAAATGGTTTCGGAGGAGGAAACGGTTTCGGAGGAAATAACCAGCCGGAAAATAACTTTGGCGGCGGAAATGATTTCGGAGGAGACAGCCAGCCGGGAAATAACTTCGGAGGAGGAAATGGCTTCGGAGGAAGCAGCCAGGAAAACACACCGTCAGGTGGAAACAGTGGATTTGATTTCGGTGGTTCCGGAAGCAATGGCGATGACGGAGACTTTTTCTGATCTTCTGAGACGGAGGAGATGTTATGGCGCAAAGAAAGTATGATTTTCTGACTCAGACTTTAAGTCTGGGTCAGAATGGAGGGGTTCGTTATGAAGGTGCCCGAATGGGTTCAAGATATGATCAGGCGGTACTTATTGTAGGTTTAGGCGGAAATGGCGCGGATGCGCTGTTACGTGTGAAAGATCAGATCACAAATAGAATGATCCTTCCAACAGATGCAAATGATATAGCAATTGCAGATGCACCGAAAAATATTGGATTTCTGGAAATTGATACAGATAGAGCAACAAGGAATCTGACATATCGCACAGCACATTTCAGTGAACGAGATGCAGAATTCTGTGATATTTCTGTGGATGCAGCAGATAAAGTGATTGAGTTTGCACGGAAGCAGAAAGCAGATGGTATAGAATATGGGCAATGGTCTGACGAAAATATATATGCTGTTGCAGACGGATATGGTTCAAGCGGGATGCGCCAGATCGGTCGAATGCTTTTGGCATATAATATTTCAAAAGTGATTGTTGATATCAAAAGAAAGATCTATGCTCTTACAATAAACAATCCAGCCATCAATGATATTAGGATCGTTTTGCTTAGTGGTATTTCCGGTGGTACAGGTGCAGGTATAGTTCTTGATCTGGCGTACATTTTGAGAAAAGTGGCAAGAGAGTCTGTTCCCAATGTAAATATTGTGGGATATCTGCTCATGCCGGATGTAGATGAGCTTAAAGGTGGTGCAAAGTATAACTTGTGTGCCAGTTCTACTTTTCGTGCCAATGGTTTTGCTTGTCTGAAAGAATTAGATCATTGGATGAACTGCCGTGAACATCTGGAGCGCTATCGTCAGAAATTTCCGTGCTTCGAACTGAATGAACTTGCAACACCTTTTGATTTCTGCCATCTTTTGAATGCTTCCGATGCTCAGGGACGTCAATTCACTTATGAAGAGATTTTACATTCGATTGCAGAAAATGTTTTTTCATATGCGGCAGAAGATGCTGATTTTGGAAATCCGCATATGGTAATGGCTCAGCTGTATCATGGTATAAATTTGCATCCTTTGATGATAAATCCATCTTGTCCGATGTATCTGTCTGTAGGAACTGCAAAAATAGAAATTCCATATACAGAAATTGCTACCTTGGCTGCGGCTCGTGTATTTGAACGGCTGGAGCAGGGAATGTTTCAGAATCGTCCAAGTGAAGAAGAATTCAATGCAACAGTACACCGAGATCTGGAGATGACAGAGGAGAATATCCGAAGCCTGCTCTATCGGGAAGTTATTCCAAGACCGGAACTTCAGCAGTATGATCATAAAGATATCTGGCCCAACAATGTGCCTTATAATGTTGCTTATAACTGGCTTGTAGCCTTCCAGCGTGCAGTTGTAAAACAGTCTGATAATCTTTCCAGTTATCTGGAAGAAAAACTGAAAGATTATATCAAATCCAATCTTCGAAATAAAAAAACAGGACCTGTATATCTGAGGTATTTTGTGAAATCAGAGGAAAGATATTGCCTTTATCATATGCTGGAAAGTTTAAAAAGTCACTGCAATGAAATAAGAAGACAGTGTGGTGAAAGAACTTGGAAACTGAAAGATGAAATGCAGCAAAGGTATGAAATGGGTGTGACCGCAGGGGTGTTTAGGAGAAAAAAGGCTGCTCAAGCTTACGTGGAATCCTTGGAAAGATGGTACAGAAATGAAGAGTCTGCATTTTTAAATGAGGAGATCATAAAGGTTATTGAAATTCTTCAGGGAAGATTAAAAATCTATTATGATAATATCCTGAAGCCTCTGACAGATACCTTGTTTGAACTGTCTAAGATTTTTCGGAATAATGTGGAAATTATCAAAGAACAGGAAGCAGTTGTGCAGGAGGATACGGATATTCTCATCCGTCCGCTGGAATTTGAGCATACCAAACAGCTGGAATTTAGTGCGGCGGTTCTTGCAGCAGAAAACTCCTTCCTTGGAAGTTTGTCAGATAATATCCATAAATGGATTGGAAGAGACGTGGATAATGTGGATGAAAATATTGGCGGAACGGTTGATGTTGCGGGATTGATTTCTGGATTTATTTCGGAACACTTCAGCAAACTTTTTACGATCAATATGGAAAATATCATGACCACAAAGCTGAGAGTCGGACAGAATCTCAATGACTATATCATCGACTGCATTGATTATCTCCGAGGAACATCCTATGTGATGTATGCTAAAAATCCGGAATTTAATGTAAGTGAGAATGAAGTTTCTATTCTTTTTGTTCCAAATAATTGTCCTGAAATCTATGAGGTTGCAACATCATATATCAGGGGGTTAAATCTGTTGAACTATTTGGCCGTCAAACGGAGTGACGAAAGAAATCGGCTCTATATTGAAAAAGTAGCTTGGGGATATCCTCTTACTTCCAATGCTTTTTTTGAAAAAATGAAAGAAGCATATGAGAGTAAAGATTGATGAAGACAAGAATAAAAATAATCCTGAAATGGAGGAAATGTTATGGCGAAAGAAAAAAGATCGATCAGCTTACTGGAACAGGCTTTAAGCCTGGGACAGAATGGAGGTATTTATTATGCCGGCGCCAGAGTTGCACCGGAAGAAAAACAGGCTGTACTGTTTGTAGGACTTGGAGGAAGCGGTGCGGATGCGCTGATTCGTATTAAAGACCAGATCACAAATCGAATGAAAGCAATACACCGATTGCAGATACACCGAAAAATATCGGTTTTCTGGAGATCGATACGGATAAAAAGACTAAGAACCTGGCATATGGTACTGCGCATTTTGACAAACGTGGTACAGAGTTCTGTGATATTTCCGTAGATGCGGTAGATAAAGTTATTGAAAATGTTCTGAAACAGAAAGAAAACGGCGTAGACTACTGGCAGTGGTTTGATGATGAAGTAAATGCGATCGCAGGAGCAGATGGTGCAGGTGGAATCCGTCAGATTGGCCGAATGCTTCTGGCAAATAATATTTCCAAAGTAGTTGCTGATGTAAAAGGAAAGATCAATACTCTGATCAGCAATACACAGATCAATGATATCCGTATCATTGTGTTCAGTGGTATTTCCGGTGGTACAGGAGCAGGTACGTTTCTTGATATGGCATACATTTTAAGAAAAGTGGCACGGGAATCCGTCCCGAATGTAAACGTCCTGGGTTATCTGATTATGACGGATGTCAATGAGCTTAACGGCGGAGCGGATTCATCTCTGCGAGCCAACGGTTTTGCCTGCTTGAAAGAGTTGGATTACTGGATGAATTCCGGTGAACATCTGGAACGCTATCACCAGAAATTTCCTGGCTATGAGCTGAATGAGTTCGCCATGCCATTTGATTTCTGTCATCTGTTGGATGCTTCCGATATTCATGGCCATCAGTTTAGTTATAAGAAAATCCTCCGTTCCGTTGCAGAAAATATTTTTTCCTATGTGGCCGGAGAAGCCGGCGGTGGAAGCGGCGGAAATACAGCAATGACACAGATGTACAGTAACATCCAGGGATATATGACTGCGCTGGAAACAAGAGCACCTTATCCGGCCTGCTATAAATATCTGTCTGTGGGAGCTGCAAAGATTGAAATCCCGTATACGGAAATCTCTACATTGGTTGCAGCGCGTGTATTTGAACGGCTGGAGCAGGGAATGTTCCGGAACCGGCCAAATGAAGAGGAATTTAATGCCACGGTATATCGTGATCTGGAGATGACGGAGGAAAATATCCGCAGCCTGCTCTATCGGGAGGTAATTCCAAGACCGGCACTTCAGCAGTATGAGTACAAAGATATCTGGCCGAATAATACACCGTATAATGCTGCTTACAACTGGCTTGCAAGTTTCCAGCGTGCTGTTGTAACACAATCCAGTAATCTTCCTAGTTACCTGGAAGGAAAACTGAAAAATTATATTAAGTCCAATCTTCAGAATAAAAAGACTGGTCCGGTATATCTGAGATATTTTGTGAAATCCGAAGAGAGCTATTCTCTTTACCATATGCTGGAAGGTTTCAAGAATTACTGTAATGAATTAAAAGGACAGTGTGCAGGAAGATCCCAGAGTCTGAAAGAAGAGATGCAGCAAAAGTACGTTATGGGTAACAATGTGGGATTTACAAAGAAAAAGGGTGCGGCAAAAGATTATCTGGATTCTGTGGAAAGATGGTACAGAAATGAAGAGTCTGCATTTTTAAATGAGGAGATCGTAAAGGTTATTGAAATTCTTCAGGGCAGATTAAAAATCTATTATGATAATATTCTGAAGCCTCTGACAGATACCTTGTTTGAACTGCCTAAGATCTTCCGGGATAATGTAGAGATCATCAAAGCGCAGGAAGCAGTTGTGCAGGAGGATACGGACATTCTGATCCGTCCGCTGGAGTTTGAGCATACCAAGCAGCTGGAATTTAATGCAGCAGTTCTTGCGGCAGAAAACTCCTTCCTTGGAAGCTTGTCAGATAATATTCATAAATGGATCGGAAGAGACGTAGATAATGTGGATGAAACTATCGGCGGAACAGTTGATGTTCCGGGATTTATTTCCGGATTTATCTCAGAACATTTCAGTAAACTCCTCACGATCAATATGGAAAATATCATGACTACAAAGCTGAGAGCCGGACAGAATCTCAATGACTATATCAGTGACTGTATTGACCATCTTCTGGAAAAATCTTATGCTATGTATAAAAGAAGCGCACAGTTTGAAGGAGGAACCGATGAATTTTCCATTCTTTCCATTCCAAGTGACTGTCCTACGATCTATCAGACAGCAGTGGCACATATCAAGGCATTAAACCTGTCTACCAATGTAATTGTGAAACAGAGTGATGAGAGAAGCCGATTCTACATTGTAAAAGTAGCCAGCGGATTTCCTCTTTATTCCAATGATTTCCTGGAAAAAATGGAAGAGGCCTATGAGGAACAGATGCTGGGCAAAGCCGGAATGGGCAAACATCTGAGAAGGGAATGGCGTGATTATCTGCCTTCCCCGTATGTGGAAGCATCCTGGCACGGCATTTATGAATGTGAACGTACAAAGAAGAAAAATAAAAAATACAGAGAATACTTTGACGAGGCTGTGAAGCTGGGACTGGTGACAGAGCACAATGGAAATATTGTTCTGAAAAAAGCCAATGAGAAAATTGCGGCATCAGTAGGAAAATCCAATCTGAATGCCCCGACGATCCTGAAAAAGATCGAACAGCTGACCAAGATCAAGATGGCTGTGTGGGATTCCGGAGAGGAACTGTTACTGAAACCGTTTGGTATTTATCTCAGATCCCTGGGAACAGAAGGTGCTGAAGTAGCAGATACAAGTAAGCTGGAGAGAGAAAAAGATAATATCCGTGAAAATATCCTGCGTTATCCTCTTGTAATGGAACAGCTGGAGAAAGAATGCCATCTTGCGGAAAAGATTCAGCAGCTGGAGGATGAGCTCTATTATCCGAAATATTATGCCTATGCAAAGGTAACCCATATGATCTACGAGAACGAGATCATGGATGTGGTATATAAGAGATCGGAAATGGACCCGATGCCGATTACTTTGATGGTAGGTCAGGAGATGTCTCCGGATTTCCGTGAATATCAGGTATACCGAAGATTTTGCAAGTTGCTGGATGCAAAGATGCGTGGGGAGATTGATACACAGTATACAAACCTGCGTGAAAGGATCAAAGCAAGCAAAGGACAGAGAGAAGAACATTACGGAGAGATCAGGGAAAAATATATCCCGGAATATAATACACAGGTAGAATTGGTTCGTCAGGAACTTTATAATGCAGGACCTGATGAAAAAGAGGAATGTATTAATAAGTTGGATTTCTATACGGGTGTTATTGAAGAGTTGACGAGAATGTTGCCTATTAATGAGCAAAAGAGGGAAGTTGATCTGCACGAAATTCATCATCAGGAAATTACAGGTCAGAAAATTCAAAAACAGGAAGCACCGTCAATGACCCCTCCGAGATATCTGGATCCGACTACTTACCAGCCGATCGCACATCCGCAGCCGGGCCAGCAGGTATTTGATACAAAACTTCAGCAGGTGATCATGTATCAGCCGGAAGTACCAAGATATCTGGATCCGTTTACCTATCAGCCGATTACACATCCGCAGCCGGGCCAGCAGGTATTTGATACAAAACTGAAACAGATGATCACATATCAGCCGGAACCGCCGAGATATCTGGATGCGTTTACCTATCAGCCGATCGTGCAGCCGCAGCCAGGCCAACAGGTATTTGATACAAAGCTGAGACAGATCGTGGCTTATTATCCGGGAATGGAATCCGGAGCGCAGCCGGGATATCCGCAGGGAACACCGGGAATGCCGGGAGGTCAGCCGGGATACCCACAGGGAACACCGGGAATGCCGGGATATCCGCAGGGAACACCGGGAATGCCGGGAGGTCAGCCGGGATATCCGCAAGGAACACCGGGAATGCCAGGAGGACAACCGGGATATCCACAGGGAAACCAGGGAATGAACTTCCAGGGCCAGGGAGGATTCGCGTGGGGACAGAATCCGGAGGAAGATCCGAACAATAACTAATATGAAAAACAGGAGATCCGGCCTAGGCCGGATTTCCTTGAAATATAACATACATGGGAGGAGACTTGAATGGAAGAAAGTCTGTATCAAGCAGAAAATAACACGAAAGTGATCGAAAAAAAGCTGGAGAGTATTCTTAATGATGCAGAAGAACAGAGAGGTTTTAACAGCCAGAACTTTCTGTCACTGGAGACGATGATATTTATCTGGATTATAGGAAGTGAAACAAGCAGCAAAAACGCAGAACTGCTTTTTAAAAAAGAGATCAAAAAAATTGTCTCAGATACAAGAACAGTTCAGGTCATCAGTGATTGGGAAAAAACCACTGGTGAGGAAGTTTACAGTGCTTTTTCCAAAAGAATCAATCAGGCATCACAGGATTATCTGGATGTTCGGTTTGACCGGATCCTTATCTGTCCGATTTTTCTTACGGACTGCCTGTGTGGGGAAGAGGATGAACGGCGCATGACGGAAGCCTGGATCACAGTACAGACAGAAATGCGAAAACGACAGAGGACTGTGGAATGGCATCCGTTTTTGATGCTGGAAGATGACAAGGTAGATCTCACAAAGCATAAGATCAAGATGCTGCGTCGCCAGATGGAATGTGTTATGGAAAACGGCCGGAAAAACTATCTGGAGTGTTGCTGTCCATGCTGTGTGATCTCGGATGTTAATGAAAACGGACATAAGATCAGTTTGGAGCAGAAGATCAAAACAATTACCATGCTTATGGTATTTCAGGATACGGATTGTGAAAACAAAGAAAAAACACAGAATATTCTTCTTCCTGTAAAAAGTAACGAAAATAAAGAATATTTTTTTACAGCGCGGGCAATCTCCGTGTGTGAACCGGTAAAATCTTTAACTTTAAATCGTTTGCTGGCAGTAAATGAGTATTACAGAAGCGCGGGAAGAAGACGCAGTACAGCTTTTGAAAAAATGCAATACAATTATTTTCAAAGTTCTCTTTGGAAAAAAAGGATCGAAAAGATTCCCCATGGGCCGGATGGAAAAATATGGACAGCCGCGATCTATAGTGTGATTCCCAATATAGATATGCAGAAGTTCGAAAAAAGGCTGAAAAAATTTGCAAATGACTATTATCTGTCCCGGATAAAGGTCACAGAAGAACTGATCAAAGAATGGTGGAACTCTTTTATTGATGAGTATTTACTGAATCTGAACGGAGCTGTTGATCATCTGGGAATGTTGGAAGAAAAGGCACAGAAGATCGTTGAAAAAAGTCCGATGCTAAGTGTACAGCCAGGAGGCTTTTATCCGGATCTGAGACAGTCATGTGAAGAATGGCTGGTAAGAGAGATCCGTCAGGCACCTGGAAGGATCATTGAAGAAGGGCTGGCTCCAGAAAAAGAAAACATGAAAAGATTTCGCCAGAAAAAGAAAAAACTGGATGACATTTTCCATTCCATGGAACAGGCGATACAAAATCAGGAAAAGAGAATGGGACAGACAGAACTTCTTTTGAATACAGGTGGTGGTTTTGTGGCAGATGCCCAGGAAGAAGCAAGGCGCTGGATCGAAGAGTACAATAATAATAATCCCCGGGAGGTTATTGAGATCTTTCATAAATATCAAAAGATCATAGCAGCTTTCTTCAAAAAAGATGAAGAAAATATGGAAGGATCTATGGGAAACGATCTTCTTGATATCTGCAACAATATTGTAGCGGGAAGCCTTGAAAGCAGAGAAGAATATATGAAGGTCCGTCTGGCGAATCTTGCCCAGGGAGATGCCGCACAGTTTTTTGACAAGCTGGAAAAGAACTGGAAATTCCCGATGAAACTGATCGGCGGATTTAATTCCAACAGCCATCATACCTTATTTGTTATGGGAAATCGGGAAAATCTGTTGTGCCGTTGTCTCAGGGAACAGACTGCTTATGAGATCAGTTTTAAAAGCTGTCCTCAGGATGACCGTATGGAGATCGTTCGTATTTCTGACCGTTTTGCAGAAAATCGCATATACGACGAGTGACAAAGGAGAAAAAATGGTAATAGCATTAAGAGATTTAAAAGGGCGGCAGTTGGATTACGGACGTTTTCATTTTTCCTGGTCTACTTCTGAAAATGAGAGAAATGCCAGTTTTGTATGGATCTATAAAGAAAATGTAAGTGATCCGGTAATGACCAGCTATTCAACCTGTATTAACCATTGCAAAGAAGTGTTTTTTCAGATGGACAGTCTGGATATGGAACGTATCCAAAGCACCCGCTTTCTGATATTTGCTACAGATTCCAGAAGAGAACTTTCCGGAAGGGAACTGATGGAGCTTTCCCAGCAGGAACAATATATAGTGAATGTATATTGCGGGATCGCTGCGATAAAGTGGAACTGGATGCCTACAAACGCAGGGTATACGCTATTGCTCCAGAGTGACAAGGAAATCCCGGAGGGACTTTTATATTATGAATATTTTTGGGGAGGAAATATTCTGAGATTTGAAGTCCCCGATGAAGTGAAAGAGGGAATCAATGAATACAGGAATCTTTATTTTCCGTCAATACCGGATTTGCCGCAGTTACAGACAAAAGAAAGAAATATAAGGCTAAGCAGGGAAGCGATTCAGAAGCCACATCAGAAACCTAATCACGGCGGAAACTTTTCGCTGTTTTCGTTTCTACATAAAAGATAAAAGAGCAGGAGGCAGACATGAGTTATTATCCAATAAAATGTATACAATGTCTAAGATCGATAAGGGAAGCAGAGCGATGTGTGAAACTTACGAAGGATGAGATCAAATCGGATCAGTTTGATGGGATCCGTCAATCTGATAGTATTCAGCTTAATGATGGAAGAAAAAAATCCAATGGAAAGAACGGATTTGTGCTGAAAGAAAAACATATTGAGATCCAGTATAAAAGCCTTGCGCAGCTGAGAAAGGAAAGTGTGATCACCAATGAGGAAGTATATCCGGTAAGTATATCGCCGGAATACGCAATGGATGAGGAGTGCAGAGCTACCGATCTGGTTCAGGCTGTGGAAGTGAAAGATCTGCAGATCGGAGAAGAGAAAGTAAGCGGAATCGTGAGAAGATTCTATTGTCCTTATTGTCATTCTCAGCTTATCCCTCAGGCAGGAAAAATGCCTATATATCTTGTGAGCCTTATGGGACCCAGTTCCGCAGGAAAGACTGTATATCTTACGATCCTTCATATGCTGTTAAGTGGTGGGAATATCGTACTTCCGCAGGGGTATGTACATTTTGAAACATTGGGTGTTACCGGAAAAGAGTATGAGCAGTTTGCTTCGCATATAAGAAGAAACAACCGGCTTCCGGCAACAACACAGGAGGACCGAAAAGCACCCTATCTTTTACAGGTAGATTACACGGCGATACCGGGATCTGCGCAATCCAACAAAAAATGTATCCTGGGCCTGATCGATATGCGAGGCGAGATGTTCAACGGAGAACATAATGAAGATCTGTCAAATATCAATGTTCCACAGTTTAAAGAATCCGATGGATTCATTATGATGGTTGACCCGGAGACTCTTGAAGGGGTTTATAACCGACTTCCGGAACAGTACATGAACCGAGATATCAATCAGCTGGAAGAAGCCATTTCCGCAATGAAAACATCAATCCTGGATTGTGTTACCGGTGATATAGGACAGATCCAGAAACCAAGTGTTGTGGCACTGACAAAAACGGACCTTCTGTATAAAAATCATCAGCAGCTTGGAATACCGTTGAATCAGCCGGTGATCGCGCCGGCATTTCGTGTGATCCCCAATTCCAATCTGGCAGCAACCTATTTTGATCCCATGAGCCAGTCAACCAGAGAATGTATTCAGTATCTCTCCAGAGGTTTATCCAATTTCCTGGAACAGACATTCTTTATGCCATACTATATTTCCGTATCGGCGTTGGGAGCAGGAGTTAAAGTGAGCGGAGATAACCTTGATAATTATCAGCTGATTCATCCGATTCGTGTAGATGAGCCATTGATCTATCTTCTGATGAAACTGAATTTTGTTCCTTCTTTCTATAGGGGAGAGTTTTTTGAAGTACCTCAGAGAGTTGTAAATGAATGGGGAGAAAACTTTGCGGAATGTTGGGATGTGGAGATTCCAAGAGCCCCAAAGCCTGCAAAATCACGTTCATGGTTCCATAAACGTTAGGAGGAAACAAGCATGATAGGACAGCATATATATTCCAGATGTACGGAAGGATATTTTTCACATTCTGGATCAAAAGGAGACAGCACTACGGTTACGATCAGCAGAGATATGTTTGCAAGGGAAGACCAGGCGAAGATCGTAGCCAGAGAGTGTGAAGCAATCGGAACACTGGAAGATATCCGTCCGGTTCCCTCTGTGCTTACCGGGGCATACCGAGGCGTACTGAAGGTAAAACGGTTGAATCAGCAGCTGACCGTAGTAAGCAGGGCATACCGATTAAGGGCGGAAGGCAATGCATCAGGAGAACGAAACTCCGGTGAGTTTCGTGACTTTACATATAGCAGCAGTTATATTTTAGCAGGAGAAGATAAAGAGCGTTTTTTCAGAGAGCCGGAATATGCGCTGAATCTGCAGAACTTTGAGTCTTATCCTTCTGTGCAGGCACGTATCGAAGATTCAAAAAGAAACGGGGCCTACGGAAGGATTGAGGCAAACCCGGAATATACACTTTTTAAGAATCCGCAGAAAAAGATAGAATTCCGTATTTTTGAACTTGCAGGTTTTACGGAAGAATTATTCATTGATTATATCAGCAGCCTGATCCAGAGAGTTGGATATATGGAATACAGCGGACATGAAAATGATAAAGTCCTTGTAATACTGCCGGATCCGTTTCGGCCGGACTGGAACGCGGCAGGTGGAAACGGTTATGCGGAACAGGTACTTGCTGCAACCCTGAAGCTGCTTCCTGATTTTATCAGCCAGAATATCAGCGCGGTATCCTGCGGAGGAGAAAATCCGGATGCTTCCATTCTGAAAGGTTATCAGCTGATATTCATGGAAAGCGGCTTCACAAAAGAATGGGTAAGCAGTGAATATTCCATTATTGATCTGCAGAATAAAAAAAGCTATGTAAGCGCAGAACTGGATACTTCCTATGGAAGATTTTTATGGAATGTGCTGGATGATACAGAGAAAAGAGCAGAATTTGAAAAACAATATATCCGTTTTTTCGGTGAGGAGCGAGTGTATGAAAACGCAAACATACCGGAAATGTTTACGCTGCTGTTTGGACTGATCGATGGCAAAAAACAGAACTTTGCGGATCAAAGATCCAGAGAACAGCTTATTCTGGGAGTTTCTTATTATATGGCAGGTAATTGGACGGAAGATGCGACAGGCATATTTAAACAGATGCTCCAATGCGAGATGAAAGATCCGGGATTTTCGGATAACATAAGAGATGACCTGATAGAGCTTTTGCAGCAGCAGGTATACGCAGAAGAGAACCTGGATGAAATTATGATCTGCCTGACACATTATCTGATTTCGGAAAACGCAAGTGAAAGTTACCTGAAGTTTATGCAGGAAGCTGTTGAAGCACAGAACCCTCTTGCAGAAGAAAAGCTCTGTCAGTTTCTGAAGAATATCCAGGAGCAGCCGGAAGCAGAATGGGATAAAAAAGATTCTCTCAGAAATTTCCTGGTAGAGGTATGTAAAGACCGGAATGTTCCATATTCCAGTCCTGTGAAGAGCTTAAGTTTCTCCCTGCTGAAAAGCTGGTACAGAAAATGCGTGAACAGAAATGAATGGGAACACACTTCTCAGATGATGGAAGCATTAAGCCAGCCTTTGAATGATGGTGAGATCACAGATGAAAATATGGAAGAACTTTCCGGAAGTCTTTATTTTCAGCTGTTTTACGGTGATGCGGATTCTCAAAAACAGGCACACGATCTGCTGGTAACAGAAGAAAAGAAACTAAGCAATCCTTCCATTGAGAGCCATAGATTTTCTGTGCTGTGGAATTGTTTTAAGGAGCAGTGCAGCTCTGAGGGAACGGTTCTGAACACGAGAGCAATATGGCAGCTGGTTTATTTTGCAACAGCCCGTGACAGAAAGTTTCTTAATGTAGAATGGAAGAGTTTGTATGAATATCTGGTTTCGGAGCTTGGTGAAAAATGTAAGGCCATGGTATTTGACGAAACAGCAGGATATCTTCATAAATGGCTTACCCAGGTACCGAAAAAGAGGGCGATCATTCAGGAAGCAATTTACATTTCGGAATGTGTAAAGATCCGTAATTGCCAGAGCCCGGAAGGCTATTCGGATACAGCGCAGATTCAAAGAGCCTTGCAGGATCTTTCTGATAGCCAGCAGCCTTATGACAGCATGCTCTTATATGAATGGTATCAGCATACAGAAGCAGACAGAAAAAGTATTCTTCTGGAACAGCTGCATACGGATCAGCGCTGGAAGATCATGATCCAGTACATGGTTCAGGGAGAAGAAGATCCGATCCTTGCGGAGTACATGGAAAAAAATTCGGAACAGACCGCCGAATTTTTAAGCAATGTAAAAGAAGAGCAGTGGCTGAATGAAGAGATGTATGCTGTGATCGTAGAGAATTACTTTAAAATGCTCACGATCTGCTGCCAGAAACGATACGATGATAATCAACTTAGGATCTGGTGTGATGTATTTCAGAAGGAAGTTTCCCAATATCCGGAAATCTTCGGAAGAGATTCGGAAATAGAAAGAAAGCTGAAAAATAAATTTTTGTCCCGGACGGCAAAAATGAATCCACATAATGTTTTCGGATTAAATGCCGGACAGATTCAATTTCTGAAAAGAATGATTGATGAGTGTGGCAAAAGAAAAAACTTTTCGAAAGACTGGAGATGCCTGGATCTTCTTTGGTTTATCTACTACGGTAAGGACGTGGAAAAACTGGGACAGATGCAGAATATGCTTTTGAACAGCAGGGAAATACCGGCATATCTGACACCGGTAGAAGAAAGGATTCGACGTGAAAAAGATCCGGACTGCCTTTTGTTCTTTGCGATGTTGCAGGAACAGCTGAGTATGATCATGGACGGAAGAAGAAATTTTGTTCCGGTTAATGTGATCCGAAAAATATACGGTCCGCGATACTCCAATGCAGAAGCCGTCTTTTCCGCTATGCAGCTGCTGTTTTTTACAGAAAGATTACCTCTGGTGGGCAGCGAGGAAATACGGAGTGCGTGCCAAAACGAAGTTATGAGACAGGCATCCTCCAACTCGGAAGCCTTTGCCAATAATGATATCGCGGCAGCTTATCAGCTTCTGAAAGAGGATACGGCCAGAGAACTCAGACTGGGCCGGTTTTTATCCGGACTGGATGATGAGTGGAAGAGTGTTTACTGTAAGAAATACGGAAGAACTCCAAACCGCAGATATTCGGAACCGTATGGGGAAGAGAGAAACCGCAGAAGTGGATATGATGCTGGGAGATCACGGGAAGCTGCCTATGAGGAAGAAGAAAAAGATTCTCCGGTGCTTTTGATCGTGACAGGTGTGATCGCTGCTTTGCTGGGAATCGCGGTATCTCTGGTACTTTGTCTCCTGATTCCGGACAATATTACACTGATCATCAGTATCGTTTTGATTCTTGTAGGAATTATCGGTGACATTGTCCTTGTGGTACGTGGCATGATGGAATCAAAGAGAAGGAAAAGATAATACGTAAGTTGATAAGAAGAGAAGGAGGACAACTATGGCAAAATTCTGCAGGTTTTGTGGGAGAAAACTGCGAACCGGAACAGAAAAATTTTGCCCGGGCTGTGGAGCTGCTTTAAGTAACGGAAACAACCAGGGAGATCAGAACTCCGGAGATCAGAATATCTGGGGACGGCAGTCCGGAAACAGCCAGGGATATTGGCGGCCGCCGAAGGGAAGCACACCGGCAGCCCCTAATAGCCAGGGGCAGCCGGTGAATGCACAGGACAACCAGAGACAGCAGCCGACAAATAATGCGCAGGACACTTGGGGGCAGCAGCCGGTAAACGGGCAGAATGATTGGAGACAGCAGCCGGTAAATGGGCAGGATAACCGGGATTTCCAGATGGAAAACGGACAGGAAAATTACAGAAATCATACGGAAAACAAACAGAGAAATCCACGAGTTCGGCAGATCAATCTGCAGGGGTATGGAAACCGGCAGGGTCGTGGTTCGGAAAATACAGAACAGCCGCAGCCGGAGACGCAAAACAGAGGCCCACAGCAGGTTAGAAATCAGCAGACAGTACCTGAAAAAACTACAAAGGCACCGGATCAGTCCGAGAAGCGGATCGGTGGAGTCAGTGGATTTTATCTTTTTGACTTCCTGACAAGAATGTTCCGGAGATCTAATATTGCAGTGATTATTTATCTGATTCTGAATGTGGCACTTGTATGTGGATTTACTGTACTGTGTATGCCGGATAATGTAGCACTTGGAATCGTTCTTGGTATTGTTTTTTATCTCATATCCGTGACGATCGCGCTGTCACCGATCGGAGAGTGGTATCTTCGTTTTCAGACACACTGCAAAAAATTAAAACGGGCAGAAGATATCAATCGTCTGGTACCGATATTCCAGGAGGTCTATGGAAAGGCACGGCAGAAAGATCCTTCTTTAAACCCCAATATTCAGCTGTATATTACAGAAGATGACAGTCCAAACGCGTTTGCCACAGGACGAAAAACCGTGTGCGTGACAAGAGGACTTATGAATATGCCGGATGAACAGATTCGTGCAACTTTAGGACATGAATTTGGACATCTTGCACACAAAGATACGGATCTTATTTTGCTGATCTCTGTGGGAAACCTGTTTGTAAATATGCTTGTTACGTTTTTTAATATCGGTTTATGGTTTTTCGATATTTTTACTACGATCATGTGTCTGTTCATGGGCGGAGAAGATGGTTTTATTACACATATATTTATGCTCATTTCAAGATTTTTTGCTGTAATAACAGTTAATCTTCTGTTAAGAATATGGACAGGACTTGGTACATTGCTCGTTATGAAATCCAGCCGCGGAAATGAATTTGAGGCAGATGAATTTGCATTTCAGCTGGGATATGGCGATCAGCTCTGTGCTTTGCTTGATTATTTCAGTACACATGAGCAGAAAGCTTCGGGATTGTTTGCTGCACTGGTCAGCTCACATCCGGACAGTCATGACAGAATTGCCAGACTTCAGCAGTTAGGAGCAGGGTATTATCGTCCGTAATGAATGGATCGACAAGGAAAGAGATTAGGGAGGCAGCAGATTTATGAAGAAAAACAGAGTGTTTAATATTCTGTTTATCATCTTTACGGTCATGGTAGTCGTAGGTATCGTAAGTATGGTGAAAACGGTGGTCATGCCGAAGGAGGATGTGCAGGATACAGATGGTTTTGTAGTAGAAGACGAAACAACCGATGAGCCGGAAGTAGTGGCAAAGAACGAAGAGGGAAAGAAGAAAAAACAACCTGAAAATAACTCACAGGATAAGGGAAAAAAAGATTCACAAAATGAAAAATTAGATATTACAAAAGATGTGAATAAAAAATCTGGCCCTACAGAGACGCCGGTAGTGGTAACGGAGACACCAGCACCGACAGAAGACCCATCTATAGAGTATACAGATGAGGATACGGTAAGAAAGGTACAGGAGAAATTAAATGCATTAGGCGATGACAAATACAATTGCGGTGATGTAGATGGTCTACCAGGAGAGGGTACAAAGAAAGCTATTAGAAACTATCAGGCGGATAACCGTTTAAAATCTGATGGACGTATTACAGATAAATTGTTAGAGAAGTTAGGAATTGCTGTTCCTAAAAATGCCCCTGAAGGTAATCAGGAAGAGGCTTCCGACAATACTGGTGATACTACTGAAAATCCCAATACTGCTGAAGACGTTCAGCCACAGGCTTCCGGCAACAATGCCGATATTCCCGAAGACACTTCCGGAGATGGTTCAGCAGATAATGGTGACAACACTCCTGAAAGTGGTCAGGCATAAGGATTCGGTGATAATTCTGGTACTACTGGAAATATTTAAACAAAAAAACAGGGAGGAAGAACATGAGATGTCCTAATTGTAATTCTGAAATTCCGGAGGAAAGTATTTTTTGTCCGGAATGCGGTCAGAAGATCCAAAACGGAGCCGACGGGCCGACAGAAAATGATGAACATACAGAAGAAGGTTCTGCAGAAGAAGAACAGGGACAGGATCCTGAGGACTCTCTCTGGAATCAGCAGCAGAACTTCGGAGATTCCTATGGAAATTCGTCACAGAATTTCGGAAGTTCCTATGGAGGCCGGCAGCAGAATTTTGGAGGTTCCTATGGGAATCCGTCACAGAATTTCGGCGGTTCGTATGGGAATTCACAGCAGAATTCTGGAAGTTCCTACGGAAACCCGTCGCAGGGTCGCCCCGGTAATAACGGAAATACTTACTGGAGACAGCCGCAAAGAGATTCGCAGAGACAACAGCAGCAACAGCGGCAAAACGGAGCATATCCAAATGGCTATCAAAGTGGAGAGCAGAACCGGCAGCCAGGCAGTTCTTCGGAAAGAATCGCAGCCGGGGGCGGATTTGATCCGGGGTCGCAGCGCAAAAAAAATAACAATGTGCTGATCATCATAATTGCGGTGATCGCAGTACTGGTATCGGTAAGCCTTGCCGCATTTCTGGCATTGCGAAGCAGAGCAAAAGAGGAAGCAGCACAGACAGTAGCCGAAAACGCTGCAGCAGAGGATCTGGCAGATGCTTCTGACAACGGAGAGGCAGACCAGACAGAATCAGCGCCACAGGAACCGGAAAATGAGGAAGTTGCCGCAGTACCGGAGTCGACAGCAACACCGGTGCCAACAGCAACCCCGGCGCCTACGCCAACACCTGCAGACTATCCGGCGTCAGAAATAACTGCTTCTCTTGTCAGTGAATCTTCCGTGGATTTCAGCAGCCTTCATGTGGCATATCTGAAATCTGCATATGCCACCTCGGAGATCAAACAGGCCAGCGGAGTTTCCAATGATCCGGTATTGATCTTTGATGGTGATACGAACACAAACTGGGAGGAAGGTGTTGACGGACCGGGAATAGGAGAAAGTATCACAGGCGAGTTTGAGTATGAGAAGGAAAAAGTCAGATGCATCGCACTGAAACTTGGAAATTGGAAATCAGAAAAATACTATTATGGAAATAACAGACCGTCAAAATTGACGATCACGTTGGACGATCTTTCTTTCCAGATGGATTTTCCGGATTCCTGGGAAGAGTTTTATGTGATGCTGAATCATCCGTATAAGGCATCTTCCATACGGCTTACAATTGACGGAGTACATGCAGGAAGCAGCTGGGATGACACATGTATCACAGATGTGCGTGTGCTGGTAGAGTGATAAGGAAGACAGAGAAAAAAGTATGAAGAAAAAAATTGTACAGGGTATCATCCTGGTAATTCTGATCGCAGGATTGATCTTTTGCGGGGTATCTTTTGTGAACCGCCAAAACAAGATCGGGTCAGAAGAAAAAGAAACACAAACAGCAGAAACGGTAACTCCTACTGCAGAGCCGACAACAGAGCCAACCCAAGAACCGGAAGAAACAACTCCAACGCCGGAACCGCAGGAAACAGAAAGTCCCCAGCAAAAAGAGGCAGCAGGCCCGCCAAAGCCGGAATCTGAACCACAGACAGAAGAAAATGGCACGATCACAGCTTCGGCTCCGGATACAGGAATCACAGATCTGGCAGTAAAACAGATCGTGGATCCGTCACAGATCGATACCATGAATCTGGACAAATATTTTCAGGCTTATGAGATCGTGGAAGGGGATGCGATCTATAACCGCATCATCGGGAAATCCTATCAGCCGAATGACTATGTTGCTTTATCGGATCTTCGGTATCTGAAAGTCCTCCACTATAATTTTGAGGGACAGGTACAGGTTGGAGAATTGATCGTAAATGCTCAGATTGTAGATGATTTTCTCAGTGCATTCAAGCAGTTGTATGAAAACCAATATCAGATCCAGGAGATGGTCCTGATCGACAATTACTGGGCAGGAGATGGTGACAGCAGTGATTACAACTCCATAGAACACAATAATACTTCCGCATTCTGTTTCCGAAACGCCACAGGTAGCGGAAATCTGTCAAAACATGCGTATGGACGGGCTATCGATATTAATTCCCAGCAAAATCCATATGTAACATATAACAACGGCTATGGTAGCTGTGCACACGGAAATGCCCAGCAGTATCTGGATCGATCCAGCGGTCTGCCTCATGTGATCACCCATGATGACATCTGTTATCAGATCTTTACACAGCTTGGCTTCACCTGGGGAGGAGACTGGGGTAATCCAAAAGACTTCCAGCATTTTGAGAAAAGTGCAAATTAGTCTGAAAAAACAGAGAAAAATTTTGGATTGAGATGCTGTGAAAAATATGTTACACTGATTTTATGACTTTTTTTAGAGATAAGATGGATACTGGGAGGAATAGAGAATGGGCAGAATCGCCATTGTGACAGACAGCAACAGCGGTATCACACAGGCACAGGCAGAACAGCTTGGCGTTTATGTGATACCGATGCCGTTTTATATTAATGAAAAAATGTATCTTGAAGGTGTAACTCTCACACAGGAAGAGTTTTATGAGAAGCTTAAGAAGGATGAACCGATCTCCACATCTCAGCCAAGTCCGGCTGATCTCTGTGATCTGTGGGACAAGCTTCTGAGAGATTATGAGGAAATCGTTCATATTCCGATGTCAAGCGGATTGAGTGCATCCTGTTCTACTGCAATGGGACTTGCTATTGATTATAATGGTCGTGTTCAGGTAGTGGACAATCAGCGGATTTCCGTAACACAGAGACAGTCTGTAATGGATGCTAAGATGCTTGCCGAGGCAGGAAAAAGTGCCGCAGAGATCAAAAAGATCCTTACAGATCAGAAACTCGATTCCAGTATTTATATCACACTTGACACCCTGAAATATCTGAAAAAAGGTGGCAGGATCACACCGGCAGCAGCAGCCATCGGAACGGTTCTGAACCTGAAGCCTGTACTTCAGATCCAGGGAGAGAAGCTGGATGCCTACGCCAAGGTCCGTGGCAAGAAGCAGGCCAAACGTGCCATGCTGAAGGCAATGAAGAATGATTGGGAAACACGTTTTAAGGAATACGCATCTGACGGTGAGATGTGTCTTCAGGCTGCTTATACAGGAAATCTGGAAGAAGCAGAAGAATTTAAAAAAGAGATCCAGGAGGTATTTCCGGGAATGGAGATACATATGGATCCCCTTTCCTTAAGTGTTGCCTGCCATATCGGTTATGGTGCCCTTGCAGTCGCATGTTCAAGAAAAGTGACGTTATAAGCATAAAATACAGAAACAAAGATATGAGGAGTTTGAAACATGAAGAAGATTATGGAACAGATGGCGGAAGAACTTTCCGCAGCATTTGAAAAAGCAGGTTATGATCCGTCTTACGGAAAAGTTACTGTTTCCAACAGACCGGACTTATGTGAATATCAGTGTAACGGTGCCATGGCAGGAGCCAAAACATACCACAAGGCTCCGTTTATGATCGCGGATGATGTGGTAGCACAGCTCTCAGACAGCCAGATCTTTTCCAGAGCAGAAGTTGTAAAGCCTGGATTTATCAACCTGGATGTGAAGCCGGAATTCGTTGCGGAATATATGAATAAGATGGCAGAAGATGAGAAGCTTTCCGTTGAAACTGCCAAGAACCCGAAGACGATCATCATCGACTACGGCGGACCAAACGTAGCCAAACCCCTTCACGTAGGACATCTCCGTTCTGCGATCATCGGCGAGAGTATCAAGCGTATCGGACGTTTTGTAGGACATAAGGTCATCGGCGATGTGCATCTTGGAGACTGGGGCCTTCAGATGGGACTGATCATCACAGAGCTGAAACACCGGAAACCGGAGCTGGTATATTTTGATGACAGCTTTACAGGTGAATATCCAACAGAAGCACCATTTACTATCAGCGAACTGGAAGAGATCTATCCATGTGCCAGCGGCAAGTCCAAAGAGGACGAGGCTTATCGTAATGAGGCACTGGAGGCAACACATCTCCTTCAGCAGGGCAAACCTGGATACATGGCTCTCTGGAACCACATTATGAATGTATCTGTAACAGACCTTAAGAGAAACTACGCAAACCTGAACGTAGACTTTGACCTCTGGAAAAAAGAATCCGATGCACAGCCGTACATTCCGGATATGGTAGAGGATATGAAGAAACGTGGATTTGCCTATGAGGATCAGGGTGCTCTTGTTGTAGATGTAAAAGAAGAGAGCGACACCAAGGAGATCCCTCCGTGCATGCTTCTGAAATCTGACGGAGCTTCCCTTTATACGACCACAGACCTTGCTACCATCGTAGAGCGTATGAAACTTTTCCAGCCGGATGAGATCCTTTATGTTGTAGATAAACGTCAGGAACTCCACTTTATTCAGGTATTCCGCTGCGCAAGAAAGACCGGTCTTGTAAAACCGGAGACCAAGCTTTCCTTCCTTGGTTTTGGTACCATGAACGGAAAAGACGGCAAGCCTTTTAAGACAAGAGAAGGCGGCGTTATGCGTCTGGAAAATCTGATCGCAGATATTGATGAGGAAATGTACCGCAAGATCGTGGAGAACCGTAGTGTAAAAGATAAAGATGCCAAAGAGACTGCCAAGATCGTAGGACTTTCCGCAATCAAATACGGCGATCTTTCCAACCAGGCAACCAAGGATTATATCTTTGATGTAGACCGCTTTACTTCCTTTGAGGGAAATACAGGTCCGTACATCCTTTATACCATCGTGCGTATCAAATCCATTCTCAACCGCTATGTACAGGAGGGAGGAGATTTAAGCGCAGGTAAGATCCTTCCGGCAGTTAATGCCAGCGAGAAGAACCTGATGCTTCAGCTTTCCGGCTTTGCAGCAATGGTTGAGAATGCTTTTGAGGAGAAAGCACCCCATAAGATCTGTGCGTATATCTATGAGGTATCCAACGCATTCAACAGCTTCTATCATGAGACAAAAATCTTAAGCGAAGAAGATCAGGCACAGAAGGAATCTTTCCTTCAGCTGCTCCAGCTTACAAGAAGAGTGCTTGAAACAAGCATTGATCTTCTTGGATTCTCTGCACCGGATCGTATGTAAAGTACAGTTTTGAAGATCCAGGTATAAGCATTATAAATAATGACAGCCCGCCAGGATACAGGGACAGGAAGAAAATTTTTTGTCAGCTGTATCCGGCGGGCTGTTTTTTTATTCTGTTTTTATTGGGTAAAAGCTCTTTGCAAAAGAAACATGACATGCTATAATGAAATCCATCCTGAATGAATATGAATCGTACATGTTCGTTTGCGGTTATTTGTCTAATTTTATTTATCTCAAACCGGAATTCACCGGATAATCCCAAACTAATAAGAAATATGATCACAATTATTATCTGACAGAAATGAGAGGAAGGTGATCTGTCTGATCGGAACGATACTGAAAGAACGTTATTACGTTATAGAACGGATTGGACATGGCGGAGGCGGAAGTCTGTATCTGGCCAGGGACATGGAACTCGGTATTTTTCGCGCTGTGAAGGAAATACCCATCATAAAGAAAAAAGAAGTTATGCTAATGCAGCGTCTGGATCATCCTGCAATCCCAAAGATTGTAGATTGTGTGGAAACAGAAGAAGATTGCTATCTGATTATGGAGTATATTAAGGGGCAGTCTCTGGAAGAAATTCTTTGTTCAGAAAAAAATTTTTCCATACAGGAAACGCTTGCAAGAGGAAAGGAGATTACCAGAGTACTGGAATATCTCCATAACCGTAAACCGCCGGTCTGCTACGGAGATCTGAAACCGGATAATCTGATGCTTTCTGAAACCGGGCACCTGTATCTGGTCGATCTTGGAAGCGCCATGTTCGATCATGGAAAAAGAAAACGGATCTGTGAAGGAACGAAAGGATATGCGGCACCGGAGCAGTATCAGGGTTACTTAAGCCCCAGAAGTGATATTTATGCCCTGGGAAAAACCATGGAAAAGCTTTGTGGAAAAAAGAAATGGCAGTGTTTTTTATATCCGGAATTTTTCTGGTTTCTGTTTCGATGTACCAGAAAACAGGAAAAATACAGATATTTGGATATGTCAGCAGTTCAGAAAAGAATCCAGAAACTGGAAATCCGATATCGAACAGTTACCTGGCGAAAACGTTTTCTGGAAGCAGTTGCTGCAGGGGTTCTGATAGGAATATTGTTTCTGACAGCTGGATTACTGAAACGGGAAGAGTTTTCTGTGGCGATTTCAGAAGTAACAGATCTGTATTACGAGGCCAGACAGTATCCGGAAAACTCGGGGGAACGGAAAAAGTACTGTGCAACAGCGGAAAAGAAACTGCAGGATTTAAGCAGGAATTATAGGGAAAAAGAACAGCAGCGCCGTATTGAGCTGTTGCTGGCATGGAATGCGGAGTTTTTGGATGAAACGGAAAAAGCGGCTTTGTATTATGAAAATCTTCTTCTGTATGATGCGGAATATCGTGTGGCTTATGGAGAGTATGGAATGTTTCTTCTTCGAATCGGTCAGAAAGAAGCCAGCCAAAAGCTGTGGAAAGATTACAAAAAGAAAGAAAAAACAGAATTGCTGGAGGAAGACGAAAGCAGGAATCTGAAACTTTGGGAGGAGATCAATGAGAAAAAATGATCAGCGAAAATCGAAAAAAAACGGAAAATCCTGTGGGAGAATCTGTCCTGCTGTTTTGTCGCTGCTGATTTTATGCAGCTGGATGATCAGTTCCATTCTCGTTTATGGATTTGATATGTCGGAGATGAATAGTCTTGATACCGGTGGATTTGATATGGATGTGGGAGAAGGAACCGGACAGCTGCCGGAAGACTGGGAAAAAAGTTATGGAGGAACAGAAAAAAATGACGGTAATGAGAACCGGGAAGATGAAAATCTGATGGAAGATTCCTCTGTTTGGGCAGGAACAGAAAATGGACAGGAGGATTCAGCGCGATGGAGTTCGGACTTCCAGGCAGAAGAAGTACATTCTCCGGAAGAGAACTCTGTGGGAAACGGAAATACTGCAGCAGAAAATTCCGGTGGCAGCGAAGAAAGATACGAATTTCAGGAACCGGATATTCGGGAAAATGAAAATCCGGGGATAACTATTGTGAATGAAGCAAATCTTACGGAAACGCCGGTACCAACAAAAGCGCCAGTGCCGACAAAATCACCGGTTCTCACACAGACATTGGCGGCAAGTCCATCTGCAATACCGACTCCGGGATTAATTCGAAAACCGGCTTCAGGTGCATCAAAAAAAGCAAAGGACCAGAATCCGGCATTATCTTACTACCAGACAGAACCAACAGAAATGCCTGATAAAGAGAAAAAAGAGCAAAAACCAACGATTCATACAAAAACAGATGGCAACAGGATTCAGATAGAAATCCGCCCGGATATTCCGTTTCAGATCCTTTCATTTCGGATCAACGGAAAAGAGTGCGATTTTTACTGGCATGGGAAAAAACTTCTGGCAGAATTACCGGAAAAAACCAGGAAACCCTGGAAAGCAGAACTTCTGGGTTTTGTGAAATCCGGGAAGCTGTATTATGAAAGCATGGACTTAACAGAAAAACAGTGATACAATAGGCATACTTACTGATTTTTTACACAACAGGAGGAATTTATGTATAAGGCAATCTTTTTTGACCTGGACGGAACGCTGACAGAATCCGGAGAGGGAATTACAAAATCTGTACAGTATGCACTGGAGAAACTTGGTGTTTCAGCGCCGGATCTGGAGCCGCTGAAAGTTTTTGTGGGACCGCCACTTCTGGATCAGTTTATGAAATATGCGGGATTTGATAAAGAGACAGCGCAGAAAGGAATCGAATACTACAGGGAACGGTATTCCGAAAAAGGAATGTATGAGAATACAGTTTATCCAGGCGTGGAAAATGCCCTGGCGGAGCTGAAACGCCGTGGCTACCGGCTGGCAGTAGCTTCTGCGAAACCTACTTTTTATGTAACACAGATCATGGATCATTTTAATCTGAGCCGTTATTTTGAAGTGATCGCGGGAACAGATCTCAATGGGCCGAAAGTTTCCAAATCCCAGGTGATCGAGGAAGCTCTGGAGAGAATGAATCTTTCCGATCACCGTGACCAGGTGATCATGGTGGGAGACCGGGAACATGATATTCTTGGAGCCAGACGATGTGGGATCCAGTGTGTGGCGGTATCTTATGGATATGGCAGCAGAGAAGAACTGGAAGCGGCCCAGCCTCTTCAGATCGTAGCTTCTGCAGATGAGCTTCTGAATTTTTTCGACTGACCCCTCTGCATAGACAGAATATTTTTCGACTGGTGTGGAGGGAACTTTATCCGGTAGGAATCCATTATCTTATCGGACAGATCCTGGGAAGTGCCGTGCTTCTCTGGCTGGTGGATCATGTCAGCAACGCACAGGAATCCTATTACAGTTATACTCTGGTGATCACCGGACTTACCGGAGTGCTGGTTATGTTTCCGGCAGTATATTTTTACCGGAAAGACCGCATAGGAAGGCTGATCGGTGGGTTAACTTCTATTGAAGAGCAGAGGCTTTCTGTTCCTGAAATGCTGCTTCTTCTCGGGGCAGGAGCAGGATTTGCCCAGTATGCCAATGTGCTGGTGGCGATCTTGCAGAACTGGATCTCGTCCAGTTACGGGGAGACCATGACGAAGATCACTTCAGGGAAAAGCCTTTTTATGATGGTCTTCTGGATGGGAATCGTAGCGCCTGTCGCGGAAGAAATGATCTTTCGCTGGCTGGTTTATCTCAGGCTTCGGGATCATTTTTCCGTACTGGTTTCCGCTGTGATCTCTGCCGCGTTTTTCGGGATCTATCATGGAAATGTCCTGCAGGCTGTGTATGCGTTTATCCTGGGAGCTCTTTTTGCGTGGTTTCTGGAGATGGGCGGCAATAAGTGGACCAGTGTGCTGATGCATATCGGGGCCAATACCTGGATCCTTATTTTCAGTGAATATGCCCAGACGCTGGTGGAAAAAACAGGAGCAGGAAGTCTTCTGATGATCTATGGGATCTTCGCAGTGGTGATGATCGGAGGATATCAGTATTTTGTACGCAGAGGAGAAAAGCGTGGTTACCGGGCTGTTTAACCAAATCAAGCAAGTAGCGAAGCGGATTGCGAATATCCGCTTGACCCGAATGGGGATTGCAAATATCCCCCTGACCCCGGATCAGACAGGGTGAAATATAAATAACTGCTTCGCAGAGAATCTGTAGTGGGATCATAGTAGAAGTGATGCCGCTGCAGATTCTTTTTTTATGAAAAATACAGGAAGTCTTTTACGGGGAATAAGTTTATACAGATTTTATATTTATTTAAGAGACCATTTCTTGCGTACCTTTGTATCACGTGCTATCATAAGTGTATTAAAAGAATTAATACACTTAATACACAGATTACAGAGAAAGGAGCGTCGTATGTTATTCTTGGACTATCAGGACAGACGTCCCATCTACGAGCAGATCGTAGAGAAATTCCGGATGCTGATCCTGTCAGGAGCTGTGGAGCCATCTTCCAAGATGCCGTCTGTGCGGCAGCTGGCCGTGGAATTATCCATCAATCCCAATACCATCCAGCGGGCATATATGGAACTGGAGCAGCAGGGGCTGATCTGTCCGGTGAAGGGAAAAGGCAGTTTTGTCACAGACAGCAGCAGGATCAGGCAGATCGGTATGGAAGAAACCTTAAGTGAGCTGAAAAAGATCACAGAAAAGGGAATGGCTCTGGGAGTAGGGGAGGAAGAAATGATCGGTGTGATCCGCTTATGCTATAAGGAGGGAAACAATGATTGAGATAAAAAACTGCAGCAAAGCTTTTGGTAAGATACAGGCAGTAAATAAGGTCACCATGGATATCGGGGAACGGGAGGTTTTTGGACTGATCGGCTCCAACGGTGCGGGAAAAAGTACTCTGCTCCGTATCATGGCCGGGATCATCCGTCAGGACAGAGGAGAGGTGCTGATGGATGAAGAACCGGTTTTTGAAAATGAAAGGGTCAAAGAGCATTTTTTCTACATCCCGGACGATGCATATATTCCGGCAAATTACAATGCTCTGGACATGGCAGAATTTTACCGTTGTATTTATCCGAGATTTCAGCAGGCACGTTTTGAGACAATGATGAAGCAGTTTCATCTGGATGGAAAACGAAAAATCAGCACTTTTTCCAAGGGAATGAAGAAACAGCTTCTGGTGATCCTGGGAATCAGTACAGGAACGAAATATCTGTTTTGTGATGAAACCTTTGATGGCCTGGACCCGGTAATGCGCCAGGCAGTAAAAAGTATTTTTGCATCGGAGATCATGAGTCGTGAATTTACGCCGGTGATCGCTTCCCACAATCTTCGTGAGCTGGAAGATATCTGCGATCACATCGGGCTTCTTCATCAGGGAGGAATTCTCCTTTCCAGAGATCTGGAGGATATGAAATTCCACATCCATAAGATCCAGTGTGTACTTACTGACAAAAAGAAAGAAGAAGAATTAAAGAAAGAGCTGGATGTTTTGAAAACAGAGCATCAGGGCTCCCTGTTGCTTATTACTGCAAGGGGAACAAGAAGAGAGATCATGGAGAAGATACAGGCAAAAAATCCTCTTTTCTGCGAAGTGCTCCCACTGACTCTGGAAGAAATATTTATCAGCGAAACGGAGGTGGCAGGCTATGAAGTCAAAAATTTATTCCAGTGAGTATATGAAATCCTCTTCTAAAGGACAAAGATGGATCCCGGCATTTGCCATGATCGCATTTCTCCTTGCATTTCCGGTAGCGGAACTTATTCTAATGGGAAAATGGAATGAGCGCAGTTATACTCAGAGTCAGCTTTCCTATCTGTATTCCAGCCTGTGGAGCAGTGACTTTCTCACAATGGGAGCAGCTGTGGCTGCGGTAACCGCATTTTTTGCAGCAGTAAGCGGCTTCTGGTATCTGTATTCCCCGAGAAAAGTGGATTTCTATCACAGCCTTCCGGTAAAGCGAAGTGCACTGTTTCTGCACAGAGTATTGTTGGCTGTTCTTTATTATCTGGTGCCATATGTGATCATGGAATTTGCTGCGGTATGCATCGGGGCAGCCAGAGGATATTACAGCCTTTCCATTATGAAAAAGGCACTGATCCTGCTGGTGCTCCATCTCCTGATGTATCTTCTGGTGTATTTTTCCACAGTGCTGGTGATCGCCTGCACCGGTACCATGTTGATGGGAGCACTTGCATGGGCAGGGCTGTTTACCTACAGTATCGTTCTGGCAGTGATGCTGCAGTTAAGCGGACATTTATTTTTTGATACCTGGTACGAGGGCAGTTACGGAATTCTGGCAGCAGTGCGGAATCTGGGATCTCCTCTTATGGTGATCGTAAGCTTTATAGATAGATACAGCAGCGGAAACTTTGGAAAGCAGTTGCTGATACTGATCCTTACGCTGTTTATCATGGCAGCACTTTCCTGGATGGCATTTTGCAGACGAAGGTCAGAGAATACCGGAAAAGCTCTGGTATATACCTGGATGGAGCCGGCCTTAAGTGCTCTGATCACAATACCATCCGGACTGGGAATCGGTCTGATCTTTTATATGATTCCGGAAGATTCATCCAAAACAGCATGGTGGATCTTCGGAATGATACTGGGAACGATCCTGGTCCATGGAATTTTGGAAGTGATCTATGAAATGGATTTTCGCAGATTTTTCCGCAGAAAAGTGCAGCTTATGATCTTTGGAGGTGTTGTGGCAATCTGTGCGCTGACCATGAAAATGGATCTTCTGGGATATGACAGTTATTTTCCGGCCTATGACAATCTTCAGGGAGTTGTGATAAATGTAAGCAATCTTTCATATACAGAGCAGCTTTGCAATGTGGAAAAAAAAGAAGACGGAATCTATAAGATCCGGTATACTGCCACCTCAGACAATAGTTCTGGTCTGCTGGATCAGCCGGTGATGAAAAGTAAAGCATTATATAACAGTCTGGAGGATATCAGGCTTCAGAATGAAAAAGGAAAAAAATCAGGAAGGCGCGTGTATGTGCGCTACATAAATAAACAGGGATTCAGTGTATGCAGAGGTTATATTGTATCCTCTGCACAGGCACAGAATCTTATGGAAGCCCTGTATGATGAGCAGACATGGAAAGAAGACAGATATTCATTTTTCCAGCTGGACAAACAGTATCTGAAAGAGGTCACCGGTACTTTCTGTGACGGAGATATTCAAACATTATTTGAGAAAAATGCAGAGAAGCGTCAGGCGCTGGCAGAGGCGCTGAGAAAGGACATTTTGGAAAACGGCGGTCAGACAGTAAAAGACCAGCCATGCGCAATGCTGATGTTCGATTATGCGGGAATTCCGTCAGAAGGATACATGGATGAATGGGGAATGAATGTACCGGCTGTTCAGGAAGGAGAGAGGGTGTCTACCTCCGTTCTGGTGTATCCGGCATATAAGAGAACACTTGCAATTTTGGAAGAAACAGGATATCCTCTTTCCATGGATGAGCTGTCTGTTGAGTATATTGATGTTTATTACTTCAGCTCCGAAGCTGCCGGCGAAGATGATGAGGTTTTTTCCGACATTGAGCCTGTTTCGGATCTTGAAGAAACAGAGAACGGTTATAAAGTCCGTTACGATAAAAAGGAACAGCTGGAAGCCCTGAAAAAGTGTATCCGCCCATCACAGCTGGTAAACGGATGGACTATCTGGAATGCAGATGTCACAATGGAAGTGGTTTTGGAAGGACAGGAGAGCACCGACGGAGATTCCGGACTTTATATGACATTTGCCGGTGAGATCCCGGATTTCATCAGAGCAGATGCAAAGGCAGCCCATGTAACAGAATGGGAGGTAAATGATTAATGGAAAAACCAGTCCGGCTGGATAAATTTCTGGCAGATGCCGGCGCAGGTACACGAAGCGAGGTAAAAAAATACATACAGAAGGGTCAGGTGCAGGTTAACGGGAAATCTGTGAAGAAACCGGAACTGAAAGTAACAAAAGAAGATCAGGTGGTTATGAACGGGCAGGAAATTCATGCTGCACCGGAATATGTATACTATCTTTTTAACAAGCCGGCAGGCTGTGTCAGCGCAACGGAGGACTCCAGAGATAAAACGGTTCTCGACTATATTGAAGAGAAAGACAGAAGAAAGGGACTTTTTCCGGTAGGGCGTCTGGATAAAGATACAGAAGGTTTCCTTCTGATCACAGACGACGGTCCTCTTGCACATGAGCTTCTTTCTCCGAAGAAACACGTGGATAAGACTTACTATGCAAAGGTATCCGGAAAAGTGACAGAAGAAGATGCCAGGGCGCTGGCAGAAGGAGTGGATATCGGGGAAAAGGATCTCACACGCCCGGCAAGGCTTGAGATCCTTTCCACCTGGGAATCCGACACAGGATCGGAGGAAAACGGTAAGAGATGGGAATCCGAGATCCGCCTTACCATCCATGAAGGAAAATTTCATCAGGTGAAACGGATGATGGAAGCACTGGGAAAAAAAGTTACCTATCTCAAAAGACTTTCCATGGGACCGCTGGCGCTCCCGGCGGATCTTCCGACAGGAAAATATCGTCCGCTCACCGAAAAAGAGCTGGAGCTTCTGAAATCTGCCGGGAACCGCTGAAAAACAGAAAAAAATTGGAAAAATCCCCTTTACATAAGGGGATTTCCTATGCTATAATTCAGAAGTTGCAAAAATAAGCACGCACGGCGATTCTATAAGGATGGTGCCCTACGGTGTGAGGATGGGTCCAGAGAGAAGGCGACCTGTGCGGAAGAATTTAACCAAAAAGGAGAAAAGACATGAGCGTTATTTCAATGAAGCAGCTTTTAGAGGCAGGTGTTCATTTCGGACATCAGACAAGAAGATGGAACCCTAAAATGGCTCCGTACATCTACACAGAGAGAAATGGTATCTATATCATCGATCTTCAGCAGTCTGTAGGAATGGTTGACGATGCTTACAATGCAGTAGCAGATATCGTTGCCAACGGTGGACACATCCTTTTCGTAGGAACTAAGAAACAGGCTCAGGATGCTATCCGTACAGAGGCAGAGCGTTGTGGAGAGTTCTTCGTAAATGAGAGATGGCTTGGTGGTATGCTTACAAACTTCAAGACAATCCAGAGCCGTATCGCAAGACTGAAAGAGATCGAGACAATGGAAGCTGACGGAACATTTGACGTACTTCCTAAGAAAGAAGTAATCGAGCTTCGCAAAGAGCTTGCTAAACTTCAGAAGAACCTTGGCGGAATCAAAGAGATGAAGAGAATCCCGGATGCTATCTTTATCGTAGATCCTAAGAAAGAGAGAATCTGCGTACAGGAGGCTCATACACTTGGAATCCCGCTTATCGGTATCTGCGATACAAACTGTGATCCGGAAGAGCTTGACTATGTGATCCCGGGAAATGACGATGCTATCCGTGCAGTAAAACTCATCGTTTCCAAGATGGCTGACGCTGTTATCGAGGCTAAGCAGGGAACTGCTGAGGCAGACGGCGAGATCGAGGCTGAGTCTGAGGAGTTTGCAGCTACAGAGGAATAATTCGTATAAACAGAATATTTCAGGAGGAAACGAACAATGGCTATTACAGCAGCACAGGTAAAAGAGTTAAGAGAGATGACCGGCGCCGGAATGATGGATTGTAAGAAAGCTCTTACATCTACAGATGGTGATATGGATAAAGCAGTTGAGTTTCTGCGTGAGAAGGGTCTTGCTACAGCACAGAAGAAAGCAAGCCGTATCGCAGCAGAGGGTCTTTGCAAAACTCTGGTAACAGAGGATGGAAAGAAAGCAGTCGTTGTTGAGGTTAATGCTGAGACAGACTTCGTTGCAAAGAACGAGAAGTTCCAGGGCTATGTTGCAGATGTTGCAGCACAGGCACTTAACACAACAGCAGCTGATATCGATGCTTTCCTTGCTGAGGCATGGGCACTTGATACAACTAAGACTGTAAAAGAGGCTCTTGCAGCTCAGATCGCAGTAATCGGCGAGAACATGAACATCCGTAGATTTGCTCAGGTTGAGGAGCAGAACGGATTCATCGCTTCCTACACACATATGGGTGGAAAGATCGGCGTTCTTGTAGACGTTGAGACAGATGTTGTTAACGATGCTGTTAAAGAGATGGCTAAGAACGTAGCTATGCAGATCGCAGCTCTGAAACCGCAGTACACAAGCGACAAGGAAGTAAGCG
>PPYE01661710.1_pt1 | contig 71662 bp, 71 predicted proteins | sample 1559881 | NCBI WGS metagenome assembly PPYE01 (sample SAMN08240022, study PRJNA423297) | Human gut metagenome, whole genome shotgun sequencing project. | reverse complement strand
ATAACGATACGCTCATCCCACTGACACATCGTGAGTTCTTTACTCTTACATATTTGGCATCCCATCCATTCTGGGTGTTCAGTAAAGAGCAGATCTATGAGGCAGTATGGAAAGAGCATGGTATGAATTGTGGTAGTGCCGTGACGAATGTAGTGAGCCAAATACGGAGGAAGATAGGGGATGGGTATATAGAGACTGTTGTTGGTAGCGGGTATCGGTTTGTGGGATAGAAAGGGTTTCAGAGTAGTGATTCAGAGTATTTTAAATTGAAGGAGGCGTTGAATTTCTGGCGGTAGAATGCTATAATGGCACTGATTTTACAGAATGAAAGAGGTGAGCTTATGCGTACCGATAAAAAAGGTCAAAATGAAGCTTGGCTCCATGCAAAACCGGTAAATAGCGACATTTGCATGGAGTAACGACGGTCGCCCAATATATACTGGTTTTGTGACTTGACTATTTATAATCAAGGAGGAAGCCAGCATGAAATATTTGAATGCAAAAGATATTCTTCCAGCGCTGTTGGTTAAGGAATTGCAGGGATACATACAGGGAGGCTATATCTATATACCTGCGAATGAAAACCAGCATCGGCGTTGGGGAGAAGTATCCGGATATAGAGGAGAATTACAGCTAAGAAATGAGAAGATAGTCGAAGCATATAACAAAGGCTTTTCTATTGAACATCTTGCTGAAAAATACAGTCTTTCTGTTTCAGGTATTCGGAGAATAATTTATCAAAAATAGTAGAAAGGGGCTGCTCCGTGCAGCCTCTTTGCTTTATACAAAATATTGCCGAAGCGTTCTGTGGATTGCTGTAAAGCATATAGACGGGTAAAATATAAGCAAACAACAGAAAGAGGTGTATTAAATGGCGAATGCTGAAAAAATATATCCCCGTTCAGGGGATAAAGAAACTGTTTACCTAAAACCGGTTATTTCAAATCCCAATATATCGGTTGGTGAATATACTATGTATAATGACTTTGTGAATGATCCAAAACTGTTTGAAAAGAATAATGTGCTGTATCAGTATCCAATTAACCATGATAAACTGAAAATCGGGAAGTTCTGCTCGATTGCCTGTGGTGCGAAGTTTATTTTTAACAGCGCAAACCATACCTTATCTTCACTCTCGACATATCCATTTCCGATATTTTTTGAAGAATGGGGGCTGGATATCAAAGATGTTGCTTTAGCATGGGACAACAAAGGAGATATTGTAATCGGTAATGATGTTTGGATTGGATATGAGGCAGTCATCATGGCTGGTGTTACCATTGGAGACGGTGCAATCATAGGGACCCGCGCAGTCGTTACAAAAGATGTACCGCCCTATACAACCGTAGGCGGTGTGCCTGCGAAAACGATTAGGAAGTGGTTTTCCGAGGATACAATTGGGATGCTTATGGAACTGCAATGGTGGGATTGGCCAGAAGAAAAAATAGCCCAGAACATCCATGCAATTAAATCTGGTTATGTTGAGCAATTAAGATATTGAGGTGTTCAGAAATGCCGATTTAGAGGTAATGAAGAATGGTGAGCATTGGTTTCACACCGAGGAACAATCAGACGTTATGAGAAGATGGCTCAAAAAAGTATTAGTGATAAAGAAAATGGGAGAAAGGAAAGATAATTGAAGTAGAAATTTCTTGACTTTTACTATTAATGATAGTAATATTAATGATAGCAAAAGCGGAGGTGTTGTTATGTCATCAATAGATTTAGTAATACTCGGTATCGTGTTGGAAAAACCGCAAAGTGCATACGACATTCAAAAGGATGTAGACTATCATCATTTTTCACGGTGGACTAAAATAAGTGTGCCATCTGTTTATCGGAAAGTTATTCAACTTAACGAAAAAGGCTATCTTAAAAGCGACATTGTTAAAGGGGATAAGTTTGCTGATAAAGCTGTCTATTCGATTACAGAAAAGGGATGCGCTTATTTCGAAAAGTTAATGGATACTTATGCGAGTGAGCCAGTCCCGTTACTATTTGACTTTAATGTTGTCATTACAAATCTAAATAAAATGGATAAGGAAAAAGCATTGGAATTGGTTGCTAAATTGAGGAACAATATTGTTGCTTCGGCAAAATCCAATGATGAATATGCTGCTAATTATGCCGATATTCCTCTTGTCGGAAGAACGATTTTTGAGCAGCAACGGCTTCTTTACCATTCCCTCTTAGAATGGCTTGATACATTTGAAAGTCAGTACAGGGGAAGTTGATATTATGCCTATAAAAAGCAGCCTTACCATTTTGTTTGAAAATCCGTTTTGGATAGGATTATATGAGCGCACAGATGGTGATAAGTATGAAGTCTGCAAAATCACTTTTGGTGCAGAGCCAAAGGATTATGAAGTTTATGATTTCCTGCTTAAAAATTGGTATAAGTTAAAATTTAGTCCACCTATTAAAGCGGATAGGATTGAAGAATATAAAATTAATCCTAAGCGTATGCAACGGGAAATTAGCAGCCAATTAGAAAATAAAGGCATTGGCACGAAAGCACAGCAGGCATTGAAGCTCCAACATGAACAAGCTAAAATTGAGAGAAAAACCCAGAGCCGTGAACAAAAAGACGCAGAAAAGGAACGACAATTTGCTTTGCGGCAAGAAAAGAAAAAAGCGAAACACAGAGGGAGGTAATAGTGTAATGCAAAATATAGACTGGATACGTTGCCCTGTTTGTGGTAATAAAACCCGTGACAGAATAAGAGAAGATACAATTTTAAGAAACTATCCTCTTTATTGTCCGAAATGTAAACAGGAAACATTGGTTGAAGCAAAGAATTTGCAAGTAACAGTTATCAAAGAGCCAGACGCAGAGCCGATAACCTATCGAGTTCAAAACTCGCAGGTTGTCGGCTCCATTGTTTTTATAAACTTATTACCCAATGTATAGGGAGAGTGGCAAAGTTAGTATGCATGAATATAGAACAACAACACGTCATCTAACAAGGTAGTCTTACTATTGCTCTACAATGCTATACGGTTACATTAGCCGGAGATAAAATAGTTTTTTACCAGAAAGAATTTGAGGCTCTTTGACTATTGATGAAGTACCCAGGATGGGTGTTTTCACCGGAACAGATCTATGAAACTGTGTGGAAGCAAAGCGTGGCAGGGTGTGAGCATGCAATCTACAACGTGATCTGCCAACTCAGGAGAAAGCTAAAGAACTCAGATTTAATTCAGACGATGGTTTGGAAAGGGTATCGGTTTGTGGAAGAAGAGGTAACGCCTGGAACAGAGTAAAGAGAAAACTGTTCTGGTTGATATATTATGAAACCGTGTGGAATGAATCCGGAGATGGCGAGGTAGTGGTGACGAACGTGGTAAGCCGGATCAAAAGATTGAAGATTAGTACATAAGGGCACCTATCGGAAGCGGCTATGAATTTAAAGTATGAGGATGGCTGGCAGTAAGAAACTGAAAACGGATGTGGCTGCCGTTTTTTCTTTTGCAGGCAGGTATGTTATAATGGAAACTGTTGATGGAGTGGAAATTTAGGGGAGCATAAGGGTGATTTAAATTTATGAAGAAATACATAATTTTACTGTTGACTGGCGTAGCTATTGGCGCCGCCATGTGGATAACAAGAAAGGAACTAGTTTCCGTTAGAATTATCGGAGGTGCGGATAAACCTACCAGTATATATTTACCAGGGAAGATAGGGAGGAAAAGACGTGCGTAGAAGATATGGAAGTGGATTAACAAAAATTATGTGCGCTGGATCGGGTGTTTTGTTAGCAGTGTTGCTTATAGGAGCAATAAAGATGCCTTTGGTTGTACAGAAGATGCGAGGAAACAACTATCATTTTTCAGAGCAATCAGAGTTGCGGGAATTTGCTTCTGCTTTAAATGAAATTAAAATTCCGTATAGAGAAATATCAGATACAGGAATCAATGTATCGGATGAATGGAAGGAGCAGGCCGAGGAAATTTATGAAAAGTTCATGGAGAGCGCTAATGAATGATAATTCAAGCTAGTCATTCAAACAGTCTGCGATTTAAAAAGTAGTCTGGAAGGAACTAGGGGGATAAGTACTAGGCGCTGGTTGTTTTTCCGCTATTTTGCCCTAAGTGTAAACAGGAGACTTTAATCGATGTAAAGGAAATAAATATGTTTGTTATCAAAGAGCCAGACGCTAAGATGCAGAGCCGATAACCTATGGAGAGATTACATTCTCAGGTTGTCGGCTCTATTACGTTACAACATGTTCTGCCATATTTTGTCGAAAACTTTTTAAAATTATAGACGGTTCATAACTCGTTCATAGGTCATTCATAACCCGGTAGTTTATAATGGCAGAAAAAAGAAACCAGCAGCAACAAGGAAGTCTTGTACTACTGGTTTCAATCGGAATCTTTTGATTCCGGTTTGTGCTGGCTGGTCAGTAACTGCTCCGATAAAAAATCCATTGTATGAAGAAGAATTGCCTGATTTTCTTCGCTGCATACCTGGAGTTTACCAATAACGTGTTCTGCCAGTTCGTTTTTTACGGTGGATTTGGCTGGGAAAAGGGAATTTGGGGAAATTCCCAACCGTTCAATTAAAAGAGATAAGGTTATGTAAGAAGGATTTTTCCTGCCTTTCTCAATATCCTGAATGGTCTTGACAGCCAAACCACACTGATCGGCCAGCTCCTGTTGGGTAAGATTGCAATCTTTCCTCTTGGAACGGATACAATCTCCCAAATAGATAAGTTTGTCTTTCGGCATGATAGCTCACCTCAAATACATTCTACCGTACCGATTAGGGAAAATACATTCCCTTTAAGTATGTATAAAATAGGTGTTATAGTGCCGGTTTTGAAAAACAGAATAAGGATCAGGGAAATACTGTGTAAAAAAAGAGCATAGTAGTTCCTGAATGTAAGAATGGAAAGCCCTGTTGGGGAGCCAATAAAAAAAACGGCTTCTTGCAGCAGGGTTTATTTGTGTTATGCCATCTGTGATAAGCCGTCAGGAGAAAATCATGGATGGCATTATTTTTACGAAAGGATATAGATTCCGGTCAGGTGACCAGCGAAAAAAATCTTAGACTACAAAAGAGTACCTTATACCCATGAACATGCACTATACTGCGTGTTAGATACGCACAATAACACATATAATGCAAGACGAAACAAAAACGCCAGAAAGCAGGTGAAGCTATCTGGCGTTTTTGTTTGTCGATTTTTCGCAAATATTGGCGTCTGGCATCAGAATATGAACTGTATCTTCCAATGGAAGCTTTATGAAACCATTACGAGGCATCACGAAAGTTGGTAATCCGGAGAGGGCAAATAGCTGCCAAGCCCTGGGGCTTCCAATATATTTTATATGCTTTTGGAAAAAGAGATACCGGATATGCGGGTATCCAAAGATACAGTTTTGATGCTCCCTGTCATGGGGAATTAAGATGCCGCTCACCGCCGCCACTTCGATTTGATTTCTAAAAAATTTCAGATCGGAGGTAAAGAAAGGTGGCTTATAACAAAGCAAGAGAAGAACAAAAATGGAAGAACTGGAAAGAACGTGAGGAAGATAAACTCCGGGAGCTGGGCATGGATGAAGCGTCCATCCAGGCACTGCGTGAAAGCGACTGGGCGGATTTTAATTCTGAAAGGCGTTACCAGGAGCATCAGATCCCGTTGCTGGACTATATGGAGTTATTATTGGCAGAAACGGAGATCTGTGAAGATCAGATTCAGAGTGTGGAAGAACTGCTGGATGCCATAGGTGATGAACGGTTACTACATATCTTGCTGGAAGCAGACAGGAAAACACTGCAGATCGTTGTCCTTAAGATGATGGGATATGCCCCAAAGGAGATTGGTTCTCATATTGGCATGCCGGAGCAGACGGTTTATACGAAACTAAGGCGGTTACGGGAAAAAATAAAAAAAATTGTGAAAGCTGAATAAAAACGGGCTATCCCATCGGCTAGTAAGTAGAAAGGGGGATAGTGTCCCTTTTTACGCACATTGAAAATTTTATACCAGCATTACTGGTACGTTCCTATGGATGGTAGCGTTGCAGGATGAGCGCCATGACGGGAAAACCGGAAACAGATGCCAGTGGCGAGCCGTTGTATAATTTGTTGTACAGGCTCCTATCTAGTAGCTGTTCCGGTTTTCTCCGAGCGATCCATCAGACCTGTCAGGGAGCCGCGGCTGGCTCTCCGCCATGAGCATCCATGGGGGATAATGATACGTTTCCTGCCAGCGAGCAGAAGATGGACTCCGGGTTGTAATCAGCAAGACCCTCAGAACATTTGCGAATGGCATCCGCCAGATGCCTGCCAGTAATGTTCCCATATATGCTATGAAAGAAGTGGCACAGGCTGTCAGGGGTGCGAGGTCAAATATGACGCCGACAATGAACAACAATTTAGAAATCAATGGAAGTGTGTCGTTGATATCAGATATATGCGGCTGTGGGGAAACTCACAGCCGTGTTTTAAAAGGATGTGTTTTTCTTTGGTATTGACGTCATGCGTGAAAGGCAGGCTATGAAATGAATTATAAGAATCAATATCAAAGAAAAGCACATCGGGAGGTTGACTTTATTTTTTTGACGCTTTTGCCGCAGGCTGGCCTAAGCGTCAGGGAAGAACAGGTAAAATTAAGCCATCAGATGTTGGACGCCCTGCTGGAAGGAAATATTGCACTTTGTGACGCAGGTGTGGGAATCGGGAAAACCTATGCATATCTGGTGGCCTGCATCTTAATGAGGAAATATGTGGCAGCAACGGGAAATGGGTGGCTGTGCGATAAGCGGCCAATCGTCATCTCCACATCCAGCATTGCGCTGCAGGAGGCGATCATACAAGAGTATATTCCTTTTTTATCCGATGTCTTTTTGTCAGCCGGATTGATCGGTTCCCCACTAAAAGCAATCGTGCGGAAGGGAAAGGAGCATTTTGTCTGTGATGAACGCCTGGGAGTGCGGTTAGAGGCTGTCCGGGAAAAACCTAAGAATGAGCTGCAGAAAAAAGCGCTGTTTTCTTTAAAGCAGATCTACGACATGGATGAGGTGCCTAATCTGAGCAGTTTTGACCGCAGGCTGGTCTGTGTCCCGAAGTTCTGCCCGAAAGAGTGTCCGGGAAGGACAAGCTGCCGTTACCAGATGTATCTGAAACAGGCACGGGATCCGGATATCTTTTTCCAGATCTGTAACCATAATTATCTGCTTGCGGATTCCTCCCACCGGGCTAAGGATTATAAACCGCTTTTGACGGATTACCGGGCGCTTATTGTGGACGAAGCCCATAAACTTCCGGAGGCGGCAAGGCAGATGTATGGAAAATCACTCTGTTATGAAGATATTCTGGAAATCTGCTATTTTCTTGAACGGGAGCATCAGGGGATGGCTGCCAAGAAGTTAAAAAGTGTTTTCCATAACCTGTTCCACGTAGTCAGAGAAAATTACATGGCAAAGGGTGGACCAGCATCGGCTTTCCATATGACGGAGGAATGTGCCACCGTGCTGGAAGAAGGAAAGGCGCTTTTAAAGGAACTGACAGGAAAACTAAGGGGAGTCGCTCCGGGATGGATACGAAACCAGCTGGAAGAAGCAGGAGAGGTGTTATCTATTTTTTCAGGCTCCGGCAAACGCTACATCCTGCATTTGGAGCAGGATAAAGGAAAACTGCCGCAGTTGTGTGCCACAAGCAGGAAGATCCCGGACATTCTATCCGGTGTGTTATGGAGCCAGGGATTCCCGGCAATCCTGACCAGCGGCACCTTAAAGGCCGGGAATGGCTTTTCCCGCACCCGGCAGGAAAACGGGCTGGGAAAGGAAGTCCGGGTAACGGAGTATGTGGCAGAATCCCCGTTTGCCTATGAGAAGAACTGTTTATTGTATCTGCCGCAGACATTGCAAAGGACAAAGCATGGCAGCCGGGAGGAAGCCGTCATGCTGGCACAGCATATCCAACGGCTGATCTGTTCGACTTACGGGCATACGCTGGTGCTGTTCACCTCTTATTCTTTAATGGGCAGCGTTTACCAGATCTTGCGGGACAGCCTGCCTTTCCCGATGGTGGAAGTATGGCGCAATGCCCAGGAGGAGATCATGCGGTTTAAAACATTGGAAAATGCGGTGCTGTTCGCAGCAGGCTCCTGTTGGGAAGGCGTTGATTTTCCAGGAGACATCGTATCATCGCTGATTATCGTAAGGCTACCCTTTGCTGTCCCGGATCCATTAAGGGAGGCGGAAAAAGAGCGGTATGCTACCCTGCCAGAATATATCCGGGATATCATTGTGCCGGATATGCAGAAAAAGCTGCGGCAGGGTTTTGGAAGGGCGATCCGGACGGAGAGTGATACCTGCGTAGTGTCTATCCTGGACCACCGGGCAGTAGCCGGGGGCAGGTATCATGAGGATGTCCTGTGTGCGCTTCCAGCCTGCCAGATGGCGGAGTCTATTGAGGATGTGGAAGCCTTTATCCGCAGGCAGAAACAGGAAGGATATTATATGTAGAAACAGGTTCGTGGCATTGTTGGTTCTGACCAGATCTGGAACCGTTTTGCAACAAAAGTTCAGTGGTATTTCGGGCGTTTTCATGGGAGTTTGGAATTGCTTTGTTGCCCCGGAGTGGGTATACTGTGTATAGCGTTAGAAAGGAAGGAAGTGAGTAAAATGGCACAATATGTTGTAGACATGCAGACGGAGAAACAGGAAAAATTCTATTTTATCCGGGAGAAAGAAAGCATGGATATTGTACTTTTACCTTCCAAATATCTGATGCACAAGAAACGGTCGAAGATATCACCGAATACGATCCGGAGAAGCGCCTTTGCATTATCCTATTATCTGAACTTTATGGATGAAAACCAACTGCATTTGGACGATGTTTACCAAATGAAATATGCCGAACAGCATGAACATTTTACAGACTTTCTGATTTGGTTAAAAGCAGGTGAGCATAGCCGGGAGGATTATTCAAAGCTTCCGAATAACGAAACTTGCAATGCGTATTTGAAAGAAGTGTTCCGGTTCTATACTTTTATGGAACGGGAAAACGATCAGTCGGAAAGTCTGAAGGTGCTGTCAGATGCACAGACGATTGTGCGAAATTCGATAGGCGTAAGAAGGGTACTGAAACGAAAGAGCTTTCGGGGTTATCTGAAAGAAAAGGGACATCAGGGAAAAACCATTGAGCAGGACAAGATCGTAAGTTTGCTACAGGAATGTGCAAACTGCCGCGATCAGGTTCTGCTTTTATTATTGGCCGAGACAGGGTTCCGTATCGGAGAAATCTTAGGTGTCCGGTATGGAGAGGACATTGATTATGAGAACCACATGATCTATGTGAATTTCCGGGATGATAATGAGAATAATGCAAGAGCTAAGAATGCGGAATTCCGCAGGGCAAAGATCAGCGACGCGACATTTGATATCTTAACATTTTATATTGAAGATTATAAGGAACTGATCCTGAAGCAGGAATACCTGTTTATCAATGTCTCCGGTGATTACGCTGGGAAACCATTCAAAGTAAGCGGAGTGTATGCAATGTTACGCAGGCTGGAGGAAAAGACTGGTATTAAGGCATCTCCACATATGCTGAGACATTATTTCGCAAATGCAAGGCGGAAAGATGGCTGGAAGCTGGAACTTATCAGTCAAGCACTCGGACATCGGAATATCGAGACCACCATGAAATATCTGAACATAACAGATGAGGAACTGATAGAAGTCAGTGATGCATTTTACAGTAAGCATCAGGCCATGTATGGCATTCAGGATCTGTTATAGGAAGGAGGCGGTCAAGTGTCTGCAATCAGATTGCTGCAAGCTGGACGGCAGGAGGATATACGGCATCTTCACAGGCAGCTTATGTCAGGCGGGATATTGCAGAAGGAACTATGGGAAGAAGCGGAAAGTTTCCTTATTAAAAAAGAAATTTATGATGTTATTCTGGCAGAGGAAAAAGATCTTCAGGAATATAAAAAATGTTTGTCGGATAGCGGCAACTATACGAAGAAGCAGGTAGTGGAGCGGTCATCCGCACTGCGGAAAATCCAGCAGTATTGGGTAGAAATGGAATATGGGGAGCTGCTCTCAGAGATCCGGGAATGCCAGGTGCCGGATGAAGCATTAAAAGGAAACATTAAGAGGTTTCTCATCCGGCAGGGAATCCATCACATCAGGGATATTGATTATACAGTGCGGAGCCGATATGAAGCGGAATTGCAAAAGACCGGGAATGAGCAGCGTGTGATGAAATACCTGAAGGTGTTCGACCATATCAAACAGTACAGTATCCAAAGCGAGATAAATAGTCTGCCGGGAATGGCAAGACACCGGATGCAGTATAAAGCGCGGATTATTTTCCTGCCTTACCTGCCGGATCCGGAGCTGGTCAAGGATTTTGAATATGTTCAGGATAAGCAGGAACTGGTATGGGATTTTGCAAGGAGAGCCGCTGACAAATTGAAAAGGCAGGTGTTCCTGCTGTTAAACTATATATTGGAAAATCTATACCGGGAGAATCCAAAGGAGAGACGGGTACGGTATTTACTGCCCCTGCACTGGCTGTATGATTTCTGTGTGGATGAGGGTATCGAAGATTTGGAAAGTTTGGAACTGAGCCAAATCTGCCGATTTGAAAAAATCGTAGAGCAGAAAGTGGTCAATGTAAAAAATTCTATGCAGATCATCGATAACAGCCGGAAAATCTTATTTTTGACAGCACCGGAGATCCACTGGCATGCCAATGTGTGGTATATGGAACGGTTCCACTTAGCGGAGGACAGGCTTAATCCGAGCAGCCCGGTGCAGCGGCTGAGCTTTATAGAAGTTACCAACCGAAAGAACCGGGAGCTTTTACAGGAATACGCAAAATACCATGTCGGAATCGGAGGGCTTACCATAGCCAATATCCGGGGACAGCTATATGAGGTTAAGAAGTTGCTGGAATATTTTAATGAAGATATATCCATCTGCCAGGTAGATGAAAATCAACTGGATGGTTATTTCAGGGAGCTGGAAGAAAAGGATACAAAGGATGACACGTTTAATAAAAGAATTGTGTGTTATCTGAAGTTTTACCAGTTTTTGAATGTACGGGGATATATCAAGGAAATCCCGTTCCAGCCGGAGTATTATCTGAAAAAGACATACCCGGAGCATCATGACAGAACGGTGGAAGAAAAAGTTTATATGGAGATCCTGTATAAGCTCTACTTATTTCCACAGGTTCCCAGGCTGATATTTTTACATCTGTGGTGTACCGGACTCAGGATCAGCGAAGTATGTACATTAAAAGGAGACGCCTATTATTGGGATGGGGAAGATGCATGGCTGAAAGTTTACCAGATTAAGATGAAGGCGGATAAAATGATTCCGATACCGTTTATGCTATATATGGTTATGCGGAAATACATAGAGAAGAACCATATCCGCCCGAAAGATTATATATTCAAAGGGAAAAATGGAGGGGCATACCGGGTGGGGACATTTCGCCAGGAATTCCAGCAGCACTGCATAAAGAACCAGATTGCAGACGGAGAATATATTTTCAAAACCCATGATTACAGGCATACGCTGGCTACCCATTTTTATGACGATGGCGTTTCCATACAGACAATCCGGGATTATCTCGGACACTTCTCGGAGGACATGACAAAACAGTATGTAGACTTCATGCCAAAGAGGATTGCCAAAGCGAATGATGCCTATTTTAAGAAACCGGGAAATGACCTGGCATCAGCAATCACAGTGAAGAAGCGTGGTGGTAAGAAATGAGAAAGAGAATTTATGTGTATGAGATGGACTGTTATAAGCAGGCATCTGAGGAGCAGATTGAAAAAATGCATATCCGCTCGGATCGGTATTTTGATCTGGAAGGGCTTCCCTCAGAGGATGTCAGCAGGCTGTTAGAAGATTTTATATGGGACAGAGGAAAGAAACTTGCTCCCTCCAGCCTGTCAAGTGAGCTGCTCTATTACAATAATATCAGGGAGTTTCTCATCGACCGGAATATACGCAGTCTGGATGCAAAGACAGAGGAAAAAACAATCCGCATGTTGAAAGGCTGGATGATGGAGAATGGATATGCTTTATCGAGTAAAAAGTACCGGGCATTATATGACAAGATAGGGATTGAGACTCCCGGCATTGTAAGACACATGAAGAAGATCCTGAAGTTTGCGAAAGAGGATGATGACCGGGATGAGCAAGAAAAGGATATCTGGAACCTGAAAAATTTTGACTTTCCTATCCAGTCGAATCCGATCCTGAATATGGAAACCATCAACTTTACGAAGATCACGCAGCCGGATATCCGTGAGGAAGTGAAAAAAGCGGTCTTCATGCATCTGAAGTATTCCCCATTAGGAACGATTCAAAGTGAGATGACTGCCATAAAGCGGTTTGCCAGGTTTCTTGAAAAGCGGTGTCCGGATATTAAATCCCTACAGGAACTTGAACGGATGCATATCGAGCAGTACCTGATTTACCTTCAAACGGAAGCGCATGAACGGAAAAATTACAGATCGGATCTTTATGCTCTGCGGAGGGTGATAGAGGATGTTGGAAATTTATATGAACGGCAGAGCATGAGCGAACTGTTCTTAAGCAATGATTTTCCAAGCACTCCAAGGCATATATTCAAGTTTTACACGGATGCGGAGATCAAGAGATTAAACGAACACATTTTCAAGATGGATGAGCAGGTTTGCAGGGCATTGATTATCCACCAGTTATTGGGAACACGGATATCGGATACACTGACCTTAAAGCCGGATTGCCTGAGCATGAGGGAAGGACGATATTTTATAAGGATCGACCAGGTGAAATCCGTAACGTATGAAAAAGCCATCAGCGAAGAAGTGGCGCGGCTTATCATGAAAGCAATCGATTATACGAAAGAGCGGTATGGAGAAACAACATACATTTTTGTAAAGAAAAATGATCCGACAAAACCTTACCAGTATAACATGATCCAAAACCAGATTATGAAGATGATACGCCAGGAAGATATCCGGGATGACAACGGTGAATTGTTGCAGTTTGGTACCCATATATTCCGGCACTGCTATGGAAAAAAACTGACGGAAATGCATGTGGATGACTGGATGATAGCAAAGCTACTGGGGCATACCTCAATACAATCGGTGCATTATTACCGGAAAATAGGAAATAAGCTGATGGCAGATGAAACAAGAACCGCAAGAGAAAAAATGGATATGATCCTATTAGATATCATAGAAGGATGGGATGATTATGAAATATGATAAAATGATAGAGATTACGCAGGCCGAGAGCCAAAGGAAGATGGAGATTGCAAAAAAAGCTATATCTGGTATGCTTGATAATATGGAAAGAATTACCGTAGCAGAGTTAGTAAAGAGGACGGGGCTTTCCAGAGGATTTTTTTATAAAAACCAGATGGTTAGGCGTGAGCTGGATGATGCCATCCACAGGCAGGAAGCAATCTTTAAGAATCAGCATCCGGTCATAATGGACAAAGAACTTGAAAATACAATGGTTGATTTGAAACTTGAGTTGCTAAGAGCTAAAACGCAGAATGAGGAACTTGCTAAGAGTAATGAACAGCTTCGCCAGCAGGTGGAGAAGCTTCAGAAGCAGCTTGGAAGAAAAGAAATCTCTCTACTGAAACGATTGTAAATAAAAGGGGAGAAAATAGATATGAAATACGATAAAATAGTTGCGATGAATCAAGCCAAGAGTAAGCAGAAAGCGGATATTGCTATAAAACAGATTGAGAAAATGCTCGAAAGGAAAGAGCGTATTTCGGTAACTGCGCTAGCTCAAAACACTGGATTTGCGAAAAGTTTTTTCTACAGAAATCCAGAAGTTAGAAAAGCGTTAGATGATGCCCAGCTTCAACAGGGGGAATGTTACAATCCGAAGAAAGTTATATTTGATAGGGCATTGGAAGAAACAAATATCAATTTGAAAAGTGCAAATATGAAACTGAAAAAAAGAATAAAAGAATTAGAGAACGAGAATAGCAGGTTAGAGAAAAAGATTGAGGAACTAACAAGAGAATTAAACAATCAGAAGAAATAAACAATTAAATTAAGAAAGACAGCTGACAGCGGATAGTATGGAAAACATATATCTGCTGTTTTGCTTTATATAGATGTCGCTAAGGTTATGAATTTGGACGTTCTACCTAATGCACGATGTACACAGTTTTCACGGAAAATGGTTAGAAAAAAGACAGAAGCTACACAGTGACGCTGATGATAGAGCCAGTGTTTATGCGGGCTACCAGACAGGGGGCTAATTTTATGGTGGTTCTGATCGGTCTGGTGATTATCTTTAAAGAACAGATTACCAATCTGGTGAGGAGTATTCTTTCAAAGATCGCGAAACAGAGTAACTCAATCTGAGCCAGAATACCGGGAGTGTCATCAGAAAGGAGAGGTATGCATTATGAAAAAGGGCAGTATTACCGTGTTTCTGGCATTGATCCTCAGCCTGATCCTGTCTCTGGTCTGTACCAGTATGGAATCAGTAAGGATGGCAGCTGCCAGGACGCAGATTCTGAACAGTCTGGATATTGGATTATATTCACTGTTCGGGCAGTATGACAGGGAGCTTTTCAGGGAATATGATCTTTTTTTTCTGAATGTCTCAGGAGATTCAGACAGGCTCGGGCTTTCTTCCGTCTATGATAATATGGAGGCTTACATGAAGCCGGTTCTGAAACAGAACAGTCAGAAGTTTTCCGTTGTAAGGGGAGGATTTTCCGGTTATCGTCTGGCAACAGATCAGAAAGGCGAGGTATTGTACAGGCAGATTGTACAGTATATGAAAAAAACTTCAGGCGTTCAGGGAATTCAGAAGCTGGCACAGAAGCTTCAGGACAGCAGGGAACACATCCGCAATGCGGAACAGTCCGGAACACGGGCAGAAGAAAACGGAGTTCTGGAGAATTATGATGCCGAGATGAATGCGGCGGCAGTCAACAGCGAAGCTGCAGCGCAGCAGGAAAAGGAAAACGGTGATCTGGAACAGCAAGCAGGGCAGGATTTTTCCGGTGACGATTTTTCGGATGGACAGATTCCTGAGAAGGTCGTGAATCCGATCCCGGTTCTGAAAAGAATCCGGAAAATGGGGCTTCTGGATCTGATTGTTCCCGCTCAGAAAGGAATATCTGAAAAAACAGTAAAAAGGACAGGGCTTCTTTCCGGACGCCGGACAGAAAAAGGGATGGCAATGACGGAAACCGTAAAAACGGATAATTCTTACACCTCTCAGCTTCTGTTCCAGCAGTACCTGACGGACAAGCTGGGAAGCTACGGAGATCCGGCAGAGGGCGCTCTTGCCTATCAGCAGGAATATCTGTTGTGTGGGAAATACAGCGACAGAGAAAATCTGCAGTCAACAGCCCGAAGACTTCTGATGATCCGTGAAGGAATCAATGCGGCGTTTCTGATGACAGATCCCATAAAACAGGTCCAGATACAGAATCTGGCTCTTGCAATCGCTTCAGCATTTCTTGTGCCGCCGGCTGCCGTGGTCATAGAGGCAGCGCTTCTGTTCTGCTGGTCCTTTGGGGAAAGTATTCTGGATCTCAGAGAATTGTTTCACGGAGGAAAGATTGCTCTGATCAAGACCCCGGAAAACTGGAAGTTATCTTTAAATAATCTTGCAGATCTTCTGCAGGGGCTGGACAGTCAGAGGAAAAGCGACGAAAACGGGCTGGATTATGAGACATATCTCCAGATTCTCCTGGCATCAGAGGCTAAAGCAGAAAAGCTCAGCCGAAGCATGGATATGATGGAAATATGTATCAGAAGCAGTACAGGGCAGAAAAACTTCCGGCTGGATCACTGCATAGAGGCAATAGAGGCAGCGGTAGACGTACGGGCCAACCGGAGAAAAATATTTACAGTAAAAAAACAGTTCAGTTATATTTAGAACGCGGTCAGGAAAAGAGGTGCAGAGAGATGCTTTTTCAGAAAGCTGACAAGAATAGAGACATAAATGGAAAGAATCGAGACAACTGGATAGACAGAAAAGGAAAAGAAAGGATCAAAGGTTCTCTGAGATGCCTGATGCGTCTGCTTTCCCCGATGAGCAGACAGGGCAGTAATGCTTCTGAAAAGGCGTCTCTCTGCACCTTTTCACTGAAAAAGGCAAGTCTTGCAGTAGAAACAGCTCTGGTATTGCCGGTATTTTTTCTGGGAATGATTACATTAATATCCTTTATGGATATTTACAGAATACAGACAGAACATCTTCAGTTACTTTGTGAAAGGACAAAGGAAGCAGGGATGTATGCATATGCTCTGGATGGAAGCGGTCCGGAGGAAATTACCCTTCCGGATGTATATTCCTATACTCCCACAGGAGGTCTTTTCCCTCTTCCGAAAATATGGATACATAATACTGTGAAGGTACATACATGGACCGGAGCGGATCATACCAGCTGGAATCAGGACACAGAAAATCCGGAAGAGATGGTATATATTACGGAATCCGGCTCGGTATATCACAGAAATGCCGGATGCAGATATCTGAATGTGGCTCTGGATCAGATGTCGGGGACGGCAGTTTCAGCAGCCAGAAATTCTCAAGGAGAAAAATATTATGCCTGTGAGATCTGTAGCCGGGGACAGCATCCGGCAGGCATTGTTTACCTTACAAAAAACGGAAATCGCTATCATAATAAAGAAACATGCAGTGCATTAAAAAGAACGGTAAGACTTGTAAAAATATCCCAGGTATGTAATATGGGAGCCTGCGGTTTATGTGGATAAGGAGAAGATATTGGGAATCAGAGAAGGCTGTACCGTATTATTTTTGGCGGTCAATGGATGGAAAGACTGGAAAAAACAGGAGATTTCTTTAGCGGTAACCGGAGTTTACGGGGGGATAGGAGTACTCCTGAATATTATATCAGAGAGAAATATATGGAATCTTGCAGTACCGGTTGGCCTGGGAATTTTATTTTTGCTGATCGGGCTGATATCAGGAGGAAAATTGGGAATGGGTGACGGATGGGTTCTGACTGCACTGGGAGTTATGCTGGATGTGGAAGCTTATTTAAGGATGCTTTGTGGAGGGCTGCTTTTGTCTGCAATAACGGCAGTGATTCTCCTGACAGTATTCAGGAAAAATCGAAAAACCGAGATTCCGTTTGTCCCGTTCCTTTTTTTCGCTTATCTTGGAGGTGTTTTGGCGTGAATAAGAAAAAAGCAGGGATCATAAGTGCTGATTGGAAGAAAGGAAGCTTTACGGTGGAGACGGCCTGTGTGATGTCATTGATTCTGTTTACGGTTATGGGAATTCTTTCTTTGAGTTTCTTTGTCCATAACAGAGCATGGCTTACTTCCGCTGCATATGAAGCTGCCCTGGCAGGCAGCATGGAAGGCAGAAAAGAAGGGGGAAGCGCAGAGGCAACCGCTGCCGGAAGATGTAAGGAGCTTGGAAATATGGGGCTTTTCGGGATGGAAAATCTGAATTTCCAGATAAATTCGGGAAAAAAGATACAAGTTGTGTATACTGCTGATACGTTTTCAGGATTTGGGGATTTTAAGTGGAAGCTAAAAGCAGAGGGAAGATCAAAGATACTGGATCCGGTAACATGGCTGTGGAATATAAAGGCAGCAGAGGATATTCTGACAGATACAGGAGGAGAAGAATGAGGGCAGAATTTAAAAGAGATGTCAGTCATAATTATTTAATCCTGCAGGGAGACCACCCGGTAGATACTTCTTCATATCCGGTTCGAATGCTTGCCGGAAATGTGATTCCATGTGTATTAAAATGCCATTTACAAAATCTGGACGGCACAGAATTTTACTATTATGATATTACTTCAAAACAATCAATTGCTGTACTGTATGAGGATAAAAAGTTTCAGAAAGAAGATTTGCAGATCATATTCAGTGGAATGGTTCATGTGATAGAAGAATTGACAGAATATCTGATGAATCCGGAACTGCTTCTGTTTCAGCCGGAGTACATATATATGGACGCAGAATCGAGGAATGTGTATTTTTGCTGTCTGCCGGGATATCAGAGAGATGTTCAGCAGCAATTTAGAAACTTAACAGAATATATTCTTCCTAAACTACAGCATGAAGATCCGGGGGCTGTAGAACTGGGCTATGGAATTTACAGAAAATCGCTGGAGAAAGAATTTCAGCTGGAAATGATAAAGGCGGCTGTCTATCAGGAACCGGAAATCACGATAGAGAAACCGGCAGGTTATGAAAAGAGTCAGGAACAGAGGACGGAAGAAAATGCAGAAGAGCAGCCGGAGACTGATCGATACATGAAGGAACTTCAGGAAAACACAGCGGATAAAAAATTCTCCGGAGAGTCGGATCAAAAGAAAAACATCTGGAAATGGGTGTTATGTATTGGTACAGGAGTAGCGGTACTTCTTCTGCTCCTGGGAGCTGGAATGTTGGGGGTTATGCCTTGGATTCCAATAGAGCTGGTTCTGGGAGCCGGGATCTTAGCCCTGTCAGCAGGTTCACTGCTTCTCTGGATATCAGAAAAAAACAAACGGAAGAAGGAAGAAGCTGCGTTATGGAGGAGAAAGAAAAATAGTGTACAGGAGAGAGGCTTTTCAGAAGAGTTTTCTAACATTATGGAAAAGAAAAAATTACCGGAACAGGAGTTAAAAGAGGAAGAAGAAAAGGAAGTTCTGGGAGAAACTGTTGTCCTGTCAGCCGGGATTTCTCAGGGACCTGCCAGTCTGGTCAGCAGAGAACCGGGAGAGCTGGCTACGATCTTTCTGGAGCAGGAGCTGACAGTCGTAGGAAAGCTGATAAATGCGGCAGACGCGGTGATACCGGTTTCTACAGTCAGCCGTGTACATGCCAGGATCAGAAAAAAAGAAGGCGGATATTATCTGGCAGATTTGAATTCCAGAAATGGTACGGCTGTAAATGGAAGAATGTTGAAAGCAGATGAAGAATACCTGCTCCAGGATGAAGATCAGGTGGATTTTGCCCAGGCAAGATATATTTTTGTGAAATAGGTTTACATAAAATAATCTGTCGGCTTGTTTTGAAATTTGATTTTTGATACAATAGAAAAAAACAGGCAGAGGTGGACACTTTGGAAGAATTAAAAAAAGAACCGGTAACAGGGATACTTGTATTTCTTAATGTATGTGTTTTTTTGATAGTAGAACTGACCGGACTGTCACAGGATGTTGGGCACATGCTGAAGTGGGGAGCTGCCTATCCGCCGCTTATTATTGAGAACAGGGAAATATACCGTTTATTTACCAGCATGTTTCTTCATTTTGGAATAGAACATCTGATTAACAATATGCTTGTACTTTTTGTTCTGGGAAGTCGTCTGGAGAGAGTGATCGGCCATCTGAAGTTTGCTCTTGTATATCTTCTGGGAGGACTTGCCGGGAATCTGATCTCCCTGTGGATGGAATTAAGGCAGATGGACTGGGCCGTATCGGCAGGGGCATCCGGCGCTGTGTTTGCGGTTATGGGAGCAATGCTCTTTGTGGTACTGCGCAATAGAGGAAGGATTGCGGATCTGTCTGTAAGACAGATCCTGATCATGGCAGTTTTTTCTCTGTATTTTGGATTTGCCAGCAGTGGGGTAGATAATGCCGCTCATCTTGGAGGATTGCTTGCAGGCTTCCTGCTTGCGGTCATTCTGTATCATCCACAGAGAAAAATGTGAAACTCACTTCCTTTTTCAGGAATACTCTGAACCTTCAGCGTTCCGCCGTGTGCTTCAACAATGTGACGGGTAATGGAAAGTCCAAGACCGGTACCGGCATCCTTATAGGTAACAAAAGGGGTAAAAATATTCTGCAGCTGTTCACTGGTCATGCCGCATCCGTTATCCTTTATAAGAATACAGACACCACCGGGGACCTGGCAGGCAGAAAATAAAATGATCCCATGGGAGTGCTGAATGGATTCCTGCGCATTTCTGAGAAGGTTTAAAAGCGCCTGGCGGATTTTGATCCTGTCCAGAGAAAGAAAAGGAAGGTTTTCCGGAATATCGGAGTTCAGTGTGATTCCCAGATAGTTCAGTGCAGATCTGAAGGATGCGGAAATACTTTTTAAAAGAGCAGTTACATCTGTAGGGGCTGTGGAAAGGGTATCTGCATTATTAAACTGAGAAAGATCATTGAGTAATTCTCTGATGTATTCCAGATTTTCCATAATACTGTACCATCCTTCATATTCCGTGAGTTCCGGATGTGAGGTTTCCATCAGCTGTAATTCGCTTTGGATCAGCGCCAGCGGATTTCGGATTTCATGAGAAAATCTGGATAAAGTCAGCTGCAGTTCGTTTTTCTTTTGTTCTGATTTTATTGTTTCCTGCATATTTTGTCACCTCTTGTGCAGTGTAACACTGAGAATATGAGGATTCAAGAAAATTCGTATTGAAAAAATCGACAAAATACGAGACAATAGAAGAAATATTATTAATAATCTTAAGGAGGAGATTGTTATGGAAAATTGTATTTTCTGCAAAATCGCAAATGGAGAGATTCCCGCAGCAACCTTGTATGAGGATGAGGAGTTTCGTGTAATTCTGGATCTTGGACCGGCAAGCAAAGGTCATGCACTGATTCTTCCTAAGGCCCATGCTGCCAATATTTATGAGCTTCCGGATGAAACAGCGGGAAAGGCAATGATTTTGGCAAAGCATATGGCGGCAAAGCTGACAGATGCTTTGAAATGTGATGGATTTAATATTGTACAGAATAACGGAGAAGTTGCCGGACAGACTGTATTTCATTTCCACATGCATCTGATTCCAAGATATCAGGGCGATCAGGTAGGTATTACCTGGAAACCGGGACAGCTTACAGATGAGGATAAAGAAGACATTCTGTCAAAAGTAAAATAAGAATCGAGAACTATACAAAAGATGAAAAATGAGGATTTTAATGATATTTATCGGAAATACCTTGGATTCTCTGTTAATAATGCGAAAAAGATTGTAAAAGACAGGATGCTGGCAGAAGATATCAGTCAGGAGGTTTTCTACCATCTGTATATGATAAAAGACTCCCTGGATATTTCCTGTGAGAGAAAACTGAAAGCACTGATATTTTATGCCACTTTGAATAAGTCCAGAGACTATCTGAAAAAGCCGTGGAAGAAACGAGAGAGTCTTTTTGACGAAAATATGCACACGAATTTTGCGGATGGGAATCTGAATCCGGAAGCAGTCATGATCCGTAAGGAAGAGATGGAATATAAAAGACAGGTAATAAATAAACTCCGTAAAGAAAATCCACAGAATTTTGACATTATAACCAAGGTAAAGTGTTTCGGTTATCCGCCGGATATCGTCGCGGAGGAATATGGGATCACAAGAAACAATGTGAATAACAGAATCCTCCGGACGAGAAAATGGCTGAATAAGGAGCTGAAAAAACTAAAGAAAAGTTTATAAAAGAAAGCTCCGGTTATTTTGATGCAGTATATTTTTCAATCAGGGAAACAATGTGTTGGATGGAATCCATTTGCTGGCTGGCAGCCATAGCTTCCTGATAGGTGTTACGGTTCTTGTACAGATCGCGGATGGCTGAAAGAAGCTTTTCGTCTGTGATTTCTTCTTCTTCCAGAACCATGCTGAAGCCCTGACGTTCAAAAGAACGTGCATTGAGGATCTGATCGCCGCGGCTGGCATTTGCAGACAGCGGGATCAGCAGATTTGGTTTGTGAAGCGCGCTGATCTCACAGATGGCGTTGGCACCTGCTCTGGAAATTACAATATCAGAGAGGGCAAAGAGATCTGCCAGTTCATTTTTAATATATTCATACTGAACATACCCCTCAGTACCGTTTAGAGATTCATCCATTTTTCCTTTTCCGCAAAGATGAACCACCTGAAATTCTTTTAACAGTTCCGGAAGAATGTTGCGGATATGTGCATTAACAGATGCTGCGCCAAGGCTTCCTCCGATTACCATAAGAACCGGTTTTTCTGAAGAAAAACCACAGAATCGGCGCCCGGCTTCTCTGTCACCGCAGAGAAGCTCTTTGCGGATTGGAGTGCCGGTAAGAACTGCTTTATCCTGGGGAAGATTTTTGACTGTTTCCGGGAAATTACAGCAGACCTTTACTGCTGATGGGATACATAGCTTATTGGCAAGACCGGGAGTCATATCAGATTCGTGGATAATGGCCGGGATCTTACGTTTTCCCGCTGTGATCACAACTGGTACGGTAACAAACCCTCCCTTGGAGAAAACAACATCTGGTTTTAACTGTTTCAGAAGCTTTTTGGCTTCATGAAAACCTTTTAATACACGGAAAGGATCTGTGAAGTTTTTTACATCAAAATAACGTCTTAGTTTACCGGAAGAAATTCCGTAATAAGGAATACCGAGCTCTTCGATAAGTTTCTTTTCGATTCCGTCATAGGAACCAATATAGGAAATCTGATATCCTGCTTTCTGAAGAACAGGGATTAATGCAATATTGGGGGTAACATGTCCGGCAGTACCGCCGCCGGTAAGGACAATATGTTTCATAGGGGATTCCTCCTGAAAAAATCTTTTTGTTACCAATAAATATGAACCAACCAAACGGAATTGTCAAGAAAAGAAAAAGGATCAAAAAACAGAGAAAAGTAAGACAAGTGTCTGATGAGATACTATTGGGAGAAAACCATGAGGAAAGATCTTAAAAAGGACAAAATGAAAAATCAGGTATCTAATAAAAAAACAGAATTATTTGATGAGGAATATATAAGAAAAGCCGAAGAACTGGAAAAAGCTCTTTGGGCAGATGGAGACTGTGAGGAGGAAACGTATACAGAAGAAGAAATCAATCACTCTTATGAAAAACTGGTGAATATGCTGAAGGAAGATGGAATCTACCGGGAGGATGAATCTTCAGAAGAAAAGGTGATTCCCATGACACGCAGAAAACCTGGGATAATACGTTGGGGAAAAGTGGCAGGTGTGGCAATCCTGTGTTGCGCCTGCATATTTGCTGCCAGCATGACAAGTGAAGCAAACAGGAATTATTTTGTAAATAATATTCGTGTATGGAGCGGAAATAATACAAAGACGGTTGTTGACAACAGTGAGGATAATGAGATTGTAAATACTGATGAGTATGAGGCGATAGAAGATATAGAAAATCAACTGGGGATAGAAATGCCGGAGTTTTATTACAGACCTAATGGTTTTGAATTTTTGGGATATGAAGTGAATACACTTGCAGATATTGCCAGAATAGAGTATCAATATCAGGAAAAGATTATAACATTCTACATTAATAAAGAAAAAAAGAATGAGGCAAGTAATATTAGCAGTTTACACGGTAAAAAAAGAGAACTGGTAGTAGCTGGAGGAGAAGAACTTTCAATTACAATAGAAAAAACACAGGATGATAACGACATTCTTCCAAATTATACAGCACAATGGGAAAGGGGAAATGTTATATATTATTTATCAGGAAAAATAGAATATGAAGAAATTCAAAAAATTTTGGAAAACATGGTTTTTTAGACGTGATTTTGTCAAGTAAATGTCGTAATACATATGTAAGGGTGTTCGCAATGGGGAAAGGAGTGGTAAGGATTAGAAGTTGGAAACAAAAGGTAAAAACAGGAATTTTAGCTGGAGTAGCTGTGCTTGCAATAAGTATGGGGTCTGTTTCTGTTTATGCAGATAGCCTTTTGGATACAGTAGCAGAAACAACAGACGATTATGCTGAAGATACAAGTTCCAGTATTTTGAGAGGCAATAATCTTAATTTTGGAAATGTAAAAATCCAAAAAGTTTCTAGCAATGAAATTGCAATTTATGGTCTTACACAATGCCATCATGTTTGTGATGAAGTATATTTATATCTGTATCTGGAACGTAAGGTGAATGGAAGCTATGGGACCTATAAATACTGGAAATTTGAAACTACCAATGCAACAAGCTTAAGCAGAACCATAGACGTGGCCGTTCCCAGCGGAACATACTACCGTGTACGCGGATACCATGCCGCAAAAGATGGTTCCCGGGAATCAACATCTACGCTGACAAGCGGAATTTTAGTAAAATAACCGGTTGAACACAACCGGGAACAGAAACAAAACATACAACTGAATAGCGAAATACGGGTGCAGACTGCAGAATGTTTTTTTTATCAAATGATTGTGAACAGCCGTTACCTTTCTGTGGCGCGAAGTGTTTGCAGGACTCAGTGTAGTTTAAGCGATGAAAAAGAAAAACAGGCACACACATGTAACTAAAAAACAATCTATTATACGACAAACTCATAAAAGGGACAGGACAATTAAGGTTCTGTCCCTTTATACTGTCTTTTTTGAAAAATAACTGTTAAAATAAGAAAAAAGCGTGTATAATAATTACAAAATATATCATACTGGAAAGTTTTTCTGACAAAAAGGGGGCTCGTATATGAAGATTACATTTATCGGAGCAACGCACGAGGTTACGGGAAGCTGTTACTATCTTGAAGCTGCCGGACGGAAATTTCTGGTAGACTGTGGAATGGAACAGGGGCCAAACTACTATGAAAACAGGGAAATTCCGGTAAATCCAGGAGATCTGGATTTTGTTCTTCTGACCCATGCACATATGGATCATTCCGGTAATCTTCCGGCAATATACGCAAAAGGATTTCAGGGACCGGTTTATGCAACAGATGCCACCTGCAATTTATGCGACATTATGCTTCGAGACAGCGCGCATATCCAGATGTTCGAGGCAGAATGGAGAAATCGTAAGGGACGACGTCAGGGAAAACCGGAATTTGTTCCTGCTTATACGATGGAGGACGCCATGGGCGTGATCCGTAATTTTGTACCCTGTCCGTATGAAAAAATCATAACTCCCGCAGAGGGAATAGCAGTTCGCTTTGTAGATGCCGGACATCTTCTGGGATCTGCAAGTATCGAGATTGTGATCACAGAGGATGGGGAAGAAAGAAAAATTGTTTTTTCCGGAGACATTGGAAATCTGAACCAGCCGTTGATCAAAAATCCAACCTATCTGCATCAGGCTGATTATGTGGTAATGGAATCCACTTACGGTGACAGGAGCCATGGTGACAGACCGGATTATGTGGGTCTTCTCGGTGACCTGATACAGCGAACCTTTGACAGAGGCGGCAATCTTGTCATACCGTCCTTTGCAGTAGGGCGTACGCAGGAAATGCTTTATTTTATCAGGCAGATCAAGGAAGAAGGAAGAGTTACCGGACATGGGAATTTCAAGGTTTATGTAGACAGCCCCCTTGCAAATGAAGCAACCACCATATTTGGAGAACATCGTTACGACTGCTTTGATGAAGAGGCCATTTCCCTGATCCAGAAGGGAATCAATCCTCTGAGCTTCCAGGGATTAAAAACCTCCGTGACCAGTGATGATTCCAGGGCGATCAACTTTGACGAAGAGTGTAAAGTGATTATTTCTGCCAGTGGTATGTGCGATGCCGGACGAATCAAGCATCATCTGAAGCATAATCTCTGGAACAAAAACAATACGATTCTTTTTGTAGGCTATCAGGCAGTGGGAACTCTTGGAAGAGCGCTTCTGGAAGGGACAAAGGAGGTAAAGCTTTTTGGAGAGGAAGTTCATGTGGCTGCAGAAATCTGCCAGATGCCGGGAATCAGCGGTCATGCGGATGTAAACGGACTGCTTGACTGGGTCGGGGCATTTGAAAAAAAACCTCTGAAAGTCTTTGTGACTCATGGTGAGGATACCGTGACAGAGCTTTTTTCAGAAAGGCTTCGGGAAGAAAAAAAGCTGGATGCGGTAGCACCTTTCAGCGGAACAGTTTATGATCTGAAAGATAACGTATGTATCTGTGAGACCTCAGGTGTGAAGCTGGAAAAAACACATCTTTCACCAAAAAGTGCCAAAGCAGCCAGAGCATTTCAGAAGCTTGTTGCTATGGGACAGAGACTTATGTCTGTTATCCGTAAAAATGAGGGGTGTGCAAATAAGGATCTGGACAGATTTTCCAGAGAGATACAATCCCTGTGTGACAAATGGGACCGTACAGACGGATAAAAAAGGGACTGTGGGATGGCTGCTTTGCAGCCGTTCCACAGTCCTGTTGTATTTTACTGAAGTGCTTCTCTGACAGCCTTGGATAACTGATCCGGGCAGGATGTTGGGCGGAAGCCGCAGCGGATACCTTCCAGACGGCGGATCACTTCTTCTGCATCCATTCCCTCTACAAGCCTGGAAACACCCTGGGTGTTTCCGGAACATCCGCCCTGGAATTTTACATTATGGATTTTCTTTTCGTCGTCCAGCTCAAATTCAATGGAACTGGAACAGACACCTTTTGTCTTATATATCATTGTTTTTTCCTCCTGTATGTGAAACTGTAAGACATTATAGCAGAATTGAAAAAAAGTTTCCATATAAACGAAACTTTTGCTATAATAAATAAATGACAGGCAAAAGTCTGCCTGTCAGTGGAAAAGATAAAAAGATGTCAGGGGATATCCCCTTAAAGGAGAATTTTATTATGAGATGTATTGGAATTATAGGAGCAATGGCAGATGAGGTTGCAGGGCTGAAAATGCTTATGCAGGACACAGAGATTGTGCGCAAAGCCTCCATGGAATTTTATACAGGTATTCTGGAAGGAAAAAAGACAGTGGTAGTACAGTCGGGGATTGGTAAGGTAAATGCAGCAGTATGTACGCAGATACTGGTAGATGATTTTCAGGCAGAAGTTGTGATCAACACAGGTATTGCAGGAAGTCTGAATAATGATATCAATATCGGTGATATTGTGGTTTCCACAGATCTTGTACATCATGATATGAATGCAGTAGCATTTGGATACAAAAAAGGACAGATTCCTCAGATGGAACAGTTCTCTTTCCAGAGTGACGAAGCGCTTCGCAGACTGGCCGTTGAGGCATGTCGGGAAGTGAACCCGGATATTCAGGTATTTGAGGGAAGAATTGCTTCCGGAGATCAGTTTGTGGCAGATCAGGCGGTAAAGGATTTTATTGTGGAGGAATTCGGCGCTTACGCAGTGGAAATGGAAGGCGCGGCGATCGCACAGGCGGCTTCCCTGAACCATGTTCCGTTTCTGGTTATCCGTGCCATTTCTGATAAAGCAGACGGAAGTGCGCATGTGGATTATCCGGCATTTGAGAAAATGGCGATTGAGCACAGCATCAGGCTGACGAGAAGGATTCTGAAAAATATCCAGGGATAATTCTGAGAAAGAAGCTTATGTTTGAAAAAGTTTTACCGGAGCAGTCACCTTCCGGCTGTTTTTGCATAATTTAAAAGCAGAGGCCAGAAAGGAAGGAAAAGGGCAGCTTATGTATCATGATGAATTTTTTCCATTTTATACTGCTTATACAGATCCGGCGTTTTATGACAGAGAAAGGCAGCAGGAGCGGGAGTATGAACTGATGAATCTGTGGTATCCGCAGACTGTCCGGAGATTTCTGGAATATATCCGGGAAGAATGTGATCTGCTGGACTATGAAGGAAGCAGGATCTATGACGAATATCCGGACAGAAAAATGCTGGAACGGGATTATGGTCGTGCACAGAGCAGAATAAAGGAAAAAACAAAGGAACCGGATCTTGCGGATGATCTGATACGAGTGCTTTTCTGGCAGGAAATTTCAAGGAGACGTTGCCGTAGACGTCGCTTCTGGGAAAATACAAAAGGAAGAAAGAACTATATAGAATGAAAACATTACAGGAATTTTTGGAGGAGCAGATCAGTGAGGACCTGATTCTTGCTGTACTGAGCGGATGCAGAAAAAAAGATATGCCCGCAAGGGTAAGGATTCGTCCGGTAGAACTAAAAGGAAAGATCTGTTATCAGGCTTCCTCGACTGTGGGACAAAAGGTCTTTCACAGTAATTACACCAGGGAAGAGATCTTATCTTATATAGAACAGAGCCTTGCAGGGGATTATTCCCAGCTTCAGGTTCAGGGACGCTGTGCAGACGGAAGTGTACTGGTCAGCAAAAAAGGCAGGCAGACAATAAAAGAAAAAACACATGCGGTAAAGAAAGCAGCCAGAATCCTTTCGCACAACCGGGTAAAACAATATATTCTTCCGGAAGGCAGACCGGTTCCGTTTCTGGTGGATCTGGGAGTTATGAGCCCGGAAGGAAAGGTTCATGATTCTGCCTATGATAAATATAAGCAGATCAACCGTTTTCTGGAGTTTATTGAGGATATCCTTCCAAAGCTTTCCAGAGAAAGAGAGATTACGATTCTGGATTTTGGCTGTGGAAAGTCCTATCTGACATTTGCCATGTACTATTTTTTAAGAGAACTTCGGGGGTATGATGTCAATATCATTGGTCTGGACCTGAAAGAAGACGTGATTGAAAACTGCAGCCGTCTGGCAGAAAGCTATGGCTATGATAAGCTGCATTTTCTTCAGGGCGATATTGCCGGATATGAGGGTCTGCATAAGGTGGATATGGTAGTGACGCTTCATGCCTGTGACAGAGCTACAGATTATGCTCTTGCAAAAGCAGTGGAATGGGATGCGGATGTGATCCTTTCCGTACCCTGCTGTCAGCATGAGCTGAATGAAAAGATCAACAGCGAGCTTCTGGAACCGGTATTGAAATACGGACTTCTGAAAGAGCGGATCTCAGCGCTTCTTACAGACGGGATTCGGGCAAATCTTCTGGAATCCCGGGGATACAGTACGCAGATCCTTGAGTTTATCGATATGGAGCATACGCCTAAAAATCTTCTGATCCGCGCAGTAAAAAACGGAAAGAAACAGAATACAGAGGCTCTGAAAACCATGACAGAAGCCATCAACGGCGAACTGACGCTGGAGAGACTTCTGACAGATAAGAAGGGAGACGCATAACAGATAATGAAAAAAATTTTGCGTAAGTTTGTCCTGCTGCTTCTGGTTTTTATTCTGGGAGTGACGGGCACTGCGTTTCTGATGAACAGCCGGTCTACGGATGACCGTTCAGATATGAACACTCCTGTTTTGCCGGAGGTGATGGTGGATTTCGGAGGAACTCTGTCCAATCTGATGCATGGCTACAGACAGCATATGCAGGCAGATTTTGTCAGGGAATGTGTCACGCCTCTGGATACGACAAAAACTCTTTCTCTGGCTATCGATCCACATGAATCAGAGGTCAAAAGTCTTTCTTTTGAGATCAGAAGCTCCGACGGGCAGAAGGTGATCGAAAACCGTAAGATCAATGCACTGGAGGAAAGCGACGGATATCTCAGGACAACTGTGGAGATTAATGCGGGACTTCTGATGAATCAGGAGTATTCCATGCAGATCACACTGGATACAGATTCCGGGGAAGCTTATTACTATACAAGGGTGGTTTCGCGTTCTGTAACTAATGTGGCAGAATACGTTTCATTTGTAAACTCTTTTGCAGAAAAGTGTATGGACAAGCTGACCGCAGATGATCTGGCTGCCTATCTGGAGGTATCGGAATCATCTGGCCGTAATTTTAATGAAATTACAATTTCTTCCACACTGTCGGATATAAGCTGGGGAAATCTTCTTCCTCAGATTTCCCGAAAAGGGATTCCGGTGATCCGGGATATCAATGAAACCACGGCAAGTATTTCTCTGGAATATGAAATCACGGCAAATAATGATGAGGGAGAGGCAGAATATTATAATGTGACAGACTTTTACCGGATGCGTTATGCGGAAGAAAGAATCCGGCTCCTGGATTTTGAAAGAACCACTTCACAGATTTTTGATCCCTCTCTTCCTGTGATCAGTGACAGAGGCCTTCTTCTGGGAGTAGGAGAAAAAGATCCGGTTTACATGACAAACCAGGAGGGAAGTGTGACTGCGTTTGTCAGGGAAGGAGAGCTTTGGACCTACGCTCCGGAAAGTGGAAAGTTTGTAAAAGTATTCAGCTTCCGCAGATCCGAAAACAGCGATGCCCGCGATGCGTCTGTAGATCATGGGATCAAGCTGCTCAGCGTGGAGGATGACGGAGATGTGGACTTTATGGTATACGGCTATATGAGCCGTGGAATCCATGAAGGATGCAGCGGTGTGGGAGTTTATCACTACAGCAATGATCAGAATATGGTGGAGGAAAGAGTGTTTATCCCAAGCACGGAATCCTTTGAATTCCTTGATGATGATCTGGGTATTCTTTCCTATGTAAATAAAGACAATCAGCTTTTTCTTGTACTGGCAAAGGATCTTTACCGGATCAATATCAGTGAGAGCAGCTATGAGATTCTTGCTGAGGGAATCAACAGCGATAATTTTGTCGTGTCGGATACAAATGCCCATGCGGCGTGGATCGTATCGGAAGGTGACCAGGCCGGACAGATACAGATGATGGATCTGGATACTCAGAAAGTAAGAATGATCGTGCCGGGACAGGGACAGCAGCTCCGTACACTGGGATTTATGAATGAGGACCTGATCTATGGAATCCTTCTGGACGGAGACAGTCTGAAAAATAAAAACGGATATCTGACAGAAGGACTTACTTCCTTTAAAATCGAGGACTTTGACGGAAATGTAAAAAAAGAATACCATCAGGACGGATATTATATTATCCACCCGTCTGTGGGAAGAACCCTGATGGAATTTGAGCTTGCGGTGAAAGGCGATGACGGCTATTCTGTCAGAAAAAAAGATAATATCATGAATAATGGAAATACAGCTGCAAAGCTTACGGAAACTCAGCAGACCAGTTCAGACAGACAGGGGGTAATGACCCGCCTGGTATTTGCAGACCCGCCGGAATCCGATAAGCCTTTGATCCTTTATGCAAAAATGCGAAGCGTAAAGGAGCACATAGTTGAGCTTCAGGTAGACACTCCGGAAGAAGAGTTGTATTATGTATATGCCAGAGGAGGACTGGACAGCACCTGGACCGATCCGGCACAGGCGGTAAAACGGGCGGATGAGCGGACAGGAGTAGTTCTCAACCGTGCTCAGCAGTATGTATGGGAGCGTGGAAATGTCAGAACACAGATTACCCTGAATACAGAGGATATCCCGGAAATCATAAGGACAGGCTCCTGGGACAAAAAAGTACTGCAGGAAGGACTGGGAGATTCCGGAACCATCATAGATCTTTCCGGATGCAGTCTGGAAAATATTCTCTATGAAATCAGCGCTCAGAGAGCAGTGATCGTCAAGACCGGAGAAAATTCCAGCAGAGTGATCGTGGGATATGATGAATATAATACCTGGCTTCTGGATCCTGCGACAGGAGAAGTGAAGCCTTACGGAATGAATGACAGTACCGCACTGTTCCAGAAAGCCGGAAATATTTTTATCACATATCTGGAGGCTGTGAAATATTAAACACAGAGCTCCTGAAAATAAAAAAAATGAAGAAGAGATTCTTCGGAAATGGGAGGCAGCAATATGCAGAAAGAGCTGATGGCAAAATTCAAGGAAGTTTACGGCGAGGGGGGAGAAATTCGGGAGTATTTTGCACCGGGCCGTGTAAATCTTATTGGAGAGCATACGGATTACAATGGAGGTCATGTATTTCCATGCGCTCTGACTCTTGGAACCTACGGACTTGCCCGCAAAAGAGAGGATCGAAAACTCCGTTTTTATTCAGCAAACTTTACCAAGCTGGGTGTGATCGAGACATCTCTGGATGATCTGGTTCCGTCAGACGAGGCAGGCTGGACAAATTATCCAAAGGGAGTTATGTGGGCGTTTGAAAAAAGAGGTGTTAAGTTTGATGCAGGTGTGGATTTCCTGATCTACGGAAATATTCCCAATGGTTCCGGACTTTCTTCTTCTGCGTCTCTGGAGGTTCTGACCGGACTGATGCTGAAGGACATGTTTGGAGTAGAACAGTTTTCCATGCAGGATCTTGCCCTGATCGGACAGTATTCCGAAAACAATTTCAACGGAATGAACTGTGGTATTATGGATCAGTTTGCAAGCGCAATGGGCAAAAAAGACTGTGCGATCTTCCTGGATACCAGCACACTGAATTATGAGTATGCGCCGGTGGTACTGAAGGATGCAAGGATCGTGATCACAAACAGTAAGGTGAAACACAGCCTGGTAGGCTCTGCTTATAATGACAGAAGAAACGAATGTGAAACAGCACTTGAGGAACTGAAGAAAGTGGTTGATATCAACACTCTTGGAGATCTTTCCGAGGAAGAGTTTGAGGCACATAAGGATGCCATTACAAGTGACATCTGCCGCAAACGTGCGAAACATGCTGTTTATGAGAATCAGCGTACCATTAAAGCAGTAAAAGCACTGAAAGAGGATAATGTAGAAGAGTTTGGACGTCTTATGAATGCGTCTCATGTATCTCTTCGTGATGATTATGAGGTTTCCTGTGAGGAGATCGATATTCTGGTAGATCTTGCATGGAAGATTCCGGGTGTGATCGGCTCCCGTATTACCGGAGGCGGATTTGGCGGCTGTACAGTCAGCATTGTGAAAAATGACGCTGTAGATACCTTTATCGACACCATTGGTAAACAGTACAAAGAAAAGGTTGGTCATGAAGCTGAGTTCTATGTAGTAGATATCGGTGACGGAGCTCATGTGATCGCATAAAGAACAGGGGGACAGGCACATGTTAAGTAAGAGCATCAGAAAACTGGTACAGTATGGAATGGACACAGGACTGACACCGGAATGTGAAAAAAATTATACGATCAATCTTCTTCTGGATGTATTCCATGAAGAAGAATATCAGGAGCCGGAAGAAACTTTTACAGAAGTGGATCTTGAGGAGACCCTGGGAGAACTTCTGGATGAAGCAGTAAAAAGAGGAATCATTGAAGACAGCGTAGTTTACCGGGATCTTTTTGACACCCGTCTTATGAACTGTCTGATGCCAAGACCCGCCCAGGTTCAGAAGGAATTCTGGGACAGATATGAAAAGAGTCCGGAGGAGGCGACGGATTATTTCTATAAATTAAGCCAGGACAGCGACTACATTCGCCGCTATCGTGTGAAAAAAGACCAGAAATGGTCCGTGGAAAGTCCGTATGGAGATATTGACATTACCATCAATCTTTCCAAACCGGAAAAAGATCCAAAAGCCATCGCAGCAGCCAAGAATGCGAAGGCAAGCAGCTATCCCAAATGCCTGCTCTGTGTGGAAAACGAAGGTTATGCAGGCCGTGTAAACCATCCGGCCAGAGAGAATCACAGGATCATTCCGATTACGGTCAATGACAGTCCATGGGGCTTCCAGTATTCCCCTTATGTATATTACAATGAGCATTGTATCGTATTTAATGGACAGCACACTCCTATGAAGATCGAGAGAAATGCTTTTATCAAGCTTTTCGACTTCGTAAAGCTGTTTCCGCATTATTTCCTGGGATCCAATGCAGACCTTCCTATCGTAGGAGGCTCTATTTTAAGCCACGATCATTTCCAGGGCGGACATTATACCTTCGCTATGGCAAAAGCGCATATTGAGAAGCATGTAACAATTCCGGGATATGAGGATGTAGAGGCAGGTATTGTCAAATGGCCTCTTTCCGTTCTGCGTATCCGTCATAAAGATGAGAAGCGCCTGATCGATCTGGCTTCTCATGTACTGGAAGTATGGAGAGGGTATACAGATGAAGCTGCCTTCATCTATGCAGAGACAGATGGCGAGCCCCACAATACCATTACTCCGATTGCCCGTAAGGTGGGAGAAATGTTTGAGCTGGATCTGACTCTGAGAAACAATATCACCACAGAAGAGCATCCTCTTGGTGTTTACCATCCTCATGCAGAATACCATCACATCAAAAAAGAAAATATTGGTCTGATCGAGGTTATGGGACTTGCCGTGCTTCCGGCACGTCTGAAGGAAGAGCTGGAGCTTCTGGAGGAATATATTCTGGAAGGAAAGGATGTTGCTTCCAACGAAAAAATTGAAAAGCATGCAGACTGGGTACAGGAATTCCTTCCGAAATATACGGATATAAACAAAGACAATATCCATGAGATCCTGCAGAAGGAAGTTGGAAATGTATTTGTTCATGTACTGGAAGACGCAGGTGTTTATAAATGCACAGAGGAAGGCAGAGCTGCTTTTATGCGTTTCATAGAAAAACTTTGATTTCCGCAAAACTCCTGTATTTATACCTTGCAGGAACCCAGTGAATGGGATATACTAGAAAGCGAAACGGACGCCTGGGCGTCTGCTTCGCTTTTTATGATTTTTATGAAACAGAGAGAGGAAATAGATTATGAAACTTACAACAGTAAAAGATATTTACACAGACCGTCAGACTTTTCTGGACAAGGAAGTCACAGTAGGCGGATGGGTCCGCAGTGTCCGCGGTTCCAAGGCATTTGGATTTATTGTTCTTCATGACGGCTCCTGCTTTGATACTCTGCAGGTGGTATATCATGATACTATGGAGAATTTTGCAGAGATCAGCAAGCTGAACGTAGGCGCTGCCATTATCGTAAAAGGAACTCTGGTTGCCACACCGGAAGCGAAACAGCCGTTTGAGATCCAGGCATCCGAGGTAACCGTGGAGGGCGCTTCTGCTCCGGATTATCCGCTTCAGAAAAAACGCCATACCATGGAATACTTAAGAACCATGACTCACTTAAGACCAAGAACCAATACTTTCCAGGCGGTATTCCGCGTTCGTTCCCTGTGCGCGTATGCCATCCATAAATTCTTCCAGGAGAGAGGCTTTGTTTATGTGCATACTCCTCTGATCACCGGAAGCGACTGCGAGGGCGCAGGAGAGATGTTCCGCGTAACAACACTGGATCCGCAGAATCTTCCTCTGGATGATAAGGGAAATGTGGATTATTCCCAGGATTTCTTTGGCAAAGAGACCAATCTTACTGTAAGCGGTCAGCTGAACGGCGAGACTTATGCCCAGGCATTCCGTAATATTTATACGTTCGGACCAACCTTCCGTGCAGAAAACTCCAACACTACCCGTCATGCGGCAGAGTTCTGGATGATCGAGCCGGAGTGTGCGTTTGCAGATCTTAACGACAATATGGACCTTGCGGAGGATATGCTGAAATATGTGATTCGCTATGTGCTGGAGAATGCTCCGCAGGAAATGAACTTCTTTAACTCTTTTGTAGATAAGGGACTACTTGACCGTCTGAATCATGTGATCGATTCTGAATTTGGCCATGTGACTTATACAGAAGCGATTGAACTGCTGGAAAAGAACAATGACAAGTTTGACTATAAGGTATTCTGGGGATGCGACCTTCAGACAGAGCATGAGAGATATCTGACAGAGCAGATCTTTAAGAAACCGGTATTTGTTACCGATTATCCGAAGGAGATCAAAGCTTTCTACATGAAACAGAACGAGGACGGTAAAACCGTTGCAGCTATGGACTGTCTGGTTCCGGGAATCGGTGAGATCATCGGAGGAAGTCAGAGAGAGGACGACTATGATAAGCTGAAGGCGCGTATGGAAGAGCTTGGACTGAAGGAAGAGGACTATGGCTTCTACATGGATCTTCGCAAATACGGTTCCACACGTCATTCCGGCTTTGGCCTCGGATTTGAGCGCTGCGTGATGTATCTGACAGGAATGGGCAATATCCGTGACGTGATCCCGTTCCCGAGAACAGTAAACAACTGTGATCTATAAGGAGTAATGAATGATAAGATTTATTCATCTTGCAGATGTACATCTGGGAGCAGTCCCCGACAGGGGCTGTCCCTGGAGCCATGAGCGGGAGGAAGAGATCTGGGAGACTTTCCGCCGGGTCATTGCGTCTGTACGCAGAGATCCGGTGGATTTCTTATTTATAGCAGGAGATCTTTTTCACCGGCAGCCTCTTTTAAGGGAACTGAAGGAGGTAAATTATCTTTTTTCCACGATTCCGGAAACAAGGGTTTTCCTTATGGCGGGGAATCACGATTATCTGAAACAAGATTCTTTTTACAAAGGCTTTTCCTGGGAGCCGAATGTTGTGTTTTTTGAACAGGAGATGCGTTCCTGTGTGGAGATCCCGGAAAAAAATACTTTTGTATACGGGATGAGCTACCGGCATCAGGAAATCCGGGAGCCATTATACGATACATGGAAACCGGAGGACAGACCGGGATTCCATGTTCTTCTTGCCCATGGGGGAGACGAAAAACATATCCCCATAGATGCGAAACGCCTGACAGCAGCAGGCTTTACCTACCTTGCCCTGGGGCATATCCACAAGCCGCAGGCAGTGATCCGGGGAAAGGCGCTGTATCCCGGAGCCCTGGAGCCTGTTGACCGGAATGATACCGGAGAACACGGATATATACTGGGGAGCTGTGAAAACGGGCGGATGCGGCTGAAATTTGTTCCTTTTGCCAAGAGAAGTTACCAGAACCTGCTTCTGACCATGCAGGAAGACACAACGCAGTACAGGCTTGAGGAAATGCTGAAAAATGAGATCATGGAGCGGGGATTCAAAAATATTTACCGGCTGATCCTGAGGGGACAGCGTGCGCCGGAACTCCTTCTTCTTACAGAGCGCCTGAAAAAACTGGGGAATATCGTAGAGATTCTGGACGAGTCGAGACCGGCTTATGATCTGCAGGAACTGCACCGGAAATATACCGGAACCCTGATCGGCGATTTTGTGGAATATTTTATGGGAAGAGAACTCTCTGTGGTGGAGGAAAAAGCTTTGTATCACGGACTTCAGGCATTGCTTGAAACGAGCATATTGAATCAATAGCAGGAAAAAATTATGATCATAAAACGTATAACAGTAAAAAATTTCGGAAGACTCCACGACAGAACCATGGAGCTTTCGCCGGGGATCAATCTGCTTTACGGAGAAAATGAGAGCGGAAAAACAACGACCCATGTGTTTGTAAAAAGTATGCTGTACGGAATCCAGAGGCAGAGAGGGCGCGCGGCGAAAAAAGATGCCTACAGCCTTTACCTCCCCTGGGAGAATCCGGCTGATTACGGTGGAATCCTCTGGTTTGAAAATGGAGGGAAAAATTTCCGGCTCAAAAGAAATTTTTATAAAGAAAACCAGCTGGCAGAGCTTTTCTGCGAAGATGACGGAGAGCTCCTGAATGTGGAGACTGGTGATCTGGATGAGGTTCTTGGCGGGATCAGTGAGACGGTATATGAGAATACAGTTTCTGTGGCTCAGCTGAAAAGCACCACAGGGATAGAGCTTGTCCGCGAGGTCCAAAATTATATGGCGAGCTATCAGGGGGCAGGAGACAGTTCTGTTGATCTGGGGCGCACCATGCAGATGCTGAAAATGGCACGGAAGGGCTATCAGGTTCAGGCAGATAAGAAGAAAAAAGAGAACAACAGAGAAAAAGAAAAAATTGCTTCCTCCATGAATTATTTAAAAGAAGAAATAGAAGCCCTTGATGAAAAGGTGCAGAATATTTCCGGACAGAGTGAGGAACTCTGTCAGGGCGTGGAGGGAATCAGTCTTGATACTCTGGAGGGCAGCCTGGAGGAACTCAGATCCGGAAAAAACAAAATGGAATTCCTGATGACAGCGGCTCTTGTTCTGGGAATCGGAGGAGCGCTGGCTATAGCAGGAGGACTGAAAAATCTGATACTTGCCATGATTCCCGGAATTCTGGGTATAGCTGTGGCAGCTGCCGCCTGGATACAGAGAATTCGCCTGACAGAAAAAATTGAAAACAGAAAGCGGCAGAAAAGCCGTATTCTTACAAAAAAAGAAAAGCTTGACTGGAGCCGGGATCATCTGCAGGAAGAACGAAGAGAAAAAGAAACAGCGTTTTCCAATGCCATGGCAGAATATCAGGAGGCAGAAGATCATGCCTATCACCCGCTTGCGGAAGAGATGGAAATAGAATCCCTGAATCTGGCCATGGAGGTGATCGACGGGATTTCCAGAAATATTCACCGTCAGGCAGGCTGGAGACTGAGAAGAAGGATTTCTCAGATACTTGGAGAGATCACCGGAGGAAAGTATACGGAGATACTGATCGATCCGGAGCTTCACATTACCGTAAATTCCGGAGACCGGACCATCGCCATGGAAAACCTGAGCCGGGGAACCGTAGAGCAGATCTACTTCGCGCTCAGGATGGCTGCAGGAGAGCTTCTGTGCGGTCATGAAAAGCTTCCGGTGTTTCTGGACGAAGTATTTGGCATGTATGATGAAGAACGGCTTGCATCCGTATTAAAATGGCTTCAGAAAGAAAACCGTCAGGTGATCATTTCAAGCTGCCGTCTGAGAGAGGCGGAAATCATGGAAAAATGTGGGATTCCCTACAATAAGATTGTTTTGTGACAAAACAGAGATGAAAATACAGAAACTCCTGACAGGGTTCCGGATAAAAACCGGTGTCCGGTCAGGAGTTTTTTTGAAGCTTCTGATTTTTATTTATACTGTTCCATATAGTTGTTTACACAGCGTTTGATACGGTCAACCGGATTCAGCAGATGACTGATGGACATATCATGATTCAGGGTATCAATGATCAGAGCAATGTATTTACTCATATCACAGGAGATATAATATGGTTTTTCCAGAAGCTCCGGTGTCTGATATACCAGATTGGTTGTAAGGAGCCTGTCGAAATAACCTTTCTTAAAGCCTTCGTCAAATTTGTCCAGACCGTCTGTGAACAGCCCGAAAGTAGAGCAGATATAGATTTTTCCGGCGCCTCTTTCTTTCAGAAGAGAAGCAATTTTAAGGACGGTGTTACCGGAAGAGATCATATCGTCGATGAGGATCATATCCTTGCCTGCCAGTTTCGGTCCAAGGAATTCATAGGCAGCGATGGGGTGCCGTCCGTTGACCCGTTTGGAGTAATCCAGGCGCTTGTAGTACATACCCATATCTACCCCCAGCACATTTGCAAGGTAGATGGCACGGTTCATGCTTCCCTCATCAGGGCTGATGATCATGAAATGCTCATTGTCAATATGAAGTCCTTTTTCGTGATTGAGAAGAGCCTTGATAAACTGATAAGAAGGCTTGACAGTCTCAAATCCATGAAGAGGTGTTGCGTTCTGTACACGGGCATCATGGGCGTCAAAGGTAATGATGTTTTCCACACCCATGGATGTCAGTTCCTGAAGAGCAGTAGCACAGTCCAGTGATTCACGTCCGACACGTTTATTCTGTCTGCTTTCATAAAGGTAAGGCATGATTACATTGATCCTGCGGGCTTTACCGCCAATGGCTCCGATCACACGTTTCAGATCCTGGAAGTGATCGTCAGGAGACATCAGGTTGGTAAATCCTCCCATGCGGTAAGTCAGACTGTAGTTGCACACATCAACCATCAGATAAACATCATCACCGCGGACAGATTCCGTGATCACGGATTTGCCCTCTCCGGAGCCGAAACGGGGATTCTGTACGTTGATGATATAGGAATCTCTCTGATAGCCTTCAAATGCAAAGGAATTCAGTTCTTCATGATCTCTTTCCTGTCTCCATTTCGCAAGCCAGTCATTGACTTTTGCTCCAAGCGACTGGCAGCTTTCCAGAGGGATCAGTCCCAGCCTTCCTACAGGGAGTGTTGTCAGATCTTTGGTGCTTAACTGTGCCATTCTTTATTTTCCTCCTAAAAATATTTTCTGTATACGGATATCCTTTCCGATGAGTTTGATCATCTGAAAGTTGCTGGCGATCCGGGAGAAGGTTCTCTCGGAATAAGTTGCGGAAAAATCCTCCAGTCTGAGATTGGTAGAGATCACGGTGGATTTTCTACGGGCGATCCTTTCATTGATACATAGAAAAAGCTGTGAGGATACAAAGCTGTTGGTAAGCTCTGTTCCCAGATCATCAATGATCAGAAGGTCACAATCATAAATAAAATCCTCCCCCGTGTCACTTTCAGATCTGCGTCCGAAGGTGCTCTGCGCCATTCGGTCAAAAAGATCAAAGGCAGAAAAATACAGTACGCAGTGAGCGCTCTGAAGAAGCTCATGTGCGATACAGTGGGAAAGGAAGGTTTTTCCGGTTCCGGTGCTGCCGTACAGGAACAGATTCTGGAAGCGGGAATCAAAATCCCGTACAAAATCCATGGCGGCATCATAGGCATGTTTGGCTGTCTGCCTGGCAGTCAGTCCGGTTGCTTCATTTTTTATTGTATCAGAATACCAGTCAAAAGAAAAGTGCTCAAAATTTTCTTTTTCCAGAATCTCTGTCAGGTTGGACTGGGTATAAAGCAGCTCAATCTCTGCTTTTTTGAAGCAGGAGCATTTCCGGCTTCCCACATAGCCGGTATCCTGACAGTGGGGACAGAAATAATGAGGCTCCAGATAGTCCTCCGGAAGACCGTTTTTTCTGAGAAGCTCTGTCCGTTCTGCGGAAAGGGCGGCAACCTGGGACTTCAGATCTTCCATGGTCCGGCTTTCGCCATACAGAAGCGAACGGGCTTTTTCTGCACTTAAGGATGCTACCCGGCGATCGATCTCAGCAAGTCTGGGAATCCGTGCAAAAGCATCTCTGCGGCGTTCCTCCAGACTGTGCTGAACAGAAGCCTGCCGCCGGTTATACTCTCTCATGATCCTGTCATATTGAAAATTCTGTAAAGCCATGTCATCCCTCCCTGCCGAAATAAGCTGAATTTACTGGTTCAGCAGTCTTTTTTCATATTCGTCGAAATTGTATTCCCGCTGCTGGAAATTATTAAAACGGTTGGCGGAAGCAGCAGGTGCAGGAGTACGCGCCTGTTTTTTCTCCTGACGGCGCTTTTTGTGTTCTGCATCCAGAGCACGGATATCCTCCAGGGTAGTTACCTGTTTTTTCTTCCAGCCTTCAAGGATCTTGTCTGCATACTGAAAACTGGCCTGACCGGTTTGGAGTACCGTCCGGGTACAGGCTTCCTGGATGACAGCCATGGAAAAACCATAGGTTTTCAGCCAGGTATCCATAAGGCTGACTTCGGTTTCCACAGGGCTTCGGTTGGTAATTCCCAGAGCCTTGAGGATCGTGTAATAATCTTTGCTGTAGCGGGCATTTGTTTTTTTGGCCTCTGCTACAGTTGAGATCCCTTCCTGCGCCCAGGCAAGAGCAACGGTTTCCATATATCGGATGCTCTTGTGGCTTCTGCTGACGCAGTATTCCAGAAGATATTCGATAAGATCTGCAGAGAATCCCAGTCCGTCGTAGAAAAACAGAAGCTTCTGAACCTCGGAAGGAGAAAGGGTTTTGCCCAGGTACTGCTCTGCGATATAAAGGAGCTGGACGATCTCTTCATTCTGTTTCAGTTCCTTTACCCGGTCCGCAGTGAGCGGTACTGCCTTATCAGGAACCGGCTGTCTCGGCATGGAAGCGGCTGCCTCCGATTCCGCAGAAGATTTCGCCTTCGGGGGAAGGAGCGCAATGCCCCGAAGAGTCTTGTCCGGGGAAAAATCCAGTACAAGAAGTTCCTGCCGGGCCCAGTATTTCAGGGCACGGAGAATATCCCGCTCTGTACAGAGCAGGCGGTCTGCCATTTCTTCAAGACTGAAAGAAACCGGAGTAGTGGACAGCGCACGTAAAAGATAAATATAAACCTTTACAAACTCACCATTGGCCTCCGGCATGTAGTCATCTATAAAAATATTGGACAGAAGCGTAACCTCTGACTGGGAGGGCTTCTGAAGTGTAATTATACCCATGAACGATCTCCCGCTTTCTGAAACTTTTAAGTCATCTGCATTATAGCACAAGATATTTCAAAAGAGAATAGGGTATTTTCCCCGCCGGGTTTCCACACAAAAATGTGGATAATGTGGATAATGTGAACAACGAATTTCGGCGAAAATTGTCTGTAAATTTTGCAACCCTTGTATTTTGTTGCATTTTGGTCAATTGTAGGTAAAAATGCTGTGGAATCCTGTCGGTTACCAGAGACATAAAAAATCCACATGCTCAGGCGTGGGGAAATGTGCATAAGCATGTGGATAATGTGGATAACTATTTTCCGAGTAGCTGTTCTCCTATATTTACAACGTCTCCGGCGCCCATAGTTATCAACAGATCACCCTGTGTACAATTTTCAAGCAAAAAGTTTTCGATCTCATCAAAAGTAGGGAAATATTCGCAGGGAGTTCCCAGTTCAGCGATTTTTTTCCTCAGATCGTCAGAAGAAATACCAAGTGTGTCGGTTTCTCTTGCGGCATAGATGTCAGCCAGTACTACATGGTCTGCAAGGGAAAGTGCCTGGGCAAATTCCGGAAGGAGTGCTTTGGTACGGGTGTAGGTGTGAGGCTGGAATACACACCAGGTTTTTTTATGTGGATAATTCTTTGCAGCCTGAAGGGTAGCCTGGATCTCTGTGGGATGGTGTGCATAATCATCAATGATGGTCACGCCTCCCACCTGTCCTTTATACTGGAATCTGCGGTCTGTTCCCGTAAAACTGTTCAGCCCGCTGCTGATCACATCCCAGGAAAGTCCCAGAATCTGTGATGCCGCTACGGCAGAAAGGGCATTGGATACGTTGTGGATGCCGGGAACCTGAAGCGTACAGGAACCAAGAGCCTGTCCCTGATGGAGAACCGTAAAGGAGGCATGTCCCAATTCATCATAAGTGATATCGGATGCTGTGTAATCTGCAGCCTGTTCCAGACTGTAGGTGATTACTTTACAGGAAAGCCCCTCTGTGATTTTCTGATATTCCGGGGTGTCGGCATTTATGATCAGCGCACCGTCTTCCGGAAGAAGCCGGGCAAATTTGCGGAATGAGCAGCGGATATCGTCGATATCTTTAAAGAAATCCAGATGATCTGCGTCAATGTTCAGGATGATGCCGATCTTCGGGAAAAAGCTCAGGAAGCTGTTGGTATATTCGCATGCTTCAGTCAGGAAGGTTTCTGACTGTCCTACCCGGATATTGCCACCGATAGCAGGAAGGATACCGCCTACGCTGATGGTGGGGTCGCAGTCTCCCTTCAGAAGGACATGTGAGAGCATGGAAGTGGTGGTGGTCTTGCCGTGAGTTCCGGCTACTGCCACGGGCATGTCATAGTTGCGCATGATCTGTCCCAGAAGCTCAGCTCTGGTCAGCATGGGAAGCCCAAGCTCTTTGGCACGGGCAAATTCCGGATTGTCCGGATGGATAGCTGCTGTGTATACGACTGCCTGTACAGAAGCTGTGATATTGGAGGCACGCTGACCGTAAAAGATTGTTGCACCTCTTTCTTCAAGTGTTCTGGTAAGGGCACTTTCCCTGGCATCCGAACCGGATACGGTAAATCCTTCCTCCAGAAGTATCTCGGCAAGTCCGCTCATACTGATGCCGCCGATTCCGATAAAATGGATGGCAAGGGGTTTGTGGAAGTCTATCTGATACATAGTATTATTCTCCTGTTCATTTTCATTGATGAATCTGTTCCTATTATAACGCTATCTGTACAAAATGAAAAGTATTTCTTACAGGGAAAGGGCTTTGAACATGGGTGAAATCGGTAAAACATAGTAAAAACATGTGCAATTACTCCAAAAAAACAGGAAAATAAGGTAAAAACATTGTAAAAAATGTTCACTAATCTGGGGAAGTATGGTATAATTAAAAAATCATAACATACAAGGGGTGAATGCATGATGATGAAAAAAGAGATGATTGCCATGCTTCTGGCTGGCGGTCAGGGCAGCAGACTTGGTGTGTTGACAGAGAAGGTTGCTAAACCGGCTGTCGCTTTTGGCGGAAAGTACCGGATTATCGATTTTCCGCTGAGCAACTGCATCAATTCGGGCATTGATACAGTTGGAGTTTTGACCCAGTATCAGCCGCTGCGTCTGAATACCCATATCGGCATCGGTATTCCGTGGGATCTGGACCGGAATGAGGGCGGTGTGACTGTTCTTCCTCCTTATGAAAAGAGTACGAACAGTGAATGGTATACAGGAACTGCAAATGCTATTTTCCAGAATCTTGGTTACATGGAGCAGTATAATCCGGACTATGTCCTGATTCTTTCAGGAGATCATATTTACAAAATGGATTATGAGGTGATGCTGGATTTCCACAAGGCAAATAAAGCAGATATCACGATCGCATGTATGCCTGTTCCCATAGAGGAAGCCAGCCGTTTCGGTATTATGGTAACAGATGATACAGGGCGGGTAACGGAATTTGAAGAAAAACCGGAGAAGCCAAGCAGCAACCTGGCATCTATGGGAATTTATATTTTCAGCTGGCCGGTTCTGAAGGAAGCGCTGATTGCCCTGAAGGATCAGAACAGCTGTGACTTTGGCAAACATATCCTGCCTTACTGCAAGGATAAGGGGCAGAGACTTTTTGCCTACGAATACAATGGCTACTGGAAAGATGTGGGAACCCTTGGGTCTTACTGGGAAGCCAACATGGAGCTTATTGATATCATACCGGAATTTAATCTTTATGAAGAATTCTGGAAGATCTATACAAAAGGAGATATTATTCCGCCTCAGTATATCGCCGCAGACGCGGTTACAGACCGGTGCCTGATCGGAGAGGGTGCGGAAATCTACGGAGAGGTTCATCATTCTGTTATAGGACCGAATGTCATTATCGGTAAAGGCTGTGTGATCCGGGATTCTATCATCATGCGGAATTCTGTGATCGGAGAGGGAACGGTAATGGACAAAGCCATAGTGGCAGAGGATGTGGTCATTGGCAAAAATGTAACCCTGGGATGGGGTGAGGAAGAGCCGAATGTACAGAAGCCGGCGATTTATGCCTTTGGCATTGCAACGGTAGGCGAGCACAGTGTGATTCCGGATCATGTAAAGATCGGTAAGAATACATCGGTTTCCGGAGTTACCACGGCAGAGGACTATCCGGAGGGAATCCTGAAAAGCGGACAGAATATTAAGGCAAAGGATGGTGATAAGGCATGAGAGCACTTGGTATTATTCTGGCAGGCGGAAACAACAACCGTATGAGAGAGCTGTCTAATAAAAGAGCCATTGCAGCTATGCCTGTGGCGGGAAGCTACCGTGCCATTGACTTTGCGCTGAGTAATATGGCCAATTCCCATATTCAGAAGGTAGCTGTTCTGACACAGTACAATGCCAGATCCCTGAACGAGCATTTAAGCTCATCAAAATGGTGGGATTTCGGACGGAAACAGGGAGGTCTTTTTGTATTTACGCCGACCATAACAAAAGAAAACAGTCTCTGGTATCAGGGTACGGCAGACGCAATCTATCAGAATATCACATTTCTGAAAAACAGCCATGAGCCTTATGTAGTGATCGCTTCCGGAGACGGAATTTATAAGCTGGATTACAATAAGGTACTGGAATTTCATATTGCAAAAAGAGCGGATATCACAGTTGTATGTACAGACTGCAGGGATCAGAGCGAGGTGGAACGTTTCGGCGTTCTGCGCATGAATGAGGATTGCCGGATCGAGGAATTTGAGGAGAAACCGATCGTTTCCTCCTATAATACTGTATCAACCGGTATTTATGTAATCCGCAGAAGACAGCTGATCGAACTTCTTGAGAGAGCAGCGCAGGAAGACAGACATGATTTTGTCAATGATATACTGATCCGTTATAAAAATCTTAAACGGATCTATGGATACAAGATCGACTCCTACTGGAGCAACATTTCTACGGCAGAGGCTTATTACCGGACGAACATGGCTTTTCTGGATCCGGAGATCAGGAATTACTTTTTCCGGCAGGAGCCTTCTGTAAAAACAAAGATAGACGATCTTCCTCCGGCAAAATACAATGCGGGAGCAGAGGTGAAGAACAGTCTTGTTGCCAGTGGCTGTATCATCAACGGAACGGTGGAAAATTCGGTTCTGTTTAAAGATGTATATGTTGGGAACAACTGTGTGATCAAAAACTCCGTGATTCTGAATGATGTGTATCTGGGAGATAATACTCATATCGAAAACTGCATCGTTGAGAGCCGGGATACCATACGCGCAGGCTCCAACTACCGCGGGGAAGATGGTGAGGTTAAGATTGTAGTAGAAAAAAATGAGCGTTATGTACTTTGAGTAGAGAGTCCTTGGACTGTAGTACATATACAAAATGAAAGGGGCAGAAAAAGATGAATATTACAGATGTACGAGTGAGAAAGGTTGCAAAGGAAGGAAAAATGAAAGCAGTAGTCTCCATTACCATTGATGACGAGTTTGTAGTACATGACATCAAGGTGATCGAAGGCGAAAAGGGACTTTTTATTGCAATGCCCAGCCGCAAAGCAGCTGACGGCGAATATCGGGATATTGCACATCCGATCAATTCCGTTACAAGAGACAGGATCCAGACACTGATCCTTGACAAGTATCAGGAGGTTATGAGCGAGGCGGACGAACAGGGAGAGACAGCAGCAGAATAACCTCGGATATCTGTAATAAAAATGAAATGAAATAGTAAAAGAGATATTCAAGATCCAGGAAGCTTTTGGAAAAACTGGTTCGGAATATCTCTTTTTTTCTGTGTTTCTCTGGTAAATATTACACATTTGTTACAAAAATAAAATAAAAGTGTTGATTTTCTGGAGGAAAGTTGTTATACTTGTGCTACGAAAAAAATGATGAGGTGTATATATGAAGATGAAGAGAGTTCTTTCACTGCTGTTGGCCGGAGCCCTGACTGTTTCCATGGGGACAGGTGTTTATGCTTCCACAGAAGATCAGATCGCTGCAGCTCAGGCTCAAAAGCAGGAGGCGCAGGCAGGACTTGCTCAGGCACAGGCAAACATCAGCAGCCTTGAAAGCAAGAAACTGGAACTGGAATCCTATATGGCAGAACTTGATGCACAATATAATGAACTGACCAATTCTATTTCTCAGCTGAGTATTGAAGCTGCTGAAAAGGAAGAGGAGCTGAAAAAAATTCAGCTGGAGCTGGCGAAAGCAAAAAAACAGGCAGAAAATCAGTATGATGCCATGAAACTTCGTATTGTATATATGTATGAAAATGGTGGAAGCTCCATGCTGGAAAAGCTTCTGGCATCAGAGAGTATTGCGGATTTCCTGAACCAGGCAAACAATATCTCGATGATGTCCGAATATGACAGAAATATGCTGAAGGAATATGAGGCAACACAGAAAAATATTCAGACCCATGAAGAAAAGGCGGTAGAGGAGTCTAAATCCATCAACAGCCTTCTTACAGAAAAAAGTGCCAAGCAGCAGGAGGTTCAGGCTCTGGCAGCAACTACCGGAGACAGTATCAATTCCTACATAAGCCAGATCAGCGCAAGCCAGGAAGAGGCAAATGCTCTGATGACTCAGGTAAACAGTGCTGATAACAGTATTGCAGTGCTGATGGAACAGGCAGAACAGGAAAAAGCAGCTGCCCAGGCAGCGGCAGAACAGGCAGCGGCACAGAATGAAGCTTCAGAAGAAAGCAGTACAGAAGCAGCAGAGAATACCGTTCCGGAGACAGAGGAACCGGAATATGATCCGGAAACAGATACAACAGATTCGGAAAGCAGCTCAACAAGCAGCGATATCGTTGTAGAGGAGGAGGCTCCGGCTGAGGATACAGGAGTCTCTGAAGAAACTGCCCCGGATACCGGAAGCTCCGGACAGGGCACTTATCTTGGAAACTTTACATTAACAGGCTACTGTAACTGTGCACAGTGCTGTGGTACAGCGGGGAATGCAACTGCCAGCGGAGTGATGCCTTCTGCAGGACATACAGTTGCCATGGCAGGTGTTCCTTTCGGAACCCAGCTTCTGATCAATGGAACTGTGTATACCGTAGAGGATCTGGGAACACCCTACGGACATGTGGACATTTACTTTGGAAGCCATGCAGAGGCACTGAGCTTCGGACTGCAGTCTGCAGATGTATATCAGTTAAATTAAATAATATGTAAATAAAATGGTGCAGCCTGAGTAAACAGGGTGCACCATTTTTATGAAGGAAGCAAATTTGGCGTGTCTGAATGTAATGCTGTTATGGGCAGTAAGATGTCTACAGATAAGGCGTTCCCGGAATCTGGGGATAGCTTCCCATTCCGATCAGAAGCTCCAGGCCAATCTGGCGGGCTTCCAGGACGGCTTCTTTTACTGCACTGGCATCTCCGGAAAGTGCAAGGATCACCTCATTGGAATGGCTGGTTCCGATATCCGGCGTCATATAGCTGATGATCTTTACGGCAGAAGCCTTCATGGCCGTGTCTGCCATTACAAGGCCGATAGCGGCAGGAGAGCCTGCCATAAAACCAAAAGCCTCCCCGGGTTCTGCATGAAAGGCTTTCTGGAGAGCCGGTCCTGCACTTGCGGAAAAAGCAAATTCCAGATGACCGGATTCGCTGATATAAAGTTCCCCGGCGTATTTTCCGGTGAGCTCCAGAGCAAGCTCGACAGCATGACGTACATCGGAGACATCATTTCCTCCAAGGACGATATAGTTTCCGTGGCCGCCCCAGCCCTTGGTATCCCTGGGAAGTTCAATGGAGAGAACCTCTGTATTTGTGGCCTTTACGGCATCGTCAATGGCAGTGATCTGTCCGGCTGCTCCGGTACGGGAACTGAAAAGTCCAAGTGTATGATAACGTGTGCCGATATTCATCTTTTGAAGAAGTGTATCATCAATGCCGGAGATCACCAGTCCAATGGTGTCCAGAACTGCAGTTCCCACAAATTCTGTCCGGGTACAGTGTGTGCTGATGTTTTTTATATCCATAAAAATTACCTCTTTTTTGGTATTGTGATTTTAATATAGCTTAAAAGGAAAGGTATTTCAACGGATTTTGCTGTATTTGCAGGTGTTTTTGTGTTTTTTGAAACAGAGAAATTACTTTCCGGATATTTTTTTAAACTTTTTTAAAAAAAGTGTTGACAAATACATCTGAAATGAATATAATAATTTTTGCAGTCGCGAGTTACGACTGATAAATGAAGAAATCGAAGCGTGGCTCAGTTTGGTAGAGCGCTGCGTTCGGGACGCAGAGGCCGCAGGTTCAAATCCTGTCGCTTCGACTAAATGGTTGGGAACACCGGAAAGCCTTATTTTATGGGCTTCTCCGGTGTTTTCTTTTGCCTGAAAAAGCATCTTTAAATACCCCTGAAATTTTCAATTTTTGGGCGTTACACAAAACGTTACACAAAACTTTTCTTGCCCATACCTAAAAATTTTTTAGCATCTGTTTTTAGTGCTTTTTGGGGATTTCCCCAGCAGATTTTTTATGGTTATCCGGCAAAAAGATCCGCTGTAGCAAGGGAAATTTCGGAGAGGTCATTGACACTGGTGTTTAGCCTCTGTTTGTCAAAATGGGAATAAATATTCAGGGTTGTCTGGGTATCGCTGTGACCCAGCCAGTATTGAAGCTTCTTGATATCCCATCCTTTATTGATGAGCATGGAAGCACAGCTGTGTCTCAGTTTGTGGAGCGTGATTTCCGGCCTTCCGAACTCCCGGGTTGCATGGTTGAAGGTTCGGGTGATATAGTTCGGATCATAGGCTTCTCCATTTTCCCATGTAAATATGTACCCTTCTTTATTTTTGTAGTCCCGTTTAAAAAAAGCTTTGTTTTCTTCCTGTTCCCGTTTGATCTGCAAAAGACATTTTTCTGCTGTGTCAAAAAGGTTCAGCGTTCTTTTGCTGGAATAGGTCTTTGTGGAATCGGAAGTGGTAACAGTCTTGACACGGACAACTGTGTGATTGATGGAAATGGTTTTTTTCTTGAAATCCACTGCCGACCATTTCAGCCCAAGGATTTCCGAACGGCGCAGACCATAATAGGAACCCATGAAAGCGATCCCGACAAGACGCGGATATCTTTTGGAAAGGAAATGGATCAGGTCGGAGATTTCTTCCTCTGTGAGGAAGAGAAGCTCTTCGCTGTAGTCTGCATTTTTCTTTCCGTGGACAGAGATCGTAAGCACCGGGTTCATTTTTACCAGTTCGTCAATGACAGCCTGGTTGAAGACTGCATACAGGATGCTTTTGTAGCTTCTTACAGAGCGGACAGCCAGAGGCTCCCGTTTGTGGGTTTTCTGGTTGATCTTCCCATACTGTAAGGCATATTTGAAATACATATCTATCATACGAGGGGTAACATCGATCATTTTCGGGTTGTCTTTTTGGAAATACTGTTTGATGGCGTTGACCCGGTAGATATATCCTTCATAGGTGCTTTTTTTCAGGTCTCTTTTCTTTCCTTCCAGCCAAAGATCCATATAATCACAGAGGGTGATCTCTGGATCCAGATCTGGGGAGAAGGATGCCGGAAGCTCTTCCAGATAGGCATACTTTTCTTCGTATTCCCGGATCATGGCGTTTGCGTTGCGCTTATTGTTCTTGACTTCCAGCTTGGTGGATAAAGTTTTTGTTTTCCATGTATTAGATAATGGATCTTTGTAGCTTAACCTCACATAATAATAGGATTTACCTGAGGGTAAGGTTTTGGTTACTAATGTTCCTGTCAATGTACATCCTTCCTTTCTCAAGGCCAATGTACATAATTCATTCTCAATATCATTATATACATCATTCCCTATGATTTTCAACAGGATTTTCTAAAAGGTACCGGATGATTTCGGATTTTGCGATCCGGTAGGAACGCCCGATTTTCCGGCAGGGGATTTTTCCCTCATGGAGAAGCTTGTAGGCGGTTTTTTTGCCAATGCGGAAAATTTCGCACAGATCATGGATATTCAGCACATCAGGATAATTATTAAGCATAAGATCACCTTCCTGTCTTACAGTGGTCTGGGAGGGCTTGCACGGCCTTCAGAAAGGTCACAGCGCCTTGGTTACGGGGGCAGGGTGTACGGTGGATGGTGTATTCGTCCTCTAAAGGGAAATCCAGTCCGGCAAAGAACTTTTGCAGGGAATAGAGGTTGATACAGGGATGGATCACTTTGCCGTCAGAGATACGGACGATGCGGTAAAGTTCACAGTAGCCGGGTCTTCGGTTGGCTTTGTAGCCCTGCCAGATGGTTTCTGTCTGCATATCCATATGGCGCAGGATGCGGCGTATACGGTGTATGGTGTAGGGCTTCCAGTCATAGACCCGGTGCAATCCGGCGTTCGGATCAAATTCCAGGACGGATTCATTGTTGGTTACGGGTGTTATTTTTTTATCTGACATTCTGTTTCCTCCTTAAAGTTTTTTTACTGGGTGATTGTCTGGTCTTGTTACAGGGACAGGATTTAAATTCCTGCTTTTTTACGAAAGTAGAGAATCCCTTTTCATCAGACAGGTGGTAGGCGGTTTCATATTTTAATGTCTGACCTTTGACAAGTGCGAGGGCTTCTCCGTAAGTCATCATGGTTTTTTCCGGCTTTTTGATCCCTCTGGAATGGCGGATGATATTGAACTTTGGGGGATAAAGATACATCCTCATTCCTTTTGCGATCCTTTTTTCTTTTCCGTGGAGATCAGTGACGGTTTTGACTGTTTGGAGATGCACAGGGAAATATGGCAGCATTTTTTCATTAAGTTCAAGGTCATACAGGTATGCACACAGGTAAGAAGAAACATTATCGTCTTTTACTGCCCTTATACTGGTGAACCCGTGTCCCCATATAGAAGAAAAAACTTCATTTTTGATGAATGGTGCAGGACTGTCATTCCAGATATAAAGGATATGGAGATGCCATGCTCCTCTGAGTTGGGGTTCACCAACTGCAATATATTCCGGGGTTTCGATTCCCTGTCTGTTCAGGTAATAGCGGAAACGCTGGTTGAATTTACGGAAGTCCTGATAAAGTCTGTGGGTGTCTGTTACATTTTCTTTATAGGTAAGGGTACACCACCTTACTTTTTGGGGATCTGTGATATTTGTAGTCACAATCTCCCGGATTCTTTTCATGGTCTTTTTTAGGGAATTGCTGGAGTCTGCCCGCGTCTCTGCCTTTTTCTCGAAAGGCTTTATTTCTCCTGTTTCCACTACGACATATTCTGATTCGCTGAGCTTCTTGATTTTGGCCTCTGTGTTGTAGAAACTCATGTACTGTAGTTCTGTGGTGTTTCCCATTTTTGTGACTGTCACATAGGAATCTTTTGTGGGGTTGACTTTTTTTGCTTCTATCTTTTCGTACTTCATAATACTGCCTCCTTTTTTCTGATGATATGGAATAACTATCAAGTAAAAGAGCCGCCGCCCTTTCCTGTGAGCCTTCCTCCCTGCCGGGAGATCCGGCATCACAGGTTCGGTGCGGCAGATGCTTTTATATGTTGCTGTAGTACCTTTTAAATTCCCTCTCCTGCTCTGGTAGAGGGACAGGCGGCTTAGCTTTTTTTAAGGGCTTTTGCCTGGATTCTGGCTTTCTGCATGACCTGACGCAAACCATAGGTATTAAGCGCCACATAAATAATGGCATTGTATTTTCCAATATTTACAAAAACTTCATTAGCGTGAACATATGTGCCGAATTTCTGGTAAAAACGCCGCAGGGAAAGGGACGTTCCGCGGATAACGTCAGTAGATCGGGCACTCGGCAAAGCATGGATGCTCTGAAATTCCAGTTCTATGACATAACAGCAGTCCTGCACATAGCTTCGTAAAACATAAGGCTGGAGATAAACGTGTCCCATGCAGTCCTCAAAATCCCCTCGAAGATTTTCCGGGATGATCCTGCCAGGCCAATACGGCTGATGCTTGTCTAGGTACGCATGAAGTCCGTTTAAAAATTGTTTTTTCATATTCATAAGAGCCCCTCCTTTGGTTCTGCAATGATTTTATTCTTCATATAGGAACCATCCTTTCTTTTTTTAAATGATGATAGAGTAAAATGAAAATGGATGATCGGCAATCATAGGCCTCACCTCCTCCTTTCCTTTATAGCAAGGATGAGCTTCTGGATATGAGAAGTTCTGTTCCCTGCATGTTTGATAAAGTTAGCCTAACATATGGGCAAGGCCTCCTTGTTCATATCGGTGAACTTTTGGAAAAAGAACCGTATTTTGGGGATATGGAAAAGTAGGGCAAGGTTATTCTGTGTTTGTGAAAAAGCGGGACAGCGGTTCATTAAATGCAATGGCAAAGAGGATAAGATTCACAATCGTTATGTCGTGGGCAGGCTGTTTGCCAGTTTTGTGGATATAGCGCTGGACAGTAGGGGAAAAACAGAATTCTATGTCCAGATCTTCGTCATTGTCCAGATCGTCGTTATTCACGATGATTCCAAGATCTTTTGCGGCAGCGACCATGCGGCTATTTAATTCTGAAATACTCAAACCGCTTTTTTTAAAAAGCCTATATAGGTTTGACTGGATTAGGTGGTCACATCCTTCTATAGAGTTTTGGGTATAAGGTGGAAAGACCGGAATATTTTTTTTGCCGGGACAGGTATGATAAAGTTGTTCAGCCCGAATGTCGAGCGCAATGCAGATTCGCATAACAGTAGATGCACGGAGCTGTAGTTTTTTTCCATTTTCGCATTTGCTCAAAAATGACTTTGTAATTTTTTTATCATGAGATAGGGTCATTTTTTCTGCTAGCTCTTCCAGAGTTAGTTCTTGTGCCTTTCGGCAGGTTCGGATATTGTCTCCGATTGTTTCTATTATGACCTGAATTTCCGTGTCTAAAAAATGTGGATTTTTCATTTTTTTGCCTCCTCAAATCTTCATTTGAAGGGCATATGATATTTCCAGATGTTCCAGAGCTATTTCCTGAAATAGGTCTGTTTTGGACAGAAAAAGAGCTCTGGGAGTAGCAACGGTGTTCAGGAGAGCTTTAAACCCTGTTAATACTGGGTGCGAGAAGGGGGGGACAGACAAAGTGAATGATATAGCCTGAAATGGGGGTGTTTTGGGTGTTGAGGATGTATTCTTGTTGTTAATCGCCAACTACTGGTGTTTGTTATGACTGGTGCCAGATATGCTACAAAATGTAAAAGACAAAAGAAAAGCGGAGATGAAGGAAATAAGAATAAATGAAGAGAAAAAGAATTTTTAAGGGGAAAAAGAGATAAAAAATACTACCTCATAAAGAGATAGTATTAATTATTTGATGAGTATGATATTTTGTATACCATTCCGTCACCCCCTAAATCCCCCTCCCTATGGGGACTTTAATTTGTTTGTGAGGGATTTACAGTTGCGGAGTTGGTTATGATATTGTATGAACTTTGAAAGTAGAAATATATTGGTTGCGGTATTGCTTTAACTTTGAAAGTGAAGGCGTATTTGTTGCAGTATTATATTAATTTTGAAAGTTTGATAGAAAGATCGGGATAGATAGTTACTGGAATGGTATCGTCAAAGGAATAGACAGCAGTAGCTTCATCATTTTCAAAATCATAAACATTTACCATTTTTCTTTCGGGATTTACGATCCAGTATTCCCGTACACCTGACATTCGGTATTTAAAAAGTTTTATGCCATAGTCACGGGATTGCGTTCCCGGGGAGACAATTTCAATGATCCAGTCAGGGGCTCCATGACAGCCTTTATCATCAAGTTTATTTGCATCACAGATTATAGAGATATCAGGTTCCACATAGTTTTTGTTGTCATCATTGAGAAAAACTGCAAAGGGGGCAACATTGACTTCACAGGAACCGTTTCTGTTTTTAATATAGTTGCTGATTACGATTGAAAGCTCCAGGATTATGCGCTGATGATTTCGGCTTGGGGGAGCCATATTATAAATTTTTCCGTCAATTAATTCTGCTCTTTGTCCATCTGGAAGAGCATAGATATCGTCAGTGAAGAAAATATGTTCATTTGGTAATGGCATAGGTACTCCTTTCTGAATATCAATAAAAAATCTTTATGTTACTCATAGTATACTTATTTCATATGAAAGGGTCAATGCGGAATCTCTAAGAGCTGGGAAAAGAGAGAAGAAATGCTACTTCATAAAGAGATAGCAACTAGAGAGATAAAATTCTTGTGTTATACTAACGGATGTGCTATATTAATAATAGAAAAAGGGAAAGCCAGAAACACACGGCCTACCCTCAAACAATCAGCAACTTACCTTTTTTACCAGGTCAGCCGTTCACTATTGCGAGTAGTGGGCGGCTATTTTCTATTCTTGAAGATCTCATAACAAAGACCAACAAGAGCGACAATGAAGATACCTGTCTGTATCAGATCAGAATATGTAATCATTGGCATCGCCCTCCTTTCTTTCGTCTGGAGGGTTAGCCCCTCCGAGGTAGAGGGTAGACCGCCTTTTATGTGTTCTGACTTTCCGTGAAGTTAGTGTACCATGTAATTCTATAAACATCAATCAAAAATCTTGAAGAAGCTCCCTCTTTCTGAATATGAATAAGAAAATTTTATATGATACCCTAAGTATACTGATTTCATACGAGAGGGGAATGTGGAAACTCTAAGGGATAAAGAACCATGGCAGTTTTTTTGAGGAATATGAAAAAAGATTCGTGAATAATGGAAACATGATAGACTGGGGAAATTATGAATAACAAAAAAGCCCAGAGATCATCAGAGCTCATAAAGAAGAAAGGGTTTACTTTTTGTTGCTAAAACCTAGCATATAATCAGCGGACACTTGATAGAATTTACATAAGGCTATCAGGTAGTCGATTGGCATTGGTCTTTTTTCTAATTCATATTGAGAATAAGTGGTTTGAGCTATTCCCAACATATCTGCAATCTGTTTTTGTGACAAGTCGTGATCCTGTCTTAAATTTCTCATTCTTTCCGCATAATTCAATTCATGCTCACCTCATAAATATTTTATATGAAAGTGAAATATGATATTGATTTTTAAGTCACAGCGAGTTAAACTTAATTCAGTAACTCACAACGAGTTAAAAAGGCGAGTTATGACTAATGAAAAATAAGTGTATGAGAAAAATAATGGAATTATAAAAAGAAATGTTTTGTTATTTAATACACTGAAAGGCAAATGAAGAGAATAAAACTTGCCACAAAATACATTTACTTTAGGAGGAAATTTACAAATGAAAAGGAAACTGATAATTGCATTAGCGGCGGCTATGACTATCACCTTAGGCGGTGTCGGCGTTGTTTCTGCTGATGATACGAACTTTGCCCCGTTTATTCCTGTAAAGGAAACACCGATTCGTGACGGCTTTGTCTGGATCGTGGACACACCTAGCTGGATAGAGACTGTGGAGCATCCAGAAGAAGGTCATTATGAAAATGGGGAACTGATTAGCCCTGAAGAAGGACATACGGAAAATGTGCTTGTTACAGAGGCATGGGATGAGGTGATCCATCATGAAGCTGAGTACAAGACTGTACATCATGAAGCTGAATATAAGCATCACGAAGCTGTATATGAGACTGTACATCATCCAGAGGAAGGTCATTATGAAATAAGAAATATCTGTCATACTTGTGGTATGGATATTACTGGTTGGGCTGTTAAACACCTCCAAGAAAGTCCAAATTGTACAGGGTATGGCAATAAAGAAGTCTGGATTGTAGACAAACCAGCATGGGATGAGCAGGTTCTTGTAAAAGAAGCATGGGACGAGCTTGTAAAAGAAGCATGGGATGAGCAGGTTCTTGTGAAAGAGGCATATGATGAGACTATCCATCATGAAGCTGTCTATGAGGACAAGTGGGTTGTAGACAAACCAGCTGTTTATGAGCAAATTTGGAAGGTCGATAAGCCCGCATGGACGGAGACTATTGAACACCCCGAAGTAGGTCACTGGGAGCCTATTCCAGAAAATCCAGACGAGCAGGAACCAGAAACACCTCAGAACCCAGACGAGCAGGAACCAGAGACACCTCAGAACCCGGACGAACAGGAGCCTGAAACACCTCAGAACCCGGATGAACAGGAACCTGAGACACCTCAGAACCCAGACGAACAGGAACCAGAAACACCTGAAAACAATGAAAATAACAACCAGAATGAGAATAACTCTCAAAACAACAATGAGGACAATTCCCAGAATAACAATAATTCTGGAACAAGCAATACTCAGGATGATTCTACAGGAAAACAGCCACCAAAAACAGGCGATCCCACAAGCTTTGCTTCCCTCTATGCGCTGGCTGGAAGTGCGCTGGCTGGCATTGGGGCAGTAAAACTGAAATTTAGGAAAAGAAAATAAATCTTTTTGAAAGGGGAAACCCTGAGAGATGCAGGAGAAACGTGCGCCTGTCAAATAATTGTTCGATTGAGCAAATATAGATTATGAACGCCGCCAGTCAGTAAATGTCTGGCGGTTTTTTATATTCATTTTTAGGAAAGAAAACAGACGCCTGCCCGAACATCCCACCGCCCTGTTAGGTACACCGATGCTTCGGGCATCCTGCGGAACGCTGGACGGTGAGATAGTGGACAGGGATTATATTATTTTTCCAGTTCTTTCAGGATATCAAATAGAATCAGGAATCCGGCTTTTAGTCCGATGGCAGTATACGCTTCTGCCACTTCACTTGTAAGATTGTTGGCAAGGTCTATGAAAGGCTGAATGGATTCTATATTCTGTGTTTTTAGATTTTCTTCATATTCTTTGTAAGCTTTTTCTAATTTTTTGTCATAGTCTTTTTCCGGGAAGAAAGATTCAATGGCTGATCCATAGATAAGGTAATCAGCAAGTCCCTGTAAAGTTGCGCGTCTAAAAATATCCTTTGTAATATTCATTTTTGCCTCCATAAATTATTAAATTTTTTGTGAGAATGAATATTATACATTGTACCTGATAGATAATATTTTTGAGTAAAAAGTGACAGCATTTGTGAACAGCGGTGTGACATAAAACGAAGTATTCCGCTGTGTAAGACGGAGTGTAATAGAAAACGTTACACAAAACGTTACACAAAATGCGCCAAAAAATTTGATTTTGAGAGTGTCGGGGGTTGCGCGGCTTATGTCCAAAAAACGTTGATTTTATAAGGGTTTCAGGGGTGTTAGATGCCTTTAATTACCACTAAGGGAAACGCCTCTCGATCCGTTCGGGACGCAGAGGCCGCAGGTTCAAATCCTGTCGCTTCGACTATATGATGAAGAATCTCTTTTTAAGAGGTTCTTTTCTTTTTGTAAAAAAAGCATGAGAATGTCTGAAATATTTTTATTTCATATTGTTACCAGATTGTAATCTCCCTTTGTTATGATAAACTCAACATAATGAAGGGAGACATTTTTTATGAAAATATTAGAAACAAAGCATCTGAAAAAATATTATGGTCAGGGCAGCAGTCTGGTAAAGGCCGTGGATGATATCAGCATCTCAGTGGAAAAAGGAGAGTTTGTTGCAATCGTGGGGACCAGCGGATCCGGAAAGACTTCTCTTTTAAATTTACTGGGCGGTTTGGACTATGCGGACAGCGGCGAGGTGATCATCGGCGGACAGTCTCTTTTGAATATGAAAGATGAGGAACGGACTGTATTTCGCAGAAGAAACATTGGATTTGTCTTTCAGAATTATAATCTGGTATCTATGCTGGATGTGTATAAAAATGTGGTTCTCCCAATACGCCTGGATGGAAACAAACCGGATGAGGAATTTATCGGAAAGATTCTGAGCCTTCTGGGACTGACAGAAAAAGTCAGGAACAGACCGAATCAGCTTTCCGGCGGACAGCAGCAGAGAGTGGCCATTGCAAGGGCACTGGCTTCCAAGCCAAAGATTGTTCTGGCTGACGAGCCGACCGGTAATCTTGATTCCCGTACAAGTGCAGAGGTTATGGGGCTTTTGCAGATGACCAGCCGGGAGTTTAACCAGACAATCATTATGATTACCCATAATGAAGAAATTGCCCAGCTGGCAGACCGCATCATCCATCTGGAGGATGGAAGAGTAGTGGGAGGTGACATCCATGTTTCGGAATTCTGATAAGGAAGTATTAAAGGAGTTGGCAAGGGATAATTATTCCTCTCATAAAAGCAGAAACCGAATTGCCATTCTTGCCATTGCTCTGACCACACTTTTGATCACAGCGGTGTGGACAGTAGGAATCAGTATGATTTCGACCATCAGTAATTACGGGGAATCTGCTCCAGGTCCGGGCTGTGAAGGAAATATTAACGGCACAGAAGAAACCCGGCAGAGGCTTGAGGAACTGCCTCAGATCCAATGGGCAGATATGGCCAGGGAATGCAGTGGGGCAGGACTTCACAACCGGGAGTTTGCCGGCATGGACGTGCGGCTGCTGGCTCCGGATAAAGGTTACTTTGGACATAATTTTGTGGAACTGATCGAAGGCAGATTTGCACAGAGCGCGGATGAAATTGTGGTTTCCGATACTATGGCGGAACGTCTGGGGCTTGAAACAGTGGTTGGCAGTCATCTGGAGCTTCTGGTGATGATCGGCGCAGATGAAAAAATGGTGGAAACGCCCATGACCTTTACCATTACCGGATATTATAAAAATCCCCTGATCAACATCAGCAAGGTTTATGATGAGATATATACGGTACCTGAATTTATTACACAGTATAATCCCGCTATGGGTCAGCGGCCGCAAAAGATTTATGTGAAGCTGAATAATCTGAATCCTCTCCTGATGAAAACAGATGTAATGGATAAACTGCAGGAAGCCAACGATCTGGCAGGAGGTACCGGAACCGGAACAAAAAATACCAGCAGTATGGGGAACATGCTTTTAAGTGTAGGACCGGCGATTCTGTTTGTGCTGTTTATTGGTATGAGCGGTTATTTTCTGATCTATAATGTGTTTTATATTTCTGTATCCTCTGATATCCGCTGGTTTGGCATGATGAAAACCATCGGTACCACAGCAAGACAGCTGAAGGCTGTGCTGATGCAGCAGATTCGCCGCCTGGCAGTTATCGGCATCCTGATCGGAATCGTACTGGGGTATCTTGTGGGAAATCTGATCGGACCGGGAGTGATGCGGCAGACTATGTATGGCATGTTTTACAAAGCTCCAAACGTTTTGGTGGTGTTCCTTCTGGGAGCCGGATTTTCCTGGTTTACCGTATACATCAGTGCATTGAAATCTCTGAAGCTGGCCTGTCATATTTCTCCGGTGGAGGCAGCCAGATTTACACCCAAAAAGAAGAAAAATATGTTTACGATTCTTTCCAGGATTTTTCATAAAGGTTTCTCCTGGTCGCTGGAAGAGCCTTACCAGCCTGTCTCTGCAGAATTGCCGGAGAAAATATCTGCACTGCCTTTTGTGACCAATGTGGATGTGGCATATCAGGCAAGGCTGATGCCGGATTATGAGGAAACGACAATGGGAAGAATTTACTGGCCTTCTCTGGCTCAGGTGTCTCTGGACGGCGCGTTAAAAAAGGAAATGGAATTTTTTGCAGGCAGTGAAGAATTTATGAGTACTTATGGTGACACAGGTCTTCGGGATCAGGCAGAAAACAACCGGTGGAAGCTGGGAGTAAAGGGAATCCCTGCAGATTTGATCCAGCAGGAGCTTGCCTGTGAGGGCGTTTTTGAGGGAACTTTGGATCTGGAGAAGTTTGAGGCAGGAGAAGGGATTGTATGGGCGTCTCCGGACAGTCAGGAAATTCTGGGAAGAGATTTTGAGGGCAGCGTACATCCTGGAGATAAAACAACAATCGGTTTTTATGATGCTCAGGGGAATTGTATAGAAAAAGAGGTAACCATTCTGGCGGTACGGGCGAAATCTGAAATATATGGATCCGGTGATTTTGGCGTTGGGAACATTATTTTGTCCGATACTCTGTTTAAGGAGCTGTATCCGGATTATAAACAACGGATCAGCAACATTCAGATCGACACAGAGGAAGAGATCACAGAGGAACAGCATCAGCAGATTAACAGTCTTATGGCTGAGGAGTACAATAGTCAGCTTCAGCTGGACTCCCGTTATTACACCAGATCCGAAATGGGTGCTCAGAAGCAGACTTTCCAGCTGATCGGTTTTCTTCTGGCAGGACTTCTGGGAATCATTGGGATTTCCAATCTGGTCAATACGATTACTTCGGATGTATTTTCCCGAAAGATCGAGCTGGCGGCAATGCAGTCCATTGGAATGACAAGGAAGCAGCTGTGGGCAATGCTTTTGAAAGATACCCTGAAGTTTATGAGTGTGTCTGTGGTGCTTATGCTGATATCCGGAGGCATTATGTCTTATCTTGTGACTCAGCATCCGCTGTTTACCGGATTTAATGCAGGGCTGTTTCTGGTATCGGCAGCTGCTCTGCTGCTGGTGGTGACTGGTATCTGTATTTTTATGACCTGGCTTCTGGTAAAAGTTCTGAACAAAAAAACGATTGTTGAAAGACTGCGGGAAATTGAGTAAGATAAACACAGTGCAGCCAGGGCTGCGTGGAAAAATCGGAGATCTTCGGACTCTCCGGACTGGAGAAAATAATGGATACAAAAATTCTTCTGCTTGAAGACGATATAATGTTAAATGAAGGCATTGCCTATGCCCTGCGAAAAAAAGGATACCTGGTGTACTGTGCAGAAAACATAAAGGAAGCGTCGGAATATCTGGATAAGCGTGTAAATCTTATGATACTGGATATCAACCTGCCGGATGGAGACGGAAGAACGTTTTTGAAAGACGTTCGACAGAATGATCCGGTTCCGGCATTGTTTCTGACTGCCCGGGATACAGAAGCAGATATGCTGAAAGGATTTGACTCAGGCTGCGACGATTATGTGACAAAGCCGTTTTCTATGGCGGTTCTGCTTCGGAGGATCGAAGCGCTGCTGAAGCGTTCAGAAAATACAGACAGCCGGTTTTATCATTGTGGTGAGCTGGTATATGATTTTGATGGAAAACAGCTGAAAAAGCAGGGACGGGAGGTAAAGCTGACTGCCACGGAAATCCGTCTTCTGGAAGCCTTTTTGACCCACCGGAACCAGGTGCTGACAAGAGAACAGCTGCTGGATATGGTGTGGGATACTTATGAGAACTATGTGGATGAAAAAACCCTGAACGTAAATGTGGGAAGGTTACGGGGGAAAATACAGGAGGATTCCCGGGACCAGGGATATATCAGGACGATTTTTGGAATTGGCTACAAATGGAGTGACAGGGTATGAGCCGCGGGATAATGATATTGCTGGTGGCAGTGATTCTTATACTGGCAGTTGTGCTTGCTCTGGTTTTGCTCCGATATAAAAAAATGGAGAAATTTGCCGACAGAGCCATGATACAGGCAAATGATATAATGGAGCAGCTGATTCTGGGACGGGAAGTAAAATACTTTTCAGAGAATGAAGATTCCCTGCTTGGCAAATTTCAGGCCCGGGCAGGGCGGCTCTATGATATCCATAGTGCCCAGGAGCAGAGAGAAAAGGAACTGCGGGATCATCTCCCTGAAGCCGGAACTGCAGCCGGTACTTCCGGTGGTTTTATCTGCTGTCGATCAGGTATCGTTAAAGGCAGAACAGCACGGAAACGATATTTGTCTGGAAGGGCGTCAGGATCTGAAAGCCTGTCTGGATAGAAAATGGACAGAAGAGGTGTTTTTTAATCTGCTGGATAATGCAGTGAAATACAGTGCCCCGGAAAGCAGGATCCTTGTAGAGCTTCTGGAATATGAAATGTATATCCGGATCAATGTATGCAGTCAGGGAACAAAGGTGGAACGGGAAGAATTTGCCAGAGTCTTTCAGAGATTTTACCGGGGAAGGAACGCTGAAGAGCAGGAAGGCGTAGGACTTGGTCTGTATCTTGCCCGTGAAATCGTGAATGGCCAGAGGGGATATATGAAAGGGGAATATGAGCTGGAGAAAGGTAATGTATTCAGCGTGTTTTTACGCAGGTGAAGCTTTTTGAAGCGGAATAACCCGCGGTAAATCAGGAAAACCAGGGCTGATGCAAGGGCAGACAGATTATCTGCCGGAGCATCAGCTCTGGTTTTTTATTTATCAGTATTGACAAATAACAACATTGGTGATATGGTTAATTACACAAGTAATGAACCGAATAAGTAACCCCATAAACAGAAGGGATGTGAGAATGCGTGAATGAAATCCTGACACAGGAGAAGTCAATTTATATTCAGATCAAGGAAATGATCGAGAACGATATTCTGCGGAATATTCTTTTGGAGGAGGAGAGGGTACCCAGCACCAATGAACTTGCGAAGCTTTATGCCATCAATCCTGCTACAGCAGCCAAGGGAGTCAATATTCTGGTAGACGAGGGGATTTTGTATAAGAAGAGAGGCATTGGAATGTTTGTAGCGACAGGAGCAAAGAAGCAGATCATGGAGAGGCGGAAAAAGAACTTTTATAACGATTATGTAAAAAGCCTCATGGCTGAGGCAGACAGTCTCGGAATCAGCAGACAGGAGCTGATCGCCATGATCCAGGAAGCAGAGAACGAAAAGAAGTAATGTTTTTCAGAAAGCAGAGGGCACATATATGAGTGAATTAAAAGCAAAGGGAATTACTAAGAAATACGGAACAAAGGAAGTGCTGCACGGTATTGACCTGACACTGGAAAAAGGGAAGATCTATGGTCTGATCGGTCGTAACGGAGCGGGAAAAACCACGCTTTTATCCATATTGACTTCTCAGAATCCGGCAACAGAGGGAAGTGTGACCTTTGATGAAATGCAGGTATGGGAAAATCCGGAGGCATTGAAGCATCTCTGTTTTTCAAGGGAGCTGAACCAGCTTCAGGGCGGCAATGCCAATGCAATGAAAGTAAAAGAATATCTCTGGGCAGCAGCTACCTTTTTTCCTTATTGGGATAAGGAAATGGCACAGAAGCTGGTGGATATTTTTAAGCTGGACGTGAAACAGAAAATTTCAAAGCTTTCCAAGGGAATGTGTTCCATGGTAACGATTATTGTAGGACTGGCAAGTAAAGCGGAGTTTACGATTTTTGACGAGCCGGTGGCAGGACTTGATGTGGTTGCCAGAGAGAAGTTTTATGAGATCCTTGTGGAAGAATTTATGGAAACCGGACGGACCTTTGTAGTATCTACTCACATTATTGAGGAAGCGTCAGATATTTTTGAAGAAGTGATCCTTCTGGATCAGGGCAGGATACTTTTGAAAGAAAATACACAGAACCTTTTGGAAAGAGCCTTTCACGTCAGCGGCCATGAGGAGGAAGTGGCGCGTGCTGTGGAAGGACTGACTGTCCACCACGAGGAACGTCTGGGAAGAAGCCGCGGTGTGACAGTGCTTCTGGAGCCGGGACAGCGCATTGGTACAGAATATGATGTAAGCGTACAGCGTGTAAGCCTTCAGAAATTATTTGTGGCGCTTTGTGGGGAGGAATGAGTATGAGACTTAAAAGTCATTTAAAATACTGGGGCAGGAACGCTTTTGTCTGGACGGGAATCTCCCTTGTCTGTGTTCTGGGATTTTGGATCATGAATGAACTAAGCAGCGCAAAATATATACAGGGCATTGGTCTGGCATCTACATTTCTGGTGTATCTTACAGTGGTGGGAGCGTTTGTTTCTATGATCGCGGTAATTTCTACATTCCAGACAGAAATTCCCCGGCTGGTGTCTATGAATGTTACCCGGAAGGCAGCTGTATGGGGACTGACGGCAGGTCACGCAGCAACTGCGCTTCTGCATATGCTTTTAGGTATCCTGATATGGTGTATCTTTGGCATCGGGGAAGCAGAAATGGTGGTTTTTATTGCATCTTTGATCACAAGTGTGATGCTGGGCTTTGGTGGCTTTGGCATGCTGCTTGGGGCGTCAGTGCTTCGCTGGGGTAAAATTGGAACAATTATCATGGCAGCTGCAATTATGGTGATAACGATTGGCATTTCCGCTTTTATAGCCATGGGAGGAAAAGATTCTTTTCGGGGATTCAGCATGGAAACAGTGGCGGAACTTAATTTCTGGCCTCTGGCTCTGGCTATGGCGGCTTTCTATCTGCTTGCAGGAGCAGCTGCGTTTATGCTTACAAGAAAGATCGAAGTACGGGTATAAGGAGGGGACAATGATGTTGGATATGATACGAAAACAGTTCCTGATACAAAAAGATGATTTGATCGCCAGCGTATTGATCGCGGCTGGAGCAGGGATTTTTGGAGTTTTGCTTCTTCAGGTCATTTATTACCTGAAGCCGGATGCGGCAGCGGAGTATGTGCCTCTGGGAACGATCCTGTCAGGCGGATTTGCCACGTTTTTTGCAATAGCGTTTATTATGGTTCAGCTTTCTGTGTATTTTCGCCTGGCGATATCCATGGGAGGCGTGCGGAAATACTTTTTCTGGGCGTTTCTTGCAGTGACTCTGATACAGAACCTTGCGATTTATGGAATTGTACTCCTGGTCCATATGGGGGACCAGTTCCTGAACCGGAGCCGCCACCCGAATATGAGGATAATAGTGGATGTCTGGCCCTATCTTTTGAAATGGGGAGTTCCGGTAATTGTGCTTGTAGTGATTGGAAGCATGTTTCTTGGTGCTTTGGGAATGCGCTTTGGAAAATATGCCCAGGGGATTTTCTGGGTACTGTGGATGAGCATATGTATTGTTTTTCCCCGGATCATGGGAGCGGCAGAGGATGCGCCGAATTCTGTATTTGGACGATTTGGAAATACAGCAATTGATTTTTCCAAAGGGATTCCCGGAAGTATCTGGACGGCTGCGATAGCAATATTTTCTGTGGCAGCAATGTCGGGAACTTATCGAATCCTCAGAAAGAGCAGCATATGACAGACAAATCGTAAGAGAAAAGGGTCTTTTCTGGCACAAAATACATATACATTATTGAAATATAAAATCCGGGAGGAAGCTCTTGAAAGAGTATCGGCGTTTTGTCGCGTATGTATATGAGTACCAGAAAGGGAAAAAAGGAAGAAACTGTGGGTTTATTCAGGTGGAAGCAAAAGAACAGAACTGCAGAATGGAGGTGCATCTTCTGTGCCCCGGACTGCTTCCGGATGTGAATTGTGAAATTTTTGGATTTGTGCGTAACGGCGGCCTGATGGACGGAATCCGGATCGGGGAATGCAGGACCGGGGAAAACCGTGCAGACTGTGTGCTGGAGACGGACAGAGACAGTCTGGGGGGAAGTGCGATCTCTCTGGAAAAAATAGGAGGAATGATTCTTCTGACGGAGAGCGGCGGCTTTTTTGGAACAGAGTGGGATGACAGAACAATCCGGCCGGATAATTTCAGAAGGATGAAACCTCCGGAAGAAAAACAGCTGGATTCTGTGAATCAGAGAGAAGAGCCATTGATGCCGGAGCGTTCAGAGAAACAGGAGGAGGCATTGATGCCGGAAACTCCCGGACAGAGTGTGGAAGAACCATCCGCACCGGAAAATGTGAAGGAACAGGAAAAGGAAAAAGCAGATATGGTGTCGCAGGCTCTTACAGAAGCCTCCCCGCAGAACAAAGAACTGTTTTTATCTGTTGGTGAGCCTGCAGATGTTTTTGAGGACGAAGAGATTTTTGACTGCAGGAGAATTCAGCTCAGAGATCTGTGCAGACTTCGGCTTCGGGAATGTGGACTTCGAAATAATCGCTTTCTTCAGCATGGTTTCTATAATTTCGGACATCTTCTTCTGGGAAGGGACTGTTCCGGTCATTACATACTGGGAGTTCCCGGGGGGTATGATCAGCAGGAACAGTTTATGGCAAATATGTTCGGTTTTCCCTATTTCAGAGAAAGCAGGCAGATACAGCTTCCAAAAAGCAGAGGCGGATACTGGTATCGTTTAATCAATGCCCCGGATCTCTACTAAGGGAATGGTGCGTTTCAGGATCTCACGGAAATACATCAGTTCCTCCCGGGTATAACTGCTGAATCCAGGCTGCAGGACTTCCCCGGAATCTCTGTATGCCTGGAGATAATAAGCTTTGGCTCCGGACAGCCACTGACCGATTTCTATAAAATCCTTTTCGGAGTGCAGCTCCCGCACGACTGTGGTACGGAATTCGTAATCCAGCGTGCCGTTTTTCAGAAATTCCACAGTTTCTTTGACTGCATTGAGATCCGGGTGGAGCATCCCGCATAAAGACGGATAATTGTCAGGACAGGCTTTGATATCCACGGCGGTCATCTGGATCAGTTCCTGTTCGGCAAGGGATTTCAGAAGTTTCGGACGTGTTCCGTTGGTATCCAGCTTTATCGGATAGCCAAGAGTTCGTATTTTTTTTAAAAAAGCAGGGAGTTCCGGAGACAGGGTGGGTTCGCCTCCTGTGACACAGACACCTTCCAGGATTCCTTTTCTCTTTTTTAAAAAGGAAAGTACCTCTTCTTCCGGAATTTCAGGCTGGCTTCCGGGATCCAGGATCAGAGAACTGTTCTGGCAGAAGGGACAGCGAAAGTTGCAGCCGCCCAGAAAAATTGTGGCGGCTACCCGTCCGGGATAATCAAGGAGCGTGGTTTTGTTTAATCCGTATATTTTCATTGGAATATCCTTTCGTATGTGCAGACTGTTTTGAGGAGCGGAGGCTCCTTTCTTTTATTTTAGGTATTTTACATTGATTTTGCAACGGCCATTTACTATAATAAGATACAGAAATCAGCAGGAGAGGAGTTGTTTTTGTGACAGAGCAGGAGCGTTTTATGAAGGAGGCTGTCCGCCAGGCAAAAAAAGCATGGGCTTTGAAGGAAGTTCCTATCGGCTGTGTGATCGTGTCTGACGGAAAGATCATTGCCCGAGGCTATAACAGGAGAAATACGGACAAAAACACTCTTTCCCATGCAGAATTAAACGCAATCCGCAAGGCCAGCAAAAAGCTGGGAGACTGGAGGCTGGAAGGCTGTACCATGTATGTGACTCTGGAACCCTGTCAGATGTGTGCCGGTGCTCTTGTACAGTCCCGGATCGACGAGGTGGTAATCGGAAGCATGAATCCCAAGGCGGGCTGTGCCGGATCAGTTCTGAATCTTCTGGAGGTAGACGGATTTAACCATAAGGTAAAGATTACAAAAGGTGTTCTTCAGGAAGAATGTTCGTCTATGCTTTCGGAATTTTTCCGGGAATTGCGTCAGGAGAAAAAACTCCGGAAAGAAACTTTGAAAAACAGATCAAACGAGGAGGAATGAAGAATGAATCTTGAAACATTGAGAAAAGACATGGTAGCAGCTATGAAGGCGAAGGATAAGACGACAAAAGAGGCGGTTTCCTCTCTGGTGGCAGCAGCAAAGAAAGCAGCGATTGATGAGGGCTGCCGTGATGATGTTCCGGAGGCGCTGGTAGACCGTGTGATCCTGAAAGAACTGAAAACGGTAAAAGAACAGCTGGATACCTGTCCGGAAAACAGGGAAGACCTTCGTGCAGAGTATCAGGCAAGATATGATGTGATCGCAAAATATGCACCTCAGCAGATGAGTGAAGAAGAAATCCGTGCTTATCTGGAGGAAAAATTCGCAGAGGTTCTTGCCACAAAGAACAAAGGTCAGATTATGAAAGCTGTCATGGGTGATCTGAAAGGAAAAGCAGACGGCAAGCTGATCAATAAGGTAGTTGCTTCTATCTGTGAATAAATAAAAGGAGGAATGCCTGAAAAGGCTCCTCCTTTTTATATTTTCTTTTTACGCGCGCCGCACCTCGGAATGGACTCACAGACGTTACCTTTACAGCCAGCTCGGCCCAGGCACCCTCACGGCACACAAGAGCTTCTGCTTAGTGCTGCTGCATTCCTGCCCTGACACGGTTCACAGATTCCTGTTGCGTGAGACCCAGACGTCAGCGCCGCTTATAAAGGGCAGCTCTGCAAAATACAAGCCTCAGATTGGCATCACCCCTGCTGTAGCGGATTGCAGGTACAGGGCACCGCTAACTCCCCGGCTGCGCGGAATTTAAGTATAGACGATTTTTGCAGTCTTGTCAAGAGGGGCAAAAGTATTATATAATAGAGGAAATTACTAAGCGAAGCGGGGTGTGTCAACTATGATTAAAAGAATCGGATTACTGACAAGCGGCGGTGACTGCCAGGCGTTAAACGCTACCATGCGCGGTGTGGTAAAGGCACTGTCCAATGCGGTAGATGATCTGGAGGTTTACGGTTTTGATGATGGCTATAAAGGGCTGATCTATGGGAAATACCGTATGCTGTCAGCGAAGGATTTTTCTGGTATCCTCACGCAGGGCGGAACCATTCTGGGAACCTCGAGACAGCCGTTTAAGCTCATGCGGGTACCGGATGAGAAGGGGCTCGACAAGGTAGAGGCCATGAAGCAGACATATTATAAACTTTGTCTGGACTGCCTGGTGATCCTGGGCGGAAACGGTACACAGAAAACAGCCAACCTTTTAAGAGAAGAAGGGTTGAATATCATCCATCTGCCAAAGACTATTGATAATGATATCTTTGGCACAGATATGACTTTTGGTTTCCAGAGTGCGGTAGATATTGCTACAAATGCGATTGACTGCATCCATACGACAGCTACCTCACACGGCCGTGTGTTTATTGTTGAGATCATGGGCCATAAGGTGGGCAGCCTGACTCTTCATGCAGGACTTGCAGGCGGCGCGGATATCATCCTGATTCCTGAGATCCCCTATGATATCAAGAAGGTTACGGAGGCAATCCAGAGGAGAAATAAAGCCGGCAAACGTTTTACCATCCTTGCAGTTGCAGAGGGCGCTATTTCGAAAGAGGATGCCAAACTTCCAAAGAAAAAATATAAAGAAAAACTGGAAGCAAGAGCGAAGAAATATCCGTCCGTTTCTTATGAGATCGCGGATGAGATTTATAAGGAGATCGGAAGTGAGGTACGTGTTACTGTTCCGGGACATATTCAGAGGGGCGGACAGCCGTGTCCATATGACCGCGTGCTTTCTACCAGGATCGGAGCAGGTGCGGCAGAGGCGATTCTTGATGAGGAATATGGCATTATGATCGGTGTTGTCAACGGTAAGATCAAACGTGTTCCGCTGGCTGAATGCGCAGGCAAACTGAAGATGGTTTCTCCGAAAGACCAGACTGTGAAGGCTGCCAAACAGATTGGAATCAGCTTTGGTGACTGATCTGCAGGCAGAAGCAATAAAATAAAAAAATAACAACTGAGGGTGCTGCAGACGGAGCTGACCTGTTTCGCAGCATCCTTTTCGTTGCCATGAGAGGAGAACGGACTATGAGCTATACTGCCCTGTACAGAAAATTCAGGCCCGATAATTTTGACGATGTAAAAGGGCAGGATCATATTGTGACCACCCTGACCAATCAGATTAAGGCGGAACGTATCGGTCATGCATATTTATTTTGCGGTACCCGGGGAACCGGTAAGACAACAGTGGCAAAGATTCTTGCCAAAGCGGTGAACTGTCAGAACCCGATAAATGGAAGCCCCTGTAACCAGTGTGAGATGTGCAGAGCGATTCAGGCAGGAACATCCATGAATGTGATCGAGATTGATGCGGCTTCCAATAATGGTGTAGACAATATCCGTGAGATACGGGAGGAAGTGACTTATCGTCCTACTGAAGGAAGATATAAAGTTTATATCATCGATGAGGTGCACATGCTTTCCACAGGGGCATTTAATGCGCTTTTAAAAACATTGGAGGAACCTCCGTCCTATGTGATCTTTATTCTGGCTACAACGGAAGCCCACAAAATTCCTGTTACGATCCTGTCCCGATGCCAGAGATATGATTTTCACAGAATTTCGATTGATACCATTGCTGCCCGCCTTACAGAACTACTGGAAGCAGAAGGAGTGGAGGCGGAAGAAAAGGCTGTCCGTTATGTGGCGAAAGCCGGAGACGGCTCCATGCGGGATGCGCTCAGTCTTCTGGATCAGTGTATTGCATTTTATCTGGGCGAGACGCTTACCTACGACAAGGTACTGGATGTTCTCGGAGCGGTAGATACAGAAGTGTTCAGCAGGCTTCTCAGAAAGGTTCTTGCAGGAGACGTGACAGGTTCTATCCATATTTTGGAGGATCTGATCACCGGAGGAAGGGAACTGGGACAGTTTGTGTCAGATTTTACCTGGTATATGCGTAATCTCCTTCTTGTAAAGACCTCTGAGAACCCGGAGGAGGCCATTGATGTATCTTCTGAAAATCTGAAGCTCCTGAAAGAAGAGAGTGAAATGACAGATGTAGAGACTCTGATGCGTTATATTCGTGTTTTTTCCGAGCTTTCCAGCCAGATCCGTTATGCTGCCCAGAAGAGGGTTCTGGTGGAGATCGCTCTGATCAAGCTGTGCCGCCCGGCGATGGAGACGAATCTGGATTCCGTACTGGATCGGCTGCGTGTTCTGGAAAAACGTATGGATGAAGCGCCTGCCAGGCAGGTGATCGTCCAGCAGGTGCAGGGAGCCGTGGCAGGAGAAACTCCGACAGCAGCTCCGGAGATGAAGAAACCCCAAAAGGCGGCTCCGGAAGATCTGCAGAAGATCGTGGCGGGCTGGAAGGTGATCGTAGGGCAGACTACAGCGGCCTTTAAGCAGGCTCTTTTGAAATCGATTCCCAAATATAATGGAGAAACAGGAGAGCCGGTGCTTTATGTGGAATTCCAGACGCCTCTGGGAAGAAATTATCCGGATGATTCGGATGCCTGCCGGGAACTGAAACAGATCATAGAGCGCCAGACCGGAAAAAGCGTAGAGCTTCATATGCTGGTGGCGGAGGATCATCAGCAGACAAATCTGGTGAATATTACAGTGGATCAGGCAATACGGGAAAATATCCATATGGACGTAGTGGTGGAGGAGGAACCGGAGAGGGACTCCTGACCTCAAACATATTGACACAGAGAGAACAATAAAATATAGTAGAATAAATATAAAAAAGTAAAAAGACCAGGAGGAATATAAATATGGCAAAGCGTGGAGGTTTTCCGGGCATGGGAATGCCGGGAAATATGAATAACCTGATGAAGCAGGCGCAGAAAATGCAGCGTCAGATGGAAGAAAACCAGAAAGCTCTGGAAGAAAAGGAATTTACCGCATCAGCGGGCGGCGGAGCTGTTGAAGTAACTGTTTCCGGTAAAAGAGAGGTCACAAAGGTGAAACTGTCCGAGGAGGTTGTGGATCCGGATGATATCGAGATGCTGGAGGATCTGATTGTAGCCGCTTCCAATGAGGCGCTCCGTAAGGTGGAAGAGGAATCAGCAGCAGTTATGTCCAAGCTTACCGGCGGTCTTGGTGGTCTTGGAGG
>PPYE01679901.1_pt1 | contig 71671 bp, 62 predicted proteins | sample 1559881 | NCBI WGS metagenome assembly PPYE01 (sample SAMN08240022, study PRJNA423297) | Human gut metagenome, whole genome shotgun sequencing project. | reverse complement strand
CCTATCCCAAGAATCCTGCATGACAGGAGCCTTCGCCTGTTTTCAGTCAGGATTGCGGACTTGTTTCGCAATTACCTAGCATGAATAAGTCCTGCAGTACAGGCGGGAAAATACTTTTAAGCTTACTGTTTTCAAACTTGCTGCTTTTAAGCTTGCTTTCGTCAAAAGTCTTCCTCTGAAAAAGAAAATTTTTTCTCTTTTTTAAGACCTTCTCTTAAAAATCAGTATACGAAAAAAAGAACTGTTCTACAAGGCTATCCACGCAAAAACTGTTGTTGTATTGTATCGGGTAATTTTGAGGGAATTCCTCAGGTCGGCGAAGCTGCCGGTAGCTTCCACAGAAAGAATTTCTGTAAGTGGGATTATCATAACATACTTACTAATTAGAAGCAATGATCTTTTATCTATTCAATTTTCACCATTAAAAAATATCAGAGTAGCTTAATGGCGAAAGGGAAGCAAAGAAAATCCCCTTTTGAATTGTCGAAATGCACAAAAAATATGATTTAAAATAGAAAAAGTATACAAAAATTATATTTTGTGTAAATAAAATATACCTGAAAAATGTAAAGGTGTTATAATGAATATGATTATGCTCGGTGTTTTGTGAAAAACATAGATTATGTCTAAATCACCGTAACAAAGATTAAAAAGGAGAAAGTGTATGAAAAAGAAAGTAGTGAGCTGTTTGTTGGCAGCGGCTATGGTCGTAAGCAGCGGAGCGGCTGTTCCGGGATTTTTCTTTACGCCTGAAAAGGTACAGGCTGAGGAAAATGATACGAAAGCGGAAAAAGAAAATCTTGCGTTAAAAGGTACAGCTGCGGCAAGCGAAGCAGAGGCTGATTCCACATCGGCGGCTAAGGCGATTGATGGAAATAAAGGTACGCATTGGGGCACATCACAGAACAAAGTGACAAACGAGTGGATAGAAGTGACACTTGAAAAGCCGACGAAAGTAAGCGAAATCAAGGTGTTTTGGGAGAGAACGGGAGCAGCCGGAAATCATCAGAATAACATCAAGCAGTGGAAAGTTGATGTGAAGACGATGAGCGGCGAGTACAAAAATATTTATCAAAAGACGGATGAAGATACATATGCGCCGTCAGAGCAGACGATCACAGTGGCAGAGGACGCGCAGGAAGTTGTGACTGCAGTTAAGATCACAGTGAACAAGGCGGATAGAGGACCGGATGATTTCTGGAGCAATATCGGACTTAGCGAAATAGAAATTTACGGAGAGGAGTCCGATATCGAAGCGGCAGAGAATAAGAATCATGTGAATGCAGCAGGCGTTACGGCGGAAGCGTCTACGACAGAGGCATCTTCGCTTCCGGTTTCTAATATTAAAGACGGCAACAACCAGACGCGCTGGGCTTCGGACTATTCGGAAGCAAGTAAGCAGACGGTAACGGTAACATTTCCGAAGGTGACGCTTGTAAAAGAGCTGGATTTTGATCTTCATACTCGAGACGTGGCGCCGATGCCGTCTAATGTGAAGTCCTTTGATCTTGTTTATGCAGATGCGGCAGGAACAGAGCATACGGTTAAGATCAGCAACGCGAAATCGACAGAAAGCGGCAAGACAGGCTATGTGACAAATGTACAGCACATTTTTGAGACGCCTGTTTATATGAAGAGCTTCAAGATGACGAACTTTGATCTTCAGATTGACATTGAAGGACAGAACGGATATAACAACATCAGTATTCTGGAAGTGAGAGCATATTCCAATGATCAGTCTGAGACGCCGCAGGGTCAGACACTTGACGAGGTTGTTGCTTCGATCAAAGGCACTAAGATTGCAAAAGATGTAAATGAATTTACACTGCCGAATGTACCGGACGGATTTACGATCGAGTCGAACGGAGCTGATTTTGAGCAGATCATCGGAGAGGCGGATAAAGAGACAGGAAAACTTCCTGTTGTTCATCCGATGACGGACAAAGAAGTGCAGATTTCTTTCAATGTAACTGAGACAAAAACAGGAAATGTGAAAAATACCGGAGATCTTGCATTTACGGTAGAAGGTACGAAAGATACTACAAAGGCGAAAAATGCGAAACCTTCGGTTATTCCGGAGATACAGGAGTGGTTTTCGGAATCCGATCAGAAAGTGTCGGTTGATACACTTACGGAAGTAACATACAGTGATGATTCATTAAAAGCGATTGTAGATGAATTTGTATCGGATTATAAGGATTTTACAGGCAAAGAGTTAAAAGCAGGCAAGAGCAGCGAAGGAAAGGCAAATGCCTTTAACTTTAAGAAAGCCGCGCCTGATGAGCTTCTTGGCGACGAAGGTTATACGATGGATATCAAATCCGACAGGATCGACGTACAGTCTGTCTCTGTGACAGGTAATATGTACGGTATGCAGACGATCCTTCAGATGTATAAGGGAAGTGAAGACGGCGGATATAGTATCGGTACGATGCGCGACTATCCGAGATACGAGACGAGAGGATTTCTTTTAGACGTTGCCCGCAAGCCGGTTTCTCTTGAGATGATGAAAGAGATCACAAGGACGATGCGTTATTATAAGATGAATGATTTTCAGGCGCATTTGTCGGATAACTATATCTGGCTTGGCGAATACGGAAAAAATGGAACGGAAAACAATGCGTTTAGTGCGTACGAGGCATTTCGTCTTGAATCCGGATTGACAAACGAAGCAGGAGAAAGTCCTACTGCGAAAGATTACTCGATTACAAAAGAACAGTTCAAGAAATTTATCGCAGACGAACGCGCGGTAGGAATGAATATTGTTCCGGAGATCGACGTTCCGGCGCATGCATTGTCATTTACAAAGATCTGGCCGGAATTGAAAGTGAGCAATAAGCTTCATAACAACAACCCGCTGATCGATCATTTTGATCTGACAAACGACGCTGCGGTTACGAAGATCAAGGAAATTTTTGACGATTATACAAAGGGAACGAATCCGACTTTCGATGCAGATACGGTTGTTCACATCGGAGCGGATGAGTTTATGGCGGATGCAAAATCATACAGAGAGTTTGTCAACGAGATCATACCATATGTAGACAAAACGAATACCGTTCGTATGTGGGGCGGCTTGACGCAGATCAAAGACAATCCGCCGACAGAGATCAACAAAGACGCTATTGATGGCGTTCAGATCAATCTTTGGTCAAAAGACTGGGCAGACGGAATCGATATGTACAATATGGGATATGATCTGATCAATACGATCGACGATCACGGATATCTCGTTCCGGACGGAAGTCTCACAAGAAAAAATGCTTACGGAGATTTGCTGGACATAGGCCGTATTTTTAAAGACTTTAAAGTAAATAATGTAAGAACGAAAAACGGAGCTTATAAAGCGGTTCCTTCAGGAGACGATCAGATGCTCGGCGCGGCATTTGCCCTGTGGAGCGACAACATTGACAGAAAAGCTTCGGGACTTTCCGAGTCTGATCTGTATTGGAGATTCTTCGATGCGATGCCGTTCTACGCAGAGAAAACCTGGGCGGCAACAGGACAGGAAAAAGGAACTTCGGCAAAGCTGACAGCTCTTGCAGAGAAGATGGGAACAGGTCCGAATACGAATCCGTATTATCAGGAGGAGAAAAAAGGCGAAGAGTATGAGAAATATGAGTTCGCTGATATGAAAGACAGTTCAGAGAATAAACGAGATCTGAAAGAAGGAAAAGGCGCGGAAGTCAAAGATGGCGTATTGAATCTTGGCGATGAAGAAAGTTATGTCACAACTCCGATCGAGCAGCTTGGAAACGGCAATGCTATTTCCTTTGATCTTGAACTGAACAAGCCTTCCAAACCGGGAGATATTCTGTTTGAGGCAGATCCGGCGTACGGAACGCACGATATCCGGGTGATGGAAAACGGAAAATTAGGATTTACAAGAGAGCTTTACGATTATTATTTCGATTATGAACTTCCGGTAGGAAAGAAAGTCAATCTGAAAATTGTTTCTACACAGCAAAAGACAGAATTATTTGCAGACGGTCGATCCGTAGGAACGGCTGTCGGAAAATTCGTGCATAACGGTCAGGTGAAGAAAGAAGGAATTAAAAACGCTACGTTTGCGCTTCCGATTGAGCGAATCGGATCTAAGACAAATGCGCTTGCAGGAAAGATCGACAATGTTGTTGTATCGGCAGTGAATACAGAAGATAAGTATAATAAAAAAGATTGGACTATTACTACAGACTCAGAATATTCCAACAATTCTGCGACAGAAGGTGAAGTTACAAAGGCGTTTGACGGAAAAGCGGATACAAAGTGGCACTCAGAGTGGCAGGCGGGAGCAGGAGAGACAAACGGAAGACTTCATGACGGAGCGCCGACAGGTCAGGGTACGGTAGATACGATATTCGCACAGGCAAAGTTTGACAAAGGTTATGAGATCGACAGGATCGCATTTACACCGAGACAAGATCAGCCAAGCGGATATGTAACAAAGGCAGACTTATATATTCAGACAGAGAAAGACGGAGAAATGAAGAAAGTTGTCACAGACGCACAATTTGCGGCAGATAAGACGCAGAAAGTATTCCGTTTTAATAAGCAGACTGTATATGGATTCAAGTTTGTTGCGAAAGCGTCCAATGACGGATGGGTAGCAGTGTCTGAATTCAATGTAGGCGATGAGATTCAAGTTGTCGAATCCGGAAAGAATACAATTTTCGTAAATGCAGAAAAAGGCGGAAAAGCCGAGATTGTCGGAGCAGAAGCAGGAAAACCGTTTGAGGTGGATAAAGGAGCGAAAGTAACGGTAAAAGCAACTCCTGATAAAGATTATCATTTTGTAGGATGGTATCATTCATCTAATGCAGAAACTCCGGTTTCTACAGATGCAGAGTACGAATTTACGGTATCGGGAAATTATGCGCTGACAGCGAAATTTGAAAAAGATAATGTAACGCCGCCGGTTGAAACAAAAGATGTTACATCTATCGACAAACCGGAAAAAGTAACGGTAGAAGAAGGAACAACATTTGAAGATCTTAAGAAAGACCTTCCGAAGACAGTGACCGTACATTTCGGAGAAGGCGAGAAAGCAGAGACGGCAGACGTAGAAGTGACATGGGAAAAGGGAGAATACAAAGGTGAAGCGGAAAAGACATATACGTTAAGCGGAACACTTGGAAAACTTCCTGAAAATGTTACGAATACGAAGAATCTGAAAGCTGAAATCAAAGTTGAAGTGACAAAGAAAGAGGTAACGCCGCCGGTGGAAAAAGAAGAGTACACGATTACAGTCAGTGTAAACGATTCGAAGATGGGAACTGTGAAGCTTAATCCGGAAAAAGACAGCTATAAAGAAGGAGACGTTGTAACTGCAACGGCAGCGGCAAAAGAAGGATACAAATTCGTGAACTGGACGGTAGACGGAAAAGCAGTTTCAGATAAAGCGGAGTTTACGTTTAAAGTTGACAGAACGCTGACTTTGAAAGCGAACTTTGAAAAAGCAGCGGAAAATCCGAATCAGGAAGATCCGAAGGATGATGATAAAGCAGTGCAGACAGGAGACACGGCAGGATCACCGATCGTTCCGATCGCAGGACTGGCGTTGGCAGCAGGCGCTGTTATGGCAGCTGTTAGAAAGAAAGAAGACTGATGCTGTGCAAGTGATTGGTTATCGCTGATATAATAAGATTTAAAAGAAAGACATAATAAAAATTCCGTATCAAGATCGGTAAGATCGAGATACGGAATTTTTATATGCTCATTTATATTCGATATAGGTATAAGATGTATTATTTTTCCTCGGTGAAAGCTGTCTGTGCGGCGCTTTCAGAGGAAGAAAGTTCGCTTTTGTTGTCAGCATCATGTTTTTCTGGAAGATACATACGAACAGATTCTACCCGGTTTTTATCAAGCGCCTCCACGATAAGGCGAATTCCGTTATCGGTACATACTTCATCTCCGACTTCAGGGAGGCGATCCAGATGTTCGATGATAAATCCGCCGAGGGAATCGTAATCTTCGGATACAAGATCCGTTTCCAGACGGTCGTTTATATCGTCCAGATTCATAGATCCTTCGATGATATATTCTTGTTCGGAAATCTGTCGGAACATATCGTCCTCTTTTTCGTCGTATTCGTCATGAATCTCGCCTACGATTTCTTCCAGAATATCTTCCAGTGTGATCAGTCCTGCCATTTCGCCATATTCGTCAAGGACAATGGCGATGTTAAAAGTAGAATCCCGCATTTCCACAAGAAGTTCGGAAATATCTTTGTATTCATATGTGAAATGCGGCTCGCGCATAATATCACGAATGTTGAACGTCTCTGTCTTTTTGTTATAGAGCAGAAGATCTTTCATATTAATAATACCGACGATATTGTCCGGAGTATCTTCATAAACAGGAAGACGTGTGAACTTATCTTCGCGGAAAATGGCGATCAACTCTTCGTAAGTATTATTTACTTCTGCGAATGTAACGTGAACGCGGGGAACCATAATATCTTTTGCGTTGGCATCGCCGAGATCGAACACGTTGTAGATCATCTCTTTTTCGTCTGATTCGATTACTCCGTCTTCGTGACTTACATCGACGATCGTACGAAGCTCGTCCTCTGTCATTGCGGTTGAAGCTGCGTTCGGATCGATACGGAGCAGAAACATAAATGCGCGCGAAAAAAGGTTGATGATGAAAATAAACGGAGTCAAAACGATCATAAAGAATCGGATGATCGGTATAAATTTTAGAGTTAATTTTTCCGTGTTCATTGTAGCGTAATTTTTAGGGGTAATCTCTCCGAAGACAAGGATCATAACCGTTAAAACAGCAGTGGCAATGCTGACCATATAACCGCCGAATGAATAGGCGAGAGAGGTAGCGATTGCCGATGCGGAAAGGTTGACGATATTGTTTCCGATCAGAATGGCGCTCAGCATTTTGGAAGTTTTATTCTCCACAATATCAAGAGCCAGGGCGGCCCGCTTGTTGCCTGATTCGGCAAGGGAACGCAGCCGTATTTTATTTACGGACATGAGCGCTGTCTCGCTTGATGAAAAAAATGCTGAAAGCACTAAAAGAATTATAAGTATAATTAGTTGAAAACTGTCACCAGAATCCACAGTTCTAAATTCACTCCTTTTTAATAAAAAATAAAATAAGCCATTTTATGGCATGCAAAAATATAGATACCTCATCAGTATACACTCTTTTGGAGAAATTTGCAAGAATCGGATAATAATGACAAGGAGCGGATAATAATGACAAGGAACGGAGAAGAGAATCCGATAATATCAGTAAAATCGGATATGCGGCGGTAATCGGTGACGTTTCGCTTTACTTTGCATTAGGCGTGAATTATAATGTATCATTATAATGAAGATAATTAATATATAAAAAACAGAAATATGGAGATATTTATGGAGTTGTATAAAGCATTATGTGAAATATCAGGAGAAGGTAATGTATTAAAAGACGAACCGATGAAGATGCATACGACATTTCGCATTGGCGGACCGGCAGATTATTTTATTCAGCCGTCGAAGATAGAAGAGATCCGCCGGATCGTTGCTGTGTGCCGGGAGTGCTCTACCCCATATTATATTATGGGAAACGGGAGTAATCTGCTTGTAGGTGACAAAGGATTTCGGGGAGTGATCGTACAGGTCTTTAAGCAGATGAGCGATGTGTATGCAGACGGAGAGCGCGTTTATGCACAGGCGGGAGCTCTTTTATCAAAAACGGCTGCTGTTGCGTGCGAGGCGTCGCTTACAGGGATGGAATTTGCATCGGGCATTCCGGGAACGCTCGGCGGCGCGCTTCGTATGAATGCGGGAGCATACGGCGGAGAGATGAAACAGATCGTCGAAAGTGCGGAAGTGCTTACGTCTGAAGGCGAAGTTTTAAATTTGACGAATGAAGAACTTGGTATGGGATATAGAACAAGTGTTATTGCGAAAAATGATTATGTGGCTCTGTCTGCGGTTTTGAAACTGGAGAAAGGAGATCGGCAGGAGATCCGTGCATATATGGAAGATTTAAAGGAACGACGCGTTACAAAGCAGCCGCTTGAATTTGGAAGCGCCGGCAGTACGTTTAAGCGCCCGGAAGGGTATTTTGCGGGAAAACTGATACAGGATTCCGGTATGCAGGGATATAGAGTCGGAGACGCTCAAGTGTCTGAAAAACACTGCGGATTTGTTATCAACAGAGGAAATGCTACGGCAGCGGAAGTCATGCAGTTGATGAAAGATGTTGCGGATAGAGTGGAAGAGAAGTTCGGGGTACGGTTAGAACCGGAAGTAAGAAGGATAGGAGAGTTTTAACAATGCGTTTTGTTATCGTGACGGGAATGTCAGGGGCAGGAAAATCGACAGCGCTTAAAATGTTGGAGGATATGGGGTATTTTTGTGTAGACAATCTGCCGATCCCGCTTCTTCCGCGTTTTGTGGAGATGTTCAGCGAACCGGACGAAGAAGTGAAAAAGATTGCGCTCGGGATTGATATCAGAGGAGGACAGGATTTCGGAGGACTGAAAGATGTTCTTGATGAGATGGATGTCAAAGAGATCGAGTACGAGATTCTTTTTCTTGACGCGCAGGACGATGTGCTTATTAAACGGTATAAAGAGACAAGACGTCAGCATCCGTTGAGCGGTTCCGGGCGTGTTGATACAGGGATTGCAAAAGAACGAGAAAAGATCATGTTCTTGAAGATGAGAGCGACTTATATATTGGATACAAGTAAGATGCTTACGAGAGAATTGAAACTGGAACTTGAGAAGATTTTTGTGAAGGGACAAAACTTTTGTAATCTTTATATTACAGTTATGTCATTTGGTTTCAAGTATGGGATTCCAAGCGATTCGGATCTCGTATTTGACGTGCGTTTTTTGCCCAATCCTTATTATATAGACGGACTTCGGGAGAAGACGGGAAATGATCCGGAAGTTCAGGATTATGTAATGGGAAATGAAAAGGCGGAACAGTTTTTGGACAAATTAAAGGACATGACAGAATTTCTGATTCCGAACTATATTCTGGAAGGTAAAAACCAGCTTGTTATTTCGATCGGCTGTACGGGAGGAAAACATCGTTCCGTAACGTTGGCGAACGCGTTGTATAAAGTTTTGGAAAAACAGGAAAATTACGGGGTGCGTATTGAACACCGCGATATTGAGAAAGATACAATTACAAAAAGGAAGTGAGACGATGTCTTTTTCGGGAAAAGTCAGAGAAGAACTTTCTGAGAACATCAGTCAGGCGAGACATTGCCGGATCGCAGAACTAGCTGCGTTTATCGGCATGTGCGGAACAGTATCGATTGACAGTTTTGACAGATATCATATTAAGATTCATTCGGAAAATATCGTTGTTGCAAGAAAAGTCTTTACATTGTTAAAAAAAACATTTAATATAAGAACTGATATCTCTGTAAAGAGAAATGTAAAAAGAGAGAGTGTATCATATCTTGTCGTGATAAAAAGTCACGAGGATGCGCTCAGAGTCCTTCAGGCAACGAAGATGATCGGAGAACAGCAGGTGGGAACGGATGCGATTTGCGGATTTAATCCTCTTATAATCCGTCAGGTCTGCTGCAGAAGAGCATTTCTGCGAGGCGTATTTCAGGCGGCAGGCTCTATGAGTGATCCGAATAAATCATACCATTTTGAAATTGTATGCACGATTTCGGAGATTGCCGAGCAGATCAGGTCGGTTATATGCAGTTTTGGTCTTGACGCTAAGATTGTACGCAGAAAAAAGTCTTATGTTGTTTATTTGAAGGAAGGATCTCAGATAGTAGATATATTGAATGTAATGGAAGCGCATGTAGCTCTTATGGAATTGGAGAATGTAAGGATTCTGAAAGAGATGCGTAATTCCGTAAACAGGAAGGTGAACTGCGAGACTGCCAATATTAATAAGACGGTGTCCGCGGCGGTAAAACAAGTCGAGGATATTACATATCTCAGAGATATGATCGGTTTTGAAAATATGCCGGATAATCTGGTTGAAGCGGCATATGCAAGGCTGGATCATCCCGACGCTACGTTAAAAGAACTGGGAGAGAGTCTTACTCCTCCTGTCGGGAAGTCGGGGATCAATCACAGGCTGAGAAAACTGAGCGAAATGGCAGAGAGTCTCAGGCAGAAACAAGGAGGATTATTATGATTAAGACACCTGTTGTAGTAAAGACGGAAGAAGATTTTGATGGACGTCCGATCGCATTGCTTGTTCAGGAAGCAAGTCAGTACGCAAGTACGATTTATATTCAGGTCGGAGAGAAACACATTAATGCAAAAAGTATTATGGGTATGATGAGTCTGAGTCTTGCCGATGGGGAAGAGATCACTGTTGTGACAGATGGAGAAGACGAGCAGCGAGCGGCTGAAGGTATAAAAACATTTTTTGCAAAAGGCAGAAAATAGAGTGGATGGATAAAACGAATAAAAGGAGGAGGGCTGTACATCTGTGTGCAGTCCTCTCTTTTCACGAGATGGAAATAACAAAGTATAGGGGCGGTGACGCAGTATGAAAAAAATGTTATTTATCTATAATCCGAATGCCGGTACGGGAAAATTAAAACCTAAACTTGCGGATGTTTTGGATATTTTTACGAAGAGCGGATATGAAGTGACTGTTTATCCGACACAGAAAAGATATGATGCGGCTGAAAAAATACAAGAAAGCGGGAGTCAGTATGATCTGATCGTATGCAGCGGCGGAGACGGTACTTTAGATGAGGCGGTTACAGGAATGCAGCTTTGTAACTGTAAAGTTCCGCTGGGATATATCCCGGCGGGGACGACGAATGATTTTGCGACAAGTCTCGGCATCCCGAAAGATATTCTTGAGGCGGCGGAGACGGCGGTAAACGGAACGGTCTTCCCGTGTGATGTAGGGATGTTCGGGGAAGATTATTTTGCATACATCGCAGCGTTCGGACTGTTTACGGACGTGTCTTATGCCACGGATCAGAATGTGAAAAATGTTCTTGGGCATATGGCGTATATTTTGGAAGGCGCGAAAAGAGTGTTTAATATTCCGTCTTATAAGATTAAGATCACGCATGACGGCGAAGTGATAGAGGATGAGTTTATATTCGGAATGGTGACAAATTCCCGATCTGTCGGTGGATTCAAGGGGATTATCGGTCCGGAGATCGTATTTGACGACGGAGTATTTGAAGTTACGCTGATCAAGACACCGAAAAACGCAATAGAATTGAATGAACTTCTCGGCGCGATCGTGATGAAACAGTTAGATTCAAAACGGATGTATTCGTTTAAGACGGGAGAAATTAAGTTTGAGTCAGAGGAAGAAATCCCGTGGACGTTAGACGGAGAATTTGGCGGGGCGCACAAAGAAATTACCGTTAAAGATAAGAAGCAAGCCGTGCAGATCAAAGTTGACTCAGAGGTGGCGGCAGGTTTATCAGTGGATTCCGAAAAAGTAAAAAAGTAAAATGTAAAAAATAAATCAAAAAAATTAAAAAAATACTTGCATATAGTAAAAACATATGTTATATTTATATTCGCTGTGAGGAACACCAAACAGCGAATATAAATAAGGCTCCGTGGTCAAGCGGTCAAGACGCTAGCCTCTCACGCTGGAATCAGGGGTTCGATTCCCCTCGGAGTCACTTTTTTAAAGTGCTGAAAGCCTTGAAAATATGCGGGTTTTCAGCATTTTTTATTTTTTGAAAAAACAGAAGGTAATCAAAAAGGTAATCAAAAGCTAAAAGAAAGGAAAATGGTTATGGTGTTCTTTTAGTTTTCCTTTAAGTAAAAAGTATATTGAATATTAAGCGAACGCTGTGTTAGTGCGTTCTTTTTTTATGCGAAAATTTAAGCATAAGGAGGTATATTTTATGCTTACCGATGAATTTTTAGAAAGAGTTTTTGCGAACAAAGAAATGCAGAAAATGCCGATCGGTTGTCAATCGACCGCTGTTCATGCATTTCAAAAAGTTTTAGAAGATATGAAGGAGGAAAATCCTTATGCAGACTTATCCGCAATATTATCCTCAGATGAATAATTATGGTCAACAGTACAATCCGCAACAACCTTATATGGATAGGTTGGCAGGTTTACAGCAATATCAACAGACGTTACAACAACCGCAAATGGCAGGGATACAAATGTCCTTACCAAATCAGCCTATCGGATTGAATGGGAAAGTGGTAGATACTATAGAACAAATCACAGCGAATGATGTTCCGATGGATGGAAGTGTTGCAATCTTTCCCAAAAAAGATATGTCGGAGATTTATTTAAAGTCATGGACGCCGAACGGAACAATCGCAACCGTAGTTTATCATCCAGTCATGGAAGAGTCAAGCAATTCTGCATCAGTTCAAGATAATTTAAAAATAGGATTATCCGATGAAGTGACAGAAATATTTATGCAGAAGTTTGACGAACTCGCAAATAAGATTGAAGAACTAGAAAAATCTATGACTAAACCAATGACAAAAACAACGGTTTCTAGGACTAAAAAGGAGAGTGAGACATAATGAATCCTTTGACAATGATAGGACAAATGATAAAAAATGGAGGAAATCCGCAGCAGATTTTTCAACAGATGATGGGGAATAATCCGTCTATGAATAATCCGATTATGAAAAACGCGTTTGAAATGGCACAAAAAGGAGATTCAAAAGGGGTTGAAGAACTCGCAAGAAATTTATGCAGGGAAAAAGGGATAAACCCGGATGAAGCGATAACAAAAGTAAAACAGCAATTAGGAATGTAGCATATTAGAGGTTGCCGGCATAATACTTAAGTTCCTCTTTATGAATAAACAAAATAAGGAGGACATCTAATATGTTCAATACAGGTAATTGTTCCGTTCCATTGGTAGCTTCTATTGATGGAAATGGAAACAACGGAAATGGTTTCGGAGATGGCGGCTGGGCATGGTGGATCATTATTCTCTTAATCTTCGGATGGGGCGGTAATGGTTTTGGCTTCGGTGGTAATGGTGGAGCAAATTCACCTGGATTACAAGGACTTGCAACAAGAGCAGATATCAATGAAGGATTTGCTCTGAACAACTTGCAGTCTGGAATTAACGCTTTGCAGCAAGGAATTTGCGACAGCACCTATGCGTTAAATAATGCAATCACAAACGGTTTCAACAACACAAACATGGGAATGATGCAGGGATTTAACGGCGTAGAACGTGGCTTCTGTAATCTTTCTGCACAGTTGGCTCAGTGCTGCTGTGATAACAGAGAAGCAATTTCACAAGTTCGTTACGACATTGCAACTCAGGCTTGCGACACAAGAAACGTGATTCAGAACAGCACGAAAGATATTATCGAGGGTCAGAACGCAGGAACAAGAGCAATCCTTGACTTCTTAACACAGGACAAGATTGCATCTCTTCAGGCTGAAAATCAGAGCCTTAAGTTCCAGGCTTCTCAGACAGCTCAGAATGCTTACATCACTGCTAATCAGGATGCACAGACAGCGGAATTGATCCGAAGACTTGGAGCTGATTGTCCGCAACCGGCTTACGTGGTTCAACCGCCACAGCCAGTCACATTTCCTAACTACAACTCTTGCGGTTGTGGATGCGCGTAATTAAATAAACTCGCCGATTTAGGCTGATAACATTTCTATGGGATAGGTCTAATGGCTTATCCCATATTGATTTAAGGAGGAAAATATTATGGCTTGTAAAAATACTTGTCGGCTTTGTGATCGCTTGGTTATCTCAGAATCAGTCGTATATACAGCCGGAATAGGTCTTGTTATAAGAATACCGGCAGGCTCTTATAACGATAAAGAAAAATATTGTATCGTTGTTGGACAGGCGATTCCTGATACAACAGTAATCAATGCTCCTGTTTTTATTCAAATTGGAACCGGATCAGTACTATATCCACTCACACAGCCGGGGTGTGACCAAGTTACAGCATGCGGTATTAAAACCAGAACACGATATGCAACAGTTGTTCATACATCCGCAGATTCCGGTACATTCAGATTGTGTAAAAGAGTTTGTTGCACAACAAATAATTTGAGAGCAATTAACGGAGAAGGTACGGCAGTAGCACCCGGTCCGACAGGAGGTGACGCATAATGCATAAATTACATGAAATATAACATCTAATAGTAACGTCAAAATATTCCCAGTCATCAGATAAAAATTTATCTGCTACGGTTTCGGAGTCAATGCAAAATTCTCTGATTGCTTCTTGTAATAAGTCCATGTTATCGAGTACATACAAGGAAGCCTGTACCCTGTTAAACGTATATGATCCGCTTGCGTTTCCTGTCACGCTGTCAACTGTAAAAAGTTCATCATTTAAAAATTGCTCTAACTCGTCCCTATCTTCGTAGTTTGATAAGTCGATTTCGTTGTTGATATACTCCATTACATCATTTTTCATTTCTTCTAAATAGTTATACATACTCTTTCACCTTTTCGGATATTGTGTTATAATATCCATACCTTTCTTTTTTTGATTGGTGCCGGTTGTTTGTCTTGCTAGGATGTCAACCGGCTTTTGTTTTATTTGTTGATATTATAATAAACTAAAAAACGTTTAATGTCAATAGAAAAAATAAACTTTTTTTAGACTAATATTAAAATTGACTTTTTTAGATTATCTATATATAATTAAATGTAAGAAAAATATAATAATAGAAAGGAGTTTTTTGTATGCTTACGTATAAAATAGATGTAATAGATACACTAAAAGAAAGCGGATATAATAGCACGCGTATATTGAAAGAAAATATAATAAGTCAATCAGCGATGCAAAAATTACGCAAAAATGAAATGGTAGGAATAAAAACGCTTGAACAATTATGCAAAGTATTGGATATGCAGCCGGGAAACATCATAAAATATGTAGAATAAAATAAACCAAAAACAATTTAAAAACATATTGACAATAAACCAAAAATAGACTATAATATAATTGTCGAAAGGCAATAACCCAACAGGGAGAAAGGAGAACACATGGAAGGCATGAACGAAAACGAAATGAAGCAAGTAGCACTTGAGAAGTTCGCAGCGATTCAGAGAATTAAAAAGTACGGAAAAGAAGAACTTGAATATCAAGAAAAACTTGCAAGGGCAGAACTACACAACTTAGGAATCTCGACAGAAGAATTAGAGCTGAGCGAGTAGGCAGAAAAGGGGCGGAGAGATTCGCCCCGATATTATTAAAAAGGAGGTTAGGACTTGAAGAACAAAACAAAGAGCAGTACAAGAAACGCTATTAATAAGTATGATGAAAAATTTGACGTTTTAAAGGTTAGGCTTCCAAAAGGCACTCGGGAAATGATCGCAGATACGGACTTGAGTTTTAACGCGTTCGCAAATGACGCAATTAACGCACAGCTAAAAGCGCTTGAAATGTTCGATTTTGAGGACGACATAAAGAACATGGCGCCGCCGAAAGAAATTGACGGTAAGCCGGTTTATAATTTCGTGGACGAAAGAAAACATATAAAACCGGGCAGATGGTGGCATGACGTTGTATTCTTTTGGGATGATCTGGAACTAAACGACTTATTTATCAGGTTTATGGACGAAGAAGAGCCAGGAAATAATAACTACAAAGACGGATGCCGGATTATTTTTGACATTGTCGATACTTCCAGATATGAAATTGTAGACGCAAAATATACAGATGAAGAACTGGAACAAATGACATACAAACAATTGAAGAAGATACCGGAAAGAGATTTCGGAGGAAGACAGGACAACACCGATAAACTAAAGCGGAAGTTTAGAAAATACTTGTATAAAGGCGATAAACAGCCGTTATATAATTTTCTCGGAGTTGGTCAACAATGAGCGGAAAGAAATTCACTTGCAACAGTTCCATTGTGACAGACGAAAAGCTGAGTAAATCGGCAAAATGGCTTTATGTTGTTATATCTTATCTGTACAGTAAATACGGATTTAAAACAGGATATTTTTACCGTACAAATGAACAGATGTCAGAGGATGCCGGAATCAGTCCAATGACGCTAAAATCAGCGAAGAAAGAGCTTATAGATAACGGATATATAAAAGTCTGGCATCATAACACGAATGAAAATGCTACAAATATTCGAGTGTGTTTTTATTCAATTTTGAAGTGAAAGGGGTGTGAAAACATCCCTTTTATAATGCCTAAAAATATATAAGGGTCTTATATATTTCTTGAAATGTGGTCTTATATACTCAAACATACCGCAAAGCCTTATTTTACAAGGGCTTAAAGCACTTCTGCAAATTCCTAAAAATATAGTTTTTATGCTATTTTACAGTGAAAATCATGATTTTATATAAGGGTCTTATATGTTTTTACCTGTTTAGGTGGTATAAAAATTATACCGCAGTTAGGTATAAAAATTATACCACCTAAAAGTATTTGATAAAGTAATGCAAGAAGAAAAAGAAATATTAAAGAAAAAGTGGAATCACTGACTGAATCATTTTCGAGGTATTTTGGGGATGATCTGACATCCGATCAACCAGACATTCGGGAATTGATATTTTTTAATCTATGCTTGACAATTATATTTTATCGGTGTATATTATGGGCATACAAACAAACGGTTTTTAATTTATAAAATTAAATACAATTAAATCCGCCCAAATCCCGGCGGTGTGAGAATGGATTCGGGAGATCCGCAACTATATGTTGTGGGTCTCTTTTTTATTATTAAGTGTTAGGAGGTGCGGAAAATGGAGAGAGTACAGGATGCAGAGCAGACAGTCGAAGTATTTGAGAATGAAATACAAATGTATTTGTCTATGTTCTGCGAATCCAACGCGATAGAAAGTGAGTATGATATATTGCCGAGCCAATGGAACGCAGCGCTGAGCTATATTTATAAACACGTTATAAAACCAAATCCCGATATATTAACTATACCTCATACCGTTAGTAATAGTTATAATATTAATGCTGTTGATGATCTGTTAGAGATGTATATCTATATGTGTTACTGCCATAATCAAGAGATAAGTATAAAGGGATTTTGTTTATTATCTGGTATATCAAGAGATACAATACATTCGTGGGGGAATAGTAATACAAGGGCTTATATATACAAGGACTTACAAGGGAATATTATAAGTGATATAGCAGTTAACAACCTGAAAGAAGGGGAGTATATCAAAGAACCAAGTACAGCGGCCTCAGACATTTACAAAAAATTAGTGGAAAATAACGAGGAGTCTCTCGTTTGTTTGCTAAAAGACAGAAGAAACAACCCAATGAAATACTTGCCGATACTTAACAAACGTCACGGTTGGAATCTTCCGGGAGTGAGCAAGGAACGGACTAGCGAAAGAGCATTAACAGCTTCGGAACTTCCGAAACTGGGAGAAGTAAAGCAGATCGAGAGCGAAAAAGATTGATGTATTTTAACATTTAGAAACGGAGAATAATTTAGATTAAAATATATCATTGACATTGGTGCAAATATAATAAAACACGTATAGATGTATTTGATAAATAAAGATTTATTCGATAGATACATATGTTCGATAGTAAATGAATGATACCTACCCCTCTATACACGAACGCAAAAATCTGCCTACTTAGTCCCCCAAATTCCGAAATAAACAAAAAGAGGTATTTATGAGACAGACAGGAGGTTATATGTCGTGATATTAGCACTAACAGAAGAACAGGCAATAGAAATACGAAAAACCGGATTGTCTGTTATACAGTTTAATTTGTAAAGGGAAAGACGTGGAATTAAGAAAATCTGCAAGTGGCGTGTCTGTTGCGGAGATTTCTAAGAAAGTTGTGGCGAGATGAGCACAGCGAAAGGAATTATTTCTGTTATATTAGTAATACCATACATATTGCTACTAGGATCAATGACTTTTAGCGTGGAATTTTCAGATGGAACAGAAATATGCTACAACGGATGGATGATATAATATCTAATGACATAGCCGAGATGGTGGCTATGTAACAAGTCGAAATGGAGGCTTCTTTTATTTTTGAGTAAAGGAGGTCTCTTTCTTTATGTCTTTGGAACTTCAACAAGCAATCCAATCATACGAAAATTATATATCGGATAACGGAATAGATGAATCTGTCATTGATGCAATGATAGAAGCGTGCAAAGTGGCATATCAGACGGAAAAAGACATTCCATATGCGCTTAAAGCGTCTGCAAGGACAAAAGAGATTATAGAGCGATTTGTACTCAATTTGACAGGTGCGGATATTTGGGGATTGGAGAAGTATTCTTTTGAAAACAAGGTCAAGTATGAAATTATAGACAAGTTTTATGAAGTTCTTTTGTTGGAAGCGCAAAATAAGATTGTAGACAGCGGTTTTCGGTATTTGGAACGGAAAAGAGAACCGAAAGAACGATTTTATATGCCAAGAAGAAAACAGTTCTTGAAAATTGGACTTGTAGATGCACTACAAGGAATGATCGATGATAAGTATGACATCCTTTGCATATCACTCATTCCTGGTGCGGGTAAAACTAGTGTGGAAAAATTTTTTAATGCTTTAGTAATCGGATGGTTTCCGAAAGACTTCACGCTTTTTTACTCACATAGTGGCGATATTACACGAATGTACTATGACGGTGTGTACGATATTGTGACAAACACAGATGAATACACATGGAATGAGATTTTCCCGGATTTACATGTTACAAGCACCAATGCAAAGATGGAGCAGTTCAACGTAGGGAAATACAAACCATTCCCAAGCGTGCAATGCACATCTGTCGGAAGTAAAAATGCCGGAAAGGTTCGTGCTTCCAAGTTTTTGCTGGTTGATGATATGATTGGTGGAATTGAAGAAGCAATGAATCCTAGTATTTTGGATAAATTGTGGGATAAATACGCCGTAGACGCACGTCAGAGAAAGATACAGGACACAGACGGAAAAAACTGTAAAGAAATACATATAGCGACCCGCTGGAGCGTGCATGACGTTATCGGGCGTATTCAAAACATGTACGCCGGAAATCCAAGAGTAAAAGTGATTGCAGTACCGGATATTGATCCCGTTACAGGAGAAAGCAATTTCGAGTATGAGTATAGTGGTTTCACGAAAGAGTTTTTTGCGGATCAACAATTACTCATGGATGATATTTCTTATCGGTGCTTGTATAAGCAGGAACCGATTGAACGTGAGGGGTTATTATTCCCGGATGATAAAATCAGACGTTATCTGCATTTGCCACATGGAGAACCGGAAACTATCACTGCTCAATGCGATACAAAAGGAAAAGGAACGGACTATTTTGTAATGCCTATATTGCAGAAATACGGAGAAGATTATTATTGCGTTGATTGTGTCTGTGATAATACTGCCGATTATGAAATGCAGTACGAGAATGCATCGAATGCGATTGTGAATAACGAAGTGAAAGAGTGCGAATTTGAGCGTAACGCTGGCGGAGATCGTGTGGCAATGGAAGTAAATAAACGTGTAGAACAAAAAGGATGGATATGCAATATTACAGATGTCCCAACAGAAACGAACAAAGAAGCGAGAATATTCCAATGTTCTAACTGGATTTTGCAACACGTTATATTCAAGGATTCATCACTTTATAAACCGAATGAACCTTATGGAGTGATGATGTCGCTTTTGAAACAATATTCAGTTTCCGGTAAAAAGCAATTAGATGATGTACCGGATGTTTTTTCAAACTTTGCTATACGAATGACAAAAGGAAACAGAGTTGCCAAAGCCGAAGCGATACACAACCCATTCAGAGGAGGAAACGTACATGGATACTAAAACATATTTGCAGCAGATTGAAAGACTAGACAGAAAGATTCAGAATAAATTTTCCGAAATCGCACAGTTAAAAACGATGGCAACGTCCATAACTGTTGCACAGAAAGATGTTAATGTTCAGACTTCATCGGATAAAGATAGAATGGGAAGTGCTGTTGCAAAGATTGTAGACTTGGAAACTGAAGCGAATGAAATGATTTGCGAATACATACAAAAACGAGCGATGATTATACAACAAATAGACACTATTTCTGATACTAATATGTATCATATTCTTTTCAATAGATATGTGATGATGAAAGATTTGGGAACAATAGCTGTCGAAATTGGATATTCATTCAAACAGGTTTGTCGTATTCATGGAAATGCGTTAAAGGAATTTGAGAAACTGTATGGAGATGATTATTTAAAATCCGCTCAAATAGTCCACAAATGTCCTGCAATGTCCACTGATGTCATCTAGATGTCCAAAAGTTGACATGCTATAATAATAATCAGAGAAATAATAAATATTTCCACCAAACATAAAACCCATAAGTATGATTGAAAAAGGGCGCAGAATCAAGCGTCCTTTTTTCGTGGAGAAAATTATGAAAAAGTATAAGGAAAAAACGATATATTGTCCAAAATGCGGAAGAAAAGTAGGAACGTATGATGGACGATCAACAATAGATAAAATTTGCAGATGTAAAAACTGTAACAAAAGAATTGTGTATCACGTTGATACAGGCGAAATGGAGATTAAAAGAATTCCGAAAAGAAACTGTTCCTCTGGAATGACATTTATTTAAGGCGGTGCTTTATGTATAACTATCCACATAAAAATTACAGACCGTTTTCTGCTATTTGCGATTGTGGATTTGGGAGAAAAATCATTTACACAAGGAAAAGGCAGATTACATGGCGAAATATCGTAGATGAATTGAATAAAGCACTTGCAATCCATAGACAGAATGCAACGGAAATTGAGTATCTCGACCGATATTATCGTGGCGATCAGCCGATTTTATACAGAAAAAAGGTCAATAGACCGGAAGTCAATAATAAAATCGTTGTAAATCTTGCGTATGAGTTGGTGGAGCGTAAAACCGCTGATATTTGCGCAGAGCCGATACAGTACGTTCTTCGTGGAACTGACGATAAGAAGTCAGACGAAATTTCTTGGCTTAATGCGATTATGGATTCCGAGAATAAACAGGAATGTGACATTGATATTTGCAGATGGCGTTCCATTTGCGGTACTGCATACCGCTTTATCGGAAATGATGAGGGAAATGGATCGGTATTGGACGAAAGCGATTTTGAATTATCTTCTGAGAATCCAATTTATACATTTGTGGTGTACTTCCCAAACAATAAACCGGCTTTTTCTTGCCAAATTCGAGAAGACGAAGACGGAAAAGAGTTTTACTTCTGTTACACGAACAGTCAATGGTTCGAAATTTCGGAAGGAAAATTGAGAAGATTTGGGATAAATGGAAATGGAGCGATCCCGGTGATTGAATATCCGAATAACTCCCGGAGACTTTCCGATATTGAAATGACAATTGCCATTACAGATGCAATCAATACACTTTCTTCTGACAGAATCAACGGGATTGAGCAGTTCGTTTCATCGTGGGTAAAATTCGTAAACTGCGAAGTGGATAGAGATAGTTTCTTGAGCATGAGACAAGAGGGTGCGCTTGTTGTGAAGTCTAATAACGGAACTGAAAATAAGGCGGACGTTGATGTAATGACAACGGAACTGAATCAGACAGAGGGGCAAGTTGTATTTAATGATTTGTTTGAGCGTTTTCTTGACATTCAAGGATTGGCGAACAGGGGTAATATCAACACCGGGGGCGATACTCAAGGTGCAGTCAATCTTCGTAACGGACATTATGACGCTGGACTTCGAACGGCAATCAATGAACCGATTCTTAAAAAGTCGGAGAATATGACGATCAAGATTATTCTGAACAGGCTTAGAATTTCAAAAGGCTTTACACTTGTTCCGAGTGATGTGGAAATTCATATCAACCACAATAAGCTAGATAACATGATGGTAAAAGCGGAAGTTCTTCAGATTTTGTTGAACTGTGGAATCCATTACAAGAGAGCAATTAAGGTCATTGATATGTTTAGCGACCCGGAACAGGTTGCAATTGAAAGTAAAGATAGAATGGAAAGTCTTTACACAGATAAAGCAGAAAAACAGGAAGAACCAAAAATAGAAAAACCGGTCAACAAAGAAGTAGTCGAACAGTAATCGGCTGCTTTTTTATTTTATAAATTTGCAGTTATGCGTCAAATAGCAAAAGTAAATATCCAAGCTGATAGAACAGCGAAAACAAATGTAGATAACGGAGGTAATCAAAATGACAAGAGAAGAAGCAAGACAAAACTTAGTGGCTTTAGGGATTGAAGAGCCGAGTGATGCACAGGTAACAAATTATCTGAATCAGTTTCACAGCAATCGACCGAATCCACAACCACAGCCGTCACCACAGCCAACGCCTACACCGCAACCACAGCCAACTCCGACACCGGAGACAACACCATCTCATGATGATGGCGGAGAATTGGAAACATTGAGAAATCAGATTGCACAGCTTCAGAAAGAAAATGTGCAGAAAGATATTCGTGCGTATGCAGCTGAAAAAGGATTAACAGGAGAACAGGCAGAAAGCGTGCTCGCAGGATTTCAGACAGATTTAGAAGCTGCTAAGAAAGCGATTGACTCTATCGCACAGATTATTTCCGATAAAGAAACCGCAGCAGCCACAGCGAAAGAACAAGAGCTATTAAAAGGTACTCCGAATCCAGGTGGTGGAACTGGCGGTAATCCAGGCGATGATAAGCCGGAAGATGTGAAGAATGCGGAAAGCATCTCTTTTGGAAACAAAGCGGACGAACAGTCCATGAAAGATTATTACGTTTTGAAATAGGAGGTTAAAAGACTATGGGAAAGCCTATCGTACATGAGTATGGACAAAGTAAAGGCATTTTGAAGTTTTTCCCTTATGAGGGCGCAGCGTGTGTTGTTCCTCAGACAATGAAATCTTCACCGGATGAAAACGGTTTGAAAATTGTTCCGGCTGGAACGCCATTTCCGGCAAATGATAACAGTTACATGATTGCTACACATAGTATCAAAAAAGGCGGACGATGGTATAAAGCCGGAGAAGAAATAGATTCTCCGGCTGATTTTATGAACAAACAGGAAATTTTAGAACAGGAAGAAGGGAAAATTACAAAAACCGACATTCACCGTATGCCAGTGGAAGAACTTCGGAAGCTGGCAGAGGGACAAGGAATTGATGGTGCAGAGTATTTAAACGGTTCAGACATCAAAAAACTTCTCATTGAGAAGATGGAATTGTAGGAGATGAGGGTATGACTCACTCAAGATTAGAACAGTTGAAGATTCGGTTGAGACAATTTGATGTTTCCGCCGAAAAAGAAGATAAGTTTTTGGAACAGCTTATTTCACAGGCAGAACAAGATGTACGTCTTTACCGAAATTATCCAGACAATTACACAGAGGAGATGATTGAAAAGGATATGAAAAAATTTGACAGTATTATTGTAAATTTGGCTTTGTATGATTACAACCAAGACGGAGGAGAATTTCAAGTTTCCTCTTCTGAAAATGGAACGTCAAGGAGCTGGATTGACCGAGATAAAATTCTTGGGAAAGTCACTCCTTTTGTACAGATTCTATAGAAAGGGTACGGTGATCCAATCATCTCCCGGCTACTGGGTTAAGTAGTAGACGATTGTGCGTAACCGTATGGGTTTCCGTTCGGTTGCAGGGATATGGCATTAAGCGGTGGAGGGCAGTCATATAAAAAAAGAACTTGGAGGTACGTAATGGATACACCAATTACGAGAGCAGAACACGATGAGTTTGCTAGGCGTATGGATGCAGAAAATAAGAGGCTGCATTACAGAATTAATGAAGTAGAAGACACAGTAAAAAAAATACAAGATTTGGCACAATCGGTTGAACGGCTTGCGATCTCCATTGAAAGTATGGCGCAAGAACAAAAAGAACAAGGCGATCGTCTTGAAGTTCTTGAGGGAAGAGATGGCGAAAAATGGAGACAAGTTTCTGGCTATGTTATCACAACCGTTATTGGAATTATTATTGGATTCGTGTGTTACAAAATCGGTTTGGGAGGTTTTTAAAATGGAGCAGATTATTGTAAATATGACGCTTGTTATTGGAATTGTAGGAGTTCTTGCTTTTGCTGTTTCTGTAATTACACAGGTGTTTAAAGGGGTATCGGGATTAAAGAAAATTCCGACAGATATTCTTGTATTTGTATTGTCTATTGGTCTTACGGTTACGGCATTTGTAGCTTATATGGACTATATTCATCAGACAATCATTTGGTATATGATTCTCGCTGCGATTTTAGCAGGTTTGTTAGTAGCTTTTGTAGCAATGTACGGATGGGAAAAAGTGGCGGAATTGTGGAAAAGATTTTATGTAGTGAATAAAGACGAAAATTCAGAGGGCGAGTGATCGTCCTCTTTTGTGTCGGCATACATTCATGAAGGAGGAGAACATGGCAAATTTAAGAGTGATAGATGTAAGTGAACATCAAGGAACTATTAACTGGGATGCGGTAAAAGGACATATAGATGGGGCAATCTTACGATGCGGATATGGAGATAATATTGTAAGTCAGGACGATAAGCAATGGAAAAGAAATGCAGATGAATGCACACGGCTCGGTATTCCGTTTGGAGTGTATATCTACTCCTATGCGACAAGTGATTCGCAGGCGAGAAGTGAAGCAGAACATGTGTTAAGATTGGTAAGCGGATATAAACTTTCTTACCCGATTTACTTGGATTTAGAACAGGCTGAAACGGAAAAAGGAGCGATTCAAAGAGCAAATATCTTTGGAAATATTATCGAAAAAGCAGGCTATTGGTGCGGAGTTTATGCGAATACAAACTGGTGGACAAACTACCTTGTAGGATTGGAACGGTTTGTGAAATGGGTGGCACAGTATAATTCGGTTTGTACATATAAAGGAACATACGATATCTGGCAGTATACGTCGGGCGGATCTGTTCCGGGGATTTCCGGGAATGTGGATATGAACCATTGCTATCGAGATTATCCGGCAGAAATTACAGGAGGGAGTGTAAAACCGAAGCCGCCAGTAGCATCACCATCTGGATCTACGTTAGATTTACTTGTTGCGACTATGAAAGGCTCTTATGGAAATGGAGATGCGAGAAAAGCAGCTCTTGGAAATCGATACGATGAGGTGCAGAATACGATTAACCATATTGCATCTGCATCTGTAGATACTCTTGTAGCGGAAGTATATGCTGGAAAATACGGAAACGGAGATACTAGAAAAGCAGCTCTTGGAAATCGGTACAATGAAGTACAGAACAAGATAAACGGAACATCCGGTGGCGGTGCAGTATATTATACAGTACAATCCGGAGATACACTTTCTGGAATTGCTGCAAAATACGGAACTAATTATCAGTCGATTGCAAACTTAAATGGAATTAGCAATCCGAATTTAATTTATCCGGGGCAAAAACTACGTGTAAAATAAAGAAGGCATCTCCATGAGACTTTTAGAAAAAAATAAGCAAAACCTAAAGTATGCGTTACAAGTAGGAGAGGTTCCGGTTTACGAGAGAGACGAAGATGGAAACATCATATACATTGAGGTGGACGGTCAGAAAGTTCCAGTAGAAACAGGAGAAACAGAACCCGGGTATTCAAATCCAATTGATTTTAGAGGGAATATTGCAATGTCCGGCGGTGAAGCAGAAAACCGGTATGAGACCAGGGGAACTAGTAGCGATAAAACAGTCGGACATCAATGAACGTGTTATACATATATGCAGAACTGAAATTTGCTACAAAAATGAAAATAAAAAGAACGTATATGAGGTTCGTGATTTTCCTAAAACAGAAGCAGGGATACGCGATATAATTCTTCCCACCTCATCAAAATGGATTATTAAAAAAATAAAAATGATAAATCCTTTTGGGGAATATCTATTTGAATTAAACGGGAAAAGAATAAGAACATATAGTTTTACATCAAGATTAAAGTCAATATGCAAAAAGCTAGATATTAGTCCGAAGTCTTTAAATAAAATAAGAAAAACTTATGCCACCACTTTAATAGATAGTGGAGTAGAAGAGTCTTTGATTATATCTCAAATGGGACATACAGATATTGATACAACAAAAAAATATTATTACAAAAACAGAAAAAATCTGGAACAAAAAGAAAAGGCAATAGATATGGTTTCTAATCTATAAAGTAATCAAAAAGTAATCAAAGGTAATCATAATAAAAACTGAAAAACCCTTATTTTTCAATGAATTTTGAGGTTTTGAAAGGGGTTCGATTCCCCTCGGAGTCATTTGGAAAGTCCGTATTTACGGACTTTTTTTATTTTGCCAAATGGATTCCCGCGACTGTTCCGTCTGCGACTGCCGTTGATACTTGACGTACTTGTTTTACTCGGATATCTCCGACTGCATAAACTCCTGCTATGTTTGTTTCCATATTTTCATCAACCGGGATAAATCCGTTATCTAATTCTAATTCTGAATATAACTCTGTATTCGGTGTCGTTCCGGCGTAGACAAAGATACCGCATCCGCAGTCTGCGATCTTTTCGACAGAACCTGTCTTTTCATCGGAAATTTCCAACGCTTCTACCTGTTCTGCTCCATATACGGCGTGAAGTCTTGATCCTAAACGCAGTTTTATGTTTGGAGTTTGTTCTGCTTTGTTTTTAAACTCCTCAATGCAGCCGAGTGTATCTTCAAAATGAATGATCGTAACTTGTTTCGCAAATTTTGATAAATACAGAGCTTCCTTTACAGCTCCGTCCGCGCCTCCTACGACGTAAATGTTTTTGTCTGTATATTTTCTTCCGTCTCTTTGAGCGTTCATTCCCATCCCTTTGCCGGTAAGTTCTGCTTCTCCGGGGATGTTGAGTTTTCTGGGGGTTGTACCGTTTGCCAGAACGATTTTTTTTGCATCATAGGCGCCGTCTTTTGTGAACACTTTTTTAATGCTGCCCTGCAGCTCAACTTGCGTCACTTCTTCGTATATGATATCAATACCTGTATTTTCTGCCTGGATTTTCAGTCTCTTGGCAAAAGAACTTCCGGTTTCTTCTGTCATAATTCCCGCATAATGGGTAACGGTAGATACTTTTCCGATCAATCCTCCCACGGTGTTTTTTTCTGTGATCAACACTTTTTTTCCTCTGCTTGCCGCATAAATTCCCGCGCTGATCCCTGCCGGTCCTGCTCCGATGATCACTACGTCATACATCATAACTTCATCCTCTTTTCTTTCATAAATTGCATTTTAAAGTGTTCCCTTAATTCATACTATACACTTGGATAGTTATTTTGTAAAATTATAATAAACTATATATTCATAAATATTTATTATGATAATAGGCATTATATAAAGAGCGGATTATGGATATTTTCAAAATATAATATGAAGAAAACAGTATTGTAAAATCGTTATGAGAGCGTTATTTGAAATTTCATTCGTGACGTCTGTAATATAAATCGAATTTTGATTGTCTTTTTTTAAGAGATAAGCTATAATGAACGCAGAGCTTAAATTAACATTTTCGGTCAGATGCAGCTTGCTTATGAGATGTATCTGCGCGGAGAAGAGAATTGGAGGAAAACAATATGTTAGTATCAGCAACAGAAATGCTTCAAAAAGCAAAAGCAGGACATTATGCAGTAGGACAGTTCAATATCAACAACCTTGAGTGGACAAAAGCAATTCTTCTTACAGCACAGGAGTGCAACTCTCCGGTAATCCTCGGTGTATCTGAAGGAGCCGGAAAATATATGACAGGATATAAGACAGTTGTAGGCATGGTAAACGGAATGCTGGAAGAACTCGGAATCACAGTTCCGGTTGCTCTGCATCTTGATCACGGCAGCTACGAAGGATGTATGAAGTGTATCGAAGCAGGATTCTCATCTATCATGTTCGATGGATCACATTATCCGATCGAGGAGAACGTAGAGAAGACAAAAGAGCTCGTTAAGATCGCTCATGAGAAGAACATGTCCATCGAGGCAGAAGTCGGTTCTATCGGCGGAGAGGAAGACGGAGTAATCGGAAAAGGCGAGTGTGCCGATCCGCAGGAGTGTAAGATGGTTTCCGATCTCGGAATCGATTTCCTTGCAGCAGGTATCGGAAATATCCACGGAAAATATCCGGAGAACTGGGAAGGATTAAGTTTTGAGACTCTGGATGCGATCCAGCAGCTTACAGGCGATATGCCGCTCGTTCTTCACGGAGGCACAGGTATTCCGGAAGATATGATCAAAAAGGCAATCAGCCTCGGCGTTGCTAAGATTAATGTAAATACAGAGTGTCAGCTTGCGTTTGCGGCAGCTACACGCGAGTATGTTGAAGCAGGAAAAGACCTTGAAGGAAAAGGATTTGACCCGCGTAAACTTCTTAAACCGGGTACAGACGCAATCATGGCTACTGTAAAAGAGAAAATGGAATTATTCGGTTCTATCGGACAAGCTTAAGCAGCGGCGCAGCATATCTGACGTCTGCTTTCGGCGGCTGAATTTTTCAAAAAAATACTTGCCTTTTTTAGTTGGCGGAGTTATACTGACTGACAGAGACATGAACAGGGGCGTTCCAGCATAGCATGGAGTGCCCTTTTTGTAATAGCAACGAGCTAAAGCACGGGAGTGCCAGAGATCTTGGCGGCTGCTTACGATCCCGGAATGTTCTCTTCGGTGCTTCCGGTGATTTATGGTATGCCATAATCTTTTTTGTATTATATTGTAAAAGCAGTAATACATAGAGTAGTCTGATACAAAAAAGCGTTCATGCAGTCTTGTTAAAAGGTAGGAAGGAAAGGTGAATTATGAGTACAGAAGCAATCAATGTAGCTGAAATTTTTGGACAGAATGTTTTTGACGATACAGTGATGCAAGAGCGTCTGCCGAAAAAGATTTACAAAAATCTGAAGCACACGATCGAAGAGGGCAGGGAACTTGATCTGGAGACGGCCGATGTCATAGCTCATGAGATGAAAGAGTGGGCGATTGAAAAAGGCGCGACGCATTACACACACTGGTTCCTGCCTTTAACAGGCGTTACGGCAGAAAAGCATGATTCATTTATATCGGCTCCCCAGCCAAGCGGAAAAGTTCTTATGAGTTTTTCGGGAAAAGAATTGATCAAAGGAGAACCGGATGCTTCCTCGTTTCCGTCAGGAGGATTAAGAGCTACGTTTGAGGCAAGAGGGTATACAGTGTGGGATTGTACTTCTCCGGCATTTATAAGAGAAGACGCGGCAGGCGCGATCCTGTGCATCCCTACTGCATTTTGTTCTTATACCGGAGAGGCGCTTGATCAGAAAACACCGCTTCTTCGTTCGATGGAAGCGCTCGATACGCAGGCAATGCGTCTGCTTCGCTTATTCGGAAATACAACTTCAAAGAAAGTGACGCCGTCTGTCGGTGCGGAACAGGAATATTTCCTTGTAGATTCAGAAAAGTTTCTTCAGAGAAAAGACCTGATCTATACAGGAAGGACGCTGTTTGGCGCGATGCCTCCGAAAGGTCAGGAGATGGACGATCACTATTTCGGAACGATCAGACAGAGAATCGCATCGTTTATGAAAGATGTAAACGAAGAACTTTGGAAGGTAGGCGTTACGGCGAAAACTCAGCATAACGAGGCTGCGCCGGCTCAGCATGAGCTTGCTCCGATCTATGCAAAAGCGAATATTGCGGTAGACCATAATCAGATCGTGATGCAGACTTTGAAACGGGTGGCAAGCAGGCACGGAATGAAATGTCTGCTCCATGAGAAACCGTTTGCAGGGGTGAATGGATCGGGAAAACATAATAACTGGTCGCTGATAACAGACGATGGCATCAATATGCTCGAACCGGGAAAGACACCGCATGAGAATATTCAGTTCCTTCTTGTTCTGACATGTGTTTTGAAAGCGGTCAACAGACACGCGGAACTTCTCAGAGAATCTGCGGCTGATCCGGGAAATGATCACCGGCTTGGGGCAAATGAAGCGCCTCCGGCAATTATTTCCGTTTTCCTTGGAGAGCAGCTCGAGGATGTGATCGATCAGCTTGTAAGTACAGGGGAGGCGACACATAGTTTGAAAGGCGGAAAGCTGGAGACGAGTGTGCGTACTCTTCCTGATCTGATGAAAGATGCGACAGACCGGAACAGAACTTCTCCGTTTGCATTTACGGGAAATAAATTTGAATTCCGTATGGTAGGTTCGAGAGACTCGATCGCATCTGCCAATATTGTGCTCAATACGATCGTGGCGGAAGCGTTTTCGGAAGCATGTGATGTTATGGAACAGGCGGATGACGTTCAAAAAGCGATCCATGACCTGATCAAGGAATATGCGATCGAGAACCAGAAGATCATTTTTAACGGAGACGGATATTCACAGGCATGGGTAGAAGAAGCACAAAGAAGAGGACTTCCAAACATTAAGTCTATGGTTGAGTCGATCCCGGCGCTTGTATCTGATAAGTCGGTAGAACTTTTTGAGAAATTCGGAGTATTTACACGCACAGAGCTTGAATCCCGCGCGGAAATTCGCTATGAAAATTATTCAAAGGCGCTCAATATCGAGGCTCGTACGATGATCGATATGGGAAGAAAACAGTTTATTCCGGCGATCATTAAATATACAAAGACGCTGGCGGATACGGTTAATTCGGTAAAAGCCGCAGGTGTGGATGCCAGTGTTCAGCTTGCGACGCTTGATGAGATTACCGTGCTGCTCAAAGAAGCAAGCCGCGCTCAGGCACAGCTTGAGAAAGTGACGGAGACGGCTTCTTCCATGGACGACGGTCCTGATAAAGCGGCTTATTATTATGAGACAGTGTGCCCTGCAATGGAGGATCTGCGTGCGCCGATCGACAAGCTGGAGATGATCGTTGATAAAGAGGCATGGCCGATGCCGTCTTATGGAGATCTGATATTTGAAGTATAATTAGAAACAATGTTCTTGCGAACGATGTTTCGATAAAGTGGAAACAGAGACTTTTTGAGATATGATTCCGAAAGCCTCTGTTTCTTTTTATAATTGACATCTGAAAAATCTCGGGGCATACTTATTGCAGAAAGAAGAGCTGGAGACTGTATTATTACCGGAATGCGGCAAAAACACACATTGTCCGAAATGAAAACAGGAGGTTGTACTATGATAGGAGGACACTTATTACACGGTGGAGACTATAATCCGGAACAATGGATCGAATATCCGGAGATATTGGAAGAAGATTTAAAGTTGATGAATAAGGCAAATGTAAACTGTGTGACGCTCGGAGTGTTTTCTTGGGCGGAGTTAGAGCCTAAGGAGGACGTTTATACGTTTGAATGGCTGGAGGAAATTATAGATAAACTCCGAGAGAGGAAGATACAGGTAGTTTTGGCGACTCCGTCGGGAGGAATGCCGCACTGGCTTACACAAAAGTATCCCGAGACGCTTCAGGTGCAGGCGGACGGTACGGTAAACCTGCCGGGGAAGCGCCATAACTTCTGCTATTCCTCTCCGGTCATGAGGCGGAAGGTAAAGCAGATAGACCGGGCTCTTGCGCAGCGATTCGGAAAGAAAGAAAATGTGATCCTCTGGCATATTTCCAATGAGTTCGGAGGAAACTTCAAAGATTCCACATGTCATTGTGAAAAATGTCAGAAAAAGTTTCGGGAATGGCTGAAAAACAAGTACGGAACACTGGATAAGCTTAATGCGTCGTGGTGGACGGGATTTTGGAGTCACAAATATACAGATTGGGATCAGATCCACAGCCCTTCTCCGCAGGGCGAATGTCTGACGACAGCGTTGACTTTAGATTGGAAGAGATTTTCTTCCGAGCAGATTACAGATTTTTGCAAAATGGAAGCCGATGCATTGAGAGAATTTTCCGATCTTCCGACAACGACGAATATGATGGGATTTTTCAAAGGAGTTGATTACAATACTCTGAAAAATGCAGTTGATATCATATCATGGGATAATTATCCGTTTTGGCATGAGAGAAAAGATGAAGTGCCGGAGGCGGTATATACATCTGCGGGTAATGCTCTTATGAGAAGTCTGAAAAGAGAGCCGTTTCTTTTAATGGAAAGCACGCCCTCTTCTGTGAGCTGGCGTTCTCACAATCCGCTGAAAAGACCGGGGATGCACATGCTTTCTTCTATGCAGGCAGTTGCGCACGGAGCAGATTCGGTTCAGTATTTTCAGTGGAGAAAGAGCAGGGGCGGCTATGAGAAATTTCACGGAGCAGTCGTAGATCATAAGAACGGTTCTGATACGAGAACATTTCGAGAAGTGACGGAAGTAGGAAAGCGGCTGGAGCACTTAAGCGGCGGGATCAAAACTTTTTTAAACAGGGCGAAAGCGGCCATTGTTTTTGACTGGGAAAACTGGTGGGCTGTAGAAGACACGAGCGGACCGCGTCAGGATCTTGATTATGTGAAATGTGTGACGGATCACTACCGTGCGTTTTGGGAGTGTGGCTTGGACGTTGATTTTGTAAGTATGGACGATGATTTTTCGGGATATCGGCTTCTGGCGGCGCCACTTAATTATATGTATAAAAAGGGATATTCCGAAAAGGTCAGAGCGTTCGTGGAAGCGGGCGGAACTTATGTGACAACGTATTTCAGCGGGATTGTAAATGAAACCGATCTTTGTTTTATAGGACGGCATCCGTTGGAAGATGTACTCGGGGTGGTTTCTGAAGAAATGGACGCGCCGTCAAAGGAGTTTGAGAATTGTTTTGATTATAACGGAAAAGAATATCCGGCGTATACGATGTGTGATATCGTTCATGCAAAAGCTAAGACGGAAATTTACTCTGTTTATAAAAAAGACTTTTATAAAGGATGTCCGGTAGTAACTGAAAATGCATATGGAAGCGGAAGGGCGTATTATCTTTCGGCAGAATCGGATCAGAGGTTTCTAAGTGCATTTTATAAAGATGTGTTTATAAAGGCGGGATTGTTGAAAGAAGCATCATCTGCCGACCGCATATTAAAACGACTTCCCCATGGCGTGACGGCTGCAAAAAGAGAGGATGAGACAGGAAGAAAAGGTCTTGTTTTTGTGATGAATTTTAATGACAGGCAGGTTCGTTTGGAAGGCATTGGAAAGCAGATTGATGCAGAAAGTGGAGAAGTATATGAAAATGTGTTGGAAATGGCCCCGTTTTCATGTACGATTTTAAAGTTGAAGTAAAGCGTCAGTATGAATATTGTCAGGCAGTGAAATCAGAACATTAAGATAACGGCAGACAGAGTAAAAGAACGTAAAACGTAAGCCGATGCGCGGCGCGGGAAAATAGTGGAAGAAAGGAATCGAGAAAATGCAGTCAGCAGCAGATTTGAGAAGTTTATTGAACAGGATCGATCATCGTGGATATCCTGCTTATAAAGATACGAAAGGAACATATCGGTTTCCGGGATATGTGTTGTCTATAGATCATGTACAGGGAGATCCGTTTGCGTCTCCGTCAAAGGTGAGCATACATGTAGAAGGAAAGGCAGCGGCATTTCCGAGTGATCTTTACTGTGGGAAAGATCAGCGGATCGCGCTTCAGGATGAATTGACGCGTCAGTTTGCAAAAAAGGCGGATCAGTTTGCTTTTCAGGCAAAAGGTTCGGGAAAAAGTGGGATGATCGCTGTAAGCCGCTGCGGGCAGGAAGTTTTGGAACGTACGGCCTGCAGACTTGATCCGAACAGTGGAGATATCATTTTGCGGATGGAAATCGGTTTTCCCGCAAACGGAAGAACGATCAATGCGCGGGAGCTTGAGAAGATCCTGTTTCAGTTTGTGCCGGAATGTGTAAAGGCCTCTTTGTTTTATAAAAATGCAGATGCGGCCCGTCTGCGTAAAATTATAGATCTTGCGGAAGATCAGAGGTATATAAGAGATCAGCTTCCGAAACTCGGACTTTGCGCTTTTGTGGCAAACGGAAGCATTCTTCCGAGAGAGTCCGGCGTTTCGTCTAAGCCGATGCGCGGCGCAGTAAAGTTTCAGTCTCCAAAGGAGCAGGAAGTGACGATTACACTTCCGCATGCGGGAGTCATAAGCGGAATGGGGATCAAAAGAGGGATCACGCTTATTGTGGGCGGGGGATACCACGGAAAATCTACGCTGTTAAAGGCGTTGGAAACAGGAGTTTATCCGCATGTTGCAGGTGACGGACGGGAGTATGTGATCACCGACGATACGGCGGTAAAGATTCGCGCCGAGGACGGGCGGAGTATTAAAAAGACGGATATTTCTATGTTTATCAACGATCTTCCAAATGGAAAGGACACGGTTTTATTTTGTACGGAAGATGCCAGTGGAAGTACGTCTCAGGCGGCAAATGTAATCGAAAGCATGGAAGCCGGAACTTCTCTTTTTTTGATCGATGAGGACACAAGCGCTACGAATTTTATGATACGGGATGAACTGATGCAAAGAGTGATTCATCGGGAGATGGAGCCGATCACGCCGTTTATCGAGCGGATAAGAGAATTGTATGAAAAACAGGGGATTTCCACCGTGATCGTAGCGGGAAGTTCAGGAGCTTATTTCCATATTGCAGATACGATCCTTCAGATGGATCGATACGAGCCGAAAGATATTACCGGATATGCGAAAAAGGAAGCGGAAGCATTTCCTGCGATCAGTCTTTCTCAAGAGCCGGCGCGGCAGCCTGATTTTAAGAGATGTCCGATCGCAAATGCAGATTTAAAGGGGAATGACCGGATCAAGATGAAGACGATGGGAAAAGAAGCTGTCATGATCAACAAAGAAATGATCGATCTTCGCTATGTGGAACAGATTGTTGACAGCGAACAGGTGACAGCGCTCGGATATTGTATGCGATATGCTCAAAAACATCTTATGAACGGAAAGAAAGATCTTCGTCAAGTGATCGCAGAGATGGAAAAAGTTATAGAAAAAGAGTCGCTTGATGCGCTCTGTGAGAGCAGATCAAGTATCGCATGTATGGCGATGCCAAGAGCGCAGGAAATTTTTGCCTGCTTTGACAGATACAGAAAACTGAAACTTTAATAAGCGTGTTTTCGCAGAAAAAGAAAACGATCAGGATGAAGCGGAAAGGAACAGTAAAATGAAATTTATACATTTATCGGATCTGCATATCGGAAAACATCTTTATCATTACAATATGAAAGAAGATCAGGAACACATTTTGGAGGAAGTGATCGGATATACAGAGAAGCTTCGGCCGGATGCGGTTGTGATCGCGGGAGATATTTATGATAAATCTGTTCCGTCGGCAGAGGCGGTCGCAGTGTTTGACGATTTTCTGACACGGCTTTCATCGGTAAGCCCTCAGGTGTCGATTTTGATCATCGCGGGGAATCATGATTCGGCGCAAAGACTTGATTATGCCAGCCGTCTGCTTGGAAGCCGCGGCATCTATATTGCGGGGAAAGCGCCTGAGACGGAAAAAGAACATTTGAAAAAAGTTGTATTAAAAGATGAGTATGGTCCGGTGAATTTTTATCTGCTTCCTTTTTTGAAGCCGGGATATGTAAGGTTGTTGTGTGAAAACGAGACGCCGGGCAGTTATACAGAGGCTGTCGATGCGGTTTTAAGGAGAGAGGATATCGACTTTTCGGAGCGAAACGTACTTGTATCTCATCAGTTTTATACAGGAAACGGCGAGACTCCGGAAACGTGTGATTCAGAACTTTTCAGTGTCGGCGGAATTGATAATGTAGACATTTCCGCAATCAGCCGATTTGATTATGCGGCGCTTGGACATTTGCACAAGGCACAGAGAGTGGGGGCGGAACATATTCGATATTGCGGGACGCTTTTGAAATATTCGGTCAGTGAAGCGGACTTAGAAAAGTCTCTTCATCTTGTGACGATAGGGCAGAAAAAAGAGGCGGTCACAATCGAAAAATTTCCGCTTCATCCGCTGCGGGACGTACAGAAAGTGCGGGGATGTCTTTCTGGAATCTTAAGTTCGGCAGATCCGAAAAAGCGGGATGATTATGTGAGCGTGACGCTTACAGACGAAATCGATCCTTATAGACCGAAAGAACAGTTGGAAAAAGTGTACAGCCGTATTTTAGAAGTGCGGACGGATAATGAACGGACGCGTAAAAAACTTGAGTTTAAGGATGAGGATATCCGCATGGAAAATCCACTGGAAACATTTTCGGATTTCTATGAAGAAATGCATGGAAGAAAGATGTCTTTAGAAGAGGCGGAAATGATGACGCAGATTTTTGATGATGTGAAAGGAGAAGAAAGATGAGACCGATCAAACTTACGATGTCTGCGTTTGGTTCTTATTCCGGTATGGAAACGATTGACTTTACGAAAATTCAAGGCGGGCTGTTTCTCGTTACCGGCGATACCGGAGCCGGAAAAACAACGATCTTCGATGCGGTGACATATGCTCTTTACGACAGGACAAGCGGCGGACGGCGCGACGGAAATATGATGAGAAGCCAGTATGCCGACGACGAGGCGGAAACATTCGTGGAATATACGTTTGCATATCGGGACGGGCAGTATACGATCCGAAGAAACCCGGAATATATGCGCGCGGGAAAGCGGAAAAATGCAGACGGAAAGATCCGCCTTGTAAAGGAAACGTCAAAAGTCAGCCTGATCATGCCCGACGGGAAGGAGTTTCAGGGGAAAAAGCGTGAAGTTGATCAGAAAATAGAGCAGATCATCGGATTAGACGCCGGGCAGTTTACGCAGATCGCTATGATAGCGCAGGGAGACTTCCTGCGGCTGCTGCATGCGGAATCAAAAGAGCGAAAGAAGATATTTTCCAAGATTTTTCAGACGCAGATATACAGAGACGTCCAGGAACAATTAAAAGAGCAAGGAAAAGCATTGTATATACAGTTAAAAGAAAATGAAGCCGATATTCGGCGTGAGATGGAGCGCGTCGATGCAGACGGATCGAAGGTGCAAAAGGTGTGGGAAGATTTGATTTCCCAGGAAATGCCCTCGGCAGAGGCTGTAACAGAAACGCTCGGCCGGATATTAAAAGAAGGAAAAGAAGCGTACGAAACGATGGAAGCCGAAGAAACGGCGCTTCGGAAAGAATCGGAGCAGCTCCATCTTATGATCGGGAAGAAAGAGGAGATCAACAGGATCTTCGGTCTGTTAGAGCGAACAGAATCGGAATATAAAAGACTGCAGGAACAAAGCGCGGAATATGAGCTTTTGAAAAATCACGCGCTGTTGGGAGAACGTTCGGAACAGGCGAGAAGATTGGAAGTGCAGGCGCTTCGTACAAAGGAAGATGCACGGAGGATCAAAGAAGAAATCGTTACTCTGAATGAGTGGATGGAAGAGCACAGTAAGCGGGAGAACAGGCTGAAAGAAGATGCGGAGCAGGCGGAGAGTGAGATGGATCGGATCGAACCGAAGCTTCGAGAACAGATCGTGCGTTTGCGTGAGATTCTTCCCAGATATGCAAAAGTACGGAAATTAAAAGCAGAGTATGAGAAACAGACAGTTCAGATGACACGCTGCATAGATCAGTGTAAAGCGGCGTCGGAAGATTATGAAGAAAAATACAGAATCTTTTTCGGCGAACAGGCGGGGATTCTTGCACAAGAACTTAAGGAAGGTTCTCCGTGTCCTGTGTGCGGGTCGGTGCATCATCCGCATAAGGCGAAAATTTCCGAAGGCGGAGTCGATGAAAAGACAGTAGAAGAGGCGAAAAAGATCCGTGATGAAGCGGAGCGAAAGAGAGCGGCGGCACAGGAAAAATATCAGGAAGTTCGCGCACAATTTGAAACAGAAGAAAAAGCGCTTTTTGGAGAAAGGTATTCTCGGGAAGATGAAAAACAGGCGGAAGACCGGCTTGCAGAATATGAGAGCCTGCTTGCGCAAAAAAGATCGAATTTGAAAAAGCTTCAGGACGCATACAGAAAAACTGCAGAAGAAAACCAACGTCAGGCAGGGCGGGCGGAAAATCTGGTTTTACAGAAAACGGAACTGGAAGAGCGGTTCGAGCAGGAACAGGAAATGTTTCGTCAGGAGATACGAAAGCAGCGGTTTGCGGATCAGGAGGAATACCGGGAGGCGAAAAAATGGATCGAAGGCTGGAGGCAGATGAACGATCAAGTAAAGACGTATGAAAGTCTGGTCGTTCAAAAGAAAAGCAGTGTTGAGACATTGAAAGGTCAGTTAAACGGTAAAAGGCGGCAGGAGACGGAAAGTGACGTCAGAAAGAAAAATGAGACAGATATGCTTTTGAAAGAAAAGAATGTGCGAAAACTGGAGATTCACGGGAAAAATATTACCCATCAAAGCGCCTGTGACAGCCTTAAAAAGTATTTTGCGGCAGAGGAGGAACTTCGGGAAAAGTATGAAGTTGTCGGTAATCTGAGCAGGACGGCGAACGGAAGTTTGACAGGCAGTGTGAAGCTTGATTTTGAGACGTATGTTCAGAGAAAGTATTTCCGGCAGATCATACAAGCGGCGAACCGAAGGCTTGCCAAAATGACTTCCGGAGGATTTATCCTGCAGTGTCGGGAATTGAAAGATTTAAGCAGTCAGGGGCAGGCCGGATTAGATCTGGATGTGTACGATCTGGTGACAGATTCTGTCCGCGACGTAAAATCTCTGTCAGGCGGAGAATCATTTATGGCGGCGTTGTCAATGGCGTTAGGACTTGCGGATATCATTCAGAACACAGCCGGAGCGGTGAGTTTGGAGACGATGTTCGTAGACGAAGGATTCGGTTCTTTGGATGATCAGTCGCGGGAGAGGGCGATCCGTATCTTGAAAGAACTTGCAGGAGAAAAAGGACTTGTAGGTATCATTTCTCATGTCAATGAATTGAAAGAGCAGATCGACTGGAAGCTGACTGTGACAAAAAGCGGCCATGGAAGCCATGCCCGCTGGATCATATAAGACTTTTATAAAGCTCTTTTTAAATACCGGATGCTGTATGCGGGCAGGACGAGCTGTCCGTTAAGTTCCTGTACGGAAGTGTCCTTGCCGCTTGTGATCGTTTCGTTTTCAAAGGAAAGGATCTGTTCATATGTGCCGTTTAACTCATGGTGTCCGGCTGTGAATTCACAGTCGGATGCGTTGACGGCAACAAGGAATTGCTCTTTTTCTGTTTTGCGCTCGAAAATAAGCTGATGATTTGTAATAACGATATTTCGATAAGAACCGCTGCACAGCGCATCGCTTTCTCTGCGAAGAGCGATCAGGCGGCGGATCAGATCGGTGAGATCGTTTGGCTTAGGCGCATCGAAACAAGGCCTTAAGGCATAATCATTATCAGGTGATTTCGTTCCTTCCTCTCCCCATTCGCTTCCGTAATAAATACAGGGAATACCCGGCATACCGAACAAAAGTCCGTAAGCAAGGGGGATATGCCGCTTGTTTGTCAATATGGAAGCAAGCCGCGTGACGTCATGGTTATCTGCAAAAGTCATGAGATGCTTTCCTCTGTAAATGCACCACTGCTCCGGTCCGTATTGGCGGTTTAATGAGTGGGCGATCTCGAACAAGTTCATGCTGTTAAAGCTGGAATATAATCCTTTGTAACATTCGTAGTTCGTGCAGCTGTGAAGCATTTCGTTGTTGACGATCAGGTTGTAGTCTCCGAATAAAACTTCTCCTACAAGAGCGAATCCCGGCTTAATCTCTTCGCAGAAAGAGCGGAGGCGGCGCATGAAGTTATGATCGAGAGAATAAGCGACATCAAGGCGCAGTCCGTCAATGCCGAAAGTTTCGATCCACATTTTTATGCAGCTAAGCAGATGGTCTGTGACGGCAGGATTTTGCAGGTTTAACTTCACAAGTTCGTAGTGTCCTTCCCAGCCTTCATACCAGAAGCCGTCGTTATATGCGCTGTTGCCGTCAAAATTAATATAAAACCAGTCTTTATACGGAGAATCCCATTTCTTCTCTAACACATCCTGAAATGCCCAAAAACCTCTGCCGACGTGATTGAATACCCCGTCGAGCATGATCTTGATATTGTGCGAATGAAGCGTTTCACATACTGTTTGGAAATCTTCGTTCGTTCCGAGGCGACAGTCGATCTTCGTAAGATCTCTTGTGTCATAGCCGTGATTATCTGATTCAAAAATCGGATTTAGAATGATCGATCCGATCCCGAGCTCTTCGAGATATCCGGCCCAGTCTGCAATTTTCAAAATCCGGTGCATTGTCACGCCGTCATTGTGCGTCGGCGCGCCGCAGAAGCCGATCGGATAAATCTGATAAAAAGTTTCATTGTAAGCCCACATAATTTCAGTCCTTTCAGTTATTATATTTTTGCTGTGATCAGATATATGTTTCCTCGTAAACGGACATCTGTACAGCCAACTGTTGATAGGTAGATTGTAACATATCAAGGCAGAATTGACATTAAAAAGTGTAGTAGATATACTGAATAAAGGCACAAAAACAAAGATAAAGGAAGTAAAAACGGTAAAAAATGAGTTTGATGGAAAGGATCCCCAAAGATTTTTATAAATTATTTTCAAGTAAATATACGGATTACTATATGCTGTTTCTCACGGCAATCTATGAGGAAATGAGTCTGTCTTATTCCGTGCTTGGATTGACGGAAAAAGAGTGCAGGGCAGTTATGAATGAAAAGATCGCGGCAGCGGCTCTTCTGTGGGATGAGGAAAATTATGATGAAGAGGGAGAGTTTCTTACACGTTCTAATATGGCGTCCGTGTGTCTGAAACATTTTCAGGAGTGGGGATGGCTGAAACAGGACTATGACGAGGCTTTGAACAGTTACGTTGTGACATTTCCTGAATATAGTCAGATGTATGTGGAGTTGTTTAGGAGTCTGCTTGATGAACAAGAGAGCGAAGAGCGGGAAAGCGTTATGACGATATACAGCCATCTGTATACATATAGTTCCGATAAAGAAAAAAATAATGAGATTTTAAAAAGCGCCCTTCGTGTTTCCAAAAAGCTTGTGCAGATGCTTGTAAATATGCAGGACGGTATGAGAGGGTATTTTGATGAACTGTCCCGTCAGAAAGATTTTCGGGGAATACAGGACGTCCTTGTAAAGGAGATCAATAACAGTGACAGCCGAAAATATGCGATCTTGACGACAACGGACAGTTTTTATCGATATAAAGAAGCTGTTAAAGAACTGCTTGACAGAAATTTACAGGAAAATGATATGAGCAGGCTGAAACTGTTGCGGGAACTGGAAGAGGTCCGTCAAAAGAAGATGAAAGACGAAGAAAACGCGGGAAAAGTTAAAGATCCGAAAAAAACAGATGAGGCGGAGAAAATAAAAGAACTGCGGCTGGAACGGGCGGCGGCAATGTGCGAGGAAGCGGCAGATACGCTGATACGAATCGAAAGGCAGTTTGATGCGATCGAAAGAAGATATAATAAACTGATCGAACAGAAGACGATTTTTGCGTCCAGGGCGGCTGCGAGAATACGGTACGTTCTTCAGGAAGGAGCAGAAGAAGACCGTACGGTTGCGCTTGTAGATCTGTTGAATAAAAGCAGGAGAAAAGAAGAAATATCGGAAAAACTGGCGGAGCGTATCCGCCTTAGCAGACCTCACAGAGCGTTGACGGATGAAAGTCTGTACAAACGGAAAGAAAAAGGGAGAGAAGCGTTTGTTCCGGCTACTGTTTCGGAAGGCGGACAGGCGGAAGAAAATTTGGAGTCGTTTGTCTTAAAACCGCTTTATACAAGGAAAGAGCTGCAGGAGTTCAAAGAAAGAAACAGTGTCGGAAACGTATTTAGAACTACGCGGCAGACGGTTCGGTCGGCTGAAGATTTGGAAAAATTGTTTTTTATATGGCAGGAAGCGACGGAAAATGCGTTTGGCAGTGGGGAGATCACCGTAGGAGAGGAAGAAGAAACCGAACAGGGAATGCGTTTTTCAACGCTGGAAATAAGAGAGGACTAAGTCATGTTTGAGTATTTGGAAAGTATTTCTATCACAGAAGGGGAACAGATAAAAAAGACGATACAGGCGTTGTTTCGCCAGACATGTATTTTGCAGGTGAAATATGATCCGGCAACACTTGTGCCGAAAGATAATGTACAGTATGAAATCTGTGTCCGGCACAGACATTTTATAGAAGACTATCTTTCGGTACTTGGATGTGAGCTTACGCATGATGCACAAGAGCATATTTTCTGTTTGACAGGCGACGGAGCTGCAAGGGAAAAACTGAATATGACAGAAACGGTGATCCTTCTTATCATAAAACTGATCTATAAAGATAAAATTATGGGAGAAGGGTTAAACGCTCCTGTGACAACGCTGAAAGAAATGCGCGAATACGGAAAGAATACGAACCTGATCGTAAGAAAATTGAAGGCAGATGAATGGAAAGCTTCTCTTTATCTGATGCGGCTTCATCAGATCATCGACGTGCCGGGAGCGGTGAGGGACGTAGAAGACGATACGCCGATCTATATTTACAGTACGATCAATCTGTATGTGACGGCGAAAGATATGAATGATTTGATTGAAGAATATAGAGAGGAGGCAGACGGATATGAAACAGCCGAAGAAAATTTTTACAAGAATGCTGATCAATAACTGGGGCGGCATCAGCCATAAAATGTTGGAATTCCACGAGTATGTGAATCTTTTCAGCGGAAAGAGCGGATCGGGGAAATCGACGGTTATGGATGCGATACAGGTTGTTCTGTATGGGAGTGTGTCTGCTAATTTTCTGAATAAAGCGGCAGATGATTCTAAAAACAAGAGAAGCGTTTTAAGCTATCTTAGAGGAGCGCAAAAAGACGGAACGGCAAACAGGGGAGACGTTGATTTTTGTTCACAGATTGTTCTTGAGATTGAAGATACCGCCACTCATATTGTGACTTGTGTCGGGGCGGCGTTCGAGGTGGCAAAAGGGGATACGGATCTGAAAAAATATACTTATTTCAGTCATTCGGGAAGAATTCCAAAGGATGAATATTTGGAAAATAACGTACCTTATTCGATCGCACAGATTAGAAAACTTACGGAAGAAAGAAGCAGAAGCGCCGATAACAGAGGCCGGGGTGAAGTAAATAAAGTGTATCCGTCGAAAGAAGCTTATCTTTATACGCTGTACGGGGAAATCTTCGGTCAGGTAGAACAAGGTCGTATGATCACGATGGAAAAAAGCGCCATTGCTCTGAAAATGACGAGTGGAACAGGTCAGTTTATAAGAGATTATATGTTTCCGAAAACGAAAGAAGATACGGTGGCGACGATCAGTGAACAGCTTGGCGCGTACAGAGAGATCAAAGAACGGGTGGAAGATCTGGAAAAACGGATCGAAATGCTGGATAAGATCCAAGTATATGACAGAGAACTGACGAATGTGCGTGCGGAGAAAGTACGAACGGAAACAGTGCTCAAATGCATTGATATCGAGGAAAATATAATTCGACTCAAAGGACGGGAAAGTGAGTTGGAATCCGTTGAAAAAGAAGCGGACGAGGCGAAAAAAGAACAGAAGATACTTCAGGACGAACTGCAGACGATACGGGATGAAAGAGCCCGGGTACAGGCAGAATTAAATAACAGCGATTATGGAAAGAAAGAACAGGAACTAAAAGATTTAGAATACAGAATTGCTCTTCTGGCGGATAATTCGGCACAGTGGCGGCAGATCGTGAAAGGATTGAAACGATGGGAAGAAGAGGATGTTGTCACTGATTATGTGAGCAACAGAGCTCTTCAGCTTATTCAGGAAATACGAGGCGGAGCGCTTACGGAAAAGTTATGTAAAGAACTGAGGACACATCTTGACTTGGCCCTTGATAATATTACAAATGAATTGTCGGAACTTCGTATTTCGATCCATGAAACGGAAAAAGACATCAAAGAAAAACAAGATGCTGTCGAAGATCTCCAAAACGACAGAAAACCGTATCCGTTGGAATTGAAAAAGGCGAGACAGGAACTGCAGCGTGCGTTGAGCGACAGGTACGGAAGGAAAATCGAAGTTCATATTTTCGCGGATTTGTTTGATATTACGGATGAAAAATGGAAAAATGCGATCGAAGGACGGCTTGGCAGGATTAAAAAAAGTATGATTACAGAACCGGCATACGCTCTTGATGCAGCGAAAATATTTCGCAGGATGCAGCAGTTTGAAGAAGTTGATCTGATCAATAGTGAGGCGGTTCAAAAGGATTCTCCGGAAGCGGACGAAAACTCGCTATATGAAGCGGTACACGCAGAAAGCGGATATGTTGACCGGTGCTTGAAACGTTATCTTGGAAGAATACAAAAATGTGAGACGGTGGAAGAGTTAAGTACGGTAAAAGACGGAGTCACACCGGATTGTTATTCGTACAGCGGATATATGTTCCGCCATCTGCGCAGGAAGGATTATACGAAAAATGCATGTATCGGTACAAAAGTATCGAAGGCAAAGCTAAGAGAGCTGCAGGAGGAAATTATAGATCTTCAAAGTTCGCTGATCGCAGATCGTCAGACGGAAGAGTCGTTGAAAGAAGCCCGGCAATTTGAACGGTTCGGTCAGGAACCGGAACATTTGATGCGTCTTGCGGGTGCGGCAGACGAACTGGCCGATCATTACCGCCGCCAAGACCGGCTCAAAGAAGAAATCAAAGAACTGAAAAACGGAACTTTGGCAGCAGAACTGCAGGCTAAAACGAAAGAACTTACAAGCCGGATTGAAGAAAAAGAACAGGCGGCAGGAAGATTAAGAGAAAAAGAAATCGAAACAGGGAAGAAAAAGGGCAAACTGGAAGAGAAAATTAAAGCGCTGAAAGAAAGACTCGATTTTTTGATGAAGGGATATGTTCCGAATGATGAGATATTTGCCGAAGTGAGGTCGGCTTTGGAAACGAAGAGCGAAGCGGCTTATAAAAAAGAGATGACAGTGATGGCGGAGAGGCTTTTTGAGAAAGAAACAAAACTTCAGGATGAGCGGATAAAATCAAGAAATGCATTTAACAATACATATCCCGCATATGGATTTTCAGGTGTAGAACATGACAATGAAGTTTACGACAAAGTTTTGGAGCGATGCAGAAAAGATTTTGAGCCGAAATATAAAGAAGAATTTGAAAAACAATACGAGCTCGTGTACCATTCTCTGCGCGATAACGTGATCGCAACGATACACGGGGAAATCAAGTCGGCATACAGACATCGGCGTCAGATCAATAAAATGCTGTCGCAGATCCGTTTTTCGGACAGCATTTATCAGATTGATATCTCTCCGGCAAAAAATGAAAACGGACAGTTTTATGAGATGCTTATGGCAGAAGAACTGGACAGCAAAGTAATAGATCATAGTGGGTTTGACGGTCAGATGAGTTTGATGGAAGATGAATTTTTCAGAAAATATGAAAGGAAGATCGGACTTCTTACCGAGAAATTCATGCCGTCCAGAGAGGAAGACGGGGCAGGGCGTGAAAAGCACAAAAATGAAATGGAACGCTTTGCTGACTACAGAAACTATTTGGACTTTAATATGTATGAACAATCTATCGATGAAAACGGGATCGAGAAGAAAAATTATGTGGACGACATGGCGGGCGTCGATTCCGGAGGAGAGGGACAGAACCCGAAATATGTGGCGCTTCTTGCAGGATTCGCAATGCTCTATATGCAGCAGAGTAATCGGGATTCAAAGATTCGCCTTGTTCTTCTTGATGAGGCATTTTCAAAAATGGATAAGGAGCGAAGCGAAGTCTGCTTAAAATACGCAAGAGAATTGGAACTTCAGTTGATTGTCTGCGTGCCGGATGAAAGACTTCAGTCTCTGATCCGAAATGTGGACAGCGTATACGGCTTCCGCAGGTTTAGAAATCAGGTTACGATGATGCATATTGACAAAGGAAATTATCTCGATATGATCGCAGGGGAAAGCAGATCGGAAGAGGTGTAGAAATGTTTTTGGATGATGGAGCAATAGTTAAAAGTTGATAAAAAGGAAGGAAAATGTTGAATCGCATATGAGCGGCAATTTGTTGGCAAAGTGGATTATTGGGAAAGCGGAAAAAAGTGAAGCTTATCGGGCGGGAACGCTGACAGGCATGAAACATCCGAAACCGGACAGAGAAATGATCAAGGCAGCAGGTGGCTTGCCTGAGCTGATCAGACAGGCTGATGAGTTGGAGAAAAGCGGATATATCCGGACAGAAAAAAGCAATCTGGGCGCGGATATGAAAAAAATCTATTATTCCATAGATGTCATTCCAAAGCTGTGCGAAAAAGAAGGAATTGAAGATCCAAGAAAGCAGCAGCTTCGTTATATAAAACAAATAGAACAACTGCGCGCTGAGGTACAAGGCAGTTTTTTGGAAGGTTATTATGATGAGATCATAAGACGGTTGGAACTTGGGGAGATCGTAAAATCACCCGATATGGAGGACGTTGATTTTTTCCGATGTTTGAATGCAGTTGTGAATTTGAAAAAATCTCTGTGGATGCGCGTATTCAGTGCTGCTGTGCTTAATGACTCTAAGCGTTTTAAAAAAGATTATGAGAAAAAAGTGGTGAAAGTACTGGTCAGATCACCTTTGTATGAAGAGGGGATGACTGACGATGAGATATTAAGCGTTCATGGAATTCTCAGTTATGCACAGGTGATGGAATGGAAAGGTCCGCTTCTGTATAAATTAAAGGGCGGACAGGAGTATATAGAAGATAAGGCGAGGGAAAAGGAATATGAAATAGATACATCTCAAAATCAATACGGAACAGTGATTAATTCGCAGACATTGGAACGTGCCTTTCCCGTTTCTATAAAAGGAGTCCAAAGAATTGTAACGATTGAAAATAAGGCAAATTATGAAGAAATGAAATACAGAGAGGATACGCTTTATCTGTTCTGTCATGGATTTTATTCTCCGAAAGAACGGATTTTTTTGAAAAGATTAATGGAAGTGGCGGAAGGAGAGATACAGTATTTTCATTGGGGAGATATGGATATGGGAGGCATTCGTATTTTCCGGTTTAATAAGAAAAATATTTTTCCGAAATTGAAGCCGTATAAAATGGATCGAGAAGCATTTCAAGAAGCGCTTGAAAGAGGAGCGGGCATTCCTCTGGAAGAGAAAAAGAAAGAAAAATTGGAAAAGCTTAATGCGGGAGAATTAGAAGAGCTTAAAAAGTGTATTTTGGAAAAAGGAGTAGAAATCGAACAGGAAATTTTATTGGCGGAAAATGCGATAGCGGAAAATTGAAAAAAGTGCTGAGAAATGCAGGGGAAACGATAAGATTTGTAAATAGTATGATAGATTTTGTGAAAATAAGGAAAGAGGTTTTATAAAATAAGGGAAGAGGTTTTACAAAAAAGCTTGACATGTGTGAGAGCAGGGATTATAATATTACAGCATGACTAAAGGAGAAACAGTATACGCCATAGCCCCGGAGTGTGCTGATTTCACATATACAGGCAAGTAAATGTTATCTGATGATTTTATAGGAGGAACACCCATGAAAACTTATATGGCTAACCCTGACAAGATTGAAAGAAAATGGTATGTGGTTGACGCTGAGGGATGTACACTCGGACGTCTCGCATCTGAGGTTGCTAAAGTGCTCAGAGGAAAAAATAAACCGGAGTACACACCGCACATTGATACAGGAGATTATGTGATCGTTGTCAATGCAGCGAAAGTAAAAGTAACAGGAAAGAAACTTCAGCAGAAGATCTACTACAATCACTCTGATTATGTAGGCGGAATGAGAGAGACTACGCTGGCAGAGATGATGGCTAAGAAACCTGAGAAAGTGATCGAGCTGGCTGTTAAAGGAATGCTTCCGAAAGGACCTATGGGAAGAGACATGATCAAGAAGCTTCATGTTTATGCCGGAGCAGAACATGCAAATCAGGCTCAGAAGCCGGAAGTTCTGACATTTTAGGTAAAGGTTGAAAGGAGGATATAACAGTGGCTAACGCAAAATATTACGGAACAGGAAGAAGAAAAAAATCAATCGCAAGAGTATATCTTGTACCGGGAACAGGTAAAATCACGATCAACAAAAGAGATATCGACGAGTATCTTGGTCTTGAAACATTGAAAGTTGTTGTTCGCCAGCCGCTCGTGGCAACAGGAACAGCAGATAAATTCGATGTGATTGTTAATGTATGCGGCGGTGGTTATACAGGACAGGCAGGAGCAATCCGTCATGGAATTTCAAGAGCACTCCTTGAGGCTGACGCTGATTACAGACCGGTGCTTAAGAGCGCAGGTTACTTAACTCGTGATCCGAGAATGAAAGAACGTAAGAAATACGGTCTTAAAGCAGCTCGTAGAGCTCCGCAGTTCTCCAAACGTTAATCATACGTTTCGGGACGTACAATTTCAAAAAGATTTTACAAACCTCTCAGGGAATGCTCCTTGGGAGGTTTATATTTTTGAAAAATTATAGAATTATATTGATTTTTTAGGGAGAATTGCATATACTTATTATAGACAAAGAATTGTCTTAGGTGAGTTTCTACCATAAAGTGGAAACTTAAAAAAGCAGGTGAGTCTCCACCATAAAGAGAGAACCTAAAAAAGCGGTGAGTCTCCACCATAAAGAGAGAACCTGAAAAAGAGGCGAGTGAAGTCGTCTCTTTTTTTGACAGATGAGGAAAAATGAAATTTTATAATATCAAAGATGAATACATTAATTATTTGAAAAAATATGATGCAAAAGTTGTAGATAATAAAAAGGGAAAGCGGCCGTATGTAGGCGTGGTGCTTGAGATTGATGGAATAAAATATTATACACCATTTACATCGCCCAAAGAAAAGCATCGTAAAATGAAGAACACAAAAGATTTTAGGAAAATTAATCAGGGAATATATGGTGCAATCAACTTTAATAATATGATACCGGTTGTGGAATCGGCATTACTTCTTATTGATATTGATGCAATGGAAGATTCAAAATATCAGCGTTTGCTTCAAAATCAATATAAGTGTATTAAAGCTGATCGGGAACAAATTCAGTTGACAGCAAAAAGATTAAGAGATACTCTTTTTAAGAAAGATGAAGAATTGAATGGCAATGACAAGAAAATAAAGGAAAGATGTTGTGATTTGCCATTGCTGGAGGAGGTTGTGAAACATTATGGCAACCATTAGTAAAAAAGAAGTACATAAATTTTTAGATAAACACCCAGATATACCTTTCTCGGCAGCTGAATTTGAATATAGTTCATATCTTGAGTCTGAAGCTGTTGAATATGCCAATGCGATTTCAGCGAAAGCCTTTATCAGGAGGGAACTGAAGCAGATTAAGAGGAAAATTACTGGAATACGAAATAGTGCTGATGCCATGGATAAAAGAAAAAACTATGAAAAACGGGCAGGATATCTTTAGAGAAAATACGCTTTATTTTTTCTTGTACTGTGAAGAAAACTGTTGCAATTGGCTTATGAAAGAATACTCTAATATTTGGAATGAATATTTCAAATCTATGTTGTGCTTAGTAATTGGATTTCGAGGAGATGTAGAAATGCTTTCTTTTTTGACGAAAGAAACAGAACGTCTGGAAAGAATGTATCTCCAAGAAACATATGCACAAGGTCCAATACTTGCTATTCAGGAACTTGCTGTCAGATTTCTTAATTGAAGTCTATGAGGTGCTCTGAGGAGTAATGAGAAGCCCTGCGTTTGTAACGTGTTTGCAACACCACATTCCAAGAACCCAGTAAAATCAAGTGTTCCCAGTTACCTAAACGTTAATCATACGTTTTTGGAACGTACAATTTCAAAAGAATTTACAACTCCTCAGGACTCCGGTTCTGGGGAGTTTTTAAAAATGAGTTATTATTAAGGAAAATTATAAATAAAATCTTCGATTTTATTCTCGTCTTTGATATAATACATATATGGTAGCACGCTGATAACTAAGGCGCAGTGAATCATCATATTTCAAAGGAGCACGACAAGTTATGAGAATACAGGAGACGGTGAGGAAGCCGATGACGGAAGCAAAATATCTGAATGTGGATAATACAGACAGGTATCGTCCGATCATCCGGCTTTTTTATTTGAAATATGAAAAGCTGAAGTATTGGCTGTATCAGGAAGAGGTATATGAAGAATTAAAGGAAGATGCATACTTTAGAGAATATACGCCTGAGCAGTGTCAGCAGGACTTGGCGGCTTTGACTGCATGGGGGAATCTGGTAACAATTCAGGATACGAGAAAGGTTGCGACTATCGAGGAGTTTAAGAATAAAAAGTTCCGGTATCAGTTGTCTGAAGCTACGGTAGAAATTGAGCGAATGGTTATCCGGGTAGAGAATCTGTTTATTGAAAGTTCTTCGTTGGAACCTACATTATTGGAGAGACTTCGCATCAATCTGCGCAAGATTTCTGAGATTACAGAAGCAGATCAGGAGCATATCTATGCATGGTGGAATGATTTGAATAATGATTTTATACGATTGAATCAGAATTATCAGGATTATATGCGGGAGTTGAACAGTGTAAAAGCGGAAGAAATGATGAAAACGACAGAGTTTCTTGTGTTCAAAGACCGTTTGATCGAGTATTTGAGAAGTTTCGTGAGGAGTCTGCAGGTCAATGCCGCATTTATAGAACAATGTCTGAAGAATACGGACAGGCAGGTTTTGAGGTGTTTGCTGGAAAAAATTATACAGTATGAATTGTTGATTCCGAGAATCGATGTGGAAGTGAAGGAAGATTTGATTGCAGATAAAGTATATGGCCGTTGGCAGAGTCTGGAGGAATGGTTTACCGGAACAGACGGAAAGGATTCTGAGGCGGCAAAGGTATTTGACACAACGAATGAGATCATACGAAAGATTACAAGGTATGCGGCAAGAATCAGTGAAATGAGCAATGCGGGGGCGAATCGGCGGGAAGAGTATCATAAGGTTGCGGTGATGTTTTCAAAATGTAAGAATATTTTTGAGGCGCACAGATTGGCCGCTGTTGTATTTGGCATTGAAAAGCCGCTGCATTTAAAAGGGCTTCCGTGGCGTCAGACCGAGAGTATCAACAGCGGCGTGTTCGAGGAAGAACCGTATATCGTGACTGTGACGCCGAGGATTCGTACATATAAAGAAAAAGCAAAACGAAGCGGGATTGTTGATCGCTCGAAAGAAAAAGAAGAAATGCGGCTTGCTACGATTCAGCGATTAGAGGAAGAACGCAGGCTCTTGAAAAGTTATATTCAGGATAATCGTCTGGAGTTTGCAAAGCTTCCCGAGATAGAGCCGCATGTAAGAGATGTATTTCTGACATGGCTTTCCAAAGCATTGGAGAATAAAAGTCTTCAGGGGAAAACAGAGGATGGGCAGGTTTATCGTGTGGAAAAGTCGGATACAGAGGAAATCTGCATTTTGAAATCATCGGACGGTAATCTGCAAATGCCGGCATATGTGATTGTATTCGAGAAAAATGAGTGAAGGGAATTTAAAAAGAAGTCATGAGAGCATTGGAAATTCTGCTGGAACGGCGTTGGATTTTGAAGAGTCGGGAAAAAGAATTATATTATCAGATAAAGGATGAATTAGGAACGGTTAAGAAATTCTTGATGGAAAAGCTGGGGTATCAGGTAATCGTGAATCCTTATCTTGTAAAAGTGGAAAAGATGCCGGCGACACCGGAGAACTGGATGGGAATTCAAGAATTTACCCGGAAAATAGAATATGTTTTTTTCTGTATGATTTTAATGTTTCTGGAAGAAAAAGAAGCCGAAGAGCAATTTGTACTTTCAGAGCTGACAGAATATATACAGGGGCAGTACAGGGAGGAGCAGATTGACTGGACAGTATATCAGTATCGAAGACATTTGATCAAGGTGATCAAGTATTGTGTGAACTGTGGAATCCTGAATTTGAATGATGGAAGTGAAGAGAATTTTGCGAGGGATGATACGAGTGAAGTACTCTATGAAAATACAGGTGTCTCCAGATATTTTATGAAAAATTTCACACAGGATATTATGGGATATACGACGCCGGAAGATCAGGCGGAAAAGGAATCATTGTCTGACAGCGATACGGTCAAATTAAAGCAGAGGGAAGTTGAAATTAAAAGTCAACTAGAAGGATTAAAAAAGAATATTACAGGAAAACAGAGGCAGGAAGAGGAGAAAAAAGAAAAATATCAGGAAACAGAGCAGAAAATACAACTTCAATTTCAGAAAAATGAAATGCTTTGGGAAGAAATTGAAAACAGTCTGGAGTATATGGAAGAAGAGATGGCGGGGGTTCCTTTCGATGAATTTGCATTTATGAAGAAAGAGCTGACAGAGCAGAAAGGAGAGCAGTATTCTTTTCAGGCTCATTCAGAATTATTAAAGGATTATATGACAAAGGTCCGTCTTGGAAAAACGACGCTGGAAGAAGAAAAGGGTTGTCAGGAAAGATACAGTAGATTTTTGCAGGAATTGGATTCCTATCAGGAAGAAAAGAACAAAGCGGAACGAGAAGTCCTTCAATATGAAAATCAGTTTCATGAAGTAAAACAGGAGACAATAGAATCGGTATATCGTTGGGAAAAGGAGAATGCGGAGCTGCATCTGCAGTCAGATCTATTGCAGGAAATGGCAAGGGAAATTGAGAAGTATACAACGGAAACCGATTATTGGAATATCCGCGGATTGGCAAATGGTGAATTTGAGCGGAAAAGTCAGGAACTTTCGGGAAAAGTATTACAGCAGAGCAGAGAATTGTCCGACAGACGATTGGAGAAAGACGGAATTTGCGAAGAACTGGAACAGTGGAAGAATCAAAAGGAGCCGGAGCCGGAACGCAGTGAAGCAGTGGAAAAGAATCGACGGCTTTTGAAAGAAAAAGGAATTCCATATTTGCAGTTATATAAAGTAATTGATTTTGACGGAAAATTGGATGAAACACAGCGGGCATATCTGGAAGAAGCGCTATTGCATATGGGCATACTGGATGCGCTGATTGTGCCTGAAGAATATAGAGAACAGGCGCTGGCGTTGGATGCGGGGGTATGTGACCGTTATATTTTCAGTGATGCCGCATATGTAAGAAATAACATTATGGATTTTCTGGATGTAGACAACGAAGAGGGAGATATTCTTCTGTACCAGAATGTTTCCCGTATATTAACAGCAATCGGCTGGAAGGAACAGGACGAAGAGACGATAAGTGAGTCTATAGAAAAAAACAGGACATGGATCGATAAAAGAGGAAATTATGGAATCGGAATCATAGAAGGAACGGTTACGAAAAATTATACGCCATGTTTTATAGGAGCTTATGCAAGAGAGCAGTATCGCATAAAGAAGATACAGGAACTAGAAGCAGAGTGTCGGAGGCTGGAAGATACCATTCAAATAGCGGAAGACGAAATTACACAATTAAAGCAAAGGAAAAGCTGTCTGGAAACAGAGTGGAAATCATTTCCGAAAGAACAGGATCTGAAAGTGGCAGCAAAAGAATTAGAAAAGAAAACGAATATTCTGGAAGAAATAGAGTGTAAAGTACAGATCCAGAAAGGTATTGTAGAAAAAGAACGAAAAAGTCTGGATGCAGTTCGGCTGCGGGTGCAGGAAGTATGTCAGAAGTGTTATCTGCCCCCGCGTCTGGATGTGTTTACGGAAGCAGAAGAATCCTTGACCGAGTATAAAGAAGAGTTGATGAAAGTACAGATTTCCTATGGAAATTATAGGAATGGAATTAGTTCTGCAAAGGTGCAGAAGGAATATTTGGAAGGAATTGACGCCGATTTGGATGATATCCGCTACGATTTGAATCATATGATACGAAATGAACGGGAAAAGCGGGGAAGTCTGAATTCAGTGATGGAACAGCTTGCTTTGACGGATTATGAGGAAATCAGGGAGCGATTGGAACATTGCATAGAGCGATTGGAGAAACTGCCGTCAGAGATTGAGGCGAGTGTTACACAAAGCTCTCATTTGGAAACAAAAGAAAAACAATTTATAGAAAAACTGGGAGATATAGAAGTTTCAGTTGGAAAGTACAGACAGCAGAAAGACAGATTTTGCACTGCTTTTGAAATGGAATATCAGCTTGGATATGTAGAGTGTCCGTTTGCGGTAAGCGACGATGCGGAAGAACGGGCGGAGAAGATATGCAGGATGTTTATGGGGAGATTCGGAAATAAAAGGCACAGTGAGATTTTGGAGAATCTGCAAAATGTATATCATATGAATAGGGGATATCTGTTGGAATATCAGGTTACGCTGCAGTCATTATTTGAAGAACTGGATGAGGAGAGCGGAGTTTTCGACACAAGTATGAGACGAATCGATATTTCTGCTAAGTATAGAGGAATCACGATCAAGTTTAAAGAACTGATTGCCAGAATGAAAGAAGATGCAGAGGTACAGCGTCGGCTTTTGAGTGATAAGGACAGAGAGTTATTTGAAGATATTCTTGCCAATACGATCAGTAAGAAAATTCGCGGAAAAATTCAGGCCAGTAAGCGATGGGTTGAGAAAATGAACACATTGATGGAGTCTATGAAGACTTCCAGCGGACTTACGCTGAGTCTGCGTTGGAAAAATAAGCGGGCGGAGAAAGAAGAACAGCTGGATACGAGGGAACTTGTAGAACTTCTGCAAAAAGATGCCGAAATTATGCGTCCGGAAGAGGCGCAGCAGTTATCCGGACATTTTCGATCTAAGATCGAAGAGGCAAGAAAATCTGCAAATGATCTGGGAAATGTGCAGTCTTTTCATGCGATTATGAGAAATGTGCTGGATTATCGTCAATGGTTTGAGTTTCAATTGGAATGTCAAAAAACAGGAGAGAAGAAAAGGGAACTGACAGACCGCGTATTCTTTACTTTTAGCGGCGGAGAAAAGGCGATGTCGATGTACGTGCCGCTATTTTCGGCAGTAGTAGCAAAATATGCAGGGGCAAGACAGGATGCTCCGTATTTGATTTCCTTGGACGAGGCATTCGCGGGAGTAGATGAAATGAATATTCGGGACATGTTCCGGCTGATGGTGAAGTTTGACTTTAATTTTATGATCAACTCACAGATTCTCTGGGGAGATTATGATACGGTTCCGGCTTTGGCAATCTATCAGCTTGTCCGCCCGGAGAATGCGAAATATGTTACGGTTATTCGGTATGTCTGGAATGGAAATATAAAAAGTATGGTAACAGAAAAGGACTTGAGTCATGGATAAAACAGAAACAAACGATCTGTTAGAAGAATGCATGCTGTATTTCAAGGCGCGTCCGGTATATAAAAAACTATTTCTGAAAATGCGGGATAAATATGCCGGTCTTGGCCACTTTGGGGGAACGGCGATGCTTACGTCGCTGAGCAGAGAAGAGAAAAGTCAATTAGGAGGATTTTTTCAAAGGGATTATACAAGTAATAAGACAATAACAATTTCTGCGGATTTAATGAAAAAATGTTTGGAATCCAGTAAATTTGCGGGATTAACCTGGGAATTGATTCTGGAAACTTATTTTGGAGAGCCGCTGCAGGTAAAAAAGGAAATCGAACTGGCAGAGTCGAAAAGGCGAGAAGATTATTTTGCGGAGATACTGGAAAGTATTTCGGATGAAAGCGGACGAGAATGGCTGCGCAGCATATTGGAGGAAAAGAAAGAGGGATATTTGCTTATTACGCAGTTATACAAAGAAAGCCCGGAGGAATTGAGGAGCATTCTAACGTATGTAACGACAGGGATTGCAAAATTGAAAGTGTTTCAAGATAAAAAGCAGAAAGAATTGTTAGCTGTGTTTTCGGCAAATGTCACAGGAAATCCCCATTATTTTGATGAAGGGAAGACAGGGGAAAAACTACTCTTTAATTATCTTGGAGAAAGGAATTTCGATTTAAAACAAGAAGGACTTTCCAGAGCAGAGTATAAAAACAGAATCTATTATGAGGCAGGGATTTTGAAAGATGAAGTATCGAATGATGCGCTGGCATATGGGATTCACGGATGGAAACCGGACGGCGGTTTACATGAAGGCATTGAAGGTTTTCTTGAGAATAGAGAGCCTGTAAAATTGACGTTACAGACGATTGGAAGATTAGAGAAGGTCTGTGGACAGAGTAGTCAGGTATACGTTGTGGAAAATCCGGCAGTATTTTCTGTATTGATAAGGGAGTATCCGCAGCGGACTGTGATCTGCGGGAATGGGCAATTACGTCTGGCGGTACTTATTCTTATGGATAAATTTTCGTGCGACACTGTTTTTTGGTATGCGGGGGATTTTGATCCGGAGGGGCTTTTGATCGCACAGAAATTAAAGGTCCGATATGGAGAGCGGCTGAAACTTTGGAAGTATGAGGCGGATTTGTATGAAACATATTTATCGGAAGTAGAACTAAGCGACAGGCGGATGAAAAAGCTGGAGCAGGTGTCTGTTCAAGAACTGCAGGAAATAAGGGAAGCGATGTATAAGAAACGAAGATCGGCATATCAGGAAAGCATGATGGAAGCACTGAGGAAGTAATTGCCGTTTGGGATCATCTGACGCTAAAGGATTATAATATAAAATGCGATCAGGAGTGATCGAAGAAAACCAGATCTGAAAAAAGAAACGGTGAGGAAATCAAAATGTGGTATCAGAAGGATTGGTTTACAGGAAGTGATTACTATAATTTAAAAGAAAAACAGATTCATGCAGAAGAGATCGAGATTAAAAAGCCGCTCGAACAAAAATTTCATGAAAGGACAGAGATATATTATGTTAAGAGCGGTGACGCCGATATTTGGATCAACGGAGATAAATATCAAATGAAAGAGGGCGTTTTCTGCTGCCTTTACATGCATCATTTTTATAGAATCGAACAGATCAGAAAACCTTTGCGCTGCGTAAAGGTTTCTTTTCATATCGGTCTGTTTATGTTTTTGTGTTTTGAACAGCACAAAGAAAATGAAAATGAGGTGCTGATGTATGGCGTTCCCCCTTTATTTGTTTTGAATGCGCAAGAAAAACAGAGGGTTCTTCGTGTTTTAGACGACTTGTTGGCTGAAGAGCAGGAAGAAAAATTTCTGCTGTATAATATGAATATCTACCTTGCCATGCAGTTACATGCATTGTACTGCAGATACGCTATGGAGAGAAAGAAAAAAGAGGATTCCGAAAAAGACTGTGTATGGGATGTTATTCAAAGGGTGCTGTTGGGTACAAGCAAAACAGTACCAATGGAAGAGTATGCCAAAGCGGCAGGGATGACAACGGTAACATTGAATCGTAAAATTGTGCGGCGGTGTGGTTATACTTTTTTTCAGCTTCAGAAAATGGGAAAGATATTTAATGCCTGTGCCCTTCTGCATTTTCCGGATTTGAATATCCAATACATCAGTGATTATCTCGGATTTACTAATATCGAAGATTTTTACAGAGTATTTAAACGTTATATGAACGTGAGCGTCAGAGAATACCAGAAACAAAATGTAGGAAACGGTATGCAAATGCATTCGGAGGAAGAGGCACTGCAGATTTTGGTTTATCTTATACTTAATTTTCATGATCCGTTTCAGATGAAAGAAATGGAGAAAGTGTTGAAAAAGAATGCGCATTTGCTTGAAAGAAGAGCGCGGGAGGTGTTTGGACGAAGTGTTTTGGAATTGTTGGAGGAAGTAAGAATTCAGATTTCCTGCAGTTATCTTGTTGCTACAGACCGGACTGTTACACAGATCAGCAGTGACGTTGGATTTGGAAGTATTTCATCTTTTCAGCGCAGTTTTTTTAAATATATGAATCAAACGCCAAGTCAATTCAGATGTAGTATGAAAAGTAAATAATTGATAATAATTTTAAAATATCTGAATATCTATTTTCTGTACTTCGCCTTATAATGAAATCAAAATACCGGAGGTGACAGAAAGATGTTTGAACATTTATTTGCTCCAATTAAGATTCGTGATATGGAGCTGAAAAACAGAATTATTTTGCCGGCTATGGGAACGAGAATGGCGGCGGAAAACGGGGCAGTGACAGATAAATTGATTGCTTACCACGCTGCAAGAGCAAAAGGCGGATGCGCACTGAATATTGTAGAAGTAGCCGCCGTACATACGCCAAGTGCGCCGGCGCATTTTGTATCTATCAGTGAAGATTACTTGATTGAAGGACATAAAAAACTGACAGATGCAATCCATGAAAACGGCGGGAAAGCAGGAATTCAGCTTTGGCAGGGATCTATTGCCGCATGCATGGATCCGAAGGCGCAGATGCTGGTTGTTTCGGATATGAATTTTGGCGCTTATATGATCAAAGCCATTACAAAAGAACAGATTCAGGAAGTAATCGCATGCTATGGAAAAGCGGCTGCCAGAGCGGTAGAAGCCGGATATGACTGCTTGGAATTTCATCTGGCGCACAATTACCTTCCTCATTCATTTCTGAGTGCGGGCTTCAATCACAGGGAAGATGAATATGGAGGAAGTTTTGAGAACAGATGTCGATTCCCGTTGGAAGTAATTGATGAAATTCGCAAAAATATGCCGGAAGGGATGCCGTTGTTTATCAGAATTGACGCTCAGGACGACATGTTGGAAAACGGTCTTACGATTGAAGATGTGATTCGATTTTGTAAGATTGCAAAAGAGCATGGCGTTGATGTTCTAGATGTATCCAGAGGAAATATCATTACGGCGGCGTCTATGTATGAAGTTCCGCCTATTGATGTGCCAAATGGATTTAATATTGACAATGCGGCGAGAATCCGAAAAGAGACAGGGATGTTGACTGTCGGAGTAGGAAGGATCAATACGGCGGCGCTGGCAGAAGAGATCATATCTCAGGACAAAGTAGATATGGTTGTTATGGGAAGGGCGCAGCTTGCAGATCCGGAATTCGCGAATAAGGCGCACGAAGGCAGAATCGGCGATATTGTACATTGCGTAGGATGTAATCAGGGCTGCTATGATGGCTTTACCGATGTTGCAAACCGTCCTCATATTACTTGTATGAGAAATCCGATGATCGGTCATGAATCAGAGTACGATTTAAGTAAAACGGAAACTCCGAAGAAAGTATGGGTTGTCGGCGGAGGTGTTGCCGGAATGGAGGCTGCGAAGATCCTGCACGAAAGAGGACATGAAGTTTCGCTGTTTGAAGCTTCTGACACATTAGGAGGAGAATTTCTTCTTGCCGGAGAAGCGCCGGGCAAGGCTGAGATGAAGGCGGCGGCGTTTGAGATGGCCGAACAGGTAGAAAAACTTGTAAAGGTATATAAGAATACAAAAGTAGATGCACAAATGTTGAAGGATGCAGATGTGGACGCTGTTATTTTGGCAATCGGTTCTTCTCCGATTACGATTAAGTTAGAAGGTATGGATAAGTTGCAGCATGCATCAGCACCGGAAGTTCTCAGGCATGAAGTGTGTCCGAAAGGAAAAGTCGCTGTTATCGGAGGCGGTCTGGTAGGACTGGAAACAGCGGATACTCTTGCGACAGACGGATGTGATGTAACTGTTTTGGAAATGAAAGATGAGATCGGAAGCGATCTGGGCAGCCTTCGTAAGATTGCCGTTATGATGAAATTGCAGCAGATGCAGGTGAAAATGCTTCCAAACAGCAAAGTGTGTAAATTTACGGAAGAAGGAATTGTGCTGGAAGATGAAACTCTTGTGCCGTGTAATTGCGCGGTATTTGCTGTTGGATTTGCTTCAAATGATTCACATTTACTTGTGGAAGAATGTGAAAAAAGGCAGATTCCGTGCCGCGTGATCGGAGACGCAAAATCCGCAAGACGTGCTCTGGATGCGATCGCGGAAGGATTTGAAGCGGCAAGAACACTGTAGAAATATAGGAGGATAAAGCGTATGAGAACAATGTTTACCCCGCTTAAGATTGCGGGAATGGAAGTGAAAAACAGAACTTTTATGGCTCCGATGTCGCTGGGATATGAAAGTCAGGATGGTACTGTGAATGAGAAAATGGAAGCTTACTGGCTCAGGCGTGCGCAAGGCGGTGTGGGATGTATCATCGTAGACGCTACAAGTGTTGATCCGAATGTTCCGTATCTTGGAAATACACTTTGTTTTCGGGATGAAGAAAGTATCAAAAAATACAAAAGCTTTACAGACAAAGTTCATTCTTATGGCTGTAAGATCATTCCGCAGATTACGCATCCGGATCCGGAAAGTATCAGTGCATTTTTCGGAGTAGCGCCAGTAGCCAGCAGTTCATATCCGAACTCTATGGGGCAGATGACAAGAGAGCTGGCAAAAGAAGAACTTCCGGGTATTGTCGCTCTTTATGCCAAAGCGTCTAAAAATGCGAAAGAGGCTGGATTTGACGGAATCGAACTGCATTGTGCCCATGCATATATGCTGCTCGGATCGTTCTTGTCACCTTTACGCAACAAACGTACAGATGAATACGGCGGAAGTTTGCTGAATCGCGCCCGTTTGTTGTTTGAAGTATTGGATGCGATCAAAGAAACCTGCGGAGAAGATTTCCCGATCGTTTTAAGAATGTCCGGAAGTGAAAGAGATCCGCAGGGAAATACGTTAGAAGATATGAAACGTTTGATCCCTTACTTGGAAAAACATGGCGTTGATTGTTTTGAAATCAGCGGCGGAACACAATATGAGCGTTGTAATAAGATTATTCCGTGTCATGGAGAAGAAGAATTTACGAACTTAAAAGAAGCTCGGGCAATTAAAGAAATAACAACAAAACCGGTGATCACGGTCGGAAAAATCCTGGATGCACAGTTAGCGGAAGATGTGCTTGAAGCAAATGAAGTGGATGGAGTTGTACTTGGCCGAGCTCTTTTGGCAGATCCGGATTTTGTGGAGAAAGCAGAAGAAAAACGTTATGATGAGATTGCTCCTTGTGCAGGCTGCGGAGTTGGATGTGTAGGTGAGCAGACGAAAAGACGTCCGGCATCTTGCGTGATCAATCCACTGGCAGGAAGAGAACTGGAGTTTGAAGAAAAACCGACAGCAGAAGAAAAGAATATTTTAGTCGTCGGAGCAGGAATCGGAGGACTTGCAGCAGCAAGGATTCTTGCAAAACGCGGACATCATGTAGTCGTATTTGAGAAAGAGAAAAAAGCAGGCGGTCAGTTGAATCTGGCATGCCGCGCTCCGTTTAAACAAGAAATTTCAAAATGGATCGTATATCTTTTGCAGGAATGTGACAGATATGGTGCGGAGATTCGCTATGAGACAGAAGCAAATGCAGATGTGATCAAAGCGGAGAATCCGGATGTCGTAATTCTTGCAACAGGAGCAGAACCTATCGTACTTCCGGTAGAAGGCAAGGAAACTATGATTCAGGCAAATGACGTATTGAGCGGAAAAGTTCCGATTCTCGGCGGAAATGCAGCGATTATCGGAGGAGGAATGGTTGGAATAGAAACGGCGGAATATGTGCTTCATCATTCCAGAGGAGCGGCAAGAGCAGCTCTTATCGAGATGACAGACAGCATAGGTCAGGGAATGGTTCCGAATAATCTTGTGCCGACTATGGCTCGTCTCAGACAGGAAAATGTACAGATGATTACAGGCGCAAGAGTAAAAAAGATTGATGCGGGAACAATTATCGCAGATACAAAAAAAGGTGAGATGAAATATCCGGGATTTACACATGTGATATGCGCGGTTGGCTCAAAGGCATGGAATCCGTTGTATGAAGAAATCAAAGACACTTATGAAACATATGTGATCGGAGATGCAAAAGAAGTGGCGCAGGCGCTGGAAGCTGTGCGTGGAGCATATGAACTTGGATATCGGTTATGATATCCAACATGGGAAACGACTATCGTTTACAGCGTTTACAATATAAGTAACAGCAAGGAAGAAAGAGGTGGAAATGCAGATGAAAAAAGTGAATTTCGGAAGTACGGGAAAACAGGTTCCGGCTATTGTCATGGGATGTATGCGCATGAAAGAACTGACCGTAAAAGAAGCGGCGAAGCTGGTTGATGCGGCAATGGCAGAGGGGGTCGATTTTTTTGATCATGCGGATATTTACGGAGGGGGAGTCTGCGAAGAGCGTTTTAAAGAGGCGGCGGAAGAAGCGAAAATAAGCCGTGAAGATATGTGGATTCAAAGCAAATGCGGAATTGTGCCGGGGGTGATGTACGATTTTTCTAAAGAGCACATCATAAAATCAGCAGAAGATTCTCTGCAAAGACTCGGAACAGATTATCTGGATTCTCTTCTTCTTCACAGACCGGATGCGCTCATGGAACCAGAAGAGGTAGCGGCGGCTTTTGAGGAGCTGCATACGTCGGGGAAAGTGAGATATTTCGGCGTATCGAATCAGAATACGATGCAGATGGAGCTTCTAAGCAGATATGTGAGTGAGCCGCTTATGGCGGATCAGCTCCAGTTTGGCGCTGCTCATGCGTCCATGATCGCGAGCGGAGTGGAAGTAAATATGACGACGCCTGGAAGCGTTGACCGGGATGGAAGCGTATTAGATTATTGCCGGCTGCATGACATTACGATTCAGGCATGGTCGCCATTTCAGTACGGAATGATCGAAGGAGTGTTTTTAAACAGCGACAAGTTTGCGGTTCTAAACGAAAAAATCCGCGAGATTGCAGGAAAGTACGGGGTCAGCGATACAACGATCGCCACCGCGTGGATTTTAAGACATCCCGCGCACATGCAGGTTCTTTCCGGCACAATGAATCTGCAGAGGCTTAGGGAGATCTGTAAGGCATGCGAGATCACTCTTACACGGGAAGAATGGTATGCGATCTATATGGCGGCAGGTCATATGCTTCCATAAACTGCGGCTTTCTCTGGACAACGAATATGAAGTTAAAGCGTGTGTGTAAAAAGGCGAATGCAAAAATACCGGGCGTCAACTTGCTAAAATGATAGGCGCATGATATACTTCTCCTGAAAATAATTTATTTCAGGAGGAGTATTTTTTATGGACGCAGACCCTGCGGGGAATTCTATTTTGTTTAACTTGCTGTTGTTGTTATTTTTCACTTTGCTGAACGCTTTTTTTGCCGGGGCGGAGATGGCGGTCGTATCGGTGAATAAGAACCGGATTCGAAGTATGGCGGATGAAGGAAATAAAAAGGCAAAAGTGATCGAAGGTTTATTTGAGGATTCGACGAAGTTTCTTTCGACGATTCAGGTTGCGATCACATTTGCGGGATTTTATTCGTCGGCATCGGCAGCGTCGGGGATTTCGCCTGTTCTGGCGCAGTCACTTGAGGCTGCAGGCGTTCCGTACAGTTCGCAGATTGCTTACAATGGGGTGACGCTTGTGCTGATGTTTTTTAACCTTGTGTTCGGCGAGCTTGTTCCGAAGAGGATCGCGCTGCAGAAAGCGGAAGCGTTTTGTATGTTTACGGTAATGCCGGTACACTATATATCGATCATACTGTCTCCGTTTATCAAACTTCTTTCCATGTCTACGAAGTTTGTGTTAAAGCTTCTTGGGATGAAAACGGAAGATGAGGAAGAAGCGGTGACGGAAGAGGAAGTGAAAGCGCTTTTAAAAATGGGAAATGAAAGCGGTACATTTGACGATGACGAAAAAGAGATGATCGATTCGGTGTTTAAGTTTGACAGAAGGACTGCAAGAGAGATCATGGTTCCGAGGCGAGAAGTGATAGCATTTGATATTGACGATCCGTTTGAGGAGATGATCGATGAGATCCTTGAGACAAGACATAATCGGATTCCGGTATATGAAGAAAACATTGATAATATTATCGGTGTGCTTCATGTAAAAGATATGATGATCGAGATGCGAAAACATCCGTTGAAGAAAGGAGATGTCAGGCAGATGCTCCGTCAACCGTTCTTTATTCCGGAAACAAAGGAAGCGGATGAACTGTTTCGGATTATGCAGGAGACACGGCATCATATGGCGCTTTTGGTCGATGAGTACGGTGGCTTTTCGGGAATTGTAACGATCGAAAATCTCGTTGAAGAGATCATGGGTGATATTAACGAAGAGTATGAGGAAGTAGTTCCTGAGATAGAGTGTGTCAGAGAAGATGAATACAAGATTGACGGAGGAGTTCTCATTGATGATTTGAACGATGAACTCGGACTGAAGCTTGAAACGGAAAATTATGATACACTGTCGGGATATCTTATTGAAAAACTGGGGCATATTCCCGCAAAAGAAGATCGGGATATCATAGAAACGGATGGTCTGATATTTAAAATCGAAGAAGTGAAAGACAACCGTATCACGCAAGTCCGTCTGCGGATGAAAGACTTGAAATAAAAACCTGTCTGAGTCAGACGATGGGAAAGTTTACAAGAAGACGAAAATTTGAACAGAGAGATGAAAGGAGATACAGTGTAATGAAGATGCTGTCTATTGAAGAAGAGCTGAAGAACAATTCTTATCCGGGGAGAGGGATCGTTATCGGGAAAACACAGGACGGAACGAAGGCTGTGACGGCTTACTTTATCATGGGAAGAAGTGAGAACAGCAGAAACCGTGTGTTTGTGGAAGAAGGAGAAGGAATCCGTACACAGGCGTTTGATCCGGCAAAACTGGAAGATCCGAGCCTTATTATTTATGCGCCGGTGCGTGTCCTCGGTAATAAAACGATTGTTACAAACGGAGATCAGACAGATACTATCTATGAAGGGATGGATAAGCAGATGACATTCGAGCAGTCACTTCGCTCCCGCGAGTTTGAACCTGACGGTCCGAATTATACGCCGCGTATCTCCGGAGTAATGCATATAGAAAACGGAACGTACAACTATGCAATGTCTATTTTGAAAAGTAATAACGGGAATCCGGAAAGCTGCTGCAGATATACATTTGCATATGAGAATCCGGTTGCGGGAGAGGGACATTTTATCCATACTTATATGTGTGACGGGAATCCTTTGCCGAGTTTTGAAGGAGAACCGAAATTGATCGGAATCCCGAACGATATGGACGAGTTCACCGAGACGTTATGGCACAGCCTGAATGAAGATAATAAAGTATCTCTTTTCGTGCGTTATATCGATATAGAGACAGGAAAGTATGAGACGAAAATCGTAAATAAAAATCATAAATAAAGATTACGAAATAAGGATTACGAATAAGGATCACGAATAAAGATCGCAAATAAAGATTATAAGGAGCGGATAAGAAGATGAAAGAATTAGAATTAAAATATGGATGCAACCCAAATCAGAAACCGTCCAGAATTTATATGAGTGACGGACGTGAACTGCCGATCAAAGTGCTTTGCGGACGTCCGGGGTATATTAATTTTCTTGATGCATTTAATGGATGGCAGCTTGTGTCCGAGTTGAAAAAAGCAACAGGACTTCCGGCGGCAACATCGTTTAAACACGTATCTCCGGCAGGGGCGGCAGTCGGACTTCCGCTTTCTGATACGCTTGCGAAAATTTACTGGGTAGATGATCTCGGGGAGTTGTCTCCGCTGGCCTGCGCATATGCAAGGGCGAGAGGCGCAGACAGAATGTCTTCGTTCGGAGATTTTATTTCGTTGTCTGATGTGTGTGATGTGGATACCGCAAAATTGATCAAGAGAGAAGTTTCCGACGGCGTGATCGCACCGGGATATGAACCGGAGGCTCTTGAAATATTAAAACAAAAGAAAAAAGGAAATTATAATATTATCGAGATCGATCCTGATTATGTTCCGGCAGCGCTTGAGCATAAGGAAGTATTCGGCATCACATTTGAACAGGGAAGAAATGAACTGAATATTGATAAGGACTTCTTCTCTGATGTTGTTACAGAAAACAAAGAGATACCGGAACAGGCGAAGATAGATCTTGCTATTTCCATGATCACTTTGAAATATACACAGTCAAATTCTGTATGTTATGTAAAAGACGGACAGGCGATCGGTATCGGAGCGGGGCAGCAGTCAAGAATACATTGTACACGTCTTGCCGGACAGAAGGCAGACAACTGGTGGCTGCGTCAAAGCCCGAAAGTGCTCGGACTTCAGTTTAAGGACGGTATCGGACGCGCGGACCGTGATAACGCGATCGATCTGTATATCGGCGATGAGTATATGGATCTGCTTGCGGACGGCGTGTGGGAAAATACATTTGCAGTAAAACCTGAAGTGTTTACAAGAGAAGAAAAGAGAGAATGGCTTGATAAAATGACAGATGTTGCTCTTGGATCGGATGCCTTTTTCCCGTTTGGTGACAACATTGAACGCGCGCATAAGAGCGGCGTGAAATATATTGCGCAGCCGGGCGGTTCTGTAAGAGACGATAATGTGATCGCTACATGTAATAAATACGGAATGGCAATGGCATTTACCGGAATTCGCTTATTCCATCATTAAGAAGAGGCGCTGTAACATGATTTTAGAAACGAATAGTCCTCAGGAAACGTTTTCGGCAGGGCGACAGCTTGGAGAAAAAGCATTTCCGGGGCAGGTGATTACTTTGACAGGAGATCTCGGAGTCGGAAAAACTGTTTTTACACAGGGACTTGCCAAAGGACTTGGCATCGAAGAACCGGTAAACAGTCCGACCTTTACGATCGTGCAGGTGTATGACGAAGGAAGACTGCCGCTGTATCATTTTGATGTGTACCGGATCGGGGATATCGAAGAGATGGATGAAGTGGGATTTGAAGAATATGTTATGGGCGACGGTGTTTCGCTGATCGAATGGGCGAATCTGATCGAAGAGATTCTTCCGGAAAACCGGACGGAAGTTATCATAGAAAAAGACTTGGAAAAAGGGTTTGACTATCGGAAGATCATAATCAATGAGATGAAGTGAGGTTCGATCGGATAAGACCGGATAAGACGGTATAAAGTTTGGCGGCAGTGAACTGCGGTTATGAATGAAGAATGGCGGACGAATGCCGGAAGAAAGCGAAAAGGAAAGCAGGATGTAAAGCATGAGAGTTTTGGCAATAGATAGTTCGGGTCTGACAGCTACGGTTGCAATAGTAGAGGACGACACGACGATTGCGGAATTTACAATAAATTATAAAAAGACACATTCACAGACACTTCTGCCGATGATTGATGAAATGGTGAAAATGGTAGAAGCGGATTTGAACACGATTGATGCGATCGCAGTTGCGGGAGGACCGGGATCGTTTACAGGACTTCGGATCGGATCTGCAACAGCAAAAGGTTTGGGGCTTGCGTTAGGCAAGCCCTTGATCCATATACCGACAGCAGATGCGATGGCATACAGTATCTACGGATGCGAGGATATTATATGTCCGATCATGGATGCAAGAAGAAATCAGGTTTATACAGGAATCTACTCTTTTGTTCCGAAAAAGGAGAGTGAAGATTCCGAACACGGACAGATGAAATATGCATTTCAGGTAATACGTGTACAGATGGCGGTTTCAGTGGAAGATTTGATACGAAGGCTGAATATCTATGGACGCAGAGTCGTATTCTTGGGCGATGGAGTACCTGTATATCGCAAGATGCTGGAAAAGGGTCTGAAAGTTCCGTATTTTTTTGCGCCGTCATATTTAAACAGACAGCGTGCGGCAGTGGTAGGAGCGCTTGGTATCCGCTATTTTAAGATGGGACGTTATGAAACGGCGGCAGAACATAAACCGGATTATCTGCGCGTTTCTCAGGCGGAGCGGGAAAGAGCGGCAAAAGAAAAAAATGCGGCTCCGGAAATCCGCCGTATGGTCATGGAAGACGGAGCGGCAATCGCGGAACTGGAGTATAGTTTGTTCCGTGATGCATGGAGTGAAAAATCAATTCTTGAAACGCTGAAACAGCCGAATGCGATTTGTCTGATCGCAGAAAAAGCAGACCGCACGGCGGGATATCTTTTGGCATATACGGCTGCGGAAGAAATGGAAATTGCGCGTATAGGCGTTGTGAAAGAGATGCGGAGGCAAGGGGTTGCCCGGGAACTTTTAGGCGCGCTTGAAAAGATAGGGAAACAGTCGGGAATTGAAAAAATATTGTTGGATGTGCGGTCAGGAAACGAAGCGGCACACAAATTATATACAAGCGAAGGATTTACGGAAGACGGGATCAGAAAGCATTTTTATTCTGACCCTGATGAAGATGCGGTTTTGATGAGCAAAACAGTTAAATAAAATTAATAATGCCAAAAACCGACAAAAACGGAATCGGTTTCCGATAGAAATTTGAAAAAAATTCAGATATACTTTGGGCATAGCGGAAACGTAAATTTCTATTTACAGGAGGATAAGATATGCGCCGATATTATTTGAAAGAAAGAGAAATGATAAAAGAAACCGAGGCGATTATCTGCAATCGGTGCGGAAAAGAAATTGTTGTCAGAAACGGGGAACCCCGGGAAGGCGTATTTAGTGCAGACTGCGAATGGGGGTATTTTTCGGAGAAGGACGGAGAAAGGCATCATTTTGATCTGTGCGAATCTTGTTATGATGATCTTGTGAGTTCTTTTAAAATACCCGTTGACGCAGAGTGAAAAATTAAAACAAAAAGAATGGACAGAAAAATAAATGTTAGATGTATGTTTGTTGGGATGCGGCGGGATGATGCCGCTTCCTTATCGTTATCTGACGGCGCTTATGACGCGGTTTAATGGAAGTAGTATGCTTATAGACTGCGGAGAAGGAACGCAGGTTGCGATTAAAGAAAAAGGATGGAGTTTTAAACCGATTGATGTGATTTGTTTTACACATTATCACGGAGATCATATAAGCGGTCTTCCGGGACTGCTCCTTACGATGGGAAATGCAGACCGTACAGAGCCGCTTACATTGATCGGACCAAAAGGACTTGAGCGGGTGGTGAGCTGCCTTAGAGTGATTGCGCCCGAGCTTCCGTTTCCGATCGTTTTTAAGGAGATAGAAGGCGCTGAACAGACATTCGAGATAAACGGATACAGACTGAAAGCTTTCCGTGTAAATCATAACGTACTTTGTTACGGATATACGATGGAAATTGACCGCGCCGGAAAATTCGATGCTCAGAGGGCAAAAGAACAGGGGATTCCGCTTCCGTATTGGAGCCGGCTTCAAAATGGCGAGACGATTGAGACAGAGGATAAAGTCTATACCCCTGATCTTGTGCTTGGCCCTCCGCGAAAAGGGATAAAACTGACGTACACGACAGACACCCGGCCTACGGACTCGATCAAAGAAAATGCGGCCGGTTCTGATCTGTTTATTTGTGAAGGAATGTACGGAGAACAAGAAAAAGCGGCAAAAGCAGTAGAATACAAGCATATGACGTTCTATGAGGCGGCGGCACTTGCCAAGGAAGCCGAAGTAGAGGAGATGTGGCTGACGCATTACAGTCCGTCGCTGACAAAACCGCAGTATTATATGGATGAGGTGCGCCGTATTTTTCCGAGGGCAAAAGCGGGAAATGACGGCATGACTGCGGAGTTGATGTTTGAAGATTGAGAGGCGTGAAATGAAAGAGATAAGAAACATTAATATTTTGGCGATTGAAAGTTCGTGTGATGAGACTGCGGCTGCAGTTGTCCACAATGGAAGAAAAGTTCTTTCAAACATTATTTCATCGCAGATCGATCTGCACAAATTATATGGCGGAGTTGTTCCGGAAATTGCATCGCGGAAACATATTGAAAAAATCAATCAGGTGATTGAAGAAGCGCTGAAAGAGGCGGAGGTAACATTGAAAGATATTGATGCGGTCGCGGTTACGTACGGCCCGGGACTTGTAGGGGCGCTGCTTGTCGGAGTGGCAGAAGCAAAGGCGATTGCTTATGCGGCGGGGCTTCCGCTTGTCGGCGTGCATCATATAGAAGGGCATATTTCGGCAAATTATATCGAGCATCCCGAATTAGAACCGCCCTTTTTGTGCCTTGTTGCATCCGGGGGGCACACTCATCTTGTATGTGTGAAAGATTACGGAAAGTATGAAATACTTGGAAGAACAAGGGATGATGCGGCAGGAGAAGCTTATGATAAAGTAGCGCGTGCGATCGGATTGGGATATCCGGGAGGACCGAAGATCGACAGAATTGCAAGAGAGGGAAACCCTGATGCAATAAAATTTCCGAAAGCAAATGTAGACGGTGCAAAATATGATTTTAGTTTCAGCGGTTTGAAGTCGGCGGTTCTCAATTATATAAACGGCTGCAAGATGAAAGGTGAAAGTTTTGATCCTGCGGATATTGCCGCATCTTTTCAGAAAGCGGTTGTGGAAGTATTGGTAGAGAAGTCTATGCAGGCGGCGGAAGATTACAGTATGCGCAAATTTGCGATCGCAGGCGGCGTTGCATCTAACACGGCGTTAAGAACGGCTATGGAAGCGGCGTGTGCAAAGCGGGGCATTCAATTCTATCATCCGTCTCCGATTTATTGCACAGATAATGCGGCAATGATAGGCGCAGCAGGATTCTATGAATATCTTGCAGGTACGCGTCATGGATGGGATCTGAATGCGGTGCCGAATTTAAAACTCGGTGAACGATAGAAAAATCAGAAAATATCAAAGATAGAGAATACCAAAGAGATGAGATGTTAAAGACGCAGAGAGTTTAAAAACAGAGAATGACAAAAAGATAGAATGTTAAAGAGCAGAGAGTTTTAAAACAGAGAATGCCAAAAAGATAGAATGTTAAAGACGCGGAGAGTTTTAAAACAGAGAATATCAAAAAGATAGGATGTTAGAGGCAAAGAGTGTTAAAGCCGAAGAATGTCATAGACAGAGAAGATAAAGGTGAGATTGTGGAAGCGGAAGGGGGTGGAACTATGACGAAAGTATATTGTACAGCAATCGTGCTTGCGGCAGGCAGCGGAAAGAGAATGGGAACAAAAGTTCATAAGCAATATTTGCAGTTGTGTGAAAAGCCGGTACTTGCGTATTCCCTGCAGGCATTCCAACAATCCGACCTTATAGATGAGATCATTCTTGTTGTCGGAAAAGGGGAAGAAGAGTTTTGCCGCACAGAGATTGTGGAGAAATATGGCTTTTTTAAAGTACAGAAAATCATATGCGGAGGCGAACAGAGATATCATTCGGTTTGGAACGGTTTAAAAGAGACAAAGGCGGGATATGTATACATCCATGACGGCGCCCGCCCGTTTGTGAATGAAAATATTATTCGCAGGGGATATGAATGTGTGGTGCGGGAACATGCCTGCGCGGCAGGGATGCCTGTAAAAGATACAGTTAAAATCGTAGACGACAATAATATTGTATCCCAGACCCCGGAAAGAAAATATGTGTGGATTGTTCAGACGCCCCAGGTGTTTGATACGGAGTTGATAAAACGTGCATACCGGCTGTTGGAAAAAGAAGGAGAAAGCGCTGTAACGGATGATGCTATGGTTGTGGAAACGATGTTGGGTGAATCGGTCAAATTGTATGAGGGATCTTATGAGAATATAAAAATCACAACTCCCGAAGATTTAAAGGTGGCAGAAGCGTTTGTCGGCAAATAAGTATACTCTTCAAAAATAGAAACAGAGAGTCATAGACAAATTTTGCGCCAGACACCGGCTGTATTGCGGATTTTTCCGAGAAACAGCCGGTATTTTATATCATATAAAGTAGAAAAAACAGTTTAGCAGAAAAATACGCTCTGCAATTATGGAAAAAAGCAAAAAAATCTGTAAAATATAAAATAAGGTCTTTCGAAGTGGTCATAACGAGGCGGTCTTGAAAACCGTTTGTCCGAAAGGGCGCGTGGGTTCGAATCCCACCCTCTCCGTTTTTGGAGAAGTACCCAAGTTGGCTGAAGGGGCTCCCCTGGAAAGGGAGTAGGTCGTTAGTAGCGGCGCGAGGGTTCAAATCCCTCCTTCTCCGCTTGATGCGCGAAAAATCTTGTCGAATATTCGGTGAGAATTGCAAACCGTAGTTCGGGAAGCAGGAAAATAGCGTATCAAAATAATATCAGAAAAGTTTTTGAAAAAAGTCAAAAAAGTTCTTGACAAAAACTGACACAAATGATATTATATATGAGCTGACTCGTTGAGAGAAAGCTTCACAAAAAAGAAAATGAAAAAAGTTAAAAAAGTTCTTGACAAATGATAAAGCTTTTGATAAAATGTAAAAGCTGTCACTTGAGAAAGAACAGAGAAAGAACCTTGATAACTGAACAATAGACAACAACCCTTGAAAATTTCTTTAAAGAGAAAAATTTTTAAGA
>PPYE01680004.1_pt1 | contig 71850 bp, 105 predicted proteins | sample 1559881 | NCBI WGS metagenome assembly PPYE01 (sample SAMN08240022, study PRJNA423297) | Human gut metagenome, whole genome shotgun sequencing project. | reverse complement strand
ATACAGGATGGATCTGAATATAGAGTTGCTGGCAAAAAAGGCAATCGAGGCAAAGGAACATGCGTATGTACCATATTCCCATTTCAGGGTAGGTGCGGCGCTTCTTACTGCAGATGGTAAGATTTATACGGGATGCAACATCGAAAATGCCGCGTACACACCGACGAACTGTGCGGAGCGGACGGCGTTTTTCAAGGCGGTATCCGAAGGGGAGCGTGATTTTACGGCAATCGCCATCAGCGGTGACGCGGACGATTATCTGTATCCGTGCGGCGTGTGCAGACAGGTAATGTCGGAGTTCTGCAAGGCGGATACGTTTCAGATCATCCTGGTAAAGGAGGACGGAACATATAAGATTTTTACCTTGGAGGAGCTTCTGCCGGGCGCTTTTACTGAGACAGAGCTGAAAAAAGGACAGCGGATGTAGGGCGTCCGCAACAGAGGAAGGAGAGCGTTATGAGATATTCGATTGAGGGAGAACCGCTTCCAGTTGTAATCTGCAATCTGGAGCAGGGAGAGGTAATGATTACGGAGAGTGGTGCCATGTCGTGGATGTCCCCGAATATGAAAATGGAGACGACTGGTGGCGGCATCGGCAAGATGTTTGGAAGAGCGCTTTCGGGGGAAAGTATTTTCTTAAACCGCTACACGGCAATGAACGGGAATGGGATGATCGCGTTTGCATCGTCGTTCCCGGGATCAATCCGGGCGTTTGATATTGTACCGGGACAGGATTTGATCGTGCAGAAATCGGCATTTCTTGCTGCTGTATCCAGCGTGGATCTGTCCGTGTTCTTTCAGCAGAGAATCGGGAGCGGACTTTTCGGAGGAGAGGGATTTATTATGCAGAAGCTTTCCGGAAGTGGAACCGCATTTCTGGAATTTGATGGTTATATTAAAGAATATGAACTTGCACCCGGACAGCAGATTGTTGTGGACACGGGATACCTTGCAGCCATGACAGGCTCCTGCAAGATCGAAGTGAAGACGGTGCCGGGAGTGAAGAATATGCTCTTCGGCGGCGAGGGTATTTTTAATACCGTGATTACGGGACCGGGAAGAGTGTGGCTGCAGAGCATGCCGATTGCACAGATGGCAAATACGCTGCGTCCGTATTTCCCGAGCAATAATCATTAAAGATGCGCGGCGCATTTTACATTCAGAAAAAAATAGAAATGCGCACAGAAATTGGCACTAATTTTTGGTTGCAGATCGGGGCATATTAAAGTATAATAAAACCAGTAAGAAACAGCCTGGGATGTGCGACACCCTACATTTTTGAACCTACATTTACTTTTATGGGATTCTTATATTTGGAGGCAGATGTCAAGCCACCAGTACCGCAAGGTACGCGAGCAGTGGAAGACAGAAACTGACATGCGGTTACCCACCTAGCGGCAGCTAGGAGTCAAAAACGTAGGAAACGGCATTTTGGGTGATACAAAAGATTCTGAGGGATACAACAGAAGCTTACAGTACGAGAGAGAACCTGTCAGGATACGAAGGATGACGGATACGAAAGATAGATCAGGTACCAAAGAGTAGAAAAGATACGGAAGAAAGAAGCTGCCTTTGTGTGAGGCAGCTTCTGTTTTTTTACTCTTTTGCAGAGAATTCTGGGGAAAGGCATAAAGCGTGATGGGAAGTATGAAATGGGAAAGAGAACAAAAAAAAGTGGCGTAAAGGCGCACATCGGCATCGCTTGTCTGATGCTTTTGCTTGTGGCGGGTGCGCTTGCGTCTGGATATCGGGACAGACAGTTAAGGGAGCAGGAAACATTGCCCGAAGAGTGGGTGGAACTTGCGGAAATAAAAGAGGAACTCTCCTTTGGAGTATACGGGAAGGAAGATTGGAAAGCCTTTTTTGAGACATTTCCCGAAGACAGGCTGACCGGGGAAGTACTTGGGGAACTGCTCGCAAAGCTGCAACTGTCCGATTACATAGAGCTCCCCGTCATGAGGGAACAGCAGAAAGTATCCCGGGAAGACTGGAATTACGTCTACGGTCAGATTCTGGACCTGCTTGATATGGAACATGTCGTGACGAAAATGGAGTTTCTGGTTGTGGATGTCATGGAGGCGGAGAACCAGAATGTGATTATAACAAATAAGGGAGAATTTTGCACGGTGCTTCCGGCCAGCTATTTTAAGCAGTGGAATGGATATGAAGGTTACTGCGTGGAAAACCGGTGCATCGGAGTCGTTGGAACGCTGAAGAAGGAATTTACGCTGGACAATGCATACCTTACGGACTGTTCCGAGGACGGCGTGGATTTTCTGTATGCGGGCGCGGCATACCACAAGGATGCGGTATCCTTAGCGGAGGATGTCGCCCCCTGTGTCTGTGATATTGTGCTGGCGGACGGGGAACTTACGGCACTGCGTGTAAAGCAGGAGACCATCGAGGGAGAACTGTTGTCCTATGACGATGAGACCATCGAGATCAAAGGATACGGGAAGCTTTGCCATACCGGAAAACTGCCAGTGTACCAGACCTATGGGGAAGTGTCGGAAAAATCCATTTCCGATGTGACCCTCGGCAATATGAACGTGGAGTATGTGACGGGGGAGAAGCAGGTCTGCGCCATTTTAATCCGCGAGCCGGCAGTCATCCGCGAAATCCGTGTGCTGCTCCTGGGGGATGACGGAACAAAATGCCGTCAGTCCGTCTATCTGAAATGTACGTCAGACGCAGCGGTCACCTGGCAGGGAGAGACAACACAGGTAGCCGCGCAGACGCTGATTGCTGCATCCGATCAGATGACAGGAGATACACAGGGAACATTTACGGTGACGCCGGAGCAGGAGGGCTGCGTGGTGATCTGTGATGCAGATGGCGCAGAGCTTTCTAACGGCTACGGGGGCAGCATGGAAGTGCGGTGCCTGGGGGACGGCTATACGCTGGTCAACAGTCTGCCGCTGGAACGGTATCTGCAGGACGTCGTTCCGAGTGAAATGCCGGCATCCTATGAACCGGAGGCATTGAAAGCACAGGCGGTCTGCGCGCGCAGCTATGCCTGTATCCAGCTGCTTCGGGGCGATCTGGCGGAATACGGCGCACATATTGATGACAGCACCGCGTATCAGGTATACAACCGGGTGACGGACGCGGACGCAGCCAGGGAGGCGGTAATCGCCACACAGGGGGAAGTGCTGTCCTATCAGGGAAACATCGTGGAGGCGTATTATTTTTCCACGTCGATGGGATACACCGCCGCAGCTGATGTGTGGAATGTGGAAGATCCGGCGGAATACGGCTATCTGACACCGGCGTGTCTCCTTACGGATGGAAAGATGCAGGATCTCTCCGGGGAGGAGGCGTTTCTTGCTTATATTCAGAGTCCCGCAGATGGATACGACAGTGACTGCCGGTATTTCCGCTGGAGAGCGGAGGCGGATTACCACGGGAAAACAGATGAAGTGAATTCCATACTGCTGGAACGGTGGAAGAGTTCACCAAAGAATATAAACTTTTATCCGACCGGTCAGACTACGGAAATACAGAATCCTGATGCAGCATCGGTGGAGGCACTGGGGGAAGTGACCGGCATGAGCGCGGCGGAGCGCGGCAGCTCCGGTGCACTGCTTGCCGTAAAGATCACGTATGAGAAGGGAAGCGCCCTTGTGCGGACGGAGTATAATATCCGAAAAGTTCTGGGTGCCTGCGCCGGAAATCTGGTGTGCGCAGACGGAACAGAACAGACGGATGTGACGATGCTGCCGAGTGCGTTTTTTGCCATAACGAAACAGGGGGACGGCGGCATGGTTTTATATGGAGGCGGCTACGGGCATGGACTCGGCATGAGCCAGAACGCGGCGAACGGAATGGCGAAGGCCGGAATGAATTACGAAGAGATCTTGCAATATTTTTATAATGACGTTAAACTGGAAACCATGAAATAATGAATCCTGACGGATTCGCTTTTTGAAGGGGAGCAATATGATCTGGAAGCTTATTGGTAATGTCAAATCCTTTCTTGATAAATGCAAGCGAGACAAGATCAATGCCTATTCGGCGCAGTCGGCGTTTTTTATTATCTTATCCATCATTCCGTTTCTGATGGTGTTCTCGTCTCTGCTGCAATATACATCGGTGACAGAGTCCATGCTGCTTGAGATCATCCGTCATCTGATGCCGGAGTATGTCTCTCCGTTTCTGATATCGCTCGTGGATGAGGTGTACAGCAGATCCATGGGAATTATCTCAATCACGGCGATCATCGCGATCTGGTCAGCGGCCAAGGGCGTCCAGTACATGACGGACGGACTGAACTCGGTCAATGATCTGGAGGAGACGAGGAACTGGTTTGTGCTCAGATTCTGGGCGGTCGTCTATACGGTGGTTTTTCTGGTGGCGATTGTTTTTACCCTGCTGGTTCTGGTGTTCGGAAACCAGTTAAAGGTACTTGCCACACAGTACGTTCCGATTTTAGAGCATGCCTCGCGGGTGCTGGCACATTTCCGCGGGCTTGTGATGCTGGCGCTTTTGATCGCATTTTTCGATGTAATCTTTACGGCGCTGCCGAACCGGAAGCTTTCCTTCCGCGGGCAGCTGCCGGGGGCTGTGATCTGCGGGGTAGCGTGGTATGTCTTTTCCTTCGGACTGTCTGTCTACGTGGACTATTTTAACGGTTTTTCCATGTACGGCAGCCTGACGACTATTGCCTTGATTATGCTGTGGCTTTACTTCTGCATGTACATCATGATGATGTCCGCCGAGGTAAATGTGGTGTTCAACGCTTACTTCCGCAAATGGTGGAAGCGCTTTAAAACCAGCAGGAATAAAAAAGCTTGATGTTTTGCGCCTGCTGTGCTAAAATGCTATACAGAATTCAGAAAAATCAAAGGCTGTGAATGTGTACGGAAGCGATTCCGGGTATCGTAAGATATCAGTAGAGTGCAGGAGACTCTTTCAGAGAGAGCGGGTCATCGGCTGGAAGCCCGTTTAGGATAAGACCTGGACTTGAAGTTCGCACAGGAGCTGCATCTGTGAAGTGAAAGTAGTGGATGACGTCGGATACACGTTACGTATGAATTGAGAGCTTTTCTTTGGTGATATGAAGAGAAGAAACAGGGTGGTACCGCGGAATCATTCGTCCCTAGAGCAGGGATGGATGGTTCCTTTTTTGATGTCTGAAATAGTTTAAAGGAGAATTAGAAATGAAAGAAAAATTGCAGCAGATCAGAGAAAAAGCAATAGCAGAGATTGAAGGGTCTGATGGATTAGACCGCCTGAATGAAGTCCGCCAGGCAGTGCTTGGAAAAAAGGGTGAACTTACTGCGGTGTTAAAGGGAATGAAAGACGTAGCGCCGGAAGACCGCCCGAAGGTCGGACAGTGGGTCAACGACACCCGCACCGCCATTGAGACGATCATGGAAGAGAAGATGAAAAAACTGGAGGCTGAGGCGCTCCGGAAGAGATATGAGGCGGAGAAGATCGACGTCACAATGCCGGCAGTAAAACACGAAAAGGGCAATCTGCATCCGGTCACACAGGTGCGCAACCAGCTCATTGACATTTTTGCATCCATGGGATTTGAAGTGTACGAGGGAACCGAGATTGAGACCGACTACTATAACTTCACGGCGTTAAACACACCGCAGGATCATCCGGCGAGAGATATGCAGGATACATTTTACCTGTCACCGGAATTTTTACTCCGCACCCAGACGTCTGCCGGACAGATTCATGTGATGGAGGCGAAGAAACCGCCGATCAAGATCATCTCCCCGGGCAAGGTGTTCCGTTCCGATGACGACGCGACACATTCTCCGATGTTCACCCAGATGGAGGGTCTTGTGGTAGACAAGGGAATCACCCTCTGCGATTTAAAGGGAATGTTAGATGAGCTTGTGAAGAAGATTTTCGGAAAAGAGACGACAACGCGTCTACGCCCGTCCTACTTCCCGTTCACGGAGCCGTCCGTCGAGGTGGATGTAAGCTGCTTCCAGTGCGGCGGATGCGGCTGCAAACTCTGCAAGGGAACCGGCTGGATCGAAGTGCTCGGAGCCGGCGTCGTCAACAATAAAGTTCTGGAAGGATGCGGCATTGATACGAATGAGTACAGCGGTTTTGCGTTCGGTATCGGTATTGAGCGAATTGCCATGTTAAAATACGGCATTAACAATATCAAGCTGCTGTTTGAGTCAGATCTTCGCGTATTAAAGCAGATTGACGATTAAAGACGAATAGAAAAGGAGAGTTATCATGTTAGCACCATTAAGCTGGTTAAAAGATTATGTAGATATTGATGTTACCCCGAAGGAACTGGAGGAAAAGTTGTTTTCCTGCGGCTTTGAGGTGGAGGAGCTGATTGAAGTCGGAAAAGACATCAGCAATGTTGTGGTCGGACTGGTGGAATCCTGCGAGCCGATCCCGGATACCCATTTAAGTCTCTGCCAGGTGAATGCCGGAGAGCACGGCACCTTCCAGATCTGCTGCGGGGCAGACAATGTCCGTGCAGGAGGAAAATATCCGCTGGCGCTTGTGGGCGCAACAGTCTATGCGACCGCAAAGGATCATGTGACGATCGAGGGCGTCATGACGATCAAGAAGGGAAAGCTTCGCGGCTATGAATCCTACGGTATGCTGTGTTCCGGAACAGAACTCGGATTGAACGAAGATTTATATCCGGGGGCAGGATACAACGGTCTTTTAGTTCTTCCGGAAGATGCGAAAGCCGGAGCAGACGTAAAGCCGATCCTTGGAATGGATGACTGGATTTTTGATATTGCGATCACCGCAAACCGCCCGGACTGTCAGAGCATTTACGGAATTGCCAGGGAAGTGGCTGCAGTGCTCGGAAAAGAGTGCAGGGAGCCGGCGTTGGATTACACGGAGACGGCGGTTAAAAAAGACTTTAAGGTGGAAGTATCCGCAAAAGATCTCTGCCCGCGCTATATCGCGCACTATGTCCATGACGTGACGATTGGGGAGTCCCCGGCGTGGATGCGCAGAAGACTGGCGTTAGTCGGAATCAACTCGATTTCCAACATGGTCGACATCACAAACTACGTGTTAAAAGAGCTCGGACAGCCGATGCATGCATTTGACTATGCTTATCTGGAGGGCGATCAGATCAATGTCAGACGTGCAAACGAGGGCGAGCGCATTGTGACGCTGGATGAAAAAGAATTTACGCTCAATTCTTCCAATCTTGTCATCTGCGACGGCGTAAAGCCGGTTGCACTGGCTGGTATCATGGGCGGTCTGAACTCCGAGATCAAGGACACGACAACGGAAGTCATGTTTGAGTCCGCAAAGTTCGCGCGCGACAATATCCGGAAGAGTTCAAGAGCGCTCGGACAGTCCTCCGATTCCAGTGCGATGTACGCAAAGGGCGTCTATGAGTACACGACGGTCATGGCGATGAAGCGTGCCCTGCATCTTGTGGAAGAACTGGGATGCGGAAAAGTGTCGTCCACACAGCTTGAAGTCTCCACCGGCAATTCTATCGAGCCGAAAGAGATGAAGGTCAGCGTAAAGCGTGTCAACGGTGTGCTCGGCATTGAGGTTCCGGAGGAGGACATGCTGCGCATTTTATCGGCGCTTCAGTTCGCACCGTCCATCGACGGGGATGAACTTACCCTGCAGATTCCGGCATACCGCGAGGATATGGATTCCTACCCGGATGTGGCGGAGGAAGTGATCCGCATGTACGGTTATGAGCATGTGATTCCGACCTTTATGCCGACGGCAAAAGTGACCTTGGGAGGTCTTAACTTAAAGCAGAAGACGGAGCTTAAGATCAAGCGGGCACTCTGCGCAGCGGGCGCTTACGAGGGAGTCCATTACTCATTCTTCTCCCCGTCCGATCTGGATCTGTTAAGACTGCCGGAAGACGCGCCGGAGAGAAAGGCGATCAAGCTGATCAATCCGATCAACGTGGATTTATCCCTGATGAGAACCACGCTGGCATCCGAGATGCTGTACGCGATTTCCAGAAACCAGAAGAAGGGAATTCTGGAGGGACGCATTTTTGAGCTTGGAAATGTCTTTATTCCAAAGGCACTGCCGCTCACGGAATACCCGGATGAGAGAGAGACCCTCTGTGCGGGCGTTTTCGGAGAGAATGAATCTTTCTATACACTCAAAGGTCTGGCAGAGACGGTTGCGGATGCATTAAACGTAAGCTTTACCTATGAGGCGGCGGAGAGAACCTTTTTGCACCCGTACCAGACGGCGGAGATCTTCTGTGAGGGAGAGCGCGTCGGTTATCTCGGAAAGCTTTCCTATGAGATTCAGGACGAACTTGACATGCGTGTGCCTGCTTATGTGATGGAGATCGACCTCGCCGCACTAAAGAAATGGTACGGCAAGGAGCAGATTTTCACTCCGCTTCCGAAGTTTGCGGAGGAAAAGCGCGATTTTGCGTTTGTGGTAGATAAAAATATCACCTGCGCACAGATTGAGAACGGCATCCGGGAAGCCTGCAAATACGTGACAGATGTGAATCTGTTCGATGTGTATGAAGGCATCCAGCTTGGACCGGACAAAAAGAGCATGGCATTCTCTGTTGTATTTACCCCGCAGGAGGAAGAGCTCACGGGCGAGATGGTAGAAGGATTTGTGAAGAAGATTTTGAAACATCTCGAAGCAACACTGGATATCAGACTTCGTGCGTAAGAGGAGTAGTTATGGACGTAAAAGATTTTTATTATGACCTTCCGCAGGAACTGATCGCACAGGATCCGCTGGAGGACCGCTCAAGCTCCAGACTGATGGTGCTTGACAAGGCAACCGGAGAGGTGGAACACCGCCATTTTAAGGATATTGTGGACTATCTAAGACCGGGTGACTGCCTTGTCATCAACAATACAAAAGTAATTCCTGCCAGACTGTATGGCGTGAAGGAAGGCACTGAGGCAAAGATCGAGATTCTTCTGCTCAAGAGAAAAGAAAACGATGTCTGGGAGACCCTGGTCAAACCGGGAAAAAAATGCAAGATCGGAACCAGAATCAATTTCGGCGAGGGACTTCTGACCGGCGAGGTCATTGACATTGTGGAGGAGGGCAACCGCCTGATCCAGTTCCATTACGAAGGGATTTTTGAGGAGATTCTGGATCAGCTCGGACAGATGCCGCTGCCGCCGTACATCACACACCAGCTGAAGGACAAGAACCGCTACCAGACGGTGTATGCAAAGTATGACGGTTCCGCGGCGGCACCGACGGCGGGACTGCATTTTACACCGGAGCTTTTAGAGCAGGTGCGCGCCATGGGCGTGGAGATCGCGGAGGTGACGCTTCATGTGGGACTTGGCACCTTCCGTCCGGTCAAGGAGAGCGATGTGTTAAAGCATCACATGCATTCCGAGTTCTACCGGATCGAGCAGTCAGAAGCAGACAAGATCAACCGGGCAAAACAGGCGGGACACCGTATCATCGCCGTGGGAACGACGAGCACCAGAACCCTGGAGTCTGCCGCAGATGAACACGGCATGCTTCATGAGACGAGTGGGTGGACGGAGATTTTTATCTACCCGGGCTATCAGTTCAAGGTGATCGATGCTTTGATTACGAATTTCCATCTGCCAGAGTCGACGCTGGTGATGTTAGTGTCTGCGCTTGCAGGAAGGGAACATGTGCTGCATGCATATGAGATTGCAGTACAGGAGCGTTACCGGTTTTTCAGCTTTGGTGATGCCATGCTTATAATATGACACCAAACGTAAACTGAGCAGTTGATGAAAAAGAGAAGAAATGCCCGTTTTATGCGGGTTTCCGGACAGGAGTGGAATTGTTGATAAAAAGCCAGTATTTTCTGAAAATCAGGGAATCCGGGCTGATTCACAAAAAGTTCACAATTAGAAAATGCAGAAAAAGCGCCAGCGGCTTAACCGTTTGGCGCTTTTTCCTTGTAAATGAATCTGTGTCGCAGACCGTTCTTGAAAACGATGCTGCCGATTTTGCCATCAGTATTGATTGTGATGGAGTCCAGCACGGAATTAAAGAAATCCTTTAGAACTTGCGTGTCAGTGCTGACAGCCAGTCTCCGGTAATTGATGTAGGAGTTCCCGGAAAGTTTCTTTGCAAGAATGAATGAAGTGGCTTCCCGGATAAAGTCTGCATCGGAAATGGAGTGTTCGACGGTGTCATAGCTGGATATTTCCTCTATTCGTGCTTCTGCCTCTTTATATGCTTCTGTGATTCGGTTACGCTCCGTCAGATATTCTTGATCAGACATGGATTCCTCGGAGTACATGTATAGATGCTTCAGACGGTCCATAGCCCGGTCCAGTTTCTGCATTTCACGCCGCAGTTTTGTCAGTTCAGGGTTCGTCTTTCTTTTGGCTGATTTTCTCAGACCAGACTTGACGCTCTGGGGTAGATTAGAAGAAAGCACATTGAACACGTCATTCAGGCTCTCCGGATCAAGGTGATCCACATCGTCAAAGACCTTGCCGTACAACAGAGAACGCTGTAAGTCATCAGTTGACCGGATAAGCTGGAAGTTCTTCTGCGTGTTCAGCATGTTCATGATGAAGTTGATAACAAATTCTCCCACGGTAGAGTCGGTTGTATCATGGCAGCCGACAGAAACATGACGGCGCTTCGAGGGGCAAAGGTAAATGGAAGGGCGCCAGCCGTCTCCAGCCATCTTTTTCCCAGTGCTGCTGGTAAGCATCATTCCGCAGTTTTCACAGAAGATAAGACCGCCGAAGACATGCGTGTTCTTGCGGTTCACAGAATTGTGAGCGCCTGAACGGGATTTCATATTTCTTGCTAGTCTGGCGATGATTTTGTCCTGCCGTTCTTTTGGGAAGAGAGCGGGGTGGTGGTCTTCAATTACAACAAAGTCTTCTTTACGGTTTGGAAGCTGTGTTCCCGTACTCATGGAGGTCTGATTGTAAACGTATGATCCGGTATTGAACGGGTTCGTCAGAATTTTACGAACCTGAACGGGACTCCATAGATTTCCTGCTCTACTCCGATAGCCCATCTCATTCAGTTTCCTTGATACAAAGAGCAGAGAGTTAGACGATTCGTACAGATCACACATAAGCAGCGCTACCTTTTGCTCTTCGGCGCAGATGGAAAAGATGCGTTCTTCAAAATCGTAAGAATAGCCGTATGGTATTCTGCCGCCGTTCCATTTCCCGTTGGCAGCTCTGGAAAGCATGGTAGCGGTTACACGCTCAGAAGTCATTTTCCGCTCCAACTCTGCGAAGACAAGAATAATCTTCAGCATAGCCTCGCCCATAGCGGTAGAAGTATCAAATTGCTCATTTTTGCTGATGAATGTAACTCCCAGCCTTTTCAGTTCGTCATACATCGCCGCAAAGTCCAGAAGATTTCTGGAGATACGGTCCAGTTTCCAAACCAGTATATGGGAAAATACGCCGGTACGGACCAGTTTCATCATATTCTGGTAGCCTGGTCGGTCTGTATTCTTTGCCGAAAATCCGGCATCTTCAAACACTTCATAGTCCTCAATATTCAGGACGTATTTTGCATAGTTTATCAGTTCTTCCCTTTGAAGCGGGAGAGAGTCTTTGTCAATCTGATGATTTGTAGAGACACGTATGTAGATTGCCACACGGAACCTGGCATCCGGGTGAGCATCTATAAGTTTCTTAAAAGCCATAATGATCTCCTGTATTTCGTCCTATGGAAAATCCTATGGACAGTCCGTAGGACTGTCACAGGAAAAATCTGTTTTTTATGTTGCAAAATAGATAGTGCTGGAACATCGTATCATCGGAAGAAAATTTAGCAGGGAAAGCAGAAAGACGCATAAAATAAGGCTTTCCGAAACCGTCCGCAGGACAGTCCTATGGACAGTCCGTAGGAAAATCCGATGTAACCAGTACCAGCACCATTACCAATATATATAAATAAATATATATAGTCCGTCCGGTGGAAAATCCGCAGGACAGTCCTACGGACGGATTGTCAGCTTACTTTCCCAGGGAGCAAGTTGGAAAAAGCTATTTTCCACTCCATCAGCTTTGAAAAGTAAAAGGTATATTCTTCTCCGGAGAGAGTGGTTATCATAATAACCTTGCTGAAAAGACGCTTCTTTTCATGCACAGAAGAAATATCAGAAAGCAGTATGTCAAACTCATAGGAACCTTGCGTGAGATTTACGAGTGCGCCCATAGCGGCGATTTTTGCCAGGCTGTGTTTTGAGTAAATAAAACGCTGGTTTGTCAGCATACCATGACCGTTTTCTACAAATGCTCCCTTAATGCGGTTGCAGACACCTTGAATGATAATCTTTTCGTCCATAAATAATCCTTTCTGCCGTGACCGGCGGCAGAAGGCAGCCTATATCACGGCGATAAAAAATGAGATGTAAAAATCAGAACTAATGTTCGGGGTGGGGGGGGTACAACCAAGAGAGATATTTTCTGCCGTCTCCTGTAAATCCTCATAAGTTACTTTTGCCGGGCGCAGAGACAGAAGAGAGTTTAGAGTAATGCTCTTCTGGTTGCCGCACCTTTGATTCAGAACTTCCGTTGGGAGAACATAAAATTCCCAGCGCTCCAGTTGAAGCGGAGTTTCGGACCGATCTTTGCTGGCATAAAGGCAGAAGACGTAAAGGTCAGACCATCTTTTCAGATCGGCGCTGAAATCATTCTCCGCATCCCAGGAACGGGCAGGGCGGATACTGAATTGGATTTTGGACAGGCGCTCCGGATTCCAGCTTTGCAGATAAGCAGAGCATTTGACCTCAATTTTTCTGCCGGACGGAGAAAGAAGGTCATAAGCTGTCCAGTCCTGACGGGACACAGTGGTATCAATGCCGAGCGCTGATGCAACGATAAATTCTGCCAACGCCCCTCGCAGTGTGTTGTTCAGCAGATCGGAAGAGTTCCAAGCCCAGAAATCATTGAGCAGGATACCGACCGGCATACCGTCATAAGTGAAATGTTCATTACCTGTGAGTGTTTGCATTTTTACACCTCCAATCTTAGAAAAAATAAAGGCGGCAAAATGATCTGCCGCCGATTCTTGCTGCTCCAGTGTTGCAGTGGTATTGCTACCTGGGGCGATATGTCCGAAATAGATATGACCAAGTTCATGAAATACCAGATAGATAATTTCCAGAAGAGGAAGACTGCTATTGTATGCAATCACATACGCAGACAGCCGTTTGCTGTAGAAGGAAAATGCCCTCTCGCTGAAATACTGCGCTATCTGTGCCAGTGAAAGTTCCATCTTTAGGGAAATGGAGTGGTACGCCATGATGTGAAGGTCGTGGTCTATTCGTCCTCGAATTTTTTTATGGCATCCTGCCGGGAAGCGGAATCCGCAGATTTCCATTTATCCTGACCGGAAGCCGCAGCTTTGTAATCGGTATCCTGATATTTGTCGAGAACAGCCCAAATTACTTTCCGGTCGCTTTCCGAAGCGTAGGAATAACAGCGGATCAGTTCTTCATTTTCTGCGGAAAGAGACTGCCTTGCCGGGTTTGATGTAAGCCCAAGAAGATAGTCGGTACTCACGTTCAATGCTTCGGCTATCGCAATTACGAGATCAGCACGGGGCATACGCCTTGCGTTTGTTAAGTAGCGTGAAATTGTGGCTTCTGTTGTATTTGCCATCTCAGCAAGCATCCTCTGGCTGATGCCCTTCTGCTTCAGAAGGTTATAAAGGATGTTTGAAAAACTCTGCATAGAATCACCTCTTTCGTAAGGATAATATATGCTTACCGAAAAGTAAACCAGACTTACAAAAAATATAAAATAATTATTGACAATTACCAGACGGTAAGATAAGATGATGTCATAAACAAAAACACAAAGGAGGTGACTCGATGGATACTGCAAGGTTGCGGGAACTCCGAGCCGGTAGGCGGGTATCCCTTGAAACACTGGGAAAAGTCATAGGCAAATCCACGGTATCCTACGGAAAGAAGGAACGCGGGGAAGTACCATTCAAACCCAGTGAGGTTATAGCGTTATCCAAATTCTATGGTCTGACATACGATGAGATGAACGCTATTTTTTATGACAGTAACTTACCGATTGGTAATTTTGAGGACCTTAACAGAATCCTCACAAGCCTCGGTATCAGCTAGGTTTAGTGTAGCAAAGAAGGAGTAAAAAGAACATGGATGATAGATGTGAGAATACGGGCATAAGCATCTACTTCCAGTGTAGGGTTTTAGCCTCAAAGAACAATGAAAATTTCAGGAGCAGGGAAAGCGCGGCGGAATATTTCGGAGTTTCGGTTTCCTCGATGGCAAATTATGAAAGAGGGATCACCGTACCGCCTTTGGATTTAGTCATGATGATGGCTGATGAATACCATGCTCCGCAGCTTAAAAATTTGTATTGCCTGAATCAGTGTCCGCTTGGAAAACGGCAGCCGATTTCAGGAGAAGTTAAAACGCTGGAAGCAGTTACGGTTGGAATAGTAGCAAAACTGGATGATGAAGAAATTGAGGATATAAGGAGAGAACTTCTGGAAATCGCAGAAGATGGAAAAATATCCCCGGACGAAGAAGAAGACTTCCGGGAAGTATCTCAGGCGTTGGATAAGCTGGCGGTTTCTATCAGCGAATTGCGGCTGATAAAAGAAAAGCTGCTCAGAAAAGGTGGTGGAGCTTGTGGATATTGAGAAGACTAGAGAATACCTGGAAAGAGAGTTCGGAATCCGGACAGCGCAGGAATTGGAAGATGCTTGTGAGAAGACAAGAGATATAGACATTGGGTTATTCGTAACACCGATATTTTGGGAGGAAAGGAGAGCGGCACAATGAGAAGAAAGCGGAGAAATAAGAAAAATTCTCTCTTGTTTGGAGAAAAAGTTATGGGTGCTGGTTTCATGACGGTTCTCATTTTTGGATGCGGACTGGATGGACCGAACTGGATTCTCCCGTTGATTATGGTGGGAATCGGAATGGCAGTAATGGAAGTCGGAAGTGTAATAGCAAAAGCGGAGGGATCAGAATATGTGTAGTATTTGCCTGAAAAACCCATGCGACAGTAGATGTCCTAACGCACCGGAGCCTAAACCGATTGAGATTTGCTCAGAGTGCGGGGAAGGGATATACGAAGGAGATGAATATTTTGACAGCTTCTCCGGACCGATCTGCAAGGAATGTATGGAAGATAAAAGCCTGACAGAACTTCTGGAGGTTTTTGGAGAAAAGATGACAGTGGCGGAGGTGGCATAGATGGAACTGAACGAAAAAGGATTGCCGTTCTTTCCGGAATTAAAGTTTGAGGAAAACCGGCATCTCTACATGCTGGACGGTCAGATTCTTCCAAGCGTTACGACAGTGATGCGACCGCTGGATAATGCGCTTTACCAGGGAATTGACGAAGAGATTATGAAGATGGCGGCTCACAGAGGAACGGCGGTACATAACGCAGTTGAGAATTATGTTCTGTACGGAATAGAAGATATAGAGCCTAAGTATGCAGGATATTTTGAAGGATTCCTGAAATTCTGGAATGAGCAGAAGCCGGAGCCGCTGGCAACGGAAAGCAGACTGTATCATAAAATTCTCAGATATGCCGGGACAGCAGATTTACCATGCGTGATCGGCGGGAAAAGAATCCTGATAGACTATAAGACTTCGGCGGCGGTAAACAGGATGCTTACCGGAGTGCAGTTGGAAGCATACGCAAGAGCGTATGACAGCCACGGATTTAAGTTTGACGGAAAGGCAATCGTACACCTGAAGAATGATGGTTCCTACCAGATGGTTCGATATAAGGCGAATGATATGGAAAGTTGGGAGGTATTTTCTTCCCTGATGGTGGTGTGGAATCATATTCAAAAATACAAGTAGGAGGTCATGGAAATATGGCAGAGAAAGCAAAGCTGGAAATTGTGGTGGACGAAAAGGGAATCCGGGCAGAGATTAAAGGAAACCCGGCGGATGTGATGTTACTTGCAAAGATCGCATTACAGCAAACAGAGAAAGCATTGAAGAAATGTCCAAGGCTCAGCAATGAAGAGGCGCTTAGCTTGATGGACGAAGTGGTGGAATCTTATCAGGTAGAAGCGCATTACGGGAAAGAGGTAGCAGACCTCAGAGCGATGATGCAGATTATGAAACATTTATAGGAGGACAGTATGAGCAGAGAAGTAACGGAAGCAGTAGTAGCAAAGGTGGAGACACCAGCAGAAATCGTAAAAGAAAAAGCAATTCAGAAGGAAGTCAGCCTGGTAGAGATTCAGGCGAAAGAGATGGTAATTACCTCGGAAGAGGAATATGAGAAAGCTGCTGAATTTGGAAAGCAGATCAAAGAAAAAGCAAAAGTGGTAACTGATTTCTTCAAGCCGATGAAGGATTCAGCATATCAGGCACATAAAGCGGTCTGCGACAGGGAAAAGACGATGCTGAAGCCGCTCCAGGAGGCAGAAAGAATTTTGAAAAAGAGTATGTCTGCTTACTATCAGGAACAGGAAAGAAAGCGCCGGGAACTGGAAGAGAAGATGCGCCGGGAGGCAGAAGCCGAGAGAGAACGTAAGCTGAATGAAGCAGCGGCACTGGAAGAGGCTGGAAAAGCCGATGAAGCAGAAGCGGCGCTGATGGACGCACAGGTGGTTGAATCTGTAGCAGCCAGCGCAACAGTAGTGATGAACGTTCCGAAGACGAAGGGCGTAAGCAACAGTAAGGATTGGGAAATTGAGAGCATCGACCATGAAAAAGTTCCGGTCATGTTTTCTGGAATGATGATTCGTCCGGTTGACGAAAAAGCAGTCATGCGGCTGATACGGGCATCAAAGGGGACAATTCAGATTCCAGGGATCAGATATAAAGAAACAATCAAAGTAAGTATAAGGAGGTAACGAGGTATGGCAGACAATATGCTGAGTGTAGTGAAGTATGATGCTGGTGGTGTGGAGATCAAGCTGGAACCGGAGACAGTAAAAAATTATCTGGTTCGTGGAAACGGAAAGGTTACAGATCAGGAAGTGCTGTTCTTCATCCGAACCTGCCAGGCACAGAAGCTGAATCCGCTGGTATATGGGGAGGTTTACCTGATTAAGTTCGGGAACGAACCGGCGCAGTTGGTAATCGGGAAAGAGACGTACATGAAGAGGGCGTTCAAGAACCCGAATTATAACGGAATGAAGTCTGGAATTGTAGTACAGCGGGGAGAAGATATTGTTCAGAAAGAAGGGACGTGCCTGTATCCATCGGAAGTCCTTCTCGGCGGATGGTGCAGAGTATATCACGAACTGAACGGAAAAGAGACAGAGACATTCAAAGAAGTATCCCTGCAGGAATACCAGAAGTTCAAAGACGGAAAGCCGATGGCAAACTGGGGAAGCAAGCCGTGTACCATGATAGAAAAGGTGGCGGTATCTCAGGCGGTGCGGGCGGCATTCCCGGATGATTACCAGGGATTATATACGGCAGAAGAATTTGGATATACAGACCGGGATGCTGAAAAAGGACAGGTTCTGGATACTGGAGCTACCGGATCAGCGCCGACAGAAGTTCATGACGAGGTGGTTTACATTTCCCAGGAGCAGAGACAGGAGTTCTTTGATCTGGCAACAGGATTCTACGGGAAAAGGAAAGGCAATGCGGTCGTAAAATATATCTGCAATAATATGGGGCTGGAATCGACCACGAATATGACTGTTGAACAGTTTGAAGAAGCGATGGATAAGCTGAAAAACGGGATAGAAGCAGATAAGAAAAATGCGGCTCAGGAGGAAATTGGAAGCGAAGCCGAAAATGAGTAACAGAAAATGGCGGCGGAGGAAACTCTACCGCCATAATGAAGGTGGTGATGATGTTGGCATGGATAAGCGTTCATGACCATGTGGTAGGCGGAAAACTCCGGGAACTGGCGAAAGATATTGGATGTTCGCAAAAAGAAGCACTCGGAATCCTGGTGTCTCTGTGGCTGTGGGGGCTGAATAATGCAGACAGAACCGGAAGGCTGAGAAGCTGTGACAGAACCGATATCGCAGAAGAAGTATTGTCAAAAGGGATCAGCGATGGGCTGGATAAGAACAGCATCGTAGGAAGCCTGATTACCCACCGTTGGATAGACGAAAGCGAAGACGGCGCTCTTTACCTGCACGATTGGGATACCTGGCAGGAGCAGTGGTACAAATTTCTAAAAACCAAAGAATATGACGCAAAAAGAAAAAGGCAGGAACGGGCAAGAAAGAGAGCGGAATCCGAAGGAGAAGAAGAACCTCAGATAGAAAAAAGTCCAGAGGACAATCCGAAGGATAATCCTACGGACAGTCCGCCGGACAGTCCTGCGGACAAAGCAAAAAAGCCTAAGAAAACTGTGAAGAAGAAAACGGAGAAAAAGGTTGAGAAGAAGCAGTATGCAGAGTTCGTATCGCTGAAGGAAGAGGAATACCAGAAGTTGGTGCATGGGTATGGACAGGGAGCCGCAGATAAGTTCATTGAAGAATTGAACCTTTATAAAGGCTCTACAGGGAGAACATACAAGAGCGATTACATGACTATCCTGAATTGGGTAACAGACAAAGTGGACAAGAAATATCCAGGGCTGATACAAAGACCGGCTTCGGTTGCCGCACAGAAAAGCGAGCAGAAAGAAGTGTCAGGCAATCCATTCGGGCAGTGGAAGGAGTAGATGATTTATGATGGCGGGAATTGCTGAAAAAGTTCTTGATAATATAGCCTCTACAGGCGTTGTTCAGTGCAACGGAGATTACATCGGGGAAGATGGGATGCTGTATTGCGGAAAATGCCACGCAAGGAAAGAACGGGAAATTGATTGGTTCGGACAGGGAACCAGAAAAGTCCCCGTTATGTGTAAGTGCCAGGTGGAAGAACATAGACTGCGGGAAGAACAGATGAAGCGGGAAGAGGAGATGCGGAGTATCCGTAGAGCCAAGATCAGCAGCATGATGGATGATACATTCCAGACAGCGACTTTTGAAAATTTCCAGACGAGGAAAGAAAACGAGAATCATCTGAAAATTGCGAAAAGCTACTGTGAGAAGTTCCAAACTATGTATGAGAGGAACCAGGGATTGCTCTTCTACGGGACGGTAGGAACTGGGAAAAGCTATACGGCGGCGTGCATCGCAAACTATCTTCTGGAAAGGAACACATCGGTAGTAATGACATCCTTTGTCCGGATATTACAGGAGATGCAGGGATTTGACAGGGAGAGGGAGGAATCCTTCTCCAACCGCCTGAATAATGTGCGGCTGCTGATAATAGATGACCTGGGGGCTGAGAGAAGCACAGATTATGCGCTGGAAAAGGTGTATGGAATTATTGACAGCAGATACCGGGCGAAAAAGCCGCTGATTCTTACAACAAACCTGACGCTCCAGCAGATGCAGAATACCACGGATATTCGGTATGAAAGAATCTACGACCGGATATTTGAGATGTGTTACCCGATGGAGTTTACCGGAGTATCCTGGCGGAAGAGACAGGCATTCCAGAGGTTTGAGGAGACAAGAAAGATACTGGAGGGATGATATGGACAGTAAGGACGTAGGAAAGTATATCAAGGCTATCCGGGAGGAGAAAAAGATTTCTCAGCGGAAGCTGGCAGAAATGATCGGAAGAGGAGAAAGTACCATCGGGAATTATGAAACCGGAGCGACAGACATTCCATGTTCGGCTCTTCTGGACATAGCACAAGCGATGGAGATTGGACCGGAAGAACTGTTTGGAGTAAAGCAGGATAAGTTCAACCCGGTGGCGGAACTCAGGATTTATACGCAGGAAGACCGGCAGATGGTTTCGGGGATTTTGGTAAAGAACGGGTACACAGTGCGGCAGATCAAGGTTCCGAGAGAAAAGGGCAAGAGCAATTATCTCTGCCTTCAGGCAAAGCTGGAGGAATCCAGCTTAGAGAGCCAGTAAGGAGAGAATGATGGTTAAGTTTACTGTATATGGAGAGCCGAAGGCAAAGGGAAGACCACGAGTATCTGTCAGAAAATCCGGAGATGGAGAGAAGACATTCGCCAGAGCGTACACGCCGAAGCAGACGGTCATCTATGAAAATCAGGTTAAGCTGGAGTATGAGAACCAGTGCGGAAGCTACAGATTCCCGGATGATGCCATGCTGGACATCCGGATATTCGCATACTACGGTATCCCGAAAAGCACATCGAAGAAAAAACGGGAATTGATGCTGGCGGGAAAGATCAGACCGACAAAGAAACCTGATTTTGATAATATCGCAAAAATCATCTGCGATAGCTTGAACGGTATAGCATACCAGGATGATAAGCTGATTGTAGATGGGATGTTCCGGAAGTTCTATTCGGAGCAGCCACGGGTAGAGGTTAAGATTTTGCAAATAGGATTGGACGAAAGGAGGGAATAGGATATGTTTGCGTTAGTCATTGGGATTATATTTGGAATTGTAATGGCGGTTCTTGTCGGGGCGTTATTCGTTGCAATATACGATGTGTGTATTAGCACAAAAAGTGAAAATATCGTTTTGATTGTAGGGATAATTGCCTGCTTAATAATGCTGATAGGCATACCTGTAACGTGTGTAAATTATGATATACACTGCTATAAAAGCTGGACCAATGAGTACAAGATCCAGAAGGAGACTATCGAAAGCAGCTTGAAGAGCGAAAAGATAGGCGGTCTGGAAAGAGTTGAACTGGTAAAAATGGCACAAGAACTGAACAAAGAATTGGTAGAGAACCAGTATCGCTGTCAGCAGTGGTACGGATTTACTGGAGACAAAGAAGTTCTGAACTTGGAACCGATTAAATTCGAGTAGGAGGATTTGGAAATGCAAGATTGTAAAGAATTGAGAATTGAAGCAGAAACCTTTGACAAGCTGAGAAGGGACGCAGACATCGTACTACAGAGGGCGCTGGGAACCATGAAGGAAAAAGAGAGCATGGAAGGCAAGGTAACGATTACGATTGATATTAAGCTGGTTCCGGAATTTATTCCGAACTTTGATCCGGAGGTGCAGGGAGAGACAAGAAAAATCCTCAAACCAAAATTCGACCATAAGGTTACGTCAGCAATCAATATCAAGAATGAGGAAAAAGGCAGCGTCAACCCGGAAATGGCGATGGTATGGGATGAAGATAAGCAGGAATATGTTTTGACCTATGTGAACAATACGGAGCAGAGAAGCATTTTTGACTCAGATTTCCAGGAAGCTATGAACACGCCAGAGGATAAGGAGCCGGGAGTTCCGCTCCTGGAAGGAGAGGTTGTTGACGAAGGCGCACTTCCCGGACCGGTTGATGGAGAAGTCGGGTTAGACGATTTCCACGATGATGACGGATACGGGTACGAGGATGCTGTTTAATACGGACCGGCGGGGAGGATATTCCAAACCGCCGGGAAAAGGAGGGATTATATGTGGTTTTTAGAGCTTTTAAAGACCATCCGCAATAAATTTATCCGTAAGAATCCTCAAACGCAGCCAGAGGACACTCAGAGAGTACCAGAGGAAATGGAAGCACCAGAGAAGGAAAAAGCTACGGCGGTTGTCGCAACACAGACGCATAGAAGAGAAGATGAAAAGGAAAGAATGATCCGAAGATACAGAGCGTATGCTTACTGCCATAAGAAGCGGAGAATCCGGAAAAAGTATCTGAAAAAGCTGTTTGAAGTATCTCCGGTAGACAGATTATTTTACATCATGAAAGAGACGGGGTACACGGCAGAGGAATTGACAAATTCCATGAATAAGTTGGCTAAAATGGGACTTTTGAAACAGGAGTGTGGATGGGAAAAAGACCATATGGACAGCAGAGTGAGAGGAGGGGTTCGATGAAGAACAGGATGCAGAGTTTTGTAAACCGAGGAAACAATCTTATCCAGAAAGGAAAAATGGAATCAGCTATCAAGCTGATGATGCAGGGATTTGATTATTATTCCAACAGAATCATCAAAGCAATACAGCCGTATGCTTCATCGGATGCCGGTATGCTGGTAATTGTCCTTCGACACCTTGCGGATCAGATAGAGAAGAAGAATCCGGGAGCGAAAGAGTTTGCGGAGGGAATGTCGAAGGTACTGGTGTTCCCGGAACTGGAGGAGATCGAAAGGATAGAAAAACCAAACCGGCACTGAGGAGGATGGGATGTATGAATATGCAGACATAACAGCTTACAAGCCGGACCGTGGAGGAACCCACCTGAAGATATTTATTCCTGACCGGCATTTGGAAGAAGCTATCGTAAAGAAAAAAATCAAGGATTGTATGGTATGGCTGGATGACGGGAGGCATATCAGTGCGGAGCAGAGGAAGAAAGCATACGCAACAATCCGGGACATAGCGGATTTTACGGGATATGCGCCGGAGGAGATGAAGGAGAGGCTGAAGCTGGAGCATATTATCCGGACCGGCTGTGACGAGTTTTCTCTTTCGGACTGCACGATGGATACCGCCAGGGAGTTCATTAATACGATGCTGGACCTGGCGCTGGAGATGGGAGTTCCGCTGATGGATTTCGGCAGCAACCGGACGGATGACATAAATCATTACCTGTGGGCTTGCCTGAAAAACCGGAAATGTGCGATTTGCGGAAGACCAGGAGAGATTCATCACTGCGATGCTATTGGTATGGGAAACGACCGGACAGAGGTAGATGATTCAAACCATAAGAAGATATGCCTGTGCAGAATCCACCACACGGAAGCCCACACGGTAGGAATGACGGTGTTTGAAGAGAGATACAGGGTGTACGGAATAAAATTTAAGGAGGCGAATGAAAATGGCGAGAGGATATGAACCCTTCAGTAATTGCCGGATATGCGGGAATAGAATCCTGTGGGTAAAGACACCCGCCGGGAAGAATATGCCGGTTGATCCGAACCTGATAAATTATCGGTCCTTTCCGGGCGGAAAGGAAAGGATAGTTACGCCGGCCGGAGAAGTAATAGCAGGAGAAAGATGCAATCCGGAAGACGCAGACGGGGTGGGATACATTTCCCACTTCGCCACCTGCGGAAAATAAAAAGAGAGCAGCCCATCGGAGAGCCGCCCTCAATATGAGTCACAAGCATATTGTAGCAGATATGCAGGAAAAAGGCAATCAGCGAAAAGGAGGACTTACCGATGGGAAAAGCAAGGACAGGCGCAACGATCAGTCAGGAAATGGTGGACCGGATCACGGAGAAAGCGGCAGAGGTGGCTGCGGAGCGGGCGGTAGAGATGTACCAGAAACAGGCGGCAGAAGAAGAGAAAGCCAAATTTGATAAGCGGTACAGAAATACAAAGCTGCTCCTGGAACATTACCGGGATTTTTCAGATTACGGAGAGAAAGCCATCTACAGAATATATGAGGAACTGGATGAAGATATCATAGACATCATCGAACTGATGGAAGGGAGGAAGTCGGATAATGACGGAAGGATACAGAGCATAGAGAGAGGGGTAATGAGGACCAGGGTAATCATGAACCATGTAAATACCATGCTGGAAGTCTACAGAAAAAGCTGTGAATCTTCCCCGTATCAGGAGGAGAAGCGCCGGTGGCGGGTGATTGAAGGGCTGTATCTGAACAAGGCTCCGAAATCAGTGCAGGAAATCGCAGAGGAGGAGTTCATCAATGAGCGCACGGTCTACAAGGACGTAAAAGCGGCTTGTAAACGGCTCACAGCCCTTATCTTTGGGATTGATGGCTTTGAACGATAGAATGGAACCACGGGGCTGTCACGGGGGCAAAACGAGGGCATTGACAGTTCAACTTACCAAATGGTAATATGTAAGCCGTGAACAACTCATATGTCACTCCTAAAAATAAGGCATATCCGATTGACACCAGGCGGTAAAGGGTTAGAATGAAGATAAAGAACTTACCAAACGGTATCAGAAGGAGAGATGCAGATTGATTCGTAAGAGTGATTTGGTAAGAAGCCTGGTGGCAGATCGGCAGTACAAGAAAGCGCTGCGGATTGCGAAAGACTTCCGGCTCGGTATAACACCAGAACAGTCGTTGCGGATGAAGAAAGCATACGAATGTATGGTCCATGAGCGGTTCTACATATCCCTGGGTGAAGACACGAAAGCCAGAATAGCTGAAGGCATTGATACGATAGTCAGCATCTACGGAAGGGAGAATGATAAGAATGGAGAAGTTATACACCAGCAGATTCAGCAACAAAGAGTTGGAAACAGGGAAATACACGGTGGTCGGAGTTGTCCGGAGTATGCCGAAGTTTCCCGTGAAGTACAGAATATCAGGAGACATTATCCAGATTGCTCCGCCGGGATACCTCTGGAATGAAAATAACAGAGAGCGGTTCCGGGAACCGTACTTCAGACATCTGGAAAAAAGCGGATACCCAGTCATCGGGGCAATCATCAACGAGTACCTGCAAGCAGGGAAAGATGTAGTGCTTTGCTGCTACGAGGATGTAAGGAAACCTGGTGAGTGGTGCCATAGATTGGTCTTTGCAGAATGGTGGTATGAAAAGACAGGTCAGAAGATTGAGGAATTACCTGATCCGTCTCCAGTACCGGGAGCCAGAAAAGCAAAGCAGGAGGAACAGAAGAAGCGGGAACAGGAATCGGGATATGAACAGCTTTCGTTCATGAGCGACCTGTACCGGCAGATGTATCCTCACTATAACACCTAACCGCTGATAGCTTAGTGTTAAAGCACCCGGCTCTTTACCGGGAGGACGCAGTGTTTGATTCCTGCTCGGCGGACCAAAAACAATGCCTCGCTCAGAAATGGGCGGGGCTTTCTTAATGCTGCTGATTGTGCAATATGCCAGTAGCAGTATCCCCGATCACGGGGGTTATAAAATTGCCGATTGGTAAGAATGCACAAAAAACTTTCAAAAATATCAATTATCCGATTGACACCAGAGGTGGGTTTGATATGATGATGACAAGATAAATAAAACAAATCAAATCCACGGAGGGAAAAGGAAATGTTTAGAGATGAAATTATATCAGCTTACGAAAACGGAAAAATCGAGCAGGATACATTTGGACAGTTGGCAACAAACAATTTTTCACTGAAAAGCATCCTGGTTGCAGTTGAACGTGGATGGATAGATGTGGATGTAGCAGAAGAAATTATTTCGGCAGAAATTGAGGAATAAAAAATCAATAATTTTCGCGGAAGCGCCCCGGAATACCACCGGGGCTTTTTTCATGCCTGGGCTGTTTTACAGAGCAATACAGAGGCTTTACTGGTTCGGGCAACAAAATATACAGAACAGAAGGAGGGAGAGCTTATGGCGATGTTTCAGAATCCGGGGGCATTTTTCCTTGGAACACTTGTCCCATCGGAGCAGAAGTTCCTGAAGGTGCTGCTGGAAAGTGCCAGAAAGAGCGGCTATAAAAAGTTCGTAGAACCATGTGCCGGCGCTTTTGCTATGTCGCATCTGGCTGTGCAGTCCGGGTTTAAGCCAAGTGAGATAGAATCATCCGATGTGTCGATGTTTACGTCCATCATGGGATATGCTGTGACTGGAAAACCGCTGGATGAACTGGAGATTCATGCAAAGGGATTCACGGATGAAGAGTTGCTGGACCCGGCAGTGGCGATGTACGCCTGGAAGTATCTCAGTACGGTAAAGAACGCCGGAAAAGAATACTTCTACAATTTCATGCTTGATCTGGCTGGCAGACGGGAAGAACACATAGCGAATATCCGGGAACAGTTGGAGCGAGCAAAAGGAATCTTGAATGGCATGAACTACCGGGCGCTGGATATGTGGAAACACATGGAAGAAGTGCTGGATGATGAACACTGCGTTGTTATCGCAAACCCGCCGACTTATACCGCCGGATTTGAAAAGTATTATGATACCGGCGGGATGATGACTTGGAAGGAACCGGAGTACGGAATCTTTGATCCGAAAACTGGTCTGAAAGAATTTATGGACATGTGCAAAGATGCAAAATGCCTGGTTCTCTGCTATGAGGAGAATGAACCTGGAAAGACAGCGGGAGAACCAGTGTTCGCACGATACGGGGTACGGAGCGGCATCAATGTGTATCTGACAGCGAATAGACCGGATGAAGCAACGGACCTTGCTCACGGAAAGAAGATTGCAAGACCGGGCGAGAGTAAGCTGACATGCCTGGAATGCAGTATGCTGCCGAGAGACTACGAGATTACGGAAAAGACGAAAGTACAGCTTTGTCAGATCGAAAGAGCAGAGGCGCAGTATTACCGCCAACTCTGGACGCACAATTTTGTAGGCTCTTCCGCCCCGATCAACATTGCGGTTCTGATTGATGGGAAAATAGCCGGTGTGTTCGGCGTAGATAAGTCGGCATTGACGATGGGAGCATTTGGTACTCAGGTATCGGATGCTCTTTTCCTTATGTACGGAATGACCGTACCACACAAGAAGTACCGGATTGGAAGGCTTCTGACGATGCTGGCACAGAATAAGGGATTTGTTTTCAAGATATGCAATGACCTGGAGAAAGAAAAAGTCGGACACTTGAAGACGGTTCAGATGACGAAGTATCCGGAAGCAAAGGAAATGCGGGGAATCATGAAACTGACAAAGAAAATCCCAGATCAGAAGATGGGCTTTCGTCTGACCTACGAATCAGAACTGAAAGACCGTACAGAGAAGCAGACACTTCAGGAATGGTTAAGGAGGGAAGAAAAGTGGCGGAAGGAAAGAGCGAAAGCCAAAGCAAAATCCGATATGAGCAAATAGCTGATATGGGTTCCGGGCTGATTATTGCGAAAGTTCCTGCTGAATGTATCAGAGAGCAGGACATCAATGCCCGGATCATGAAGAATGAAATGCAGCGACAGTTGACCGACAATATCAAGAAAAGAGGTCAGCTTGAATCGCTGCCTTTTTGTGCCCTCACTGAAGAGGGGACCAGAATAGAAATCATTTCCGGTCATCACAGAATCCGCTCTGGGAAGGATGCAGGAATCAAAGAGTTCTTTGTCATTCTGGATGTGAGCGGGCTGAACAGATCAAAGATTGTGGCAAAGCAGATTGCTCACAATGCTATCTCCGGGTTTGACGATCAGTCCACCCTGAAAGAACTGGCGAAGATGCTGGAGGATGTGGACGATATGATAGAAAGCTATGCCGGAAAGGATATTCTGGCGGAGCCGGAGGCAGAACTGGAAAAGTATCTCTCTCCGACAGTGGAATTTGACTGGAAGAACCTGACGTTCACATTTCTGCCGCATCAGATCGCAGACTTGCAGAAACTCATTGACGCTTTGGAGAGTACGAAGCCTGATTTTCTTGGAGTGGCAGATATTGAACAGTATAAACCGTTCATGGAGACACTGGCGAAGTATCAGCAGTTCGCCAATGTCAAGAACACCGGAGCCGCCATCCATGCCATGATTAAATGCACGGAGCAGATGTTTGAGGACATCGGCTATGCAGAAGACAGCGAGTGGGTGCAGCTTACCGGTATCTTTGGAAGCAGCGCAGTCCCGGCTGAATCTGCTGAGATCATACAGGAGGCGGTAAAGAAAATGTTGGAAGAGGGCGTGGTTGGACCTAAGAATAAGTGGCAAGCCATAGAATACTTAGCGGCTGACTATTTAGCCGGAAAGTAGGTGTAACGCATGGCAGCACCGTTGAAATATAACCAGGCATACCACGATGACTGGGCATGGTCCTTGGCTATAAAGGGTGCTACCGATGCAGAGATAGCGGAAGCCTTTGGAATATCAGTCAGAACACTGAACAGATGGAAAAAGGACCATGACAGCTTCATGGCTGCGCTCACAGCCGGGAAAGACCAGGCAGATGCCAAAGTGGAGAGGATGCTGTATGAACGTGCTGTTGGATATAAGTACACGGAGAAAGAGACAGTTTTGGAGATGGACGCAGACGGAAACCGGAAACCCCTGAAGGTAAGAACGGTTGAAAAACAATGCCCTCCGGATGTGCTGGCTCAGATGTACTGGCTGAACAACCGGAAGTCCTCATACTACAAGCGGAATCCGGAAAACTTCATTAAGCAGGAAACCATAGAAGCGGAAGACGATGTAGTATTCTATCTGCCAGATAACGGAAGGGACGGAGAACAGAATGAGTAAAGGGAAAATCATCATAAAGCCGCAGCCCGGACCGCAGGAAAAGTTTCTTTCCACATCTGCTGATGTTTGCATATATGGTGGCGCCGCCGGGGGAGGAAAGACATACGGATTGCTGATGGAGGCGATGCGGCACAAGTCGGACCCGAACTTTGGTGCAGTGATATTCCGAAGAAATTATACTCAGGTTACGGCACAGGGAGGTCTGTGGGATTCCAGCAGAAGCCTTTACCGGTATATCCGTGGAGCAACACCACGAAAGACACCTAAGCTACACTGGGAGTTCTCCAGCGGAGCGAGAGTGAATTTCGCACATCTCGGAAGCGATGATGATTGCGAAAGCTGGCAGGGTTCGCAGATAGCGATGGTCGGCTTTGATGAACTTACGCACTTTACCAGATACCAGTTCTTCTATATGCTCTCCAGAAACAGAACTGACGCAGACGTTAAGCCGTATGTACGAGCCACATGCAACCCGGATGCAGACAGTTGGGTAGCGGATTTTATATCTTGGTGGATTGATCCGGATACCGGGTATCCTATCCCGGAAAGAAGCGGGAAGATACGCTACATGGTCCGGCTCAATGATGAAATTATATGGGGAGATACCAGACAGGAACTTGTCGGAAAAGGCGTAGAGGAAGGCGACATAAAAAGTGTCACATTCATAGCCAGTACGCTTCAGGATAACCAAATCCTCATGAAGAGGGACCCTGGATACCTTGCAAACCTGAAAGCGCTGCCATTGGTTGAACGAGAGCGCCTTCTGTACGGGAACTGGAAAATCAAACCGGCAGCCGGGCTGTTCTTCAAGAGAAGCCAGATTGGAGAGTTTCTGGAGACGATTCCGGACGATGTGGTTCTCTGGGCGAGAGGATGGGACCTTGCGGCTACCAGCGAAGATGAAGACGGTGATCCGGCATACACAGCCGGAGTTCTTATCGGAAAGAGAAAAAATGGTCGGTATGTGGTGGCAAACGTCACGAATGTACGTCTGGACGCTGGAGATGTTCGTAAGCACATCAAGAACACCTGCATGATGGATAAGAAAAAGTACCGCCGTGTTGTGGAAAGACTTCCGCAGGACCCCGGACAGGCGGGAAAAGACCAGGCACAGAGTTACATCAAATTTCTTGCTGGATTCATCGTAAAGGCAATTCCGGAGACTGGAAGCAAAGAGTCCAGGGCAGAGCCTTTTGCGGCGCAGTGGCAAGCTGGGAATGTAGATATAATCATAGGGGAGTGGAATGAAAGCTATCTGACACAGCTTGAATCCTTCCCGGAAAGTAAATTTAAGGACATGGTGGATGCGAGCAGTTCAGCATTTGCAGAGATTGAAACCAGAAATGCGGCAACACCGCCGCCGGGAGTCCTTGGAAAAGAAAGTTATTGGAGGAGGTGATAGACAATGGCACGAACAGACGAAATTGGTCGGATAGGTCAGAAGCGGTTCGGCGGTACATTCTACGAAGAGTTTCTGCGGGACCTGCGAGGAAAGAAGGGCATAGAAACCTACAGAGAGATGGCGGAGAACGATGACACAATCGGAGCCATCCTTTTTGCTATTGAAATGCTTATCCGGCAAGCCTCCTGGACAGTAGAACCGGCGGGAGACACGCCGAAGGATAAAGAAGCGGCGGAGTTCGTAGAACAGTGTATGCACGACATGCAGGATACCTGGACAGATACAATATCAGAGATTTTGTCATTCCTGACATACGGCTGGTCCTTCCACGAAATCGTCTATAAGCGGAGAATGGGAAAGACCTCAAACCCGAAGACACGCAGCAAATACAACGATGGACTGATCGGATGGAGAAAACTTCCTATCAGGGCGCAGGAGACGCTGTATCAGTGGGAATATGACGATCAGGACAACCTGATTGCTATGACGCAGCTCCCGCCGCCGGATTATGGTCTGATAACGATTCCGATTGAAAAGGCTATGCTCTTTCGTACCAAAAGCAGGAAAGGAAATCCGGAGGGCAGGAGTATCCTAAGAAATGCTTACCGCTCATGGTACTTTAAGCGCAGGATTCAGGAATATGAGGGAATAGGCATAGAGAGGGACCTTGCAGGGCTGCCGGTATTCACAGCGCCGGAAGATACGCCTATATGGGATGACACTGACCCGGACATGGTAAAGCTGAGAACCGGGATGGAGGATATGGCAAGGAAAGTCAGGGTAGATGAACTGGCTGGAATTGTAAAGCCTCACGGTTTTGAATTTGAACTTCTCAGTTCCGGCGGGAATAAGCAGTTCGACACCAATGCAATCATACAGAGATATGACACCGGAATGGCTATGACAGTGCTTGCAGACTTTATCTTTTTGGGGCATCAGCAGGTCGGCAGTTTTGCCCTCAGTTCTGATAAGACAGAATTGTTTGCTATGGCAATCGGAGCGTATTTGGACATTATCTGCGAGACTTTCAACAGCCAGGGAATTCCATCGCTGATTGATATTAACGGAAGCCACTTTGAGGGAATCACGGATTATCCAAAGCTGGCACACGGAGATATTGAGAATGTGGATATTCAGAAGATGGGAACCTACATCAAGGATATGGCTGGAGTCGGCATCCTTGTTCCTGACGATGCTCTGGAGGACTATGTTCGGGAAGCTGCGAATCTTCCGGAGAGAACGGCAGATACCCGTGTGGTAAATCCTCAGAGGGAAAAGCAGAAGAATCAGAATAAACCTCCGGCAGTATCTCCGGAGGAGAACATGGAAGAGGAGACGGGAGAGATGCCGGAGGAAAAGGTAAAGGCGGCTAAGAAACGCCTGGGAAGGAGCGGATAATGTTTCTTTTCAAGCAGAAAAAAGGCATGAAACGGTTGAAGGCTCAGGCAAGTATAGAAATCCTGGACCGGCTGAACGGTTATCTGGAAGATAATACAGCAGAGCCGGTAGAGTTTCTGGTTAGCTTCTGGAAAGACCAGGAAGATGCCTTTACCTACAAAGAAATCCGTCAGGCAATCCTGGACGGGACAATCTCAGAATCCACGCTTCGGGACTGGATGCAGGACTATTCTCTTATGGTATCTGAAAAGATGTATCCGGTCTGGCAGAAAGCGATGGTCGGCGGTTCTCACGGGCAGCCGATTATGGATGCCTTTGCGGAAGAATTTGTATTTGACCTGAATACCCCGTCTGTTATGGCATGGATCAATGAGAGAGGCTCTGAGTTTGTTACGTCAGTTACCACAGAACAGAAAAATGCCATAAAAGCTATGCTGGGTCAGCATGTGAACGGGGCCTACACCGTGGATGAATTGTCCAGAGTCATCCGCCCGTGCATAGGATTGACGGAATCTCAGGCAAAGGCGAATCTCCGGTATTACAACACTGTGAAAAGTAAGCTGTTAGAGCAGCATCCAAAGATGAAGCCTGAAAATGCCAGGAAGAAAGCCGGGGAAGCTGCTGTAAAGTATGCGGAAAGGCAGCATCGGCAGAGAGCCTTTGATATTGCTCAGACAGAAATGGCTTTTGCCTACAATAAAGGCGCTGATGAAGGAATACGGCAGGCGCAGTCGCAGAATCTCTTGGGTGTTATGGAAAAAAGGTGGAGCACATCGGGAGATTCCAACGTATGTAGTATATGCCGAGCGCTGGATGGCACACAGATTGGAATGGACGCAGAGTTCGACTTCAAAGGAAAGGTCTTGTTCGCAGGACAGAAGCTAACGCCACCGGCGCATCCGAGGTGTGCATGTGCAGTTCAGTACATTGAGGTATCTCCACCGGTTATCAAAGAATGAAGGGAGTGGTTAAAATGCTTGTATTCAGCGATATGGTCCACACGGCAACAAAACCACCGGACAACAGTTCAAAAGGAACCAGAGGCGAATCAGAGGTTCACAAGAGCGCTATCAAGGGACGCTTCAAAATACACAAGTCTGACGATGATGAAATGCTTGCCTTCGGGTGGGCAAATGTGGCAATTACCACAGATGGAGAGACAGTTACAGATTTGCAGGAAGACATTGTAGAGCCGGAGGTGCTAGAACAGGCGGCTTACAATTTCGTGGAATTATACCGGGAAGGCGGGGAAATGCACGAAAGGGGCGGCTGCGGTGTACTTGTGGAAAGCATCGTCTTCACGAAGGAAAAGATGGCGGCGATGGGGATTCCGGAAGGGATTGTTCCGGAGGGATGGTGGATAGGATTCAGGGTTACTGATCCGGATGTATGGGAGAAAGTAAAGTCTGGCGAATACCCAATGTTCTCCATCGAAGGAGAAGCTGTCAGAGAAGAGGTGGAGGAATATGGTTGACGTGCTGGCTGGAATTGTCATATTTATGATAGGCGTAATGACCGGCGTGGCTTTAATGAGCCTGATGGTTGCCGCCAAGAATAATGATACAGACTATGATAATCCAGAAGAGCGTCAGTGATGGCGTTCTTTTTGATTATAAAAATCCCAGGAAAGGAGGAAGCGGAGAAATGGCTACAAAGCTGAAAGACCTGAAGGTTACGAAGGTCGATTTTGTGGATGTCGGGGCGAACCCAAAAGCGCATATCAAGCTGTACAAGAATGAAAGCGGGACGGCGGGCGAACCAAAAGGAGAAACAGGACAGAAGCATGAGAGTGTCCTGAAAAAATTCTTCTCTGCCATTGGAAAGGCTGTTGGAATGAAACCCGAAGAGATAGATGCTACTGTCGAAGAGATTGAGAAAGGCGGGGCAGAAACCTTCGGTGCGAAGCTGGCAGAACGGAAAATGCGCCAGATCAATGATGAAATATGGGATATGTGCTACGCCTTACAATCATCCCTATGCTCGATTGTCTGCGATGAAGAAGTGGACAACAAGCAGGAGTTGATGCAGGAAAGCCTGACTCAGTTTGAGGCTACTATGTCACAGGCTATCGCTCAGTGGGCGTCCGGAAGTACGGCAAGCGTAATCAAAAAATCATCGGAACCAGTATCGGAGGAGGCGCTGAACTTCATGCGGTACAGCAAAGAGCGCATAGAAGATATGATTGCCAAAGCTGATACGGGAGACGGTAAGTTACCCGTAAACGCCGGAAACGGCAGCACAATAAACAATGAACCGAAAGGAGAAGAAGAAACCATGATTGACAAGAGTTTACTGACACCGGCAGAGTTGGCGTTTTTTGAAGACATTGAGAAGAGATGCAGTGTTGATCCATCTACTGTCGGGAAAGCAAATACCGGGGGAGGCAAGACGAATACTTCCGGAAATGCGAACGATGATGATGACGAGGAAGAGGAGGAAACCGCAAAAGGCGGAGCCGGATGTGGAAGCGGCGGTAAGAAAAAGCCTGGAGTAAAGAAGTCTGCATCTGAGGAGGACATCTACGCAGGGCTTCATCCTACTGTGGCTGCGGAGTTACAGCGCCTTCAGAAGAGAGCAGATGAAGCTGACGAGAAAGAACTGACCGAGATTGCGAAAAAATATGAAATCATCGGAAAGAAGCCGGAGGAACTGGTTCCCGTTCTGAAGAGTCTGAAAAATGCCGGTGGAACCGCATACGCAGACATGATTAGCGTACTGGATGCCTCTGTAGAGGCTGTAAGCAAATCCAGCATGTTCACAGAGATTGGTAAGAGCGGTGGATATGGCGGAAGTGAGCCGGATGCTTGGACGAAGATCGAAAAGAAAGCCGATGAAATCCAGACGGCAAATCCGAACATGAGCAGAGCGATGGCGATTGACGCTGCTTGCCAGCAGAATCCGCAGTTGGTTCACGAGTATGAGAACGGAAGATAGGAGGTAAAAGCAATATGGCAACTTATTTAGGCACAACGATCAATGAAAGCCCTACCATCACGTTACCGGCAGGGGCGAAAATCGAAGCGGCACAGGGAAAAGCGGTCATCATTTCAGATGGAACTGCAAAGCTGGCTACAGCCGGAGCAAATGTCATCGGTGTGATTCCTCTTTCTGAGGATGAAGTGATCGAGCAGGGAGAGGACGTAACGATTCAGGTAAAGGACATCGGCGCATGGGTAGCCGGAGAAGCGATTGCTATCGGCGATGAACTGACATCAAATGCCACCGGACAGGCAGTAAAGGCAACGGACGGCTCTTTTATCACAGCAGTTGCGCTGACGGCGGCTGCGAAAGCAGGAAGCATCATCAGAGCGCAGATCATCAAAGCCGGCTACAAACCAGCAGCTTCTGACAGTGATTCAGAAGGGTAAAGCAGTCAGTAAAATAAAGGAGGTAAAAATACATGGGTAACAGAGTAACCACGAATGGAGATATTCAGGCAAGGATCATGAAAGGCTGGAAGCCGAACAGATACCTTACCAACATGAGTCAGGCTTATTTTGCAAATCCGGGAGACTGGGTGGCAACCAGAATCTTCCCAATCTGCCCGGTGCAGCTTACGACCAGTTTCTACTACACATTCCTGAAGGGCGATCTGGCAAGGGATAACGTGCAGAGAAAACCGGCATACGGTAAAGTAAACCCGGCAGTAATGGGACACACCGATGACACCTACAAGTGTGAGGTGGACCAGATCATTACAGGAATCGACCAGATTGGAACGCTGGACTACCAGAGAAGCAACTCTCCGGCATCCATTGATCCACGCCGGTCCAAAGTCAGATTTGTGGCAGAACAGATGAATCTGCATCTGGATGTGCAGTTTGCAAAGAATTTCTTCCAGCCGGGCGTATGGGCGAATGAATTGACGGGCGTTGACAGCACTCCGAGCGGAAATCAGTTCCTGAAATTCAGCGATGCGAACTTTGACCCGGTGCATTTCTTTAACGCCCGCCGCAGAGAGATCAAACTGAGCGGACGCAGAGAACCGAACAAGCTGGCACTCGGCTATGACGCATATATCGCACTGACAGAGCATCCGGACATCCTGGAAAGAGTGAAGTACACTGGCTCTACAGCGAATCCGGCAGTTGTAACCAGACAGGTGCTTGCACAGATTCTTCAGATTGAGGAAGTTGCAGTTCTGGAAAGCACCTACAATGTGGCAGAGCCGGGACAGGAAGACGATATGCAGTTCATCTGCGACAGCACAGGAGCACTGCTTTGCTACGCTACGCCGACACCGGCGATTGACGAGCCGTCTGCCGGATATATCTTCACATGGGATATGTTAGGCAATGGAAGCTGGATGGCAACTGACCAGTTTGAAGGAGAAGGTGGAACGCATACAGAGTTCATCGAAGGTCTGATGTCCACGGATATGAAAAAGACTGCGGATGACCTGGCTTGCTACATGAAAAACTGCGTGTAGGAGGGATTGTATGAGTGAATTTGTTTGTAAGAAACCAATTACACTGTCCGGAAGAGCCTTTTCGTATGGAGAGGTAATTCCGGATGGTTTTGTTTTGCCGGGAAGGGCGCTTGCGCTGATTCGCAGTAACTATATTGCGGAAATCGGCGGCGATGTTCCAATGGCTGAATTGTCAGCAGAGCCTATACGCCCATTCCAGAGCGAAAACGGAGATACCCCAATCACAATACCTATCGAGGCAAAAGAAGGCACCCTGGAGGTAACCACGAGTTCTCAGACGGTAATATCCATCTTCAAAACCTTACAGAAAAAGGTTGAGGATGCGAAGAAAGATATTGCGGAGATGGATGACCCGGATGCTTTGCTGATTCTGAGGGCGGTAGACTCCAGAAGCGGCGTTCAGAAGGCGGCAGAAGAAAGAGCTGCGCAGATTACAGCCGGTCAGGAGACGGAGGATACAGAAAAGGGTGATGCCTGATGGGAAGGACGTACACATACGAACCGGAAAAGATCAGTGAGAACGGGAAAGACCGTATGCGCTTCGAACTGGGCGATACGATGGTTGAGGGCGGTCCTGATACATCCGCCCTCACGGATGAAGAGATTACGGCTGCTATAGAAATGTTTCCTAAAAAGTGGAAACGGGCAAAGCTGGCTCTGCTGGAAAGTATCTGCCGGAGATTTGCCTACGAGCCGGACACCAAGACCGGTCCGCTGTCCTTTACCTTCGGAGAAAGGGCGAAGCTGTGGAGGGAGGACTATGAGAAGCTGAAGAAAGAGGTGGAAAATGGTTCTCTCACAGTTCCGAGATATGGCACTGATCCGGACGGAAGGTCAAAGCCGCCGTATTTCTATACGGGAATGATGGAGAACAGGGAGGCGAAGGGATGATAAGGTCGATGATGTATCTGCGTCCCGGAAACCTCCTGAAAGACTTTATCGTAGAAGAAAGCAGGACCGATGTAAGCCCAACCGGAAGACCGTCTCTTTCCTACAAGGATAATGGAGTAAAGATGCTGAAAGGTGTGCTGGCGGAAGCCGATCCACGGCAGAAAAGACGATGGGAGCAACTTCAGCATCCTATCACTCACACCATTGTCCAGACAGGAAGACCACGGGCAAAAGGAGAGGATAAGCTGATTATGGGAAATCGGGTATTTCTGGTCCAAGGGCTGGATGATGCCGGGGACCTTGGAATCTGCACAATCTATTACGTGGAAGAAAGGATGGATGTGAAATGAGTTACGGATCATCGCTGAAAATCGCTGTGGATAAGGTTGTGAAGAGCGTGGGAAAACAGGCAGTGTCCAGAGGAACCAGGGCGGTAAATGCCATCCGCAACGCAGAGCTGGATGTGCTGAAGGGGCAACGAAGCGGCAGGGTTTACAAAAAGCCGCACAGCAAAGCCACCTATACGGCATCGGCTCCGGGAGAGCCACCGGCACGAAGGAGCGGTGCGCTGCGTCTGAACTGGCACGGAGAAGTAAAAGGAGGAAGTGCTGCCGGAGGAACCAAGATTATTGCGGCGCTGGAAAGCGAACAGCGGTACGCCGGGTATCTGGAGAATGGTACAAGCCGAATGGCTCCACGTCCCTACAAAGACCGGATTACAGAAAAAGCACTTCCGGAAATCCTGTCAATCTACAGCGAGCCGTATGATTAAGGAGGGCTGAGATGGGACTGATAGTAGATTCAGTATCAAAAGTGTTTGATACCGCACAGATAGAAAAAGGGTATCTGGTATATGCGAAGCATCGCACATGGACAGAGGGAAAAGCTGGATTTGTGACTGCGGTAACAGAAAAGCAGATTACGGTTCAGTATCATCCCGGAATTGCGAATGTCACGAATCATTTCTTCCTGCTGGCAGATGAAGTTGCATCCGGAGAGTGGGAGGTAAAATGGTCCAAAGACATGAGTACCGTGGAGGAATATAAAGCAGAGGACGGTGAGGAAAATGACGCTGGAGGAACTGATTCATAAGTGGTTCACGGAAGATAAAAATCTTGCCGGACTGCTGACAACCTTTGCGGAAAGACCGGCGGTATTCTTCCAGTCCGCACCGGCAGATAATCAGAAAGGTTGGGGAACGGCAGGACAGTATCCGAGAATTGTATATGCCATAGATATGCAAGCGGACCAGGAAAGAAAGAGCGCCGGGACGATGGAGATCAGTCTTCTCTGCGATGAAGCAGGAACACCGCCGGAAGAGATTGAGCCGACAGTGAAAAAATGCCTGAAGGATTTGCTCATTCTGCCGGATGGGGGATTTCCCTACTGCTTTGCATGGGCGAGGACGGATTCTTTTGAAATTTCTTCCAGAGAAACAGGAGCCGATACCAGAGTGATAGGCATGGAGATCAGATTCGACATCCTGGAATATGTAAGCCAGGAAACGACTGATCCGGACCCGGTAGTTGCGCTGAACCAGTATATAAAAGCAGAAATGCCGGAAGTATTCGTACTGGGAGCAGACCATATGGAACATTTCCGGGTGGCGGAGATGAAAAATCCAGTTTTCTATTGCAGACTGGACAGCGTAGAGAAGAGCAGAGAAACCAATACGGTAGCATGGATGGACGGCAAGATTGCCGTCCATGTTTTATGTCCGGCGGCGGACATACGGTTAAAGTGGCTGATGGCTCTGGCAAACAGTCTGTCTCTTGCGGGAGAAGTTGTTATGCTGGACAAATCTCCGATGAAGATAAATCGGCTGCAAGTAAATACCAAAGCAGATTATTTGAAAGAGGGGCAGCTTCTTGTGACGGTCCATTATGGACTGCTCAGATACAAGAATAAGCCCCACATTATCACAGAAGTCAACACAGACTTCAGTTAGGAGGAGCACATGGAGAAAAAGACAACTGTTTCTGAAAAGCAGACTCCCAAAAAGAAAGGCTCTGAATCTGTCTATACAGTTCAGGAACTGGTAGATAATGCAGAGTCCGTTTTTGGAATCGGAACAAAAAGAGAGTGTGTGATGGCAGCTTTTCGATTTGCCGGGAAAACTCAGGCAACACGGGAGGAAGCAAAGAAAACCGTAGAGGATTTTTTGAAGAAGGAGGTTAAGTAGATGGCTGGGATATTTATGATTGGAGAAACCAAAGTCAGACCTGGCGGATATTTCAATATCAACAAAAAAGGTGATGGATCGCTGTCAGGTGCTATCAATGGAATTGTTGGCGTTCTGTTCAAATCAGACTGGGGACCGCTGAATGAAGCCGTGGAAATCAGCGTTGACGATGGTTATTATTCCACCTACGGAAACGGCGGGAGTACAGATGCAATCGGTCTTGCCTTTGAAGGCGGCGCAGTAACAGCGGTATGCTGCCGTGTAGGAAACGGGGGAACCCAGGGAAATGTAAAACTGAATCTGGAGGAAGGAGACACAGAGGCGGTATCCATCACATCGAAGTATGTGGGTTCCAAGAAGTTCACAGTTTCCGTAAAAGATAAGCTGTCTGATGAAACTCAGAGAGAGTGTATTATCTATGATGGAACGAAAGAATTTGAAAAGGTGACCTTTGCAAAAGGAGATGATGAAGTGGCTGCTTTGGTGGCAGCTTTTTCCAATTCCAAAAACTTTACAGTGGCAAAGGTCGGAAGTGCGAGCGGTGAATTGGCGGCGGTAACACAGACTGCAATGACAGCCGGTACTGATCCGACAACTCAGGTTCAGGATTACAGCAATGGGTTTGAAGCCCTGGAGCCTTACTTCCTGAATACAGTTTGCGTAGACACGGAGGACCAGGCGGTTCACGGTCTGCTCGACTCTTTCCTGGATCGCATCTTTGATGTTGGACAGCTGGCGATGGGCGTTATCGGAGAGAAGAGTACCGTAGACTTGGAAGACAGAATTGCTCATGCGGCAGCATACAATTCTGAGAAAATGATTTATGTTCTGAATGGTTCTGTATCAAGCACCTCCTACGGGGAGATTGACGGATACCAGACAGCGGCGAAGATTGCCGGAATGATTGCTGCTTGTGCGGCGAATACATCCCTGACGCATACGGTCCTGGATAAAGTCACAGAACTGAATGAACGCCTGACACCTACTCAGATGACAAGGGCGGAGCAGTCTGGATGCCTTGTCCTCAGTGTGAACAAGAATAAACAGGTGTGGATTGATAATGCCATCAACACTCTTGTTACACCGGCGGATAACCAGGACGATGGCTGGAAGAAAATCCGGAGAACCAAGACCAGGTACGAAATGATTACCAGAATGAACGATCAGGCGGATTCCCTGGTAGGAAAAGTGGACAACGACACGAACGGAAGAGCAACTATTATCAGTCAGCTGCAGGGCATCGGAGATACAATGATCGAAGAAGGAAAGCTGACTGCCTGCTCAGTTACGGAGAGTACCGTATATCAGGCAGATGGCGACAGCGCTTGGTTTGATATTGACTGCATCGACAAGGATTCCGCAGAGCATATCTACCTGATGTACTATTTTAGATTCAGCACCAACGAAGAGTAAAGGAGGAGTGAGTTATGCCTATTAACGTAAGAGCAGCCGGGGACTCCAGGCATGCGAGAACCGGAAAAGACGGAGCGTTCTACAATAAAGACGGCGTAATGCTGGCAAGTGTGGAGACGTTCACATCCAACGTGACCTGGAACAATGCCAAGTACAATGTTCTGGGCGATCCGCAGGAACATGAGACTTCTGCATCCTACGCAGTGAACCTTACGATGACACAGGTTGTTGTAGAGGATGACGCTTTTATTCAGGAATTGTTTGAGGCGATGGAGTCCGGCATCACACCATGCTGGGATTTCCAGGGAACACTTACCGGATTGAACGGTTCTGAGGAGCGTGTTGTTTACAGGGATTGCCTGCCTTCCGGACAGGTTGATTTGCAGAATATCGCAGTAGGCGATGTTATCAAGAGAGCATGGAACTTCTTTGTGAACAGACCGCCGAAACTTCAGAGCCTGCTTTCTATCGGCTGATAATGACAACGGACAGGGTATTGCATATGCAGTACCCTGAAATTTTTATTTCAGGAGGAAAACCAGAATGGAAAAAGAGAAAGTAACCGCACAGGTGGAAGAAAGAGAATTTACAGAAGAGCAGAACAAGGCGCAGACCAGAATGTTTGAAGGAGACTTCATTCAGGGGCTTCTTGCTGCGGCAGACTATAAGACAGAGGAAACCCAGAAAATTGAGATCATCAGAAACGGAACTCTGTACTTCGCTTTCAGCATCCGTGCCCTCGGAGAAGAGGAGTACAACAAATGTAAGACGAAGCACACGAAGTATGTACGGAATAAGCAGCTTGGAATTAAGCTGCCGGAAGACACTAATACGGTAAAATACAGGTCGGCGCTTATCTACGAAGCGACTATCCAGTCTGACAGAGAAAATCTGTGGGATAACAAGAAAATTTGGGATGCCCTGAACCAGAAGGGATTCCAGATTATGAACGGTCTGGATGTTATTGAGTACACACTGAAGAGCGGAGAGAAAGATCGCATCATCGAAGCGATTGACAAACTCAGCGGATACGATAGCGACAACCTGGAGGAAGTAGCAAAAAACTCATAAAAGCCGGAGGAAAGGCTACGTTATTGCATCACATCTTCCAGAAAACAGGTATCACACCTGATGAATTTTACCAGAAGCCTGCCGGGGTGCGGGCTTTTTTGTTTGCCTCGATGGAGGTAACGCTGGAATCCTACAAGGAAGGAGGGGAATAAAGTGGCAGAGACAGTAAGGATAGAAATTCCTATAGAAGTTACGGACGGGACCGAGCCGGAGTTGTCGAATATTACTGACAACCTGGAAAATATGGAGAAAGCGGCTAAGAACGCAAAGAGTTCCGTAGAAAAAGCTGGGAAAGAGGTTTCCAAGTTCGACAAATCATCAAACAAGATGCAGAAAAGCCTGTCCAGTTGGGCGAAGCAGAAATATCAGCTTCTTCTCGAAGCGAAAGACAAAGTATCTCCTATACTGGATAAGCTGAAAACCGGGCTGAAGACCATAGGCGGTAAAACATGGAATGTTACCATGAAAGCGATTGACCTGGCAACGTCTCCGATTCGTGGAATCATCAATCTGCTAAAGAACCCCGTCTTCCAAGTAGGAGCTGTCCTTGGGGTAAGCATAAGCCTGAAGGACACGGTAGATACCTACGCAGATTTTGAATCGACCATGAGCCGGGTGAAGGCGTTGGCAAATGCGAATAACCAGGAGATGGAAGCGCTTACGGCGAAGGCAAAGGAGATGGGAGCGCAGACGAAATTCTCCGGAACGGAGTCGGCTGAAGCATTTACCTATATGGCGCAGGCTGGCTGGCAAGTACAGGATATGATAGACGGTATCGGCGGAATCATGAGCCTTGCTGCGGCTGACGGGCTGGACCTTGCTTCTACCACCGATATTGTTTCCAATGCGCTGACAGCTTTTGGCATGACAGCGAAGGATACTGCGGAATTTGCAGATGTTTTGGCAGTAGCATCATCGGCTACGAATACAAATGTGTCTGACCTGGGCGAAGCGTTCAAGTATATTGCTCCGGTGGCGGGGGCGATGGGGTATTCTATCCAGGATGCCTCGGTTGCTCTCGGTCTTATGTCGAACAATACGGTAAAGGGAAGTATGGCTGGAACTGCATTGAAGACTGCCCTGGCAAATATGGCTGCCCCGACAGATAACATGGCGGCTGCTATGAAGAAGTATGGAATCAGCCTTACCGACAGCGAGGGAAACATGAAAACCCTGAAAGGTGTCATGGATAACCTGAGAAGCAGTCTCGGCGGGCTGTCAGAGACAGAGCAGACGGCAGCGGCAAGCACCATCTTCGGAAAAGAAGCGATGGCTGGTATGCTGGCAATTATCAATACGTCAGAAGAGGACTACAAAAAGCTAACAGAGGCTATCAACGATTCCCAGGGTGCGGCGGATCGGATGGCTGGCACAATGCAGGATAATCTGAAAGGCTCTCTTGAACAGCTTGGCGGTGCGATTGAAACAGTACAGCTTAGTTGGGGAGAGCGCCTGAAGCCGTACATTATTGCTTTGTCCGATATGCTTCAGGAGAATATGCCGGCAATAGAAGAATTTGGTCTGAAAGTATTTGATGCGATTGACAAGAAAATTGCTGAAACGAAGGACAAGATTGAAGAGTTCACGAACACGGAGGAGTGGGCGAACGCTGATGTTTTCGGAAAGATCGGAATTGCCTGGGATGAACTGATTGCGCAGCCATTTTCTGAATGGTGGGATACGAAAGGTCATGACTTCTTTATAGGGAAAGCCGGATCGCTCGGTCGTGGACTGGGGACGGCTCTTTCCGGAGGAATCCTGACCTTGCTTGGTGTAGATACTGATGGAATCCTGGATGAAGGGCAGAATATCGGAAGTGCTTTTGCAAAGGGATTTGCAGATGGATTCGACACGAAAGTAATTATGAGTAAGCTATCAGAGGCTATCAAAGGCATTTTCTCCAATGCTGCGAAGATACTTCCGGGCGGAGAAGAAGCAGACCTGTCTTCCTGGCTGTCTGCGGCGTTGATTGCGAAAATTGGTACGCCGCTACTCAGCACTGGATTTAACGTAGGCAAGGGAGCGTTCAATGTTGGAAAAACCTTGTTTGGAAGCACGACTACTACAACAGCCGGGGGTGGAACTACAGTAGTACCTGGACTTGGAAGCAGGATTATCGGAAGTGCCGGTGCCGGAACGGGATTACTCGGATTCGGCGCAAATACAGCAATCAAGTTGGGAGCCGGAAACCTGGCTGGCGGAGCATCCTTATCTGCCGGAGCATTGTCGGCACTGGGGCTTGGAGCAACAGCCGGAGGAGCAGTCGGTGGAGCAACGCTTATCAGCGGCGGCGTGGACCTGTATAAAGGATTCACATCGGACAACAAAGAAGAAGCGTCTGCGTACAAAGAATCCGGCGCATGGAAAGTCGGAGGTGTGGCTGCCGGAGCGGCTACTGGCGCAGCGCTGGGAAGCGTTATCCCTGGACTTGGAACTGCGGTCGGCGCTCTGATTGGAGCCGGAGTCGGCGGTATCGCCGGATGGATCAAGGGAGACAGCGCAAAGAAGGAGTACGAAGAAAATCTGAAAGCAGCACAGGAGGAGGCGGAAGCTCTTGCACTGGCAGAAGAACAGGCAAAGTACGAATCTCAGGAATTAAAGGATGCGCTGGCTGACACGAGCATGACAGCAGAGGAGTTCGGTCAGCTATTCCAGAAAGCAGTTGGAACGAACCTGAAGGACCATTTTGGAGATATAAAACTCTCCATGCAGGAAATTCAGGATATTGCGAAGCAGATGACCTTCGGAGAGAACATTGAAGCGGTCACAAAGTTTGCGGATGCATCAGAACAGACTGAACAGGCGTACAGCAATATGGAGTCGGCTATTTCCAATATGGATAAGCTGAACTGGAAGGCAAGCCTAGGGCTGGAGTTTGACGATACCGATATTCAGGAATACGTGAATGGTATTGACGCTCTGATCCAGAACGCAGCCGATTATGTGGAGAGCAAACACTATGAGGCGAAAGCGGCGATTGATCTGCTGATTGAACCGGATTCTGATGTGGATATGACCTCCGGGCTTAATGCGGCTTATGCGGGATTGCAGGAGCAGATTGATTCCCTTGGGTCACAGTTGACGGCGAAGGTGAATGTGGCGCTGGAGGATGGCGTTATTACGCTTGATGAACAGGCGGAGATTACCAATCTCCAGAATCAGATTACGGAGATCACGCAAAAGGTTGCAGATATTCAGACCGAAGCGGAGTTCAAGGCGCTGAAGATTAAGTACAGCGGCGCTGCCCTGGACGCGGATTCCTTCGCAGAACTCCAGGCGGAATTGCAGGAGCAAGTGGAGAGCGCTACGTCAAGCTATGATGAATCCCTGAAGGTTGGTATTGCCAACCTTGAATTACAGTTGGACGAAGGCGCCATCACGCAGGAGCAATACGATGAACAGCTACAGGCGCTGGCAGATGGATATGAAGCCAAAATCTCTGATATGTCAGTTACTGTGGAGAATTTTCAGTTAGAGGCGATTGCGGAAGCATATTCTGAAGAACTGGACGGGATTCTGCCGGAATTGTCCGGAACCACAGCGGAAAAGCTACAACAGGCTCTGCACGATGCGATGGCAAGCGGCGTGGATGTTACAGCGTGGGATACCGAAACGGCATCTCAGTGGCTTGGACTGGAAAGTCTGAGCATGGAAACCCAGGCGGCAATTACAGAAATGATGAGCGGTGTGGCAGAAACGATTCCTCAGAGTATGCAGGAACAGATCACAGCGGCTTTCAGCAGCGTAGATATGAGCAGCGCATATTCAGGAATTGATTTTGTTGGTCCGTTCTCCAATGAGTATTATGAGCAGATGGCGGCGGCTGATCTGTCCGGTGCGTATGCGCCACTGGTAGAGAATATCAGCACAGGTCTTCCGTCACAGATAGCAGCGATTGATTATTCCGGCATCGGCACAGCAGTAGGGAGCGGAGTTGGAAGTTCCATCCAGAATACGGATATGGGACCTATCAATTCGGCTATTTCATCGTTGAAAGGAAATACCGGGACAGCGATTGACACGGCCTTCGCTCCGGGATTTAACACTACTACGCCGGTGACAATCACGGCAAACTATAAGCTGGCGAATCCATCAGCTACAATCAGCTTCTCAGGAGGCGGCTCTGGAACGGCAACGGTCAGTGCGAGCATCGCATCCAACGCAGAAGGTGACATCATAGACAGTCCGATTCTGTCATGGGTTGGAGAAGATGGACCAGAAGCAATTATTCCCCTTGGAGGGAAAAGGAGAAGCAGAGGACTCAGCCTGTGGGAAAAAGCGGGAGAGTTGCTGGGAGTCAGAAAATATGCAGACGGAGGGCTGATTGGAAATCCGAGATATAGTCCAAATCCGTTGCAAAACAACGATGACCTAAATTATATCAATGAAACTCTTTCAAAGGCACCACGGGGCAATAACGAGTTCTCAGAGGATACTACAGAGGATACACCTATCACGGGAGACGTCCCGGTAAAGGCGGAGCAGGATGACGGCGGAAGAAAGACAGAGGTATCTGTAAATGTAACCTTGAATCCTACCTTCCAGATTAACGGAAGCAGTGGAAACGAGGCAGATATTGTCAGAGTCTTCCGGGCACACATGAAGGAACTTGCAGATGAAATCGGCGGCGAACTTGCAGAAAGGCTGGAGATGGTATTCTCTAACATGCCGGTAAGAGGGGAGGCGTGAAGATGGATATTTACCTGAATGAAGTGGAGAATAAAAGTTCCAGCTTCACGTTTCCGGTTCTTCCGGAAAAGATAAAGACGAAGTTTGGGACGAATTACCAAAGCTATGACATTATCGGAAAAGGCGCAGTGAAAATCCCAAGAGGGACAGAAGCGGAAAGTGTCTCCTGGGACTCCGTGTTCTTTGGCAAATCAAAAAGAAATGAGGTGCTGTGCCGGGAATGGACAGCACCTTCAGAATGTGTAAAAAAACTCCGGGACTGGATGAAAGATGGAACGGTTTTGCGGCTTATGGTTACGGAAACCACTATCAACTATGATGTGACAATCAGCGAGTTTGAGCCGGTGGAGACAGGAGCGTTTGGCAATATAGATTACTCCATCAGCTTTGTTATTAACAAAGAATTGAAAATCTACACCACATCTGAACTGAAGATTGCAGCGTTTGTGAAGAAGACGGTTCCACGACCTACGCCAGCACCGAAGAAAACCTATACAGTTGTGAGCGGAGATACCCTATGGGGGATTGCATCCAGAAAACTCGGAGGAGGAAGTAACTGGACAAAGCTGTATGACGCTAATGCCTCCACCATAGAATCGGTGGCGAACAGCCGCAGAGGAGGGAGAGGCAGCGACCACGGGCACTGGATTTATCCCGGAACTGTTCTGACAATACCGTAATGGAGGTGCGGCATGATTGATATATCGAAAATCAAGTACCGCCTGGTGGTAATGACGGAAAGCAAGAAGCAATATAACATCAAGGAATTTGTAGAAGACCTTGGGTGGGAAGAGAATGACGGCGAACTGGCTACCAGAATTTCCTTTACAGCAAAAAATGAAAAGACGAGCGCCGGTCTTATATCATCCTTGGCAAAGCCTGGATGTCTGGTCGGCGTTTTTGCTACTGACGGCTCCATAGATGAAGAAGTAGCCAGAGGGTATGTCACGGATTGGAAACCGCTCCTGTCCGGAAGTAAAGACAAGGTGGACATTACATGCTATGACGAACTTTACAATCTGGAAGAGAGTCAGGACCTTATCTATTATTCTTCCGGTATTGGCACAAAGTCGGCAATCACTCAGATATTTGATAACTGGCAAATACCGACAGAGAAGTATGACGGTCCGGATGTGACGCATGGGAAACTGGCGTATAAGACAGAATCCCTGGCAGATGTGCTGCTGGATATTCTGGATGATGCTAAAAAGAAAGGCGGCGGCGATGCTTTTATCCGGGCTGCAAAAGGGAAGGTCAGCGTTCTCCAGTGGGGGAGTAACAAGACTGTATATCATTTCGAGGTGGATAACACAAAACAGGTTTCCCACAAAATGAGTACAGCCGGAATGATTACCAGGGTAAAGGTTATCGGGCAGGAAGACGATGACGGGCGCTCCAGCGTAGAAGCTGTGGTAAACGGGCAGACCAAATTCGGCATCCGGCAGAAGATATATGTCCGTGGAAAAGATGACAGCGTAAGCGATGCTCAGTCGGCGGCACAGGACATCATCAACGATAAAGGACAGGTTGATGAAGAAATCACAGTGCAGTCTCCGGATATTCCCTTTGTGCGAAAAGGGGATCTGGTTCATATTACTGCTGGGACTCTGAATGATTATTATTTCGTGAAGGGAATCCGGCATGATGCAGACAGCATGTCAATGACGATGGATTTGAAGAAAGCGGTTGCAGAGCCTGTTGTGCAGAACCATCAGTCAGCGCCGAAGTCCTATAATGTCGGGGATATTGTAAATTTCAAAGGAGGAACACATTATGTTTCTTCCTATCCGGGTGCAAAAGGATACAATGCCAGGGCAGGAAAGGCAAAGATAACCAAAAAAAACGGTTCCGGAAAAGCCCATCCTTGGCATCTAATTCACGTAGACAGTGGAAGTAATGTGTATGGTTGGGTAGATGACGGCACATTTGAATAACAGGAGGTGAGGCTATATGCCATATCAGGGAAATCCGGGGGCAAGTAAACTCGGAAAAGTTCTGGCACAGAGAATGTCGAAGCAAAGCGAATCCCCGCTTGTTCTGGACTATGGAAGCATCGAAGCAGACTACAGTTTGAAGACGAATACATTTCCTTTGCCGATACCTAAGTCAGATTATACAGTGTGCCGACATGTTGGCGGTTTATCCCTCGGAACGAGCGGAGGGGAACATGGCGGGCATGAGTCCGGAAATGGCGCTCATAGTCATACGATCCCTGTACCATCGGTAAAGCCGGGAGATCGTGTGCTGGTGGCGTGGGTTCAGAATGAGGCAACTGTCATTGATGTCATCGTTCCTGCCAGCAGATTGTAGGGAGGTGCGGAATGGCAGAAAATTATTTGTTCCCTACTGTAGAGGTTCCGGAGCTGATTCAGGAATCAGAGCAGTACGATGAAAAATATAAGCCGAGCGTTGCGTGGGACCTGGAAGCCGGAGATTTTGTTCGTAATGGGGCGAATCAGCTTATGGAATGTGACGGGCGGGACGCTTACCGCGTCTGGTGCGTGAAAGTAGTAAACACGGAGCGGTGGGCTTGCCTCGCCTACCCGGATTCTATTGGGACAGAGATGGAGTCGGCTTTGAAAGAAAAAACAAACGCTGCGGTGGAATCTGCCGTAGAGCGAACCATCACAGAAGCGCTGCTTGTAAATCCCCGGACAGAGTACGTTCGGGGATTTGAATTTACCTGGAATGGTGACGAACTGTTTTGCAGTTTTACCGTGAAAGGAATTGACTGGGAAGAATTTCCCTTATCAGTAACCATAGGAAACCGTGCGAGGAGGTGAGAAAAGTGGCAACAGAACAGTATAAATTTGTAGCCCCTGATTTTGTGTCGGGCTGCACGCCGGAAGAAATACAGGATCGGATGATGGAGAATCTTCCTGCTGATATAGACGATATGCCGGGAGGATTCCCGTATGATTTTACTATGCCGACCGCATACGAAAAATCAGAACTGATCCAGTTCCATCTGGTTCGGACGCTTATGCTGATGTTCCCGCAGTGGGCTTGGGATGAATGGCTGGACTATCACGGCAGACAGAAGGGAATCATCCGGAAAGAAGCCAACAAAGCCAGTGGGAATGTTACCTTTGAGGGAGTTCCTGAAACCAGAATTGCTTCAGGATTCATAGTCTGCACACCGGCAACGGATGTGGGACCATCTATCGAATTTGTTACGGATGAAGAGGTAACGATACCAGAGGGAGGGAAGGTTACAGTATCGGTCACGGCGGTAGCTGGCGGCATCGCATCAAACACAAAAGCGGATACAGTCATTCTGATGTCTACGCCGATTGAAGGAATCACCAAACTGTACAATGAGGATGATATTACCGGAGGGACGGATGAAGAAGGTGACAAAGCATATCGTGAAAGAATCATGGAGGCGTATTCATCCGAGGGGACCTCCTACATCGGGAATGATTCTGACTATAAAAGGTGGGCGAAGGAAGTTACCGGCATCGGAGATTGTATTGTAGTGCCAACCTGGAATGGACCGGGTACTGTAAAGCTGGTTCTGGTAGACTCCAACGGAAGACCGGCAAATGAACGGCTGGTCCAGGCAGTGTACGACCACATTGTTTCCCCAAACGACAGAGAAAAGAGACTCATGCCAACGGGAAGCGCTGACTTGACTGTGGTTGCGGCAGATACGAAGCTGATAAGCTATTCCTGTAACGGATTGTCTTATGACACCACTACGAACCTTGAGCAGATTGAATCAGATTTCAAAGATGCTGTGATGCAATACTATTCGGCAGCAAAACTGGAAAATGTAGTTCGGTACAATCGGGTACACGCTCTGCTCACAAATCTTCCGGGAGTTTTGGATTTTACGGACTTCAAGATAAACGGGGCAGAAGACAACATCACGCTGGATCAGGACGAATATCCGGAAACGGATAAAGTTACATTTTCGTAGAAGGGAAGTGAGTGTATGGATTTAGAAAACTTCCCAACCAGTGAGTCTGCAAAGAGGATGCTTGAATCGGTAGACTCTGGCGGATTTTATGACAAGTCCTATGTCGGGAAATGGATTTTCCAAGTTATGGGCTTGGAAATAGATGAAGCAAGAAAGTTCATAGAAGAACTGCCTTATCAGGCATTTCCAGAAAAGGCAACGTGGGGGCTGCGTTATCACGAACAGAAATACGGATTGCCGGTGCGGGAGGGGATGTCCTATGAAGAACGCAGACGGAACATTTACAGCAAGCGTGATGAACGTTCTCCGATGAACCCATACCGCATGGAAGTGATTTTGGAGAATATCACAGGAAGGAAAGCCCATGTAGACGATGAATCCGGACCAGTGAACACATTTACCGTGGAACTGGAATCCGGAGATAATGTGGTGGATGTGGTTGCAGCTATCAAGAAACTGAAGGAGATTAAGCAGTCGCATGTAGCTTTTACTCTCAGTTTTACCGCTTTAGCCAGGATAGAAATATGCGGAAGAACTCAGAAGTGGAAGAACCAGTACACACAATGCGGAACGGTCCCGATGGTAAGCACAGGACTCCGGATCATAGATGCCGGAGTACAGATTTTGCCGTCTGCCGAAGGTTACAAGACTGCATCTCCGATGGCGGGAAATTCCGGAGAAGCGGGTCAATACCCGAAGACCAGCATGGGACTGAAAATTACAGATGGCGCTGTAGACATCGAAGGAAATACGGAAAGCTATCTGGCAGATTATCCGGAAGCCAGCGAGAACATGGAAACCGGTACATATCCTGGAATCCAGAAGCAGGCAGTATATTCGGCGGCGGAGGTTCAAATGGATACTGACGGAGAAGGGCATAAATTCCAGAACAAGCTGACCGGAACTGAACCGATTGTGAGCATACGGATGAAAGAAGCAGCGGCGGACACGGAAATTACTCCAGCAACAGAAGCAGCAAAGGCTGTATATGGGATGACCGGAAATACAGAAACCGGAACCAGACCGGGAACATCCACCGGAGTATCGGAATCTGAAAAAGGTGTGGCTCCAGAGGTTACTACAGAATCGTATCAGGTAAGATACCGGCTCTGTGGAGATACCTTTGAGATATAAGAAGAGGAGGTAGGCAGATGAAGCTACTGACAAGCAAGGCGATCCAGGGCTACCGTGATTACACGAAGCGCACGATTGCCTATGCGAAGTACAAGATTGGTTCGACCTATCATAAAGCGAAGATCGAATCTGTTGAAGTGACCGGAGACGGGCTTGTGGAAATTATGTTCAAGATTGAGACGGCATCCACGGGCGCAGCCACCGTCACAGAAATCCAACTGTATGATACGAATAATGATTTATGGCTCTCCAAGCAGGAATCCCTGAAGATGGATTCTGTAGCGGAGGGCTTTTATTATATCTGCCAGTTGGAAATCAGCGAAAGGGAGGTTGAGGAATAATGCGAGAACTTGTGAACTGGAAAGACCATGTAGTCCAGTATCCGGGCAGATTCCAGGAAGAGGACCTGGGAGACGGGCTGATTCAGCATACGGCATCGCCCGGAAAAGTATTACAGCAGGGAACGCCTCAGAACGCCACAAATTTTAACCTGATGGACCTGGCAATCCTGGAAGCGATGCTCATGGCATCCGAAAACAGCCGGAATCTCCTTCAGGTAAACCGGGAACTGGAAAGCCTGATTGGAGAAAAGATTCAGGTAACGCTGACAAACTCTCAGCAGTACCCGCATAACAACTCCAAGAAGACGGTCCAGCTTACAACGCCGAAAAATAACATGGACTACACAGTCGAGTGCGAGGTGGTAAGTGTGGCCGGAGGGGCTGTCGGAGAATTTGAGTTCAGCGATAAACTGCTCAACGGTTTTAAGATTGCCTTTACAGGATCGGCAAGTCAGGTGGTTGTGAACTGCTATGTGAGAGGAGGTATCTAAAGTGGCGAATGTGATTATCAAAAAAGAGGAGCGCAGGAAAGACGAAGACCATGTAATGAAAAGCTATGGCGTGGACAGGCATGATCCGGCTATGCGGGAAGCTGCGGAGATTGCGGCGGCACGTACCAGGGAAGCAGTAAACATGGCTCAGAACAGAAGGAGGTATTTCTGATGAAAGTAACATATCTGCCGGAGGACGGCAAGAAATTTATTCCCTATGAGGTCATGGGGAAAATCGTAAGTTTCAATGATGGCGATCTGATGTTTGATGTGTCGAAGAAGGAAAGAGACTACGAGGTAGTTATTGACATCTGCCAGGATTATACGGGCGGCTTGGTGATGGGTGCTTCGCAAGGGGAACGATATGTGGCCCAGTTGGTTGTCCCGGCAAGGGAGTACATCGAAACCACATCGGAGAATCCGGACTATGATCCGGAAGCGGAAGATGGAAGCATGGAATCTTCAACGATTACTACCAGAGAGCCGGTTCCGTTTGACATTGAAAAGTGCGAACTTAGATTATGGGAAATGGAGGTTTAAAAGATGCCAAATTTTGATGATTTTAAATTAGCGATCGAAGCAATGTCGGGCGGTAAGAATACCGTCCTTTTTGATGACATGGAAATGCCCTCTGTCATGGTTCCCTTCCCGAAGATGAACATTTCTGACATCATGGAGGGAGGCAGTCAGAACGTACATCCGGGATTCAAAGTAGGAGGCGTGGACAAGGACAAGATTTATGTCGGGAAGTACCAGAGCATTGTCCTGAATGACCGTGCATACAGCCTCCCGATGCGTGATCCGAAGACCTATGTGAATTTCGACCAGGCGCTGACATTCTGCCGGAACAAAGGGAATGGATGGAGCCTGGTTCCATATTCTTTGTGGTGTGCGATTGCCCTGTGGTGCCGGAAAAATGGAACTATGCCGAGAGGAAATAACAACTGGGGAAAAGACATTTCCTATCCGCATGAGAAAGGGATTCCGACAGCTTATGAAAGCGCAGAAGCAGACAGCCATCCGGGAGAACCGGCGAGATGTGCTACCGGCTCCGGACCGGCAACCTGGAATCATAACTGGATGCCGGATGGAATTGCAGACCTCAACGGAAACGTGTGGGAGTGGTGCGCTGGCATGAGACTGAATGGCGCTGAGATTCAGATTATCCCGTATGCGAACAGTATGCTGGCAGAAACCAACATGGGAGCGCAGTCTACAGAGTGGAAAGCTATCAAGAAAGATGGAACCCTGGTCGAGCCGGGATCAGCGGATACCCTGAAATGGGATTGGGTATCCAGTAAAATCCAGCTTACGAGCGGAACTCCGACATATAAAACAGATACAGGTATTGGAGGACAGTACAAGGATATGACGCTGGCGGCAAGTCTGACCGCCCTCGGCTTCCGCTCCGCTTTCTGTGAACTGTAACACTGAGACACTGATTGCTCTGCGGTAGCAGAGCATTTGCAGCTTTTGAAGGAGGAATACCGTGGCGCTTACAGAGAAGAATGAAACGGCAACAGGAGAACAGCAAGCGGAAAACCTGAAAATCCGGATGAAGATAATTGACATGATAGAATACGCGCTTCCGCTCATAGAGAAATGGTCGGTTCCGCACCAGAAATTGCTGGGAAACAAGATGGCTCTCTGCATGGAAGAAATGCTGGAACTTGCGAATGAATTGGAGTGGGCGTATTCAAAGAAAACGCCGCATAAAAATCTGGACATGAAGAACAAAGCACTTCAGGATTTCATAACACTTGCGTATAGGACGAAATATCTGAAAGGCTCCTCGTCTTTCAGTGAGTGGACACGGCGTTCCAAAGAGATAGGGAGTATGCTCGGAGGCTATAAGAAATGGCTGTATGAGGATGCTCCGGCTAAGAATAAGAAAGGATACCAGCCCCGCTGACAATGCGGGGCGTTTCCTTGGGGATAGGCTATTGCGTTTGCCGATTTGCGGCGGCAGCTGGAACAACACTTCCAATGCAGGCGTGTTCAACGTGAACCTGAACAACCCTCGGTCGAACTCCAACAGCAACATCGGCTTCCGCTCCGCTTTACTCTCATATGCCAGAGGCTGGATGATTTACGAATCTCCGGACAGTGCGAGAGGATAAAGGAGTCTATTTCCGCTCCGGGCTGAAAGGCAGGAGAAAAAGGCTCTGCTCCCGAAAGGTGGGTAGAGTCGTTTCCGGGGAGACACACAAACCGGAAACAGCTATGGAAGCTGCAAGTAGCCTTGGCGAAAGCTGCAACACATAGATTTTTTGCAAAGAGGTATTGATGAAAATTAAGAATGTTTTCGATACCATATTTTCGATGGACAATTTGTACCTTGCCCTGGAGGATGCTTCAAAAGGGCGTAGATATAACAGAGATGTATTGATTTATAACCTGGATTCCTGGGCTTTGCTGAATGAGTTGAGACAGGAAGTCCTGAATGGCACTTACAAGATAGACAGATACTTTATATTTTACATCTATGAGCCTAAGAAAAGAATGATTATGTCAATATCGTTCAGGCATCGTATCATTCAGTGGGCGATTTACCGGGTAATCAATCCGATGCTGATAAAAGGATACATAGAGGATTCCTACGGCTGCATACCTGGTCGTGGTTCTCTTAGTGCTATGAACCGGCTGAAATACTGGCTGGAGCAAGTAAGCCGCAAAGATGGACAGTGGTTTTATTTGAAACTGGACATCAGCAAATATTTTTACAGAGTATCCCACCGGGCACTGAAGAAGATTCTGGCAAAGAAGATTAAAGACCGGAGATTGCTGGATGTGCTGTATGGAATCATAGACTGCGAACATACGCCATTTGGTTTGCCGCCTGGGTGTTCGCCGGGAGATGTACCGCTGGAGGATCGCCTGTATGATGTCGGGATGCCGATTGGAAATCTATTGTCTCAGGTGTTTGCAAATTTATATTTGGATGTGCTGGATCAGTTCTGCAAAAGAGTCCTACGTATCCATTTTTATATCCGTTATATGGATGATGTGATTATCCTGGGTAATGACAAAATGCAGCTTCGATTTTGGAAAGACCAGATTGAAAGATTCCTTCTGGAAGAACTGGAACTGAACTTGAATAAGAAGACCTGTATCCGTCCTATCAGCCAGGGAATAGAATTTGTTGGGTATCGGCTGTGGGCTGACCGAGTGGTAATTCGCAAAAGTACAAGCCTCCGGATTAAAAGAGCGTTGAAAGGAATGGCTGTAAAGTATTCCAACTACGAGGTTACGATGCAGGATGTTACAGATACGCTTCAAAGCTATCTTGGTATGCTAGAACATTGTGACAGCGATGCTTTGATAAAAAGCATTTTGGATAATCTGGTACTTACACATGAGAAGGACCAGGAGGAGGTGGTTTATGAGCAGTCAAGAATTGCTTGAATTACAAAACTGTATCATTGAGTCTCAGAATGAGGTAATCCGTAAGCTGATTGCCGAGATCGGACACTATGAAAATTTCATTATAAGCAGCGAGGTAAGGGAATCTATCGGGAAAATGGATTCCCTTCTGAGTAAACTGGGAGGAGAGTGAGGGCAATGAACCGGATTAGAGAAGAGCCGTAGCACCGGGCAGGACGGGGCAGAAAAATACAAAGAAAGGGAAAGAAACGTGGACGCTGTTATTGAAGCATTTGGAGAACTGACGGTTGCGAGCGTGATTGTCTGCGCTGCCGCAATTATCTACATGAGAAAGCTGTATAACAAGTGGAAAAAAGAGGTAATTGAACAGCACGACACTGAGAAGGAGCGGGATGAAAAAATCCAGACCTGTCTCGACCAGATCAGTCTTTATCCGGAATGGAGAAAGCAAAGTATAGACATACAGCAGAAGTTCACAGAAGCTATCAACGACCTGAAAGAAGTGCAGAAGAAGAACATAGACCGGCTGGAAGAAATCGAAGCCGCAAACCAGAAAAGAGAGCGGAATAAGATTAGAGACAGGCTCTTGCAGTCCTATCGCTATTTTACCAGCAAGGAAAAGAATCCTATGTTGGCATGGTCCGAAATGGAGGCAGAGGCGTTTTGGAAGATCTTCAAGGACTATGAGGACCTGGACGGGAATGGACATGTTCACTCTGAAGTCCAGCCAGCTATGCGGAATCTGGAGGTAATACCGATGCACGAGGTAGAAAAAATCAGTGAACTGATGCACAGCCGGAGGTAAGAGCTATACGCTTTTATTTCCGGCTTTTATTACGCAGGCAAACAAATCCTCATTGGCGAGGATAAAACGCAACCAGACAACAATCAGAGGCTCACAGAGCCTAAAAAAAGAAAATTATACAGGAGGTAAGTTTTTATGAAGAACATTAACTGGGCGAAGAAGCTGACAAGCCGTAAGTTTTGGGCGGCGGTGGTTGGATTTGTAACACCGATCATGATTGCGGCGGGAGCGACCGACAATTCGGTTACTCAGGTTACGGCAATCATCATGGGCGGAGCAACGCTGATCGCCTACATCATCGGAGAGGGAATGACGGATGCGGCGAATATCGGCGCAGAAACCGAAGTTACCATTGAAGAAAATACGGATGAACAGTAAGCGCAGCCCTGGAGAAATCCGGGGCGCCTTTTATGGAGGCGAACATGACAGAAAAAGAATTTGTTGAGAAGATTGGTCCTCTTGCGGCACAGGACATGAAGACAAGCGGAGTGCTGGCATCTATTACAGCGGCACAGGCTTGTCTGGAGTCCGGGTATGGCAGCACGGAACTTGCAGTCAACGCAAATAACCTGTTCGGAATGAAATGTTCTCTTTCCGGGAACACATGGGATTCCGTATGGGACGGGGTAAGCAAGTACACCAAGAAGACCAACGAGCAGAAGCCGGACGGGACAGTCTATACCATTACGGCAGACTTCCGGAAGTATCCGGACATTCTGACAAGTATCAAAGACCATTCATGCTACCTGAACGGCGCTATGAATGGCAGTAAGAGAAGATACGAAGGGCTTTCCGGGGAGAAAGATTACCGGAAAGCGGCAGAACTGATTAAGGCTGGCGGGTATGCCACAGACATCGCCTATGTGGACAAACTTTGCAGCCTGATTGAGAGATGGGATTTAACCCAGTATGACAAGGAGGACGCAGGTATGAGTAACAGTAGCTTAGTAAATTGTACAGTGAAAAGCCCTAACCACAGCGGCGCAAGAACACACGCCATCGACCGGATCACGCCGCACTGTGTAGTAGGACAGCTTTCAGCGGAGTCTATCGGCGGATGCTTCGATAGTTCCAATGTTCAGGCTTCCTGCAACTACGGGATTGGCAGCGATGGACGAGTGGTGCTGTGCGTAGACGAAGGAAATAGAAGCTGGTGTTCTTCCAGCAACGCAAACGATCAGAGGGCGGTAACAATCGAGTGCGCCAGCGATAAGACACATCCGTATGCCATGACAAATGCGGTATATGAGAAGCTGATCGCTCTGTGTGTTGACATTTGCCGGAGAAATGGGAAGACCAAGCTGCTCTGGTTCGGAGATAAGAACACTGCCCTGAACTACAGCCCGAAGTCAAACGAGATGGTTCTTACTGTACACCGGTGGTTTGCAAATAAATCCTGCCCCGGAGACTGGCTGTACTCCAGACTGGGAGATGTTGCAAATCGTGTGACAGCGCAGTTGAGTGGGAGTTCCAGCGGAGGAACAACCGGAGGCGGAAGTACAAGTGGCGGTTCAGGAAACTACAAGACCGGCATGTATAAGGTCAATGTCGCAGACCTCAACATCCGCAAAGGACCTGGAACAAACTACGGCATCAACGGTGTTATTACCGACAAAGGAACTTACACGATTACTGAAATCCAGAATGGCTCCTGGGGTAAACTCAAGTCAGGCGCTGGTTGGATTAACATCAGCACCGCCTACTGCTCTTATGCTGGAGCCGCATCAGGGGGATCAAGTGCTTCTGGCGGCGGTACTGCTTCTGGTGTTGCTTATAAGACCGGAACGTACAAGGTCAATGTGGCGGAACTCAATATTCGGAAAGGTCCCGGAACCAATTACGGGACGAATGGCTCCATCAAAGACAAAGGCGTGTACACGATCACGGAGATTCAGAACGGTTCCTGGGGAAAACTGAAGAGCGGAGCGGGATGGATCAATGTGGATAAAGCCTACTGCACCTACAGAGGCGCAGCTTCTTCTGGCGGAAGCACAGCGGCATCTTCCGGAAGTTTTCAGGTACAGGTCAGCATCTCTGATCTGTATATCCGCAAAGGTCCGGGTACGAATTACGGGAATAATGGATTTTGTCCGAAGGGCGTTTATACCATCGTTGAGACGCAGAGCGCTGGAGGATACACCTGGGGACGCTTAAAGAGCGGAGCGGGCTGGATTGCCCTGGAGCATACAAAGAGACTGTAAAAGAATAAAAAGATACCCCTCTGTCGGAATTGACCGGCGGAGGGGATTTTTTCGTTGAGAAAATTGTAGCGGGAGTGGGAGGAATGTGCTATAATCCTCCTGTTACCGCCCCTATACTGGTGACAGGAAGGGGGTGAGTTCCATGGAAAAATTCACTTCGCTTATTATCGCTGTTGTGGCGGGTGTGATTTGCCATCTCATCTGCAAATGGTTGGACGGCGATAAATAGTCGGTAACCAGCCTGTGGGTATAAGCCTTCCCACTCCCAAGTAGGAATAGAAAACCCCAGTGTTGCCGCACTGGGGTTTTCGTTGTAGTCAAGTTCCATGGACTACTCACTTCGCTTTGCCTACTGGCATTATAGCATACGCAGATTTTCTTTTCAATATGCAAATTTTGAAAAACGTCCATAGGACAATCCTACGGACAGTCCGCAGGAAAATCCACTGTAACCAGTACCAGTACCATTACCAGTACCATAACCATAAAAAGAAAAGAATATATACGCAAACCGCCGTCAGCGGTTACGCTTCTTGCACACACATCTACATGTACAATCTGCACAAATTCCCTGATGATTTTTTGACGTATCGAGTCCCGGTCAATCCTACAGAATTTTTCAATATCTCCTTCGGCAAAAGGATAAAATGAATCCAGAGGCATTTCAGAGGCTCTCAGAAGTTCATCCTTCCAGCAGTTTCTTCCTTATATAAAGCATATCGTTTAGTTTCCAAAAAATAAAGTAAAAATAAATTTTATGATTGACACTTACCGTTTGGTAAGATAAGATAATGACAAGATAAAATTACCAGTTGGTAAGGAGGATGACACTATGAAGTATGGATACAGAGAAGTCAGAAAAATCAGAGTTGATGACCTTAGAAATCTTTGCATCGCAAATCGTTGGTACACCAGAGGAGACAACGCCGCCTACAATCATTTGCTGAATGACCTGGCGGGGGATAAAGAGAACATTACTACAGATGACATTGTGGAGATTGCGCTGGACATTATGGAACACAGTAATACAGAGCAGGAACTGACAAGTATCTGCTTTGATGTGGCAAGAATCGCAGTTACATTTTTTGAGGAGGTGTAAGTGATGAAATATTCCGAAATGCCAGATGAACAGTTACTGAAACTCCAGATTGATTTTACGGCAAGAGGAAATCTCAACGCAGCGAGAGAGGTTTCAGAATTTAGAGAGTTTTTCGGAAAGACGGTCGAGGTTGTAAAAGGCAGGAAAGTACCAAAAGGTACGATTGGTAGATGCTTTTGGCTTAAAAGGTATGACTATTCTCGCTATGGGGACCCGTGGGGAATCTACAGCAGCACAAGAATAGGAATCAAAGTAGCCAACGGCGAAGTTTATTTCATTTCACTCGATAATGTGACTGTATGCGAGAATATGGAGGCGATGACATGACACTGAAAAGACGGTTCATCAATGAGGCATATGAAGGTAACTACAAAAAGTATCTGCGGGAGCGCCGAGATGATTATTGCAGAGTGCAGTACATCTGGTCCTGCTGGATTGATAGTCTCTGCAAGAACGGGGAAATCAGCCAAAGGCAATATTACAGAGCAACATTTTAGGAGTGATGGAATGAAGAATGGACACCGGAGAATGTCAGCCTACGGGGAACATGAATGTGGTGGAAGCTATATTTTGGATGACTATACATGGTCCAGAAATCACACGAAGGCAAAAACTATCAGACGATGGAAAAGAAATTTAAAGAAAAAAAGCCAGAGTTGCAAGTGCAAGACTTGTGAGGAGGAGCGAGGATGATTAGATATTACAGCACACAGCGCCCGATTCTTCCGGGCGGATTCCCGGACAGGGAAAAAGTTGAGCAGATCAAGAATTTTGACACAAAGATTTTCTGTGGGGAAATCGGAGAAGAGGCGTGGGGGTTTGTAGATTACATAGAGCCGCTTAAAAAAGAACAGGCGGATGCTTACGAATTGACTCTTGTCGGAATGAAGACGTACTGGTGCGTTACTACTTCGGTATATGACGATGGCAGAGTCATCGCAGCTATCACAAATAGCATCCGGGCGGTAAAGGCTCCGAAAAATGAGTCAAAGTCACTGAGACGTAAAGATGTTTACCATGACTGGTTTGACAGCAAAGAAGAAGCGGATCAGTTTGTGGAGGATGCAAAGAACGCATGAGAGGAGGATACCTATGATAACAATTATTAAAGAGGCACACACGGAGGTCCTGGAAGAAAAGTATTTGGAGTACCGATACCGTGAATATCCAGATGCTGGATTTGCTTTCCCTTGGGAAAATGGGGAGGTGCAGTTAAATCCTTACTCTGAAAAGAATTACAAGTGGTGTCAGGAGCATCCGGAAGAGGTTGAGTGCCTGGGAGTTGTCAAGAGAAATAGCACATGCAGAGTATCGGCACTGGTAAGATGCGAGTGTGGCGAAGAGTTTTATCTCGATGGAAATTATTACGGTTGTACACAGTGTCCGGGATGCGGAAGATGGTATGCGTTAGGCGGATATAGAGTGAATCCGCCGGAAGAATGGGAAGAAGACTTGGAGGAGGACGAATGGTAACGTGGACTATGAGAGATACGACAGGCTGTATCAGGAGAGGACAGATGCCGGTGTCGGAGATTCAGAAAGAACTACTGAAGTTTGAGAGAGATGCAGCCGAAAAGATGAAAGAAACCGGAGCGGATCATGTTCTGTACGGGACGAAGATATATGACAGTAGCGACCGCCTGGTTACGGTGCAGTTTTGCGTTCAGCCGATGAATGACGAAGAATTTTACCGGCTTACCGGAAAGGCGAGAAATGTCATGATCTACGCACTTCATAATCACTGCAAAAGCAGATATTCCCTGTAAAAATCCTGAAATCTATAAACTTTTCGATTGACACCAGAAGTGGGTGGGATAAGATAAGATTATAGAAAAACTTACCAGATGGTAAGCGCAGAAAGGAGGATTTGATGGGAAAGAAAAAGAAGAAGACCAAAAATCAGACAGAAAAAGAACTACTTGAACAGCAGCTTCTTAAATACCAGAAAGGTGAGTGTCTCGCAAACATCATCTTGGCTGTCATCTCTATCATTTCTGTGATAGTAACAGCAATTCTTAACTGGTTTGACTGACTGAACAAGCAGTTCTCAGCGGATGGGGAGCGGGAACTCCCCTCCGTCTGCTTAGTATAGCATAGAGAGGAGCGGAAGTAAATGAGAAGAGCGAGAAGAATTTTGGTTGTCATGCTGGTGTTCCTGATTTGTATTGCGATACAGAAGGGGCTTGGCGTTTTCAATGCTGCGGCGATAGTAATTGATGCGATAGCGGTTATTATCCTAGCGGCTATTGAACTGAGGAGAAAGTAGGTGGAGAGATATGGGAGAAAAGCTGGAATATAACAGAAGAACAGAAAATCTCATAGAGATTGCCCGGATGTATGTAGAACTGGCGATAAGACATCCGGAGCTGACAGACATAGACAGTATCACATGGAATCAGCATTTTGTAGATTTAGCGAACCAGTTTGAGGAGGAGAATCCGGATATGGACTGGAAAAGCGAAGACTATCTGGAAATGATTGAAAGCTATGCGAAGGAAAAGATTTTAGAGTTTGGAGGTGCGAAGGAATGATTAAGGATAAGCAGGAAGTTATTACGGAAGAACAGTTCAGGAGTTTCTGTGGAGCGACTTTACCACATTTGAATGACCTGATCGGAGAGTTGAGAAAGCTGGGGCATCACGGAATGGCGAGTTTCTCTATCGCCGATGACGGATATTTCTCTTTCAGTATCCACGATAGTGAGTGGAGTATGAACCGGCTGGATGGATGTCACGATGCTCACATGCGTAGGGATTACGGAGAACCAGTTGGCATTGTTCATAAGTCATGACGGAGGAAATGCGATATGGGTAAGAACGGGACGATTTTAGAGATCAGCTTTAATGTGCTTATCATTGACGAAGATATTGACGATATTATGGTTTCGGCGCTGGAAGGTGGTATCAACCACTGGTGCGCAGAAGCAAAGGTGCAGGGGGAATATCTCGGAGAGTTCGCCAGCGATCAGATCAGCCGGGGAGGAACGCTTCTCCTGTATGATGTGGAGGAAAGAAAGTATGAGGAACTGACAAAAGAGAAGTTTCTGGCAGGGATGAAGAGATACCTGGAGCATCCGATTTACGAGGATACCATTTATCCGGGAACGCATGAGGGAAGATATTTGCTGGACTGTACTTTGATTGACGCACCGGTATCTGACATGATTATCCAGTACGCTTTGTTCGGGGAGATTGTTTATGACTGAAGAGAAGAAAGAATATCTGAAAATCGGAGAATACATTCCGGCGGACGAAGAGAACGGAACACCAGAAGTAATCAGCAGGGATTACTACAGACAGGGATGGGTTTTCAAAGACGAGGAGGCTTACCTGGACGAAGAGCATCCGGAGCGCATTTGCTATATTCCGGAACTGAGTGATTCTTTATACAGCAGACAGGATTTTCTGGATATGTGCAGAGGACAGGCGGAATTTGCGGGTGAATTATTCGAGGAATGCGATTGGCAGCATCCAGAAACGCTTATGGAAGATTGGTTCAGAAATGATGAGTGGTTGATCTGCCCGGATTGCGGAAAACTTGTTAATTACGGAGCGGGATGCAACGACACAAGGTGTCCGAACTGCGGAAAGGAGTGTGAAGAAGATGGCATATCACAGTGAGGATAATACCTATTCATGCGACTTCTGTGGCTTTCAGAACGGGTGGGACGCATCAGACGATCTTCACGGAGAATTGTGGGGATGCGAAAAGTGCGGCAGGGTGTTCTGCTCGAAGTGCTTTACAGATAAGCATGGACACAAGCAGTACATGGATATGATGCAGGGAAAGGATTTTATTTTATGCCCGGATTGTTGGGAAAAAGTGAGGGAAGCACATGGAAAAGGAGAGTAAGATAGGCGGCGGATCCGTTGAGCAGCCCTGGTACACGGAAAACTGGTATATGGAAGACCTGGAAAATGCCTTGGAGAGCGTCGGGATTGAAGCGACAGAGGAGAACCTGAATAAGTTGCTTCTGGGATGCCGGGGCATTTTCGATGATAAGACCATGAGGAACGAAATGTTGGCAGACAAAGCAAGAAAATTGTTTGGGGAGGAATGAAGATGTCGATTGAAGATGCTTTTAAGAGCGAGTTAGGAAAAGAGGTTATCAGACTGCGGAAAGAAAATCAGGAGGTACACGCCGCTGTTATTCGTAAGCAAAAGGAACTGCTGAAAATCAAAGGAAGTCTTGTAACAGAACAGTGCCCGGAATGCGGAGAGGAGACTACGCTCACATGGAATGTGGCGAAGCAAGGATACCATATTTTCTGCTCGAACTGTGGTTTCCCCATGATGTTATGCGGAGAGTGCATGGTTGATTCTGGATTATGTGACTGGAACGGAGAAACATCACTCTGCTATAGAATGGTGGAGGGATTCTGGAAAAATCTATCAGATGTGCCGTTTACTGAAGATGAAGACGGAAGACTCATACTGGAGAAAGAATATAAGCTGATGTTCGGCAGCAGAGAGATAGCCGTATTCCCAGCCGGTACAGACCGGGAAGAAATCTGGCATTGGTTTGATGAAAAGCATCCCAAAGGTGTAGTTTATCTGATGAATGGGATAGAAGCAGAGACGAGCGATAAATATTATTCCATCGAAAACGGACACGATGTCCAGATTGACACGGCAAATACGGAAGAAGAAGGCATCCGGAAGTGTTTGGAAAATCAGGATGCAAAAGAGGTTTTCGCCTATAAAAAAGCAGGGAATGATTATGAACTCCTGGGATGCGTTTTCAGCAAAGGAGAAGAGGATGAAGAGGAATGACAGTCTGGAATTATTATGAGAACGGAAAACCAGAAAGGCACACTCTTAGCGATCTGGAAGATTATTTTGAGAACAATGCTGGGTTGCAAGAACAGAAGGACCAGGGCACTGACTTTGAGTCTTGGTTAAATGAAATGGAACGTATGCAGATTTTGATACCGGAGGTGAAGAGAGACAATGGTAAATTTAGAATTAGGGACTGTAGATAATGGGAAAAGCATGTCAGAAATCCTGAGAGATGCCCTGGAAGCAAAGGGATATTCTCAGAGAGAGTTTGCAAAGAAAATGGGCTGGACACCGCAGAACTTCAGCCAGCGCCTGAAAAAGAACTCATTTAGCGCAGAAGAGTGGAGAAAGATGGCGTATATGCTTGGGTATGAAGTGCGTCTGGTAGAACTGGAAAGCGGAATTGAATTTGAGAGCCGAAGAAAAGGGCATGGGCGCAGGGTGCGGCAGGTTATAAAGGGAGTGCTGTATGACACGCATAAGGCAGATATGCTCTGCGGCAATTTTTATCATGATGGAGAGCATGAATATACAGATGGCATGGCGTTTGAACTGTATGTAGATTCTTTTGGGAGATTCTTTATCGCACGATATACGGAGTGGGAAGACGGATCAGACAGCATTACGACAATCGGAAAAGAAGATGCCGGGAAATTGTATCAGAAGTACGGAGATGGGACCTTGAAAGGCGGCATCTTTAATTAGCTTTGCTTTAGAATTACCAAACGGTAACACTAATTGTATTTTGGGTAACATTCTGAAAAACGATGGAAATTACCAGACGGTAAGTTAGAATGATGATGTAACAAAAACACCCCCTTCTGACGGGCATCAAAAGGGGGTGCAAAACGAGCTGGAAGCTACGGTTTTAGTAATAGCAGATTCAGTATAGCATAACCGTGGCTCCGGTGCAAGAAGCAAAGGAGTGTGAAGATATGCAGAATTTGGAGAGTTGCATCATCAAAATGGGTGAAGTATCAGCCCTGATCCGCATGATTGATGATACGTTCGTGGATGGACGTGTCGGATTCTCGGACGATGAAGACGGTAAGCAGTTGGAATTGTCTTTGAATCTGCTGAGAGAAGCGTTTGGAAGAAATTTGGCTGGTCTTAGAGCGGCGTATTACGGAGGTGCGGTATGAGCGGATATGAGTTTGAAGGAAAGAACTGTTTTGTTTACACAGATGAAAGATTCGGGGAAATCCGGACGGTTATTGATCCTGACGGAGAACGGAGATTTGTCGGGATTGATATTGCGGAGTGCATGGGATTTGAAGCCCCAACGAAAGCGGTAAAGAGAAGTAACATTCCTGGAAAAATGTTAAAGGTTCCGTGGGTATCCGGGAATCGGAAAGGTGAGACAAATGCCCGGTGTTTCAATAAGAGAGAAGCAGAGAGATTTATCAAAAACGGGCTGATGCCGCCGAAGGGATTTAAAGACTGGTTCGATATGGTGGTCGCTGCGGAAGAAGAACCTGTAGAAAAAACGGCTCCGGTCCAGAAGCGGGAAAATAATATTCCGAAGAAGCCGGTTACTGCCGGAAATGTGAATATCGCAGGAGTTTTTGACCGGCTGGATGAAATTGTTTTGGAAATCATAATGCTGAAGAAGGAACTGTCTTCATCGCTGGATAAAAGCATGTGAAATGGTCCGGAGGGTAACGCCTCCGGATCTTCTACTGTAAAGCTATAGATTTATTATAGTAAATTTACCAAAATAATAAATTTAATGATTGACAATTACCGATTGGAAAGTTAAGATGATACCAAGATGAAAATTACCAGTTGGTAAGTAAGGAGGTTAAATAATTGGTAGACAGAAGCAATCAGAGATTAAACGCAGAGATTGAAAGACAGATTGATGTGTGGGATGGAACCATACACGGTCGCACCATCAAGAACATGTATGAAAATGGATGCGATTATGCAGACATTTGCGAAATAATGCAGATTGACTATGAGGATTATGAGGAGGAAGCGATATGCTGAGAAAAGGAGTTACAGTAAAAGAAGCTGCTGAGAAATGGGTTTCTGAGTTCAGCAAATTTCCACAGGATATGATTCAAAAGCTGATGAATTTGGAACCGTGGTCTTGGCGGGAGGTAACAAAACCGTCATGCGGCAGAAGGGTATATGTTTTCAATCTTCCAGATGGATACGATGATTACAGCAATTACGGAGAAATTGAGAATTACCTGGGTGAGCAGGACATATACCTGATAAACCTCGATGACGGGAACACGGTTGAAGTCGGGATAGATGATTTTGAAATGCAGGATTGCGGCGAACTCCCGATGTGGGGCTGGCTCTGGCAGTTTGGAGATTCCGCTGATGACTACTGGATGGAGGAGTTAGATGGAATACAGGTTATGTCAGACTGCGGATTCCGGATTTATGAGAGCGATGACTGGGGATATTTCTTCGGGATTGACGGATGTGGATATGATTTTTATGAGGCTCATTGGATACCGGCGTACAGAAAAAGAGGTCTTCAGTGGCATGATCCAGAAACGGAGGTAGAGACACATGAGTAAAATCAGACTGACAAAAAAGTCCCTCAATACGGACTATTGGAATATTTTGGGAACCGGGTACTGCAACTTGCAGTTTCTCTTGAAATTCCAGGAGCCATTCGCTTACAGCACAAGGGCAGAAGGGTGGGCTTGCGATTACTACAATGTCGATGGAGTTTTGATTTCTACAGGCTACTCCCCACTGAAAAGCAAGAGAGTACGAAGCTGTTATGAATTGGAGCATGAATATAACGATATCGCAAGAAAAATACTGGAGGACAGCGAGATTAGCTGGAAGGAAAAAGAGCAGAGGACAAACAAACTCTTACGGCAGTTCGTAGAGAGGATAAGGAGGTGACATAGAAATGAGCAACAAAGATAGATTGCTGATGGCAATTTTGGAATGTGGGGACGCAGACTTGAGCGTTCTCGATGATACCCAGTATGATCTCGGAGAAATCGTTGGTAACTTGAAGTTTAATGGCTCAAGTATCTCTCTGAATTCAATTACAGACGAAATATTCCGAAAAGGGAGAGCGGAATTGAAGCAAGCGGTCAAAAATGCAATCCAGAGCAGAAAAGACTTGCAGTATGAAACTGACAATACAGAGGAAGGAAAAATGGAGCATGAAAGTCTCCAGGAAGAAATAGATGTACTGGAGTCTCTTGACCCGGACAAGGATATGAACTGGTACTGTAACTGGTTAGATACATCGTGCTGGCTTTCGGGAAATGAAGCGATATATTGGGAATATCTCGAAGAGGAAATTATAAGTATAGAAGATAACATGGGATTCACATTCTAGGAAGAGGTGCGCTATGAACAGACAGAGAAGAAAAAGGCTCACAGAAGCATTTGAAAAAGTATCGGAAGCTATGGAAATTCTGGAGGATGTCGTGGAAGAAGAAAAAGAAAGCTATGAGAACCTTCCAGATAATTTCAGGGATGGTGACAGAGGCGAAGAAATGCAGGGATATATCGAAATGCTGGAAGAAGCATACGGTTATCTGGATGATGCAAATTCAGTTATAGAGCAGATTTGATGGAGGGACTATGAAAAAGACAGCAAGAGTAATTGTTACATTTCAGTGCAACAGGAGGTGTCCGGGATGTTGCAACTCGAATCTTCCGGAATATCGAAAAGTACATACAGATGAAGAACTGATGGGGTATCAGGAAATCGTGATTACCGGTGGAGAGCCAATGCTGATTCCGGGAAAGACGCTGGAGTTCATCAATCGCATGTGGGATAAGGGATACCGTGGAAAGATGTATTTGTACACTTCCCTCTGGAATAATAAGGGAATCAGCAAAGAGATTCTGAAGGAACTGGACGGGTTTACGTTCACACTCCATGCAGAATGTACGTATGGAGATATTATGGCTCTGAAAAACCTGTCGAACAGCGGAATCCTTCAGAATAAGGATTTCAGCAGCAGATTGGTTATTGATAAGAGGGTGTACGACAGATATGACCTATCGAATATCAATTTCTCCAGGTGGAGCGTCATCCGGAAACTGGACTGGAAAGAAAAATGCGATCCGGCGGCGAATGAAGATTTGCTGGTCTATGAATTGTAAATCGGCTCAAATACGGCTGATTTTTATTTAGACAATCAAATTACCAAACGGTAAGTCAAAGCGCAACCAGAGGGCAATCAGAAAGCCCTATGGCATAATAAATCAATTTCACAAGGAGGAGATGCAGATGGAAATTATTTGCACAGCAGATTGCAGAAATGCAGTAGAAAACAGATGTAGCTTCGAGAAACTTGAAATCGGTGCATCTGGAACATGCGCCGGATATGAAAAGCGGCGGGGATATTACCGGGAAGATAACGTGGTAATCTATGACGATGCCGGATTGCCGTCTATCATGGTTAAGTTTACCAGACCGAAGGATGCAGATAAGGTTCATCCGATGTTTATTATCGGAGGCGAGGTGTACGATGAAATTTTCATCAGCAAGTACAAGAACTGCATTATTGATGGCAAGGCATACAGTCTCCCGATGCAGCAGGCGGCAACGAATGTGACGCTGGAAGAAGCTGAAAAGGCATGTTTCTCAAAAGGAGAAGGCTGGCATCTTCTCACTGCGGCGGAAAGAGGGTTCTTAGTAAACTATTGCTATGATAATCAGACACTTCCACATGGCAATACAAATTACGGTAAATGGCACGGAGACGAAAGCGAGAAGTGCCAGACGTACGATGGCTGCCGGATGCTGACCGGTTCCGGTCCTGAGACGTGGATGCACGACCATACGATTTTCGGAGTAGACGGACTCTGCGGAGATATTTACGAGTGGTTCCGTGGACTGCGGCTTATGGATGGCAGATTAGAGATTGTGCCGAATAACAATGCCGCCATGAACATCAATCTGGCAGAGAACAGCACGCTTTGGATTCCTGTAGAAGCCGGAGAGGAAAGCGTTTATGTCACCACGGAGGACGGAACCATACGCTTTACCACTGAGGACCCAGAAGGAAAAGATTACGATGAATGCAGATGGGAGCAGGTAGAGTTTGATTTTGAAAATTGCAAGACGCTCAAAAACCTGGGGCTTTTTCCGGGAGAACCGAAAGCATATCTTTATGTAGACACGAACGGAGAGCGTTTGCCGATTTGCGGCGGCTGCTGGAACTACACTTCCAATGCAGGCGTGTTCAGCGTGAACCTGAGCAACCCTCGGTCGGACTCCTCCGGCAACATCGGCTTCCGCTCCGCTTATTACAGAAAACGGAAAAACTGATAACTGGATCACTGCTGGGAGGCTGGTAAGCCGCCCTTTATAGGAGGACTTATGAAAAGCATAGATTTAGACAGGTTGTATGATTATCTGCATGGAATTGGCGGATGTGACGCAAGCGATGATTGGAGTAAAGGTTGGGACGAAGCGGTCAATACGATGATCGACCAGGTTGAAGAGTGGAGAAAGGAGCCGGTTATGATTGTAAAATTTCAGAAAGCGATACTCGGAGGAAATAAGGTTTTGGTCTATGACCGGAAGGAGACGTTCTTTCAGGAGATTCCTATGACAGAGGACCTGAAAAAGCTGTTTGCCGGAAGGCTCAAGATGTATCGAAAGTGTTCACTGGATAAGTCCGGAACGCTGCGTATCGGGCAGGAAGTACATGCACACTTTTAAGAGAGGATGGTAGATAAAGTATGACGAATATCGCAAAGAAGATCGCACGGGACAGCAAGAATATTCTCCGGAGAGAAGATTATCGCCGGGTAAAGAAGATGGACAGAAGCCAGTTTGAGAATTTCTGCAAAAGCCTTTATATGCAGGGATACCAGGACGGAAGAGAGTCCGTGCCGGGTATTGATATTTCCCAGGTAAAGGATGCGATTGCTGAAACGAAAGGAATTGGAGCAAGCAGATTGGACGCTATTATGAAAAGCATTGAAAGCAGATTCGGAGGGGAAAGCGATGGAGAATAAGGTGTATCGTGGTGAGATTTATTACATCCATGAAACGGAGATAAGCGGGAATGAACAGGCTGGAGGAAGACCTGGAATTATCATCAGCAATGATGTAGGAAATGAGCATTCCCCAGTGGTGATTGTGGTTTATCTGACAACGAGAGAGAAGAAATCACTTCCGACTCATGTGAAAATCAACACGGCGGAAAAGCCTTCAACGGCTCTATGTGAGCAGATTGAGACAATTTACAAAGGTCGCATCGGGAAGTACATAGGTCAGATCACAGATACAGAACAGAAAAATCTGGACAAAGCGCTTGCGGTAAGCATAGGAATCGGATTGAATCTGAAGGGAGCAAAGTTTGTGGAAATCTGGTCGAAAATGTACTCGGAAGATACTTCAAATACTGTGATGGCAGATGCCTTGAAGAAAGCAATACCTAACGGCGAAACGCCAGAGAAAGAATCCCAAAATGAGCATACGCCGGAAGAAATTGTTCGGTTGGAAACAGAGCGGGATGTCTACAGAGGAATGTACAATGAACTTCTCAGCTATTTTACGGAGGGAAAACGGAGGATACTTGCATGAAGGAAGTAGTCAGATACAAATGCGATTACTGCGATAAGCTGGCGGCAAAGCCGGAAACAATACTGCGGCATGAAGCTGTTTGCATCAAAAATCCCGAAGGAAAGAATTGCTACATGTGCGAGATGGCATATATGGGCGATTATGAGTATGATGACGGATACCGGGGTGCCACAGTAAAGGACCAGTGTATGTGTGTATATTATGAGGACGTTGTGAGCGCTGTTCTCGGAGACGGAGGAGGAAATTATGCTCCGAAATGCTGCATGTTTCATCGGGCGGAAGATGGATATTGGTACAGGCATTACGAAGATGCTGAAAAGAACTTGGGAAAATACAGGGAGGAATAGCTGTGAATATAGCAGACAAGATCATCGAAGAGTTAAGAAAGAGCGCAAAGATAGGAGAGATGCAGGGAGAAACCCTGAGACTGGACAGGGCAGAACAAATTATCCGTAGATACTTGAAAGACGAATCGTGCGGAGAGTGTAGCCGCAGAAAATGGTATCAGGCGGGATATGAAGATGCCAAGAAAAACAAGGATACGGAAGAATGGGTTCTGGTAGATGAACGATTGCCCGAAGACGGCGAAGAGGTGTTGATAACATACAGGGGAATATCGGGAGAGAATCATGTAAGCGTGGATGAATATGATTCAGGTCTCGGATGGGATTCCGGTTGGGATGATGATATTGTTGCATGGGCTGAGCTGCCGGAGTCATATTGCGGGAAGGAGTAGGTATGGAAGACAGAATGTCACTTTCGTTCAATATCCAGGGGGAGTTCATTACTAGGCTCGCAAGGGAATGGCTTTTCTATGAAGGAAAAGATATTGAATTGGTTATGGATTTGTTACTGAGTTGCATGGGCGGAACAGATATGAAACCAGAAGAATTAAAAAGATATGCAGAAGACATACTTTTGGGACGTGCCGATTTTGATGGAAATACAGCAGATGGAACATTCCACATGACAACGTATGATCCGTCAGAACAGCCGGAAGTTCCTGAGCAGTTTGATATTTTTCGGAGACTATCAGTAGAGATAGCAAGAAGGAAGAAGGCTGAAGAAGAGCGGGATCGTTATAGGGAGTGGTATTCTGTGGCTATGGAATATGTTCCGGAGTTTGCTCAGAATGAGGTGCTTGAGGAAACGGGGCAGCCTATAAAAAGCAGATATGGAAATGATATGCTCGGAAGTTTCATGGAGCGCATGATGGACAAAAAAGAACATTCCACAGAGGATTATGGGTGGCTGGAGCCGGATGGAACATTTCACGAAGTTGAATGGGGGAATCATCAAGAATGGGCGCAAAGGTATATTGAAGAAAATTTTCCAGAAGTGGCGGAAGACGATGACGTTGATATGCAGACCAAGTGTAATGTTGGACTGATTGGCGCTGGAGACTGGCTGGTCGAAAGGGGATGGGTACTTCTCCATAGTCCAAGCCAGGGAATTGCACAGCCCACAAAAAATCCGGTTAAGAGGTACACCAAAAAGCAGCAGGAATTTCTGTATGATTATTACATGGAAAGAGGGAAAGAACGGGAGGCAAATGCTGTGTACGAAGAGTAAATCGTAGGTCATACAAATTACCGGAGAGTAAGATCGGATAAAAGACAGAAAGTCCGGAATCGTTGAAGTTCTGGGCTTTTTCTTGCCTGTTCAAGAAATTGATGATATAATCCCAGTGAGTTAGAAATGAAAAGGATGGAAAGAATGATAAACCGTACAGTTTATTTTGGGTGTAGACCCGTGAGTGTAGGGGATGCGATGTTTAT
>PPYE01539546.1_pt1 | contig 71903 bp, 66 predicted proteins | sample 1559881 | NCBI WGS metagenome assembly PPYE01 (sample SAMN08240022, study PRJNA423297) | Human gut metagenome, whole genome shotgun sequencing project. | reverse complement strand
CCGCCTGCCACGGTCGAACCTCATAGAACAGCAATGCAAGGAAAAATCCGCCAACTAAAAGATAGATCGTGCGCTGCGTTACCCAGTCCGGGAATAAGCTTAGTGCACACTGGCCAGCGATCATAAGCACAACATACACATAGAACCATTTTGAAACGGGCTCCTTTTTAGGAAATAGCCGACCGATAAAAAGCAGCAACAGAGCGATGTTGGCAAAGCTCCCTGCAAACTCAACGAAATAATAAAGTATCATCTTCCCAAATAAGCGTTAAAGTTCTGATTGAACTCCTGACGCTTCCTCCTGCTGATCGGTAGCTGATGTCCGCTGGAAAGAAAAACAGCGGTTCCAGTAGCGTAAACAATGTGTTCCATATTGACAAGATAACTTTTGTGTGGCGACACGAAGCATCGTTTGGGAAGCTGCTCCAAGGCTTCAGGAATGCTCATTCTCAATGTAAGGTCTTGCTCCTTGCAGTGGATCAGAACTTTATGTCCGTGGCTTTCCAGAAAGTAAATATCTGATGTTTCCAAGGACATGGTGACACCATCGTATTCGATTGTGAAATGTTTGGAGTTCAGTTCCTGAAGGACAGCGTCCATCGCCGCAGCGAACAGCGTCTGATCCAAAGGTTTGACAAGGTAGCGGAATGCAATGCCATATCCCTGCACAGCATACTCGTGCCGCTTCGTGACAAATACCACCAAGGGATGCTTCTCCATTTGAATCAGAGATTGTGCCAACTGAAAACCGTTGGATGGCATCTCAATGTCGAGCAGCAGCAAATCGAAGGATTTCTTCTGCATTTGCAATTCGCTCAGAAGTTCGTTTCCGTCCATGTAAGTTTCAATGTCAAAGCAACCTTGCACATCGTATCGCTGGACGCTTTGAACAATACCATCAAGGTCTGACTTCTCATCATCGCAGACTGCAACGTGGTACTTCAGCATTTCGACAACCTCCACAAAATAATGTTCTGATACTATTATAGACTGTGCAAAGGCTCCTTACAAGTAGCCTGACTTACCACTTTTGTCACCAGAACGACCAGTTTTGCCAAACCTCTTGATTTTGTTGAAATTTATGATACAGTGAAGCAAAAATCAGAAGATAAGGTGGCGCAACTGCAATGTGGGAACGCACGCTGTCTCAGAAATTAGTCCGTCTTTTCTGCGAACAAAAAGTGGTAGACGAATCAAAAGCGGATGCGTATGTCTATGGGTACGAGTTGCTCATATCGTCTGTTGTAAGTGTTTTGCTTGTCATCCTCGTCTCTGCCGTGTGTGGTGATGTTCGATGCTCACTTTCATTTTTGATTGGGTTTATCCCGCAGAGAATCTACATTGGTGGATATCATGCAACGTCGCACACCAGATGCTATCTGGCATTTACCGGACTGGCACTTATCTGCATTTTGCTGAGTAAAGTAATTGCAGCCAATCACCTTTTTCGTATCCTGACAACAGCAGCTCTTATGGGCATCGCTATCTTTTTCTCTCCGATAGAAGCAACGAATAAGCCTTTAGGCAAAAAGAAGCGGTTAAGCTATAAGATGGTCGCATCTGTTCTTTCGTCAATAGATTTCCTGTTTGCCATTTTCAATGTGCTTCCGGACACCCGCAGTATAACGGTATACTACATTTCAAAATGGGTTTTAGTGATTTTTGCAATCATTCCGTTTTTTCAGAAACAAGCGAAGATATCCTAAGGTACGAGGGCGTTCATGTGTTTTCAGAAGATGAATGCTCTAAAAAATATCAAACGGAGGTAACAGAAATGAAAAAGATTATGTTGCTCTTGAGCAAGGTCACTTGCATTATGGCAATGGCTCTCGCAGTCTTGAGCGTGAACAGCACCTGTGGCTTTACGGCATATCAGCCGGATGTCCCGGAATCGCTTGAGCATGACTGAAATTCATATGAAAGGTAAGATAGCGATACTCTTACGGGATATATTTCTTGATAATTTTCTAAAAGGAACTGTTCGATTATGTTGGAGCTGCTTTCATTCATTATGTTGATTGTTCGTCAGCTTTTCTATATTCTAGGCGTCCTTGCATTTGGAAAATATCTCTTGAAAAAGTGAGAGCATCGATAATCAATGTACTTCGGAGGTGTTTCCGATGCACAGATGAGAGTCCGTTGTTCTATAGGAATGCATGAAAGGAAAAAACAAAATGAAAACAAAAACATATTTGCGTTATATTTCCTGCGTGTTAGCGGTGCTGCTTTGTGTTGCTTCCATTATGCCCATTGCCTTTGCAGATTCAACAAATCATGGCAATAGCGAATCTCTTTTGACAGGATCAAATTATTCTGTTTCGTACTCGATGAATGGAAAAGATGTTGTTGAACAGCTTACAATTCGTGATGGAGGTATCACACGAATTACGCGTACGGTGCATCCTAATGATGTGATGGACATTGTTGTTGTAGGTGCATCTGGTGAATCAACAACATCAACTGCAAGAAGTGACTATAGCTTGTTCTATGAAATTTATCAAGATCAGCAAAATTACAAAAACGGACAGCTGGCACAAATTCCTGCACTCACTGGAAGCGAGGTGACAGGGTCGCAGTTCAAGCACCGCTATGTTGGCACAAGTGCAACCGATACGGTTTATGCTAGTGATTTGCGTAAATGCAAAAAAGCATCTGATGTAGCCAGTATTTTAGCAACTGCATGGGGAAGCACACCAGCAGCAGTTATTTCTTCTACAGCATCGTTTATTTTCGATCAGATGCTTCAGAGTATGTCCTCGGACTGCTATAAAGTGACAATATCTTCTATTACGTATGAAGTCCTATTTTCCTATGACAATAGCTACTATACACATTGCTATCATCAAACTGTCAAGGAATATAAGTCAAATGGCTCTTTGATTCGGTCTAAAACGGATTATTATCAGGCCATTGGTGGCTGATAGTGACTTCAAAGAACAGGGAGAACATGTAATGGGATTCTTTAAGCAAAAAGGGCCACTCCAAAGAGATTTCTGCGAAGTATTGCTATATGTTGTGGCTTTATGGGCATTGAAGCCAGCAAGCCTTCAGGATATCCTGACGGTGAATCAATGCGATGGAATGTGGTTCTTTTCCGCAGCATTTTTTGCCATTGTTTTTGTAGGAATCGTTTCAGATTATCTTCTGATTACAAATCATTTCGTTGCATGGAAAGCAATACACGGCAATGTCAATCAAACAACATTTCAGGAACTTCAGAAATTTGCGCTGTGCGAAAATCAAAAAGTTGCTATTGAGCCAAAGTTGGCAAGTTGTATTTTAGTGGTTTTGGCAGGTTGTTTAACAGCGGCATTCGTATGGTTCACATTTATTTGCCGATGAGCATACACCTGAGTTGAAAATTTGCGGCTTTATAGTGTGATGAGGTGGCTGTTAGTGATATTGCTTTTGATCACGATGATGCCAATATACTAAAATTTTGTAAGAGGTGATTCCAGTGCAGAATTAAGCGAAAAAGAATCCAAATTGTAGCTGGGTGACTTGTAACAGTCAATAAAATATAAGGAGCAAATCGACATGAAAAAGATGACCCGAAATGAATTCCTTAAAATGGCTGGAACGAGTGCTGCGTTGGTTGTTTTCAACACAGTTTTGATGCCTGCTGCTGTTGCAGTTGAACCAGGCGTTGTAGCACTTTCTTCCAAAAAATCTAGTATCGAAATTGATAAAGGAACAACTGTAAACTCTGCAACATTCAAACTTGTCCCAATTTCTCGCGAAACCTTCTGGGGCGATGCTGGTTCATGTACACTTGATTATCTGTCTGAAGGGTATATCCAATGGACGATTACCGTTCCGGGTGCAGTAATTGTTTCCTTTGAAGGTAACCTGCATTTCAATAAACTTGGTACACCCTTTGGAACCTTTGATCATGCCATTTCTGCATACGGCACAATCGGTACGGAAGATGTAAAATATGGACTCTCTAAAGGAAAATGGGAGGTTGAGTTTACTGGAATTGCTACTGCGGCTAACGGCGATATGTATAGTGTCGTTGATGGCGCAACATTAGCTTTCAGTGTCACCAAATGATTCTGCCATATAATCTACGTATTTGATTTTTACAAAATAGCTTATCACATAGAACAAGCCCCACCTGCAGTAGATTCTTCGATTTGGAATATCTATTGTAGGTGGGGCTTTTAGATAAATTTATTTATTCAAGTTTGCCTTTATGTCTTTAAGGAGTTTTTATAGAGAGATAGCTTAAAAAACGATGATATCACAATTGCTGGATTTCTTGTTCGGCCAACCAAGCGAGTTTATTCCAGTTGTTTACACGACACCGTTTGCCGATAAATTCCAATATTTTTTTGTGAGTTTCTTTTGGCAGAGTATCGCCATTATGACATGCAAGAAATGTAAAAGGTTTAGGGATGTCTTCTTTTTTATCGGCCAATAATAAAATATATCCGATATACTTTCCCTGTTCAGATATCACATAAAATTCAGGTAGACAGTTTTCTTTACTGCTCTGAACAATTTCTTTAAAAATGTCTAATGGTATTTTTTGGGGAACAGCAGAGGCATAGACGTATTGAATGGCATTATCTTCATTTTTCAACCATGTAATCTCCATACTTATCTTCTTTTCCTTTTTGCAAACACAGTTAAAGCATTAAATATATTGTTATTATACCACATTTGTTGTGTGTTGGACTATGATTTGAAATTATTTGGCATTTTAACCAGTTTATCAAATGACTTATTGTGCGAGTAAGAGAATTTTAATCATAATCATTCGCTTGACCAATTTGTAACACAAAATACGTTACAATGATTTTCGGCGGTAGCCATGAAAAAACGATGACACTCAATCCTCCGTGTCAACCCCACTGTAAAGTAGCGGGTTGAGGATGTTCTGAGGCAGTTGGGCATCCTGTTGGCGACGGCAGAGCCATCCGTGAACCGGGCTTCCACTCGGTTGGTGTCTATGTTGTAGCGGAAGGAAAGCAGTTTTTGAGAGTGATTATGGTCGAAATTCTGATTTCGTTTCATTTGAATAGCTCCTTTAATGATTTTGAAATTTGATTTTTGACGAGATGAGGTCTCTTTTTTCTTTCTCTTGAGTCACCTAACCGCACTACCCTGCATCGTCCTGATCAACAGCTCCAACGCACTGGAGACGGACTTCCTCAACCCTGCCATCTGCGGCGAGGACTACGGCATTGACGCCGCCATGTGGATCGGCGATGTGGGCCAGACCGGCATCAACGGTGTGGGCCAGCTGCTCGCCGGCACTGTGACCCCCTCCGGCTCTCTGGTGGACACCTATCTGTACGACAATCTGGCAAACCCTGCCATGTACAACTTCTACACCCAGGCTTACCCCAACGCAGCAGAGTACAACCTGCTGACCGAGGGTGCAGACGTGCAGGGCATGTACAGCGTCTATCAGGAAGGCATCTATCTGGGCTACCGCTACTTCGAGACCCGTTACGAGGATGTGGTCATGGGCACTGCCAAGGCAGGCGACTATGACTGGGCCACCACCGTTGCCTATCCCTTCGGCTACGGCGACAGCTACACCACCTTTGCTTACAGCAACTTCAATGTGACCGAGTCTGACGACGCCTTCACCGTCACCCTGAAGGTCACCAACACCGGCAAGACCTATTCCGGCAAGGAGACCGTGCAGGTCTACTTCCAGTCTCCCTACACCGACTACGACAAGGCAAACGGCATCGAGAAGGCCGCTGCAGAGCTGTGCGGCTTTGCCAAGACCGATGTGCTGGCTCCCGGCGCTTCCGAGGATGTGACCATCACCGTGAAGAAGAGCGAGCTGCGCACCTACGACGCAAACAACGCCAAGACCTACATTCTGGATGCCGGTGACTACTACTTCACCGCTGCTACCGATTCTCACAACGCTGTCAACAACATCCTTGCTGCCAAGGGCTACACCGTGGCCGGCACCAATGGCCGCATGACCGAGGACGGCGATGCTTCTCTGGTCTGGAAGTGGACCAACGAGGCACTGGATGCCACCACCTATGCAGCCAGCGCCAACGGCACTGCCATCACCAACCTGTTCGATGAGTCCGATCCCAACAAGAGCAGCGATGCTCCCGGCAGCGTGACCTGGATGAGCCGCTCCGACTGGACCGGCACGGTTCCCACCCAGCCTGCAGCTCTGACCGCCAACGAAACGCTGGCTGCAGATCTGGCCTTTACCCAGTACGACGGCACCGAGGCCGACAGCGTCGAGATGCCCACTCTGGGTGCCAAGAACGGCCTGACCCTCGCTTCCATGATCGGCAAGGACTTCGACGATCCCCAGTGGGAGACCCTGCTGGATCAGCTGACCTTCGATGAGATGGTCAACACCATCACTCTGGGCTTCCACAACACTGCAGCGGCTGCCTCCATCGGCAAGACCGCTACCAAGGACGAGAACGGCCCGCAGGGCCTGACCGCTGCCCTGACCGGCGGTGCATCCGCCATGTGCTACACCTCCGAGGATGTCATGGCTGCCACCTTCAATGTGGACCTGATCAACGAAGTGGGCAAGTGCATCGGTGAGGACTGCCTTGCCATGGGTTACTCCGGCCTGTACGGCCCCGGCATCAACATGCACCGCACCGCCTACTCCGGCCGTAACTTCGAGTACTACGCCGAGGATCCCTTTGTGGCCGGCACCATCTGCGCTGCCGAGGTGCAGGGCATCCAGTCCAAGGGCGTGTATGTCTATCTGAAGCACGTTGCCCTGAACGACTCCGAGACCAGCCGCCGTGGTGTCAACACCTGGCTGAACGAGCAGACCGCCCGCGAGATCTATCTGGAAGTGGCCGATAAGGCCATCACGGATGGCGGCGCATGGTGCGTGATGACCGGCTTCAACCGCTGGGGCGCAACCTGGTGCGGTGCCAACTCCAACCTGCTGAACGGCTTCCTACGCGAGGAGCTGGGCATGCGCGGCATGTGCATCACCGACTTCTCCGGCTCCAGCCAGTACATGGATCTGGTGGACGGCCTGATCGCCGGTTCCGACATCTGGGACAGCCCGATGCCCAAGATCCACACCACCAAGGCTGCCAACTACGAGAACGATGCCTACATCGTGACCCAGATGCGCAATGCAATGCATCACATCCTGTACACCGTGGTCAACTCCAACGCCATGAACGGCTGGTCTGCAAGCGATACCCTGAAGACCGTGCTGCCCTGGTGGCAGACTGCGATCTATGCACTGATCGCCGTGCTGGCTGTGCTGACCGTGCTGTGCGCATGGCAGCTGAGCAAGGCCCTCAAGCGCAAGAAGGAGCTGGCAGACACCGCTCCTGCTGTTGACCAGAAGTAATTCCGGTCTGCACGATCCCTGACCCCATGTTACGGCAGCCTGCCCCGAAGGCGGGGCGGGCTGCCGCTTTTTATCAAAGACAAAAGGAGAGACCGCAATGGGCGAACAAAAAACAACGGCGTCGAGTGTGAACCGCGCCAAAACCTACCAGCTGGTGCTGTTTCCGCTGAACAACGGCGCGACCAACGTGTACTATGTGCTGGTGCTTTCCTACATCGCGACCTTCGGCAGCAAAGTGCTGGCCCTGAGCATGCTGTTTGCTTCGGTGATGGTCACCGGCATGCGCCTGTTCGATGCCGTCACCGACCCCATCATTGGTGCCCTCATGGACCGCACCAACGGCAGGTTCGGCAAGTTCCGGCCCTTCATGGTCATCGGCAACCTCATCATGGCAGCAAGCATTCTGGTGCTGTACTGCCTCACCCCGCTCATCCCCGCCAGTGCCATGGGGCTGCGCTACGCTGCGTTCGTTGCCCTGTATGCCGTGTGGGTCATCGGCTACACCTTCCAGACCAGCTGCACCCGCTCCGGCCAGACCGTGCTGACCAATGACCCCAAGCAGCGCCCCCTGTTCACCATCTTCAACACGGTGGGCAGTCTGCTGGGCATGGGTGCCATGCAGTTCTTTGCCCCCATCCTTGCCAAGAACTATGAGGGCGGCTACGCTTCCGCCGGGTTCTTCCGCACGCTGGCTCCGGTGGGCATCGTCATCTCCATCCTGCTCACCCTGCTGGCTGTCATCGGCATCTGGGAGAAGGATCAGCCCAAGTACTTTGGCATCGGCGGCGAAAAGACCGAGAAGATCAAAGTGAGCGAGTACATCCAGATCATCAAGAACAACGATCCCATGCAGCGGCTGATGGTGGCCGGTGCGGGCTGTAAGCTGGCACTTTCCATCGCCACCAACACCACCGTGCTGTGCATGCTGTACGGCTGCATGATGGGCAACTACGACGGCCTGTACCTGCCCATGATGGTGCTGGGCTATGTGTTCAGCGTGCCCTTCTTCCTGCTCACCGTCCGCACCAGCCAGAAGGAGGGCCAGAAGGCCAGCCTGATGAAGTACGTCAGCGTGGCACTGGTGTGCTATGTGGGCGTGCTGGTGCTGCTGCTGCTCTGGGGCCGCGGCGATGCCTTCACCCTGTCCATTCTGGGCGAGAACGGCCTTTCCATCAACCTGTACACCATCCTGTTCATCGCTTTCTTCGGCATCGGCTACGGTGCCTACTACGCCACCGCCGATATGCCCATCCCCATGGTGGCCGACTGCTCCGACTACGAGACCTACCGCAGCGGCAAGTATATCCCCGGCATCATGGGCACCCTGTTCAGTCTGGTGGACAAGCTGGTGTCCAGCCTGTCCGCTACCGTTGTGGGCATTGCGGTCAGCTTTGTGGGCCTGCAGAGCCTGCCCACCCAGTATGACCCCTACACCCCGGGCATGAACTGGGTGGTCATCGTGCTGTTCTGCATCATCCCCATGGTGGCATGGGCGGCTACCCTCATCGCCATGAAGGGCTACACCCTGACCGGTGCCAAGATGAAGGAGATCCAGGCTGTCAACGCCTGCCGCCGCGATGCAGTGGCTAAGGGCATGAAGCTGGAAGAAGCCATGGACAAGTGGCAGACCATGGATCAGCTGCCTGCGGAATACCGGAGCTGAGACGCTGTATGGAACTGAATACTGATCTCACCGGCGCAAGCGGCACGCTGCTGCCCACGCAGGGGGGCTGGCGTTCGAGTTCCTAATTCTCCACCACAAAAATCCTCAGACATTCGTCTGGGGATTTTTTGTTTTGTGGTGGTACAGGACTCGAACAATTTCTCCCCGGATACAGGCAGAAAACGAACAAAGGCAGGGTACCACCATGAAGGTGGTACCCTGCCTTTTGAATCTTTGTGTGGAAAACCTGCTTACAGCAGCGGGATGCCTGCCTTGGCGCAGGCTTCGCGGGTGGCTGCGTCCCAGACGCTGGCCTGCACTTCGCCAATGTGGGCGCTGCCCAGCAGCAGCATGCACAGGCGGCTCTGGCCGATGCCGCCGCCGATGGAGTAAGGCAGCTCACCGTTCAGTACGGCCTTGTGGAAGGGCAGGGCGCGGCGGTCGTCGCAGCCAGCCATGGTCAGCTGCTTGTCCATGCTTTCAGGGCTGACGCGGATGCCCATGCTGCTCAGCTCATAGCTGCACTGCAGCGGGTCGTTCCAGAACAGCAGATCGCCGTTCAGATCCCAGTCGTCATAGTCGGGGGCACGGCCGTCATGGGGCTTACCACTCTTCAGCGGAGCGCCGATCTTCATCAGGAAGGTGGTGCCGTGCTCCTTCACAAAGGCGTTCTCACGCTCCTTCGGGGTCAGGTCCGGGTACTGGTCCTCCAGCTCCTGCAGCTGGGGGAACATGGCGTGCAGGTTCATCTCGGTGGCGCAGACAGCGGACACGATGGAGCGCACCACACTCTTGAGGTAAGCCTCGTTGCGGTCTTCCAGACGGATCACCTTTTCCCAGTCCCACTGGTCCACATAGATGGAGTGCAGGTTATCCAGATCTTCGTCGCGGCGGATCGCGTTCATATCGCAGTACAGGCCCTTGCCCACACGGAAATCGTAGTCCTTCAGGGCCTTGCGCTTCCACTTTGCCAGTGACTGCACCACCTGTGCCTCAATGCCGCTTTCCTTGATATCAAAGGTGACCTTGCGCTCGACACCGTTCAGGTCGTCGTTCAGACCGGTGGATGCTTCCAGAAACAGCGGAGCAGACACGCGGTACAGGTTCAGTGTGGCGCACAGGGTGTCGGCAAACAGACGCTTGACCGTACCAATGGCGCGCTGCGTGTCGTACAGGTTCAGCGCAGGCGTATAGTTTGCCGGGATGATGGTTTTGCTCATAACAAAAAACCCCTCTTCTGTTGGATTCTGGCCCTGATTTCCCAGTACAGGGCACGGCTTTTAAACCGGAAAATACTGGTTTCATTATGGCATATTTTTTTAAGAAAGTAAAGTGAGAAGGCAAAAAAAGAGACCGCCGGTAGGGCAGTCCCGTTTCCGCAGTGAGAAGGGCGGCTTTGCATCAGCCGAAAAGCCCCTTCAGCAGGATCAGTAGCACTTTTACAAAATCGCCGGTGCCCAGCAGCTTGTACAGAGAGATCAGAGTAGATAACATGAATGTTTTGCTCCTTTTTTTGCAATTTCGGGCCAAAATGCCCGGCATGCATGGAACACGGCTGGGCAGAACAGCGGATTGCAGGAAAAAATTGGGAGAAAGCAAAACGGCACCCGTGCCGCTGCAAAAGCAGTACGGGTGCCGGAAGATCAATTGGTTTTCAACAGCTTCAGCGCTTTACGTTGAAAGCTGCCATGCCGGGGTAAACGGCGCTGCCGCCCAGCTGCTCCTCAATGCGCAGCAGCTGGTTGTACTTTGCAACACGCTCGGTACGGCTGGGAGCACCGGTCTTGATCTGGCAGGTGTTCAGCGCCACGGCCAGATCGGCAATGGTGGTGTCCTCGGTCTCGCCGGAGCGGTGAGAGCTGATGGCGGTGTAACCGGCCTTGTGAGCCATCTTGATGGCTTCCAGCGTCTCGGAAACAGAACCGATCTGGTTCAGTTTGATCAGGATTGCGTTGCCTGCACCCAGCCCGATGCCCTTGGCCAGACGCTCGGTGTTGGTCACAAAGAGGTCGTCGCCCACCAGCTGGACCTTGCCGCCCAACTCGCGGGTCATCTCCTGCCAGCCTTCCCAGTCCTCTTCATCCAGGCCGTCCTCGATGGAGATGATGGGGTACTTTTCCACCAGACTCTTCCAGTGTGCGATCAGCTCGCTGGAGGTGAACTCGGTGCCGGCCTTGGGCAGCTTGTAGAAGCCCTTGCCCTTGGGGCTCTTCCACTCGGAGGACGCGGCATCCATAGCCAGCATGAAGTCCTTGCCGGGCACGTAACCGGCCTTTTCGATGGCGGCCAGAATGGTCTCAATGGTCTCCTCGTCGCTGGACAGGTTGGGGGCAAAGCCGCCCTCATCGCCCACAGAGGTAGCCAGACCCTTGGCCTTCAGGATGGAAGCCAGAGCGTGGAAGACCTCCGCGCACCAGCGCAAAGCTTCCTTGAAGGAGGGCGCACCCACCGGCATGATCATGAACTCCTGCGTATCCACCGTGTTGGTGGCGTGTGCGCCGCCGTTCAGAATGTTCATCATGGGCACGGGCAGGCGGTTGCCGTTCACACCGCCCAGAAAGCGGTACAGCGGCATATCCAGAGAAGCAGCGGCTGCACGGCAGGCGGCAATGGACACGGCCAGAATGGCGTTTGCGCCCAGATTGGATTTATCTTTGGTGCCGTCGGCCTTGATCATGGCAGCGTCGATGGCGTAGATGTCGGAGGCATCCATGCCCACAACAGCATCAGCAATGACGGTGTTGATGTTCTCAACAGCCTTGGTCACGCCCTTGCCCAGATAGCGGCCCTTGTCGCCGTCCCGCAGCTCCAGAGCTTCAAACTCACCAGTGGATGCGCCGGAAGGTGCGCAGCCGCGTGCCACAGTGCCGTCGGCCAGCGTGATCTCCGCTTCCACGGTGGGGTTGCCGCGGGAGTCCAGGATCTCGCGGCCTACAACAGATTCAATTTCCAGATAGTTCATCTCGAAAACCTCCTGAATATCATTTCCTTCCCTGTGCTGCCCGGGGCGGGCAGACGGGTGACGGCCAATTATGATAGTTGTGTCTAACTAACCAATAGTATCCTACCACGCTTTCCGGCCCGGTGCAAGAGCCGATGCGCATGTTTGTGGATGTAAACTTTTTAAGGGGCAAAAAACGGCAGCTGATGGGGCAGAACATTCCGGCAAAGCAGGAAACAGCTGGTCTTTACAGTCTGCCCACTGGCAGCAGCGGGGATGCATCATGCTTATCATATTAATTTCATATGGCAGATATACTAAAATTTTTCTTTACTTTTTGTCAGGACGACTCTATACTGTTTTTGGTTCTAATATGTTTCTTTATGGTAGATAGAGGAGGATTTTCTATATGAATAAGGATCTGACGGTCGGCAAGCCGTCACAGGTTTTGTGGCAGTTCTGCCTGCCCATGTTCGGCAGCATCATCTTCCAGCAGCTGTACAACATTGCCGACAGCCTTGTTGCAGGCAAGTTCATCGGCGAGAATGCACTGGCTGCTGTGGGCAACAGCTACGAGATCACCCTGATCTTCATTGCATTTGCCTTTGGCTGCAACATTGGCTGCTCGGTCATCGTGTCCCGCTACTTTGGCGCAAAGGACTACGATGAGATGAAGACTTCGGTCTACACTTCCCTGATCGGCTCTGCCGTGCTGTGCGCCGTGCTGATGCTGATCGGCCTTGTGGGCTGCCACAGCCTGCTGGAGCTCATCAACACCCCGGAGGAGATCCTTGCGGATTCTTCGCTGTATCTGGATATCTACGTGCTGGGCCTGCCCTTCATGTTCTTCTACAACATCGCCACCGGCATCTTCTCCGCTCTGGGCGACAGCAAAACGCCCTTCTATTTTCTGGCAGTCTCGTCCCTGTCCAACATCGGCGTGGACATCCTGTTCGTGGCCGGTCTCAAGATGGGCGTAGCCGGTGTGGCATGGGCCACCTTCCTGTGCCAGGGCGTGAGCTGCGTGCTGGCCATGGTGGTGGTGTTCCGCCGCATCGGTGCCTTCAAATCCAAGAACAAGGTCGTGCTGTTCTCCTGGAACATGCTGGGCAAGGTGGCCGTAGTAGCCATTCCCAGCATCCTGCAGCAGAGCTTCGTCTCTGTGGGCAACATCATCCTGCAGAGCGTCATCAACACCTTTGGTGCCAGCGTCATTGCAGGCTACTCTGCAGCCGTCAAGCTGAACAACATGGTCATCACTTCCTTTACCACGCTGGGCAACGGCATCTCCAACTACACCTCCCAGAACATGGGCGCGGGCAAGATGGACCGTGTGCACAAGGGCTTTGGCGCAGGCCGCAATCTGGTGTGGATCATCTGCGTGCCCATCGTGCTCCTGTACTTCTTCTTCGGCCGCTTCCTACTGCTGCTGTTCATGAATGACCCGCAGGGTCCGGCCATCGACACCGGTATGCTGTTCCTGCGCATCCTGTCTCCCTTCTATTTTGTGGTGTCGCTCAAGCTGGTCACTGACGGCATCCTGCGCGGCTGCGGCATGATGGTGCGCTTTATGATCGCCACCTTCTCCGACCTGATCCTGCGCGTGGGCATCGCCATTGTGCTGAGCAGCACTGCTCTGGGCAGCACGGGCATCTGGATGGCATGGCCCGTGGGCTGGTGCATCGGCACCGGCCTGTCGCTGGTGTTCTACTTCACCGCCATCCGCAAGGTCCTTGCAGAGTCTCCGGCCAAAGCGGAAGCAGAGGGCAAAGCTGCCGAGGCACGTGCAGAGGCCGAGTTCGCCGCAGATGCCGAAATGGAGACCCTGTAACCCTTTTGCAACTTGTGAATTGAGTTCACCTGACACACAAACAAAATGAAGCGATTGAAATAGTGCACAAAACAGACCCATTGCTTTTGGCTATTTTGGCAACAAAATCCACAAAATGCCCCTGAAAGTATGGACGGTTTGTGAATTGCGGATTTTGGCTCACAGGTCTATAATATTGATAACGAAGCAAGGTCGCTTTGAGGGAAAGAGGGCCTTGCTTCCGTTTTTATACTGAAGCACGAATGCTCCTAAGGAGGATATTCACTATGAAAAAGATGATTTCTCGTCGTAATTTCTTGGCCGCTGCAGGTGTTGTTGCTGCAGCCGGCGTTCTGACTGCATGCGGCGGTTCTTCCAACAGCACTGCTGCTTCCGCCTCTACCGCAGCTTCTGGTGCCGCTGCTTCCGGCGACACCATCAAGGTGGGCGTTCTTGGACCTCTGACCGGTGATGTTTCCGTTTACGGTCAGGCCGTTGTCAACGGCGCTACCCTGTACCTGAAGCAGGTCAACGAAAAGGGCGGCATCAACGGCAAGCAGCTGGAGATCATCGCCATGGATGAGCAGGGCGATGCAACTCAGGCTGTTACCTGCTTCACCAAGATGTGCGATCAGGGCATCACCGCTCTGGTGGGCGATGTTACCACCACCCCGACTCTGGCAATTGCTGCCGAGAGTGCAGACTACAACATGCCCATGGTCACCGCTTCCGCTACCGCTGAGGCTGTCACCTACGATGCCGAGACCGACACCGTGAACGAGAATGTGTTCCGCGCAACCTTCACCGACCCGTTCCAGGGCATCAAGATGGCTGACTACGCTTACCAGCGGTTGGGCTACACCAAGGCAGCCGTCATCTTCCAGAAGGGCGATGACTACAACGAGGGTCTGGCAGAGAACTTCGTCAACGAGTTCGAGAGCCTGGGCGGCACCATCGTCGATCAGGAGACCTACTCTGAGGGCGATGTGGACTACAAGACCCAGCTGACCACCATTCTAGGCAAGGCTCCCGAAGTGGTGTTCTGCCCCAACTACTATCAGGAAGTCGGTCAGATCCTGGCTCAGGCTGAGAGCATCGGTCTGGCAGTTCCCTTCCTGGGCGGCGACGGCTGGGATGGTCTGGAAGGCTACGCAACTGCCGACCAGCTGAAGGATGCCTACTTCTGCGCAAACTACGCAAAGGGCTCCAACCCTGACTTTGAGGATGCCTACAAGGCTGAGTACGGTGAGGAGTACCCCAACGGCTTCGCTCCTCTGGGCTACGATGCTGCCATGACCGTTGTCTACGGCATTCAGGCTGCTGAGGATGCCGGCCTGACCGCTGGTGATGACGACTATAAGCAGGCCGTCATCGATGCTATCGCAGGCGGCACCATCGATGGCATCACCGGCACCTTCACCTTCGATGAGCACCACAACCCCGTCAAGCAGACCGCTATCCTGTGCTTCGACGGTGCAACCCCCGTTCTGAAGGAAATGTTCTGATCTGCTTTGATCCTGCGCACCGGTGTGCGGCATAAAGGCAGCACTCAGAAATAAAAGACCCATTGCGGAGACCGCCGGAACAGGTTTTGCTCGGCTGTCTCCGCTTTTTTGGTAAAAAGTGCATTCCCCAAAAGGCGTGCAAACGCCGCAAAGAAAGGAAGTATCAGTCCATGACAGTGTTTTTTAGCCAGCTGATCAACGGCTTGTCCCTTGGCAGCATCTATGCACTGATCGCACTGGGTTACAGCATGGTGTACGGCATCATCCTGCTGCTGAACTTTGCCCATGGCGATGTCATTATGGTTGGTGCGTACATGTCCTGGTTCGTGATGAATCAGCTGGGCCTTGGCCCGGTCACTGCTGTGTGCGCCACCATCATCACCTGCACGCTGCTGGGCGTTGTGATCGAGAAGATCGCCTACACCCCGCTGCGCAACGCACCCCGTATCTCCTTGCTGATCACGGCAATCGGCGTGTCCTTCTTCCTGGAGTACACTGCAGAGCTGATCCTTGGTTCCGGTGCAAAGGTCATTCCGGCCTACTACACCAACCAGACCTTCCGCATCGGCTCTGTGCCGCTGGGCCTCACCTCTGTCATCACCCTGCTGGTCACGGTGCTGTCCATGCTGGCGCTCACCTTCCTTGTGCAGAAGACCAAGCTCGGCAAGGCCATGCGTGCCGTGTCTGAGGATATGGACGCTGCCCGTCTGATGGGCATTAACGTCAACAGCACCATTTCCTTTACCTTTGCGGTGGGTTCCGCTCTGGCCGGTATCGGCTCGGTGCTGTACTGCTGCAGCTACCCGCAGGCGACCCCCACCATGGGCTCCATGCTGGGCCTGAAGGCCTTCGTTGCAGCCGTTCTGGGCGGCATCGGCTCCATTCCCGGTGCCATGATCGGCGGCATCGCCATCGGCCTGTGCGAGTGCTTTGTTTCCGCCATCGGCCTTTCCGCATGGAAGGATGCCGTCACGTTTGCGATCCTGATCATCGTGCTGCTGGTCAAGCCCACCGGCTTCCTTGGCCGCAAGGTTCAGGAAAAGGTGTAAGGAGGGCATGAAGATGAATACCAAACGCAAAACGCTCAAAATGCCCGTGCGCTACCTGATGAACGCCGTGCTGGTGGCTCTGCTGTTCGTGGGCCTGTCCTTCCTCACCCAGAACGTGCTGTCCACCTACCAGAACAAGGTGCTTCTCACCGTGGGCATCAACATCATTCTGGCTGTCTCGCTGAACGTTGCCACCGGTTATCTGGGCCAGCTGCCGCTGGGCCACGCCGGTTTCATGGCCGTGGGTGCTTACACCTGCGCCCTGTTCACGAAATACAGCAATCTGCCCTCCGGTGTCGCTTTTGTCGTGGGTCTGGTGCTGGCCTGCATCGTGGCGGGCCTGTTCGGCGTGCTGATCGGCATTCCTGCTCTGCGCCTGACCGGTGATTATCTGGCCATCCTGACGCTGGGCTTTGGCGAGATCATCCGCATCACCCTGAACAACATCGATGATGTGCTGGGCTTCAAGCTGTTCTACGGTGCCAAGGGCCTGAAGAACATCCCCAAGTATTCTAACTTCGCCAATGTGTTCATCTGCGTGGTCATTACCTGCTTTGCCATCCACGCCATGATGAAGAGCCGCCACGGCCGTGCCGTGCTGGCCATCCGCGATAACGAGATCGCTGCCGAGAGCTGCGGCATCCAGACTACTTATTATAAGGTCATGGCCTTTGCATTCTCCGCCGCCTTTGCCGGTCTGGCCGGTGGCCTGTACGCCTGCTATCTGGGCGTTCTGGACCCCTCCACCTTCGGCTTCATGAAGTCCATCGAAATTCTGGTCATGGTGGTTCTGGGCGGCATGGGTTCCATGCTGGGCTCCATCCTGTCCGCGACCGTGCTTACCATCCTGCCCGAGGCGACCCGCAGCTTTGACAGCTACCGCATGGTAGTCTACTCGCTGGTGCTGGTCCTCATGATGATCTTCCGTCCGGGCGGCCTGCTTGGCAGCTACGACTTCTCCATGAACCGCATTGTGGAAAAGATCATGAACGGCGAACTGTTCCAGAAGAAAGCAAAGGAGGGCAAGGACCATGAGTGAATACCAGACTAAGCTGCACAGTGTGCCCTCCGGCGGCTTTTTGACCGACCGCGACAAGGACAAAAAGCCCATTCTGGACGTGCGTGAGCTGGGCATCGACTTCGGCGGTCTGACCGCCGTGGATGGCTTCAACCTGATGATCGGCCGCAATGAGATCACCGGTCTGATCGGCCCCAACGGTGCCGGTAAGACCACCGTGTTCAACCTGCTGACCAACGTCTACCAGCCCACCCGCGGCTCCATCCTGATCGATGGCATGCCCACCGCCGGCAAAAAGACCTATCAGGTCAACCGCATGGGCGTGGCCCGCACCTTCCAGAATATCCGCCTGTTCAAGGAACTGAGCGTCATCGACAACATCAAGGTGGGCCTGCATGAATCCATGAAGTACAATCTGGCCTCCTCCCTGATCCGCCTGCCCAACTACTGGAAGGAAGAGAAGAAGTGCACCGAGCGTGCTCTGGAGCTGCTGGATATCTTCCACATGGCAGACCTTGCCAATGTGCAGGCAGGCAGCCTGCCCTACGGCGCACAGCGCCGTCTGGAGATCATGCGTGCACTGGCCACCAGCCCGAAGCTGCTGCTGCTGGACGAGCCTGCTGCCGGTATGAATCCCTCCGAGACTGCAGAGCTGACCGAGACCATCCGCCGCATCCGCGACGAGTTCAACATCGCCGTGCTGCTGATCGAGCATGACATGAGTCTGGTCATGGGCATCTGCGAGGGCATTGCCGTGCTGAACTTCGGCCGCATCATCGCCAAGGGCACGCCGGATGAGATCCGCAACAACCCGCAGGTCATCGAAGCCTATCTGGGCAAGAAGGAGGGCTAAGCCATGGCTGATACGTTACTGAAAGTTGATAACATCAACGTCTATTACGGCAACATCCACGCCGTCAAGGACATCTCCTTTGAGGTGGATCAGGGCGAGATCGTCACCCTGATCGGTGCCAACGGTGCTGGCAAATCCACCACCCTGAAGACCATTTCCGGCCTGCTGAAGCCCAAGACCGGCGACATCCTGTACAAGGGCAGCAGCATCAAGGGCATGCGCGCCCACAAGATCGTGGAAGCAGGCCTTGCCCATGTGCCGGAAGGCCGCCATGTGTTCCTGCACATGACCGTGGAAGAAAATCTGGACATGGGTGCATACACCCAGCCTGCTTCCACCATTGCACCCAACAAGGAAAAGGTGTTTGAGCTGTTCCCCCGCCTGAAGGAGCGCCGCAAGCAGCTGGCCGGTACCATGTCCGGCGGCGAGCAGCAGATGCTGGCTATGGGCCGTGCACTGATGAGCAATGCTTCCATGCTGATGCTGGACGAGCCTTCCATGGGCCTTTCGCCGCTGCTGGTGCAGGAGATCTTCGACATCATCCAGAACGTGCACAAGGAAGGCATGACCATCCTGCTGGTAGAGCAGAACGCACAGATGGCTCTTTCCGTGGCAGACCGTGCCTACGTCCTTGAGACGGGCCGTGTAGTCATGGAGGGCACCGGTGCCGAACTGCTGACCAACGAGCGCGTGCGCAGCGCATATCTGGGCGGCTAAGCAAAAAATCGTATAAGAAAAGGGGCTGTTGCACATGCAACAGCCCCTTTTTTGCAGTATTTGTTATGCCAGCAGAGACATGATATTTGCGGTGATCAGGCCGCCTGCCGTGCCAATGACGTAGCCCATCAGAGCCATCAGAACACCAACGGGCACCAGAGCGCCGCTGTAGGCACCAGCCAGAATGGGAGCGGATGCGGAACCGCCGATGTTTGCCAGAGATGCAACACCGCAGGTGAACATATCCAGATGGAAGATCTTTGCCAGCAGCACCAGAATGATGCCGTGGATGGCCAGGATCATAAAGCCTGCCAGGATCCATGCGGGTGCATCGGTCAGCTCCAGGAAGCTTGCGCGGGAGGCAAGCAATGCCACCACGGAGTACAGCAGCAGGTTGGACAGCTCGGTGCTGCCTGCCATGCGGCCCACGGGGGTGACAGCGCCGATCAGGCCGGACAACGTGATGAGCAGGACGGTCCAGGTGGCCTTGTCCAGGAAGGGCATTGCGCCGTTCAGGGCTGCGCCGATATCCTGACCGAAGGCGGAGATCACCAGAGCCAGACCCAGCAGGAAGATCAGGTTGACAAAGCTGGCCTTATCCTCGTTGCCCTTTGCGTCCTCTTCCAGACGGCGGGACACTTCATCCAGCGTGGTGGTGTCGGCCTTGACCCACTTGTTGAACTTGGGAGCAAGGTTGATGGCCCACAGCAGGAACATGACCCAGATGGAGTAGTCAATGGAGTCCACCACCAGTGCGTAGGCCATGTCAGCTTCGCCGATGTCCAGCGCAGCCTGCACGGCGATCATGTTGCCGGAGCCGCCCATCCAGCTGCCGCACAGAGCGCCCAGTGCCTTCCATGCTTCGGAGCCAAGGGGCCCCTTCATGATGGCGAAGGTGGCAATGAAGGCCAGCGAGATGGAGACGGAAGCGGCAAAGAAGCCGCCCAGCATCTTGGGACCCAGCTTGATGATCTTGCGGATGTCGCAGCGCAGCAGCATCAGGAAGATCATTGCATACAGCAGGTTGTTTTTCAGCACGGAGTAGGCAGGCTTGGTGGCCTCCATGTCCCATGCACCCAGCGTGCAGAGAATCATGGTAATGAGGTACAGCAGAACGATAGGTGGTGCATAGTCGAAGAATTTCGACTTCGTGTAGCGTTGCAGCCACACCAGCAGTGCGGCAATGAACACCAGCACGGCGATGTAGGTGAAACCGTTTGTGATCATGAACCCAATCCCCTTTCTTTTTGTGCAATTTTTTGCGGACAATTGTCTTTACAATATCGACAACTTCGTATACAATACTACCATAGATTTCATAATCTGGCAATATTTTTTATCGAAAGGGGTAGGTTTTGCATGAAAATTACGGAAGTACGTCTCGGTCTGATCTCCGTGCCGCTGCGCGTGCCTTTTAAGACGGCTCTGCGCTCGGTCAGCAGCGTGGAGGATGTGATCGTAGAGATCCACACCGACACCGGCGCTGTGGGTTATGGTGAGGCACCTCCCACCGGTGTGATCACCGGCGACACCACCGGTGCCATCATCGGTGCCATCCGCGACCATATCGCAAAGACCATCATCGGCCGCGATGTGGACGACTTTGAAGACCTGATGATCGCACTGAATGCCTGCATCCAGAAGAACACCAGCGCCAAGGCTGCTGTGGATATGGCCCTGTGGGATCTGTACGGCCAGCTGTACAAAATCCCTGTGTACAAGCTGATGGGCGGCGCAAAGAAGTCCATCGTCACCGACATCACCATCAGCGTCAACGACCCCGAAGAGATGGTGCGCGATGCCCTGAACGCCATCGACCGCGGCTACGACTGCCTGAAGGTCAAGGTGGGCAAGGAGCCGGAAAAGGATATTGCACGCCTGAGCGCCATCCGCGGTGCTGTGCCCAAGGAGACCTGCATCCGCATCGATGCAAATCAGGGCTGGACCCCCAAGGAAGCCGTGCGCATCCTGAACGGAATGCAGGAGAAGGGCCTTGATCTCGAATTCGTGGAGCAGCCGGTCAAGGCCCACGATTTTGAAGGCCTGAAGTATGTTACCGAGCGCTCCTATGTGCCGGTGCTGGCCGACGAGAGCGTGTTCTCCCCGCAGGACGCACTGACCATCATGCAGATGGGAGCCGCAGACCTCGTGAACATCAAGCTGATGAAGTGCGGCGGCCTGTACAACGCCCTCAAGATCGCATCCGCTGCCGAGGTGTACGGCGTGGAGTGCATGATCGGCTGTATGCTGGAAGCCAAGATCAGCGTGAATGCCGCCGTGCATCTGGCCTGCGCAAAGCAGATCATCACCCGCGTGGATCTGGACGGCCCCGTGCTGTGCAGTGAGGACCCCATCCTCGGCGGTGCCGTGTTCAACGAAAAGGAGATCACGGTTTCCAACGAGCCGGGCCTTGGCATCAAGGGCATTGAGCCGGGCAAGATCAAGTATTTGGATTGACCCTCTCAGCTTCACTTCGTTCAGCAGCTCCCCCGAAAGGGGGAGCTTTTTGAATCTTTACAGTCAGCACAAAGAAAGCTCCCCCTTTCGGGGGAGCTGGCACAGCGCAAGCTGTGACTGAGAGGGTTTTACTCTTTATAAGCCAGAATAGCCTTCAGGTATTCCCACACACGGGCCACCGATGCAATGTCGGCGCGCTCGTTGGGGGTGTGGACATGCAGCAGGTTCGGGCCGAAGGAGATGCAGTCCAGCCCGTCAATCTTGCCCGAGAGGATACCGCATTCCAGGCCCGCATGAATGGCAACGATCTGGGGCTTTGCACCGTACTGCGCCTCGTACACAGCAACGCAGCGGTCGCGCAGGGCGCTTTCGCGGGCGTAGGTCCAAGCGGGATAGTCGCCGTGGAACCGCACGCTGCCGCCCAGCAGCTCGGTCAGGGTCTGCAGTTTGCAGCTCAGCAGCTCCTTCGCCGAGGGCACCGAGCTGCGCAGGGAGAAGCGCAGGATGGCTTCGCTGTCGTCCAGCTCGGCAACGCCGAGGTTCAGCGAGGTCTCCACAAGGCCCGGCACATCCATGCTCATGCTCTGCACACCCCAGGGCATCAGCAGCAGGGCCTTGCGCAGGCGCTGGGTGGAATCGGCATCCAATGCGCTGAACGCGCCGCAGCCCTGTTCCGTGAGCTGCAGGCAGATGGCGGGGTCTGCCGTGCCGTATTCGGCCTGCATCTGTGCGGCGAACTGAGCGGCAGCAGTGTGCACGCCCTCGGTGATGCCTGCGGGCAGCACCAGCGTGATGCTGCTTTCTTTGGGAATGACATTCTCCTTTGCGCCGCCGGACAGTGCCAGAACGGCGTAGTCCACGCCATTTTCGGTCAGCAGTGTCAGCCAGCGGCCCAGCAAAGCAATGGCGTTGGCACGGCCCTTGTGGATCTCGGTGCCGGAGTGTCCGCCCACAAGGCCGATCACATCCGCCTTTACGGCGGTGCCGGTCACAGGAACACGGGCAATGGGCAGATGGCATTCAACGCGGCGTCCGCCTGCACATCCTGCGGTCAGCACCCCCTCTTCCTCGGAGTCGATGTTCACCAGCATCCGGCCCTCAAGGTCGGAAAAATCCATGGCAGATGCACCCAGCAGGCCCACCTCCTCGCAGACGGTCAGCACGACCTCCAGCGCAGGGTGGGGAATGTCCTTTGCGTCCAGAACAGCCAGCGCATAGGCCACGGCAATGCCGTCGTCGCCGCCAAGGGTCGTGCCCTCGGCGCACACATAGCCGCCGTCTACGACCGGGTGGATGGCCTCTTTCTCAAGATCCAGCGGGCAGTCGGCGGTCTTGTCGCCCACCATGTCCAGATGGCCCTGCAGGATCAGGCCCGGCTCCTTCTCGTATCCGGGTGTGGCCGGTGCCTTGATGAGCACATTGCCCATCTCGTCCTGACGGCAGGCAAGGCCGTGGGCCTTGGCGAACTGCACGCAGTAGTCGCTCAGTGCCTTTTCGTGGTGGGAGGTGTGCGGAATGCCGCAGATCTCCTCAAAGTAATAAAAAACCGAAGCTGGTTCCAGATTGGATAATACGCCCATAATGTTCCCTCTCCTTGTGCTGTATTTTAAGAAAAAAGGCCGGCAGAGCTGTGAGCCATGCCGGTCTTTCGGGTCTTTACTCTGCCTGACTCAGGCAGTCGTCCATGGCGGTGAACACAGCGTCGCTGGTCATGGTAGCACCGGCAACAGCGTCCACACCGCTGGTGGAACCGGCCTTGGTCAGCTGGTCTGCCAGAGTTTCAGCAGCGGTACCGCCCAGTTCGGGAGTCTCGCCGGAAGCATCGATCTCCACACCGGTCACCCGGCCGCCGGTGACGGTGACGGTGACGGTCACATCACTCAGGCAGCCCTGAGCGCTGGACGTATAGATGCCATCCGTCAGGCTGGCGGCGTTGTCGGCAGCGGGCACAGTGCCGGTGTACTTGATGTACAGGCCGAGCACAACTGCCATAATGACAGTGACAACAGCCATGATGATAACATTCCGGGTGAGTTTCTTCATAAAAGATCAAATGCTCCCTTTTGACGTGATATATTTTTTACTTTGCGGGTTTGAAACTGTCGCGCAGGGTGACGACGCGGTTGTAAACGCCGGGGTTCTTGGAGTCCGGGGTAAAGAAGCCGGTGCGCACGAACTGGAACTTCTCACCGGGCTTTGCGTCCTTCAGGCTTTCTTCCAGCTTGCAACCCTTGCACACAACAACGCTTTCCGGGTTCAGGTAGTCCTTGTAATCGCTGCCCTCGGGGATGGCGTTCATGTTGGCCTCGGTGAACAGCTTGTCGTACAGGCGCACCTCGGCATCCACGGCATGGGCGGCACTCACCCAATGGATGGTGCCCTTGACCTTGCGGCCGTCGGTGGGATTGCCGTTGCCCGTCTCAAGGTCGGCGGTGCAGTGGATGGCGGCAATGCTGCCGTCGGCATTCTTCTCCACGCCGGTGCACTTGACGATGTAAGCGCCCATCAGACGCACCTCGCCGCCAATGGTCAGGCGCTTGAACTTGGGAGGCGGCACCTCGGCAAAGTCCTCATTCTCGATCCACAGCTCGCGGGTGAAGGCCACCTTGCGGGTGGTGGTGTCGTTGGCCTCGCGGTTGGGGTTGTTGGCCACATCAAAGTACTCGGTCTTGTCCTCCGGGTAGTTGTCCACGATCAGCTTTACGGGGTCCAGCACGGCAATGCGGCGCTGAGCGGTCAGGTCCAGCTCGCTGCGGATGCAGGCTTCCAGCTGGCGCATGTCGATCAGGTTGTCGGATTTAGAAATGCCAGCCTCCCGCACGAAGGTGAAGATGGAGGTGGGGGTGTAGCCACGGCGGCGCAGGCCGCACAGGGTGGGCATACGGGGGTCGTCCCAGCCGTCCACAATGCCCATTTCCACCAGCTCACGCAGGTAGCGCTTGCTCATGACGGTGTTGGTCATGTTCAGGCGTGCAAACTCACGCTGCTTGGGGAAGGCAGTGCCGAAGATGTTCTCGATGACCCAGTTGTACAGCGGACGGTGGTTCTCGAACTCCAGACTGCACATGCTGTGGGTGATGCCCTCAATGGCATCCTGAATGGGGTGTGCGAAGTCGTACATCGGGTAGATGCACCACTTGCTGCCCTGACGGTGATGCTCGGCGTACTTGATGCGGTAGATAGCCGGGTCACGCATGTTCATGTTGGGGCTGGCCAGATCGATCTTGGCACGCAGGGTCTTTTCGCCCTCCTGGAACTCACCGGCACGCATCCGGCGGAACAGGTCAAGATTCTCTTCCGGGGTGCGGTCGCGCCACGGAGAGGGACGGGAAGGCTTGCCGGCATCGGCACCGCGGTACTCGCGCATTTCGTCGCGGGTCAGGTCGTCCACGTAGGCCTTGCCCTCCATGATGAGCTTTTCGGCATACTCGTAGCACTTGTCAAAGTAGTCGCTGCCGTAGAAGATGCCGCCGTTGGGGTCGGCACCCAGCCAGTGCAGATCCTCGATGATGCTGTTCACGTACTCCTCACCCTCGCGGGCAGGGTTGGTGTCGTCCAGACGCAGGTTGAACTTACCGCCGTACTGGTTTGCAATGGACCAGTTGATGTAGATGGCCTTGGCACTGCCGATGTGCAGGTAGCCGTTGGGCTCGGGCGGGAAGCGGGTATGGATCTCGCTGATCTTGCCCTCGGCCAGATCAGCGTCGATGATGTCGGTCAGAAAGTTTTTATCTGCCATGTGTTTTCCCCCTGTCAAAGGCACAAAGTGCCTATATATTCCATAATACTATATAATACACTATTCTGCCGATTTCTTCAAGAGAAAACCCTCTCAGTCTCGCATACGCTCGCCAGCTCCCCCGAGAGGGGGAGCTTAACTCCTCCAGTCACCTTCGGTGCCAGCCCCCTCAGAGATGGGGCCCTTGGCAGTACGGTAAAGCTTTTCCTCTTTGCCAAAGGCTCCCTCCCCGAGGGAGCTGGCAAAGCCGTCAGGCTTTGACTGAAGGAGTTCTCCCATCCGAAAAATCCCCAATTCATGTTGTTTTCCACAACTTTTTCCCTATCCCTTGACACCGCCGTGCAAGGAGAGTATATTTTTGCATGGCATACAGCGCATTTTGCCGTGTTTAAAATAGGAGGAACCCCATGAACAGTTTAAAAGAAGCGTTCAGCAGGAAAAATATGCTGAAGAATTTAAATTTCTTCGGTGAGCTGAACCTTGGCCTGATCCTGACTGCGGTCGGCATCGTATACTTTAAAAATCCCAATCATTTTGCATTTGGCGGCACCTCGGGCTTGTCCATTCTGCTGGCAGACCTGTTCCCCCGGATCAACGTGGGCGGCTTTATGTGGATCATCAACCTGATTCTGGTGGTGCTGGGCTTCGTCTTTCTGGGCATCAAGACCATGGGCTGGACGATCTATTCTTCCTTTGCGCTGTCCTTTTTGTGTCGGTGTGCGAGTGGCTCTATCCCGTCAACGTTTCCATGAGCGGTGATGCCATGCTGGATCTGGTGTTCGCCGTGTTCCTGCCGGCTCTGGGTGCGGCGATCGTGTTCGACATCGGTGCATCCACCGGCGGTACGGATATTGTGGCCCTGATTCTGGCAAAATATACCTCTATGGAGATCGGCAAAGCCCTGATGGTCAGCGATATCCTCATTGTGCTGGCGGCGGCATGGCGGTTCGGCATGGGCACCGGCCTTTACTGCATCCTTGGCCTGATCGGCAAGAGCTTTGTGGTGGACGGTGCCATCGAGAACATCCGCCTGCGCAAGGTGTGCACCATCGTGACGTCCAACCCGCAGCCCATTCTGGACTTCATCATCAAGGAAATGAACCGTTCCGCTACCGTGGAAAAGGCTTACGGCGCTTACACCCACCACGAGCTGAGCGTGCTGGTGACGGTGCTGACCCGCCGTCAGGCCCTGCAGCTGCGCAACTTCCTGCGGGAGAACGACCCCCGGAGCTTTATCACCATCGTCAACTCCAGCGAGATCATCGGCAAGGGCTTCCGCTCCTTTAATTAAAGGCACGGCAGGGCCACGCCGCTATTGACGAACCGCTCCAAAAACGATATACTATATTCCGGCGGTGCAGCAGTGCCGCCGGATGCCGGGGTGTTGCGCAGTTGGTAGCGCGCCTGCTTTGGGAGCAGGAGGCCGCGAGTTCGAGTCTCGCCACTCCGATATGACAAAAAACCACGATGAACCGTTTACAAATGCGGTTTCGTCGTGGCTTTATTTGTTGCCAGTCCCCTGAGATTCGGCTGGAAGATGCCTTATTTGTGCGTTACCGTCTCAAAAACTGCCCCTGCGCTAAAGGGCAAATGCGCACCCGGCAGCTTTCCGATTTTGTTCTTTTTTTATTTACAAACAGTACCTTGACACCGAAATATCCTTTTTGTAATCTTAAAGAGTATTTTGAATGTAAGTGAATGCCGTCCCGAATCAATACGGTTTTTTCGGGCAGGACGGCAGGAAGTTTCTCCAGCGAATGTCCTGGGGGTGGTACCCTGCTGCCACAGGCAGTAGGGCGGGACCGAAGTTCCGGGCTGTTCGCAGAGAAAACTTCCTGATGGCCTGCCAAGTGAGCGCAAGCTGACGGCAATGGGAAAGGAGCAACTACCAATGGATCATCTGCAGAACGTAATGGGATACTTCGACCAGCAGCAGCCGCTGTGCGCCGAACACGACCGCATCAGCAAGGACCTGTACAAGGAGTTTGGCGTTAAAGCGGGCCTGCGCGACGAAAACGGCAAGGGCGTGCTGGCAGGCCTGACCAATATCTCCGATATCCGCGCCTTCCAGTATGTGGACGGAGTGAAAAAGCCTGCCGACGGTCAGCTGCTCTACCGCGGCTACGACGTGAAAGACCTGATCCGCGGGTCGTCCGGCAGCCGCTTTGCCTTTGAGGAAGCGGGCTATCTGCTACTGTTCGGTGAGCTGCCCACGCAGGAAAAGCTGGAAGAGTTCTGCCGCGTGCTGGGCGAGTGCCGCACCATGCCCACCAACTTTACCCGTGATGTGATCATGAAGGCCCCCAGCCACGATATCATGAACTCCATGGCCCGCAGCGTGCTCACACTGGCATCCTACGACCCCAAGGCCGGTGATCTGGAAATTTCCAATGTGCTGCGCCAGAGCATCCAGCTGGCCGGCATCTTCCCCATGCTGGCCGTGTACAGCTACCATGCCTATAACCACTACGAAAAAGACGGCAGCATGTACATCCACCGGCCGGACCCGGAGCTTTCCACCGCAGAGAACTTTTTGCGGATGCTGCGCCCGGATATGAAGTACACCGAGCTGGAAGCCCGCGTGCTGGATGTGGCATTGCTGCTGCACGCCGAGCACGGCGGCGGCAACAACTCCACCTTTACCACCCGCGTGGTCACTTCGTCTGGCACCGATACCTACTCGGCCATGGCGGCTGCCCTGTGCTCCCTCAAAGGCCCGCGCCACGGCGGTGCCAACCTGATGGTGATGCAGATGATGCAGAACATCCGCGAAAACCTGCACGACACCGAGGACGATGAAGAGCTGGAAGCCTACCTGAAAAAGCTGCTGCACGGCGAAGCATTTGACCGCAAAGGCCTGATCTACGGCATGGGCCACGCGGTGTACTCCCTCAGTGACCCCCGTGAGGTAGTATTCAAGGGCTATGTGGAACAGCTGGCCCACGAGAAGGGCCGCGACAAGGACCTTGCCCTTTACAACAAGATCGAGCACATGGCCCCGCAGCTGATCGCGGAGGAGCGCAAAATTTTCAAGGGTGTCAGCCCCAATGTGGACTTCTACAGCGGCTTTGTGTACGATATGCTGGGCATCCCCATGGAGCTGTACACGCCGCTGTTCGCCGTGGCCCGCGTGATGGGCTGGAGCGCCCACCGCATTGAAGAGCTGCTCAGCGCAAACAAGATCATCCGCCCGGCCTACAAGAGCCTTGGCGGCACCCACGAATATATCCGCCGCAATGAGCGGGAATAACAGGGAGGATACATGATGAGCGTGGAACTGAAACATCACCCGGAAGAATGGTTCTTCCTGCACAATTTTGATATCGACAAGGTGTTCAGCACCATCCAGCGGGCGGATTACCTGATCTTATATTACATCAAGATGCAGGCTGAACAGCACCCGGACAGTAAGGTTTATCTGGCTGACCTTGCTGCCGTTATGGGCCTGAAGGTGACAGAGCTTTCCAAGGCCGTTGAAAAGCTGCAGGACAATGGCTTTGTGGCATGGAAGACCGACCGTGAAGCGGGCCGCACCTATGTGGAGCTTTCCAGCAAGGCTGTGGAGCTGATGGCGGAGGAGCGCGCGTTCATGCAGCGCTGTTACGCCCGCCTGCGTGCAGAGCTTGGCGACGAAGAACTGCATCGTGCAGTAAGCACCATGCAGAGCGTGACGGCCATCCTGAAGGATGAACGGGAACACAGCGGCGTATAAAAACAGCCTCAACAAAAAAATGAGATAGACTTCCCCGAAAGGGGTTGCCTATCTCATTTTTTGTTGTAAACTGAGGTTCCCGGATCAATAAATAAATTCTACTGAAAAAAGCCAGAGCGGCTATTTTAAATCCTTTACCGGATCAGGTTCACAAACACCGGGCAGAGCACTGCGGTCAGCACACCGGCCACCGCAATGGAAAGGCCGCTCATGGCACCTTCCACCTCGCCCATCTGCAGGGCTTTGCTGGTGCCCACGGCATGGGCCGAAGTTCCGATACCCACGCCCTTGGCGATGGGGTCGGTGATGTGGAACATCTTGCACACCGTCTCAGCCAGCAGCGCTCCCACGATGCCGGTAACAATGACGATCGCACCGGTCAGGGCAGCAATGCCGCCCAGCTCAGCGGCCACATCCATGCTGATGGCAGTGGTCACGGATTTGGGCAGCAGGGTGGCATACTGCTCACGGGTCAGGTCCAGCGCCAGTGCAAGCGCCAGTGCGCTGCCAAGGCTCACCAGCGTGCCCACCGAGATACCCGCAATGATGGCGGCGGCGTTCTCTTTCAGCAGGTCGATCTTTTCATACAGCGGAATGGCCAGTGCCACGGTGGCGGGCAGCAGCAGATAGTTCACCGGTGCCGCGCTGGCCTTGTAGTCCGCATACGGGATGCTGCACACCGACAGAAAGATGATCACAAAGATGCTGCCCAGCAGCAGCGGGTTAAAAATGGCTTTGCCTGTCACCTTATTGATAAGGGTGCCCAGTGCAAACGCGGCCAGCGTAAGCAGAACGCCCCATGCTGCGGAGCCGGACAAAAAATCATTCAGCAGCTGCGTCATTGTCAGCCTCCTTTTTCTTGCGGCCGGTCAGGGCCTGCGTGGTCTTGCCTGCACTCACCATCACCAGCACAGTGACCGGGATAATGGCAATGAGGATGGGCAGCAGCATCTCGCCCATCTCTGCCCACAGTTCCATCACACCGGCGGCAGCGGGCACGAACAACAGCGGGAAGATGCCTGTGAGATAGGTTCCCACCTCTTTCACATCGTCCAGCTTTACCAGCTTGAAGTTCAGCGCTGCCAGCAGCAGCACCAGACCGTAGACGCTGGCCGGGACCGGCAGCGGCAGCACTACATGAAGGATCTCGCCCAAAAAACAAAACGCAAGAATGCGCGCAAACTGAAAAATATATTTCGTAGTAAAGTTCCCCTTTCCTCGATCAAAAGCGTAAATGGACACATCAAGGGTAAAGTATACCGCAGGAGCCCCAATCCATCAACCGTGATTCTGGATAAGAAAAATTGCACATTTCGCCGAGAACTGTGCAAAAAAAGGCGCGCCGGTCAAGCCGGTGCGCTTTTTGCATGTTATCAGAAATACCGTCAGATCACATAATCATTCCCGGCCTGATCAGGCCGGGCGAGATCGGCCAGTGTGATATTGCCGAAGTAATTGGAGATCAGATCGTCCAGCCCCTTCCACATCTCGTAGGTGCGGCAGTTTGCCATGCGGGAGCAGGGGGTCGCATTGGGGGTCAGGCAGCTCACCGGCGCAAGGCTGCCCTCGGTCAGCATCAGGATCTCGCCCACGGTGTACTGATCCGGGCTGCGGGTGAGCCGGTAGCCGCCGCCCTTGCCGCGCAAGCCCTCCAGAAAGCCGTTCTGCACCAGCACCTTAAGGATGTTTTCCAGATATTTTTCCGAGATCTCCTGCCGGGCAGCGATCTCCTTGAGAGGGACATATTTTTCAGACTGATGCTCGGAAAGGTCGATCATCACGCGCAGTGCATAGCGCCCTTTGGTGGACACGATCATAATAGTGTACTTCCTTTGTTGGTTATAGATTGAGTTTTTAACCTATTATACAACAGGGTAAATAATATTTCAATCCCACTTTTTTCAAAAAATCCATTGACAACCGCACAGAACGGGTCTATAATACCATCAAACCCACAAACAATGTTGGTATAAAGGTTTTGGAACCAGGTCGTCCGGCAGGGCACATGTGCCCATAACTGTATCAGGGAGGAAACTACAATGAGCAAGATTTATACTGCCGCAGATCAGCTGATCGGTCATACTCCGTTGCTGGAGCTGACCCACATTGAAAAGGAGCAGGAGCTGCCTGCCCACATCATTGCCAAGCTGGAATACTTCAATCCGGCCGGTTCTGTCAAGGATCGCATCGCCAAAAAGATGATCGATGATGCCGAGGAAAAGGGCCTGCTGAAGGAAGGTTCCGTGATCATTGAGCCTACCTCCGGCAATACTGGCATCGGTCTGGCCGCTGTGGCAGCCGCCAAGGGCTACCGCATCATCATCGTGATGCCCGAGACCATGAGCGTGGAGCGCCGCCAGCTGATGAAGGCTTACGGTGCAGAGCTGGTGCTGAGCGAGGGTGCCAAAGGCATGAAGGGTGCCATTGCCAAGGCCGACGAGCTGGCAAAGGAGATCCCGAATTCTTTCATCCCCGGCCAGTTCGTGAACCCGGCCAACCCTCAGGCCCACATCGAGACCACCGGCCCCGAGATCTGGGAGGACACCGACGGCAAGGTGGATATCTTTGTGGCAGGCGTGGGCACCGGCGGCACCGTGACCGGCGTGGGCCAGTACCTGAAGAGCAAGAACCCGAACGTCAAGGTGGTGGCTGTAGAGCCCGCTTCCTCTCCTGTGCTGAGCAAGGGCACCGCAGGCGCACACAAGATCCAGGGCATCGGCGCGGGCTTTGTGCCGGACGTACTGGACACCAAGGTGTATGACGAAATCATCGCCGTGGAGAACGACGATGCCTTTGCCACCGGCCGTCTGATCGGCCACAAGGAAGGCGTGCTGGTGGGTATCTCCTCCGGTGCTGCTGTTTATGCTGCCCTGCAGCTGGCAAAGCGCCCGGAGAATGCCGGTAAGAACATCGTGGTCCTGCTGCCCGATACCGGCGACCGCTACCTGTCCACCCCGCTGTTTGCAGACTGATCTTTCAAAAAGCTCGCTTCTCCCGTTCTGTGACTTCACAGGACGGGAGTTTTTTGTTACAATATCCCTATCAAACACTTTGGAGATTTGCCCATGAATTACTATGCTGCCCCCATGGAGGGCCTGACCGACCGGGTGTGGCGGCAGGCACACCAGAAATGGTTCGGCCCTGCTGGCAATGCCGACCGCTACTATGCCCCTTTCATCTCCCCGCCGGAGAACCGGGTGCTCATTAAAAAGAAGATGGCCGAGCTTGCCCCTGCGGCAAACCCCGGCGCACCGGTGATCCCGCAGCTGCTGGCAAAGGACGGCGAACTTGCCGCATGGATGATCGGCGAGCTGCGCGGCCTTGGCTACACCGAGGTAAACCTGAACCTCGGCTGTCCTTCCGGCACCGTCACCGCCAAAGGCAAGGGTTCCGGGATGCTGCGCGACCCCGTCAAGCTGGACGCTTTTCTTGCCGCCGTATTTGCCAATGCGGAAGGGCCTATCTCGGTCAAGACCCGGCTGGGCGTGGAAAAGCCGGAAGAATTTGCTGCCATTCTGGACATCTATAACCGGTATCCCATCTGTGAGCTGACCATCCACCCGCGTGTGATGCGCCAGCTCTACCGCGGGCAGGCCGACCGTGCCGCTTTTGCCGCCTCCCTGCCCGGGTGCCGGATGCCCGTGTGCTACAACGGCGATGTGACCACCGCTGCGGACCTGCACACGTTGGAAGCGCAGTATCCGCAGCTGTCCGGCATCATGGTGGGGCGCGGCATCATTGCGGACCCGGCGCTCTTCCGTGAAGCACGCGGCGGCGCACCGGCCGCACGGGAAGAGCTGCGCGGATACCTTGACGACCTCTACCACGGATACTCCGAACTGTTCGGCAGCGCCGGGTGCGCGGTGAGCCGCATGAAGGGACACTGGTTCTACCTCATTCACAAGTTTGAGGGGGCCGAAAAGCTGGAAAAGCAGCTGCGCAAGGTGCGGGAACCGTGGGAATATGAGGTCGTCGTAAACCAGATCTTTACGCTGCCGTTCCGGCCGTAACGGTTGGAATGGCCTCCGTTTCGCTCTGGCCATCTTCAACGAAAATTTTATTTTATATAGTTGCAATTCAGAAAGATCTGCGGATTTTTCTGAATTGCGTTTTCACCGGAGGGGCTGTAACGGTAAACGGCATCTGCATTCTATTATGAAAAAGCCCCGCCATCATAGCGACGGCGGGGCATAAGCAGACAAGCGATATCAGACGTTCAGATAACTGCGCAGCATGGCCTGCAGCAGATCGTCACGATCCACCTTGCGGATCATGGAACGGGCATTCTTATAGGTCGTGATGTAGGTGGGGTCTTCGGACAGGATATAGCCCACCAGCTGATTGACCGGATTATAGCCTTTTTCCTTTAAAGCATCGTACACCTGCTGTACGATCTCATGGATCTCATAGTCCTTTTTGTCGTGGATCGAAAAAATAGCGGTCTCGCCACTCACGGAATACACCCCCTTAGGAAGAACTACATTCATTGTACACGAATTGCGAGGAAACTTCAAGCTAAACAGACCGGATTTGCACAGTTTGCATAAAATTTCCGGTCCTGATTTTGCAGGCTGACGGCCTGCACCGCCGCAAATGCGGCAGAAGGAGGGCCTTTATGCTGTATGGCATCGGCTGCGACCTGTGCGAGATCGCGCATCTGGAAAAAAGCCTTACCGGCGCACACGCTGCAGCCTTTATCCGCCGGGTGTACGGTGAGGCCGAACGCGCTGCGCTGAGCCTTGACGAACCGCTGCCCGCCGGGCGCAGCGCCGCCCACCGGCTTGCCAGCGCCGCAGCCAACTTTGCCGCCAAGGAAGCCTTTTTAAAGGCGGCAGGCACCGGCCTGCGGGAGCCGTTCTCCCTGTGTGAGATCGAGGCTGTCCGGCTGGAAAGCGGTGCACCTGCCTATCATTTTTCCGGCCAGACGGCGGAATGGATGCAGGCCCATGGCCTTGCCGCCCGGCTTTCTCTGAGCCACGAGGGCGGCATGGCGCTGGCCTTCTGCACACTGGAAACTCTGTAAGCCTTTGTGCATACAATGGAATATCCCCTGCGCTGCATAACCGGCGCGCAGCCGGCTCATACTGAGATCAGACGAAGATGCGCCGGACGCATCACATAAGCGGGGCGCATCCTCCAAATGCAGGGAGGGAGATTCCATGGAGGTACACAGAGGAGAAGTTTTTTACGCAGATCTTTCGCCGGTGGTGGGGTCGGAGCAGGGCGGCGTGCGCCCGGTACTGATCGTGCAGAACGAGATCGGCAACCGGCACAGCCCTACCGTGATCGCTGCGGCCATTACATCCCGGCTGGACAAGGCCCGCCTGCCCACCCACATCAATATCCGGGCAGCGGATACCGGCCTTGCCAAGGACAGCGTGGTGCTGCTGGAGCAGATCCGCACGCTGGATAAGCACCGCCTGCGGGAGCGGGCCGGGCAGATCACGCCGGAAGATCAGAAACGTGTGGATCAGGCTTTGGATGTAAGCCTGGGGCTTACTTCATATTAAGGGGCTGTTGCAAAACAGCTCTTTGAAAAGATCATGCACAAAACCCGGAACCTTTTTTCGGCCAAAACGGCTCAAAAAGGCTCCGGGTTTCTGATTTTACGCTGTTTCTTTGTGCAAACTGCGATCGTTTTTTCATTTTCCAGCTTAATTTTTTTGAAAAGGCGCGCGAAGGCTGGTTATTCCCGCCAGAAAATGCTATACTTTTCTGCAGAATGGTTGTGCTGTCGTGTGCAGCATATGCAGGTTTTATGATGATATCGGAGGGCTGATTATATGATCATCCAGAGCAAAAAAGTATGGATCGCCGACCAGTTCATTTCTGCCGCAGTCGAGCTGGAGCAGGGCAAGATCACCGGCATCTTCCCCTATGGTGAAAAGCAGGCCGATGTGGACTATGGCTCCAAGCGCATCGTGCCCGGTTTTATGGATATCCACTGCCATGGTGCCTACGAGTTCGACACCAACGACGCAAAGCCGGAGGGCCTGCGCTACTGGGCAAAGCATATCGTCTCTGAGGGTGTGACCAGCTTTCTGGCCACTACCGTCACCCAGAGCGTGGAGGTGCTGACCAACGCCGTGGCCAATGTGGCCGACGTGATGGAGGGCAGCTACGAAGGTGCCGAGATCCTTGGCATCCACTTTGAAGGCCCCTACCTCGATATGAAGTACAAGGGCGCACAGCCTCCGGAGTACATCGCAAAGCCCAGCGTGGAGCAGTTCAAGCACTACCAGCAGGCAGCACGCGGCCACATCCGCTATGTGACCCTTGCACCGGAACACGACGAAGGGTTCGCACTGACCCATTACCTGACCGAGCACGGCGTGGTGGTCAGCATCGGCCATAGTGCCGCCACCTATGAGCAGGCCGTGATGGCCTATGCCAACGGTGCCCGCTCCATGACCCACGTGTACAACGGCATGTCCCCCTTCGCCCACCGCGCCAACGGTCTGGTGGGCGCAGCCTACCGCATCCGCACCATGTACGGCGAGATCATCTGCGACGGCTGCCACTCCACCCCTGCTGCCCTGAACAACTACTTCATGAGCAAAGGCCCGGATTACGCCATCATGATCTCGGATGCACTGATGGCCAAGGGCACCCCCATTGGCAGCGAGTACATCTTTGGCGGCAACCATATCACCATCTACCCGGACGGCAGTGCCCATCTGGACAACGGCACGCTGGCCGGTTCCACTTTGAACATCAACAAGGGCCTGCGCATTCTGGTGGAGGAGGCCATGGTGCCCTTCAACTATGCACTGAACGCCTGCACCATCAACCCGGCGCGCTGCCTGCATCTGGATGACCGCAAGGGTTCCATCCAGATCGGCAAGGATGCCGACCTTGTGGTGCTGGACGACAACTACGATGTGCTGCAGACCTACTGCATGGGCAAGGCCCAGCTGTAATTTCTGGCTGACGCGAACAAAGGATGTGTTAAACCCGTTATGATCCAGATCGCCTTCTGCGACGATGACCAAACAGTTCTGGACCAGCTCTCTGCCCTGCTGGAAAAATATCGCGCCCAGCGCTGTGTCCAGATCCAGTGCACAGCCTTTCACAGCCCGCTGGATCTGCTGGCCGAGATCGAAAAGGGCACCCGGTACGATATCCTGTTTCTGGATGTCATCATGCCGGCCGAAAACGGCATTACCGCCGCCAAGGAGATCCGGCAGTACGATAACGTCGTCAAGATCATCTTTCTCACTTCTTCCGCCGAGTTTGCAGTGGAATCCTATGTGGTGGGTGCCTACTTCTACCAGCTCAAGCCCATCTGGGAGGACAGCTTTTTCCGTCTGACGGATTCGATGATCGCCGAGTGCCGCCGCGCCGACCAGCGCAGCCTGATCCTGCGCTGCAAGACCGGCATCTCCCGCATCGATCTGGACCAGCTGCTCTACTGTGAAGTGCTGGGCCGCACTGCAGGATGCCACTGAGCTGGTCGTCACCCTGCCGCTGCTGCTGGCACTGGTGCACTGGATTGCGCCTTCGGTGCGCGCGCTGTCGCACTCTTCGCTCAAGCTGCAGCTGCAGTTCGGCGTGGACGGCAGCGCAGGTTTTTACCGCATTGAAAAGTCCGGCACTTTGCTCCGCCTGAAGGCCGAATAAAATCACAGTGCGCATTCGTTCCACCCTTAATACGCAAAACACCCCTCGGCTTCCGCAGCAGGAAACCGAGGGGTGTTTGTTATGCTTTATTTGTGTCGGGTCAAGCCCTTACGCCATTACTTGCGGGGATTCTTGATCGCAGCCTGGGCGGGCGATAAAATTGCAGAGTTCTCCTTTCCAGAAATATCATTTCATTTTTCGTTGCGCCCGTGGTTCTTTTTTGTAAGCCCCGCGTATGCGGGGAAAAGTCCAGCGGCAGCGTATGCATGCCCGGGCACGCAGGATCACCCCCGCGTATGCGGGGAAAAGTTATACACTCCCTGTGTGATCGCCCCCAGCGTGGGATCACCCCCGCGTATGCGGGAAAAAGCCAGACAGCAGGAACACCTTGCAGCTCAGTCCGGGATCACCCCCGCATGTGCGGGGAAAAGCCGCGAATACCGGGTATCAGACGAACGAAGTTTGGGATCACCCCCGCGTATGCGGGGAAAAGACAAGGTCAATCTGAAGTTTAGTGATCCGGCGTGGATCACCCCCGCGTATGCGGGGAAAAGTGCTGTTGCGATCATCCGGTGATATTCGTGAATGGGATCACCCCCGCGTATGCGGGGAAAAGAAGCCAGCCGGAAGCTGAGAGGGACGCTTAAAGGGATCACCCCCGCGTATGCGGGGAAAAGAACGGAGAAAATGGCCTGACCTTCCACCAGATGGGATCACCCCCGCGTATGCGGGGAAAAGTGAGTGTTAAGTTTTCTATGATGATCTCGCCTGGGATCACCCCCGCGTATGCGGGGAAAAGGGAGCCGCCCCGTGCCAGCGCTTCATAGTACTGGGATCACCCCCGCGTATGCGGGGAAAAGTGAGTGACCGCATCACCGCCAACAAGACTGACAGGATCACCCCCGCGTATGCGGGGAAAAGGCATACAGCAAGGTGATTGCTGGGTCACTATGGGGATCACCCCCGCGTATGCGGGGAAAAGCTATTGATATCGGCCCCATTCACGGCGAACTGGGGATCACCCCCGCGTATGCGGGGAAAAGACATTCGGGTTGATGGCATGACCGCAAAAGAAAGGATCACCCCCGCGTATGCGGGGAAAAGCCGCAGCCAGCCACGCACAGCAGCCTTCCACCGGGATCACCCCCGCGTATGCGGGGAAAAGTAATCTTCTACCTGTAAATAAATTCCATGACTAGGATCACCCCCGCGTATGCGGGGAAAAGTGTTTTTCATTGCTTGTGTCGAGTTGAAGTTCAGGATCACCCCCGCGTATGCGGGGAAAAGCATTTGCCACGTTTCCTACTGTGTTTGCTACCGGGATCACCCCCGCGTATGCGGGGAAAAGGGGTGGTCGGTCTCCCAGTCGCCAATATTGGTAGGATCACCCCCGCGTATGCGGGGAAAAGTGAATGCCAACAATTGGCAGTTTTCTTGCACTAGGATCACCCCCGCGTATGCGGGGAAAAGGGGACGACGAGCGCGAGTATGAACCGCTGACCAGGATCACCCCCGCGTATGCGGGGAAAAGAGAGGTGTTCGGTTATCAAGAAGCATGGGCCGAGGATCACCCCCGCGTATGCGGGGAAAAGACTAAAAAGATTCCGTAGCACCGTGTCTCCTGTTGCTATTGTACCGCTGTTTCCTTCAGTTTGCAATAAACCTGTTGTATCAGACGGCAGTCCGGCAGGGCGCGATGCTCCACTTTTTCTGCCAGCTGAAAATGCCGTGCCAGCGTCACCAGCTTATAATTTGCGATCCTTGTAAGGTTTCGGCGGGCAAGTTGTGCAAGGTCGATCTGGCGGTTGGTCGGTGCCGGAAAGCCATATCGTTTGCAGGTCATGCGCAGAAACTCCAAATCAAAGGCAATATTATGTCCCACCAGTGGGTCTTTGCCAATAAACAACAAAAAGCTATTCAGCGCTTCCCGTGGTTCTGTTCCCTGCTGCAATTCCGCAGCGCTGAGTCCTGTCAGGGCTGTGATCTCTGCCGGAACGTTTTCTTCCACGCAGACCAGCATGGTCAGCTCCTCCACCGATACACCGTCCCGGACCCGCAGCGCTCCATATTCGATGATGGAATCGGACGCGGCTTTCAGGCCGGTGGTTTCCAGATCGATCACGGTGTAATTGCCCGTGCTCGGCTTTGTTCTGCCCGCTTTCCGCGCCATTTGCTGCTGTGCCGCTTTGCTGAACCCGGGTTTCAGGTCGATTTGGTTTTGTTCGGCCTGCGGCAGCGGTCGTCGCATCAGTTTGATCCCGTCAAAGTCCACGGTTTCCCATGCGGTATTGTGGGTGCGAAAATCCATCCGCTGCTCTCCCGCCGTGGTAAACACCAGTGTTGCCTGTCCGTTTTTCAGGTTCTGACACACCCGCTCCCACAAGGCATCCCGCACGCGGCTGCTCACATTGCCTACATAAACGCCCGTGTTGATCTCGCACAACCATTTGGACAGATCCCCGCGCAGTTTTGGCGGGCAGTTCGTCATGGTGAGAACTACGATGTTTCATCACCCTCTTCTTCAAAATAATTGATGCCGTTGGCCACAGTGCCCACTTTGTTGTCCCACAGATAAACAGCTTCCGGCTCCTGTTCCCGCTCATCCGCATTCAGGAGCAGATACCGGATATCGTGCACCATGCGCTCCAAAATATGATGCTCTACCATGGCATCCCGCACCCGGCGGCGCACTACGGCCGGCAGGTCGTCCGGAGCCTGTGCCGCCACTTCAAAGGCGATGGGAATGGTCACCTCGGCCTTATACAGGTCGGCAATATCGTACACAAAGGAGCACTCGTGCCCCACATGAACAAAGCCAAGACCCGGGGCGCAGCCCAATGCCACGATCACCGCGTGCGCCAGACCGTACAAACAGGCGTGCCCGGCAGAAAGCGCCTGATTGACGGCATCTCCCGATGCAAAATCCTCCGGGCGGTACAGTCGGCCGCTCCACGGAACACCGGTATCCTTGGAAGCTTTGCGGTATACCTGCCGCACACGGCTGCCCTCGCGTCCCCGCAGCTGCTGCATCGTCAGCCGGGAGATATCTTCGTCCGGGAAACGGAGCTGATACATCTTGCGTACCACATCCAGGTGCTTGCGGGTGTTGCTGACAAGCTCTGCCTGCCGCAGCAACAGTTGCGAGTGGGTGGTCAGGGGACAACCATGGGCGTAATACCGCACACCGTGCTCACCTACCCAGACAGCACCCACGCCCGTGTCACCCATAAGTTCCATGGCACGGTGGGTCACCCGTGTACCCGGCCCCAGCAGCAGCACCGAGATGCCCGCCGCCGGGATCTGAACGATCCCTTTTTCGTCTGTAACGGTGATTGCGCCGTCCTGTCGGCCAAGGGTGCAGTGTTCCAGATACAGAAAGGTCATCCGGTCTTTCACCTGCGGCAGCGCCTGCAGGTCCGGCCGGATCATGCCCGGCATCTCGTCCATCTCAGTTTCCTCCGCGCATAACGGTCATCAGTCCAAGGCCATAGGCCTTGCCGCGCCCCATGCCCTGACACAGCAGTGCCCGGAACTGCTCTGCATCGGTCACCTGCAAAATGCCCTCATAGGTCACTGCCAACAGGGTCACCGGCCGGGTGCCGTGCTTGGCAAAGTGCTGCCACTGCACCCGGGTCACGGTAAATCCCTCCTCCCGCAGGGCAAAGCCGTGCTTTGCGGCGCGCTCCAACAGCCACTGCTTCTGGTACTGTGTCGTGCAATGTGCGGCTACAGTTCCCCGCGCTGCGGGGTTTTGGGGGTCTTTGCAGCTTTTGGTGGGGTTTGCGGTCAGCCGAAACTGCCAGCAGCTGCCCGGCTCCACCCGCTGCAAAAGCGGGTCGTAGCTGCGGGTCTCCGCAGCCGCTCCGGTGCCAAACTGCTCCACCACGCCGGACAGCTCTGGCGCATCCTCGCTGAGCAGCAGCAGATACAACCGCTCTCCCAGGCGATCCAACCGCCACAGTCTGCGGCGGCGCTCCCCTGCAAAAGCGCTTTCCACTGCGCCATGCAGTTTTTGCGGTGCCGACAGCGCAGCCATGGTGCTGCGGCGGGTGGGATCTAGTTCTACCCGTGATAAATACATTCTCTCGCCCCCTTTTTACAATTCCCGGAACGGATCGTGCTCCGTAGTCTCCGGGCTGTCCGGCACTTTCTGCCAAAGCTCCCGTACCGAGCGGTAGCCGTACTGCCGATGATGCGGGTCAAAGCTCACCGGCACATCCCGCTGCGGAGCCGTACCCGGCTCCAGCGGGTCGGCGTCCAACAAGATCCGGCTCTGCCGTCCCGGACACAGCGGCGGTTCCGCTTGCAGCACCTCCTGCAAGCTGCCCGGGCGTACTCCCAGACAGAGCGGCAGGGTAGGCGGGCAGCAGCGGCGGCCGAGATACAGCGGAAACACCGGGTGCAGCAGCGCCTGCTGCAGCTGCTGCAAAAGGGCGGCATCCTCGCTTTCAATACCGGCCAGAAACACGGCGTCCTGCAAATAATGGCGGTAGGTCACATAAGAGGTCTTTTCATCCTGCGTCTTTGCCGTGTGGTAGTCCACCAGCAGCTGCCCTTCCCGCTCCACGCGGACGCCGAACCGCAGCCCGGTCAATCGGAGCAGTGCTTCGCGCTCGTCCCGCCGCAGCCCAAGAGCTGCCGCCAAAAGGCCGATCACGCCGCTCTTGGTGGGTTCACGGCCCGTCTTGCGGGTCTCAAATTTGGAGTCCGCGCCCCACGCCTGTAAAGGCGCTGCCAGCCGAAGCAACAGCGTTGCCATTACCCCACCTCATTTCCGGCAAGTGCATCCCGGACAGCCTTTTCCAGTGCGTCCAGCATCGCCTTTGCCGTCTGCGCCGGAGCCAGTTCCTCCAGCCCGCTGCCCACGGTAAAGCTTTGAGCCGGGGCCTCGGCAAAGCTGCTGTACATCTGCTGCGCATACTGTGCCAGTGCCGCCTTGGAAGGCGCGGCATACCCCTGCGCACTGCGGGGCACGGCACGCTCGAATGCGCCGCACAGGTTCACCGGCTGATCCTCCCGCAGGGTCACATATACCGCATCCGGCAGAGTGCGGTTTGCAAAGGTGTTCTGCTTGCCGGTGGGCATGGAGAAGAGGAACGCCTCACCAAAGGCCTGCACCGTTTCCGCGGTCTGCGCTGCACCCAGCTGCCCGGCCAGCTCCATCACGTTCACTGTGGCATAGCGGTACAGGGTGGAGGAGTTGTACTCCACCGTGCCCAGATGGCCTGCACCGGCGTTGTCCTCTGCTTGACAGTCATCCACGGCGGTAAAGTAATCGTACTCGTTCTGCACAGCATGAGTGGAGATGCTGTGCGCCACCTGCGCAGCGGCGTCATAGTTCAGAGAAGGGTCATCTGCCACCATGCGGCCAAACAGCGCCATGTCCATCGAGGGCGCCGCTTTCAGGGCATCCCGATACTGCTTTTTATCCGCAGAGCCCTCCACAGCCAGCTCTGCCAATGCCTTTGCCTGCGCAGTGCTCATGAAGAACAGTGCCTTGGTGCCCTTATCGTCGCTCTTGATGCCCGCATTCTCCAGCGCTTTTTTTGCCAGCTTGTCCGTATCCAGTTCCGGGGCCAGTGCAAGGATCTGCGCCTTCACCAGTTCTGCGGCCTTTTTAGTGCGCTTGCCCACGTCCAGCTGAGCATTCTCCGCAAAGGCTGCGCGCATGGCATGCTTCCATGCCTGCGAGGATACCCGGGCGCGGAGCACACCGCCGTACACTGCCGTTTTTGGGCTGCCGGTATCGTCCCGGTTGATGCAGCTGGGCGGGACGGTCTGCAAAATGTGGAAATCAACATACAGGCGCTTATTCATGATCAATTCTCCTTTTCTTTCTCATCCGGTGCAGGCTTCGGGTCGCGGTACAGGTCCTGTCCCCACCGTAGACGAACATTGGCGGGGGTCTGCGCATACCGCGGGTCGGTGCATTGCAATTCATACAGGTCTGCCGCAAGCTGCGGATAGTCCAGCGGGATGCCGCCATCCTTTGCCGCGCTCAGCAGCTGGATCATGCCCCGCAGATGGTAGCTGATCTCGGTAATTTCTTCTGCGGTGGCCAGCGCGTTGAACCGCCGGAGCACACTGGCCTCGGTCCAGTCCTGTCCGGCACTGTTCCGCTCTGCCAGCTGCCGCACCGCACGCCCCAGTGTGTTGCCAGGGCAGTTCATGGGGCGGTCGTTCCACTGCTGATGCATAGCATACAGGGTCAGGGCAAGGTAGACCGCCCACTCTGCCGCCGAGGGAGCACTGCGGCCCTGAAAGCTTTCCGGCATTTCCAGCAAAAAGCTTCCCCACAGTTCCGGCAGCTCGCCGGGTGCGTGGCCGATGCCCCGACGCAGCTTTGCCAGTTCTGCCCGCCGCTGGTTGTCCGGCAGAGCCTGAAGCCTGTGCAGCTGCTGCGCCGCATACATTTTGACGTCCTGTGTTTTCATACAATTCCCCCTTTATGGTTCTGTTTTGGGATAGATCTCCCAAAGCCTTGTGCGGAAACGATTATAGGCCTTTGGCGAGGTATACAGAATGGTGCGCTCGGTCTTTTTATCCTTATCCACCACAATGCGGTGTCCCTTCAGGGCGGCATTTCCGGCCTCCATCACCATCTGTTTTCCCAGCTTTTCCGCGATGTTTCGCGCCTGCGCCTGCCAGCGCAGCGCTGCCTCATCCGGGTCGTCCTGCTCCGGGTCGATCGCCTGCAGCCACTGCCGGAAAGGCTGATCCACTGCAAAGTAGAATTGTGCACGGGCGTCCTCCGTTACCTTTTGCTTATCCTTGAACCCTTTCACTTTATTGTAGTCCAATCCCCCGGCAAGCTTCAGTTCCACGCACAGTGTGCCAATGTTTTTGGCAGTTTCTTCACAGCGCTGTACTTCCCGGTTTATCCGCACCGTCCATTTTCGGCCAAGATCGTTTAGCGTAGCAAGTTGCATTTCCAACTGGTCAGTATACACATCCTTAACAGATGCTCCCTGATCGTCATATCGTATTCCGACCACACTAATCACGATCTGTTCTTTTTTGCTCAGAATTCGCAGACTTTGCAGCTTTTGATTCCATATCAGAACACCCGGTTTACGGCCCTCCGGGTCTAGCATGGCGGGAAGTTCTCGCCACAGCTGCTTTCCCATCTCATGCTGTTGCGGTTCATAGGTCACCTTTTCATTTTCCTTCGATGTTCTGCGCCAAAGAGTCATTTGCTCGCCAAACGCATTTTCGCTGTCCCAATAGTCTCCGCCCAACACCTCATACCCGACTACACCGGGCATTTCTTCTGAGCGTATCAGCAAAATGCGTCTGGATTGCAGGGTCAAAAGTTCTGCCTGATTTTTCGGCATCACAATCTCAACGCTCTGTTCCGTTCTGGCGTGCTCCCGCTCCCAGCAAGGCAGTTGCTTTTCCCGTAGAGCATCCTGCTCTGTCGAAAACGCCATATTCCGCAGCAGCGTTTCGTACAGATTTTTCCCCTTAACAGCCACAAACCCAATCTGCCCCAGCCAACCAACACCATGCCTTGGCTTATTGCCAGCCTTCGGGCGGCCGCCGCGTTCATCGTATCCATTTTGATAAATCAGCCATCGAGCTGCCTGTGCATAGGTGAGTACCGCACATTCTGCTTTTGAAATGTTCTGAAATAGCGGCGTTTTATTACCGCTTTCCGCTCGTTCCCCGTTCAACTTTTTTCCGTCAAACGCAATGCCATTGCTAAGGGTCGGCACCTGCCAAAAGGGGTGTGTCGGGTGAAACAGCCAGAAGCGGTCCTTCCACTGCTCCAGGTAGTCCCGGACAGGCTCTGCCGGGAAATGCCCAAGCTGCCACAGCTCGCTCCAGCGCTCCAGTGCATCATCGCTCTGTGCCAGCGGTTGGGGTTTTCCCTTTGCATCCACCCGGGAGAACACGGTGAACAGCACCGCCAGCAACAGCCGCAGCACGGCGGCGTTCTGGGTGGGCATCTCGCCCGCAAGGTCCACATAATCCTGCGCCGACACCAGCGCCTCGGTCAGGGACACCTCCCGCACCGTGTTGTCCCGCAGCCGCACCCGTATCCACGGTTCGGTCAGCAGGTTGAATTCAATCTCCTTCATCCGTTTCCTCCTTTTGGTAGGTCAGGCCGTTTTCACGGTCATAACAAAGTTCCATGCCCGCAAGCCGGGCAGTCAGGTTTTCATCCAGCAGCAGGATCAGTTCTCCGTGCAGCAGCGGCGACAGCTGCCACGCCGCAAGGCGGCTGCGGTTATCCGCTTCCAACTCCCGGATGACCCTATCCACCTTCCACGCTTTGCCGAACACCGCCGGGAGACGCAGCTTCTGCCGGGCAATCTTCAGTGCCGTTTCCGGCGGGGGCGGGCTGTCAGCAGCTACGGCGCTGCCACCCTCCTGCCACGGCAGAAAGTGGATGCTGCCGTCTGCCCGACACTGCATTACAAGCACCTCTACCGAGGGGTCGCCGTCCCGCACTGCTGCCCGCGCCGCCGGGTCGGAGCGGGCACCCTCGTTCTGCATCCAGTCGTCCAGCGTATTCAACTGCGCCAGCCGGTGCGTTTCCGGCTGCGGCACAAGGTACACCTCGGCGCGCGCTTTCTTTTTCTCCTGCGTCTGCTCATATACGCAGCGCATTTTCTCCCCCTGCGCTCCACCGGGAGCTTCCCGCTCCCAGCCGTAGACCTGCTGCACCAGCGGAGAGATTTCCTCCGGCAGCCGGATGCTCCGGGGCAGAAACTTCCGGGTGCGCCAGAGCAACCACTGTCCATATACCGCCTCGCTGCCCGCATCAAAGGCATCTTCCCCGGTGTCCAGCACCGCGCAGCAGGCCTGCTGCAATGGGGCGGGGCGGCTGCGGCGGTGACGGTGCAACCGTCCGATGCGCTGCAACAGCAGATCCATGGGGCAAAGCTCTGTAACAAGAACATCCAGATCAATGTCCAGCGACTGCTCCATCACCTGCGTGCCCACCACGATCAGGTCGTTCCGGCGCTCCGGTGCAGAGCCCTTGCCAATGCGTGCCATCAGCTGGTTTTCCCGCGCTGCGCGGTCCGGCATCAGGAACTGCGCATGGAACAGCTGCACCTCTTTGTCCGGCAGGCTTTCCCGCAGCAGCTGCGCGATCTCCTGCGCTTTTTTGACCGTGTTGACGATCACTCCCGCGCAGCCGCCCTCTGCCAGCTTCCGGCGCAGCAGTGCGGGCAGCTCCGGCTCTGTGAGCGTGGTCAGCTGCACCGTTTTACCGGGTGCGTCTGGTGGGATGGCCGTCTGCTTTACCTCTGCGCCGTCCGTCCATGTCAGCAGCGGATAGCCGCAGCTGGTTTTCCATGGGGCGTCCGGGACAGCCTTTTTCTGCTGGTAAGCCTCGACCAGTTCCGCGCGCCGCCGGGCAGGCAGGGTGGCTGACAGCAGGATGACCGGCACCTTGTACCAGCCCAGCCATTCCAGTGCACGGTCCAGATAGCAGTTCATGTAGGTATCGTAGGCGTGGCACTCGTCAATAATGACCACCTTGCCCGCAAGCCCCAGATGCCGCAGCATAACGTGCTTCTGGGCAAGTGCCGCCAGCAGCAACTGATCCACTGTGCCAATCACAAAGTTTGCCAGCAGTGCCTGCTTGTTTCCCCGAAACCACTGGTGTACCTGCACCTGATGCGCTTCCTGCGCGTCCTCCTCCAACTGCACCCCGCGCCCCTGCAGCCGCAGATAGCACTCGTTCAGTTCTGCCATGCCGTGTGCCAGCTTTATAGCCTGCGGCAGCGTCTCCTCAGACTGTGTGTCTGCCCAGCCAAGCAGCCGGGGAAAGATGCCGTTTGCCGTGGCCTGTGTGGGCAGCCCGAAAAAGACACCACCCAGCCCGAACCGGCTGGCCATGACCTCCGCAGCGGCCAGCGCCGCCTCGGTTTTACCCACGCCCATCTGTGCTTCCAAAATCAGGATGCCCGGTTCCGCTGCGGTATCCACAGCCTCCAGAACAGCCCTCTGCACCGCATTGGGCGCAAAGCCGAACCGCACCGCAAACTCCTGCGGGTCTGCGATGCCCGGCTGTGCCTCCCACGGGAAGGGCAGCGCCAGCTTTTCCCAAGCCCTGTCCACCCGCGCCGGGTAATCCTCCATACTGCCCAACTCCTCTACCGGGATCAGGGGAAAGTATTCCGTATTGCTGGCGATCCAGTCTGCCATGATCAGAAGTCCGGTCAGAAGCACTTCCTCCTGCGGATTCAGATCATCCAACTCCGCTGTGTCGTCAAAGCCACAGTCCTGCAAAACAGTCATGAGCAGTTCTGTCCAGAAGTTCTCCCAGACCTTTTTCTGTCCCTTGGGGTAGTAGTTGCTCTCCCAACCCTCTAACTGATCATCGACCGCCGCGCAGCTCTGTGGCTTGCCGTGGTGCGCCCCCACAATGGAGGCGATCCCGCCGGGGCAGTCATCCCACAGCAGGACTGCCTCGCCCGCCCGGGCATGCGGCGACTCCCGGCGGTTCTGTTCAGGACAGTCCAGCGGCGTCAACGTTTCCAGCCGCTGCCGCGCCTCCGGCAGGGTGCGCAGGATATTTGCCTGAAAGGCTACCGTAGCCTTGCCTATATCATGGATTCCACCCAAAAACCGGGCATGCGCGAGCAACGCTTCCTCGCACTCAAAGCCCATGGCCCGTTTTACGCTTTCGGGGAGCCACTGCCGGACTAGCCGCTCCATGATGTCCGCCGTATCCCACAGATGCATCCAGAGCGGCAGCCACAGGCTGGTATTTTCCGGGTCCGTTTTACCGGCCAAAAACCTTGTTTTATTCAACGTCCTTCGCATTTTTGCTCCTTTTCCGGTGTGTGTGCCTTCCATGTACCGAGCATAACAGATAATGTGTACTATAATCCGTACTTTTTGTATTTTATCTCCGCAAATGAAAAAAGCGGCACACCGGGTCGTGCCTCATCAAAACGAAAGTGTCCTCGCAAGGTAAAGAAACCTGCTATTTATAGCCCGGTTCCGTTTTCTGTTTCAAAGATACGCTTCTGCCCTTCTGCTGTCAATGACTCTGCGCCAATTCATCAAAGCTACAAAAAACGATTTCTTTTTTGTATAAAAAGCCGCCCCGGCTTCCTGTTACGGAAACCGGGGCGGTTTGTTATGCTTTATTCGTGCTTTCTCAAGCGCTCACGCAATCACTTGCGGGGGTTCTTGATAGCAGCCTGAGCGGCAGCCAGACGTGCGATAGGCACACGGAAGGGAGAGCAGCTGACGTAGTCCAGACCGACATTGTGGCAGAACTCCACGCTCGTGGGGTCGCCGCCGTGCTCGCCGCAGATGCCCAGACCCAGATCAGGACGGGTCTCGCGGCCGTCGTGTGCAGCCATCTTGACCAGCTTGCCAACGCCGATCTGATCCAGATGCTGGAACGGATCGCTCTCGTAGATCTTGTTCTCGTAGTATGCGCCCAGGAACTTGGCGGCATCATCACGGCTGAAGCCGAAGGTCATCTGGGTCAGGTCGTTGGTGCCGAAGCTGAAGAACTCGGCTTCCTTGGCGATCTCGCCGGCAGTCAGGGCTGCGCGGGGGATCTCGATCATGGTACCGACCTGATACTTCATATCAACGCCTGCAGCAGCAATCAGTTCGTCTGCGACCTTGACCACAACGTCCTTGACGAACTTCAGCTCCTTGACCTCGCCAACCAGCGGGATCATGATGTGCGGGGTGATCACATGGCCGGTCTCAGCAGAGACGTTCAGAGCAGCCTTGATCACGGCGCGGGTCTGCATGGCTGCGATCTCAGGGTAGGTAACAGCCAGACGGCAGCCACGGTGGCCCATCATGGGGTTGAACTCGTGCAGAGAAGTAACCACGTTCTTCAGGTCATCAAAGGTCATGCCCATATCGGCAGCCAGCTCCTTGATGTCCTCGTCCTTGGTGGGCAGGAACTCGTGCAGAGGCGGATCCAGATAACGAATGGTCATCGGGCGCTCACCCATGATGCGGTACATGGCCTCGAAGTCACCCTGCTGGAACGGCTCGACCTTGGCCAGAGCAGCTTCGCGCTCTTCCACGGTACGTGCGCAGATCATCTCACGGACAGCCTTGATGCGATCCTCTGCGAAGAACATGTGCTCGGTACGGCACAGGCCGATGCCCTCAGCACCCAGATCCACTGCCTGCTGTGCGTCGCGCGGGTTATCAGCGTTGGTCATGACCAGCAGCTGACGAGCAGCGTCTGCCCAGCCCATGAAGCGGTTGAAGTTCTTATTGCCGGTAGCGGCCACGGTAGCGACCTGCTCGCCGTAGATGTTGCCGGTAGAGCCGTCGATGGAGATCCAGTCGCCCTCGGCGAACTTGTGGCCATTGATCTCGAAGGTCTTTGCTTCCTCGTCGATCTTGACCTCGTTGTCGTTGCCGCAGCCGGAGACACAGCAGGTGCCCATACCACGGGCAACAACAGCTGCGTGGCTGGTCATGCCGCCGCGGACGGTCAGGATGCCCTGAGAAACCTGCATGCCCACGATATCCTCGGGAGAAGTCTCCAGACGAACCAGAACGACCTTCTTCATCTTGCCGGACTTGACCATCTCCTCTGCCTCTTCAGCAGTAAAGACGATCTGGCCGCAGGCAGAACCGGGAGAAGCTGCCAGACCCTTGCCGACGACCTCGGCGGCCTTCAGGGCAGCGGCATCGAACTGGGGATGCAGCAGGGTATCCAGCTGCTTGGGCTCCACGCGCAGGACAGCTTCCTGCTCGGTGATCATGCCCTCGTCCACCAGATCACATGCGATCTGCAGAGCAGCCTGAGCGGTACGCTTGCCGTTACGGGTCTGCAGCATGTACAGGTGGCCGTCCTCGATGGTGAACTCCATATCCTGCATATCGCGGAAGTAGTTCTCCAGACGGGTTGCGATCTCAACGAACTGATCGTACACCTCAGGCATCTGATCCTTCAGGTGGCTGATGGGAGAAGGAGTGCGCACGCCGGCCACAACGTCCTCGCCCTGTGCATTGATCAGGTACTCGCCCATCAGCTTCTTAGCGCCGGTGGCGGGGTCACGGGTGAATGCAACGCCGGTACCGGAGCGGTCGCCAGAGTTGCCGAATGCCATCTGCTGAACGTTGACTGCGGTGCCCCACTCGTAGGGGATCTCGTTCATCTTACGATAGACATTTGCACGGGGGTTGTCCCAGCTGCGGAAGACGGCCTTGACAGCCTCGATCAGCTGATCGCGGGGATCCTGCGGGAAGGGACGGCCTTCGTTCTCCTCGTAGATCTTCTTGAAGGTGCCGACCAGTTCCTTCAGGTCATCGGCAGTCAGGTCAACGTCGTTCTTGACGCCCTTGGCTTCCTTCATCTTGTCGATCTCGACCTCGAACAGGCTCTTCGGGACCATCATAACGACGTCCGCGAACATCTGCACAAAGCGGCGGTAGCAGTCGTATGCAAAACGGGCGTTGCCGGTCTTCTTTGCCAGACCTTCAACAGCCTCGTCGTTCAGGCCCAGGTTCAGGATGGTGTCCATCATGCCGGGCATGGACTGACGTGCGCCGGAACGGACGGAGACCAGCAGGGGGTTCTGGTTATCGCCGAACTTCTTGCCGGTGATCTCTTCCAGACCCTTGAGGTGCTCAAAGATATCAGCAGTGATCTCGTCATTGATCTGACGGCCGTCTGCATAATACTGGGTGCAGGCGTCGGTGGTGATGGTGAAACCCTGCGGCACCGGCATACCGGCTGCGGTCATTTCTGCCAGACCAGCACCCTTGCCGCCCAGAGTATTCTTCATGGTGACTTTGTCGCCGCCGAAAGCATCATTGCCTTCGCTGAAGTAGTACAGATACTTTTTGCTCATGCGTTGTTTACCTCCCATTCGTGACCGCAGCACAGCTGCACCGCAGTCTCATCGTTTGCCTTGTCTTAAAAACTCGACCGATGAACATTGTTTGTGAATGCTAAACTATTATACCAGAAAATCCATTCCTTTCCACCATGCAAAATCCCGAATTTGTCTGTTATTTTTTATGCAAATCCCTTGAAATTTGCCAAGTTTTAAGGTAGTATAAAATGGGAGAAAGTTCGAGAGGTTTTTTGTTTTCTGACGTGGATTATCTGCCTGTTGGATACAACTTTCTATCCCTGTAATTTCAGCTTTTCTTTTTTGTCGGCGCAAAGCTTCTGTTGTATCCATCTTTGGATATGGATGCATCATTTTTCCGGGTCAGGCCTTATCATCCACCCGCCGGGAGCCGCCGTGCCGGAAGGGAGATCTATCGTATGGAAAATTCTGTTTCTTCTGCTGCACTGAATGCAGCGCGTGAGCAGCTGGATGCCGCCGAAGCCGCCCGCGAGGTCATTCTGCTGCAGCACATCGCAAACGGCGTGATCATCGACAGCCGCACCGTGCAGATCGCACCGGACGTGGTCATCGCCCCGGGTGCCGTCATTCTGGCCGGTACCATCCTGCGCGGCAGAACGGTCATCGGTGCGGGCTGCATCATCGGCCCCAACACCCTCATTGAGGACAGCATCGTAGACGAGGGCAGCACCGTCAACGCCAGTCAGGTATACAGCAGCCACATCGGCCCTCACAACAACATCGGCCCCTTCACCCATGTGCGGGTGAACACCGTCACCGACTACGGCGTGCATCTGGGTGCCTATGTAGAAACCAAGAACTCCAACTTTGCCCGTGGCAACACGGTGAGCCACCTGACCTACATCGGCGACAGCGACGTGGGCAAGTACTGCAACTTCGGCTGCGGCACCGTCACCTGCAACTACGACGGCAAGGATAAGTTCCGCACTACAATCGGCGATTACTGCTTCATCGGCTGCAACACGAACCTTGTAGCCCCCGTGAAGGTGGGCGATGGTGCCTACACCGCCGCCGGCAGCACCATCACCAAGGACGTGCCCGCACAGGCACTGGGCATCGCCCGTGACCGCCAGACCAATCTGGAGGGCTGGGCAGAGCCCAAGATGGAAGCCTACATTGCCAAAAAAAAGAAGCTGGAAGACGAGCAGAGCAAGTAAGCTGTCCGTTTTTTCGCGTACAGACCGCTGCACAGGATGGCCCTGCGCGGCGGTTTTTGTTTGCAGGTGCATCTTTTTCGCTTATAATGTATATCTTTTTGCACGCGCGTATGTTATACTTAGGACTTGCATCGGACAATTTATCACAAAAAGGAAAATATAACACTCATGAATACAACTGACATCTGGCTGATCGCCGGTCTTGGCAACCCGGAAACAAAATACGACGGCACCCGCCACAATGCGGGCTATGCCGCGCTGGACTATCTGGCCGACAAGTGGGGCATTTCGGTCAGCAAAACCAAATTTGAAGGCCTGTGGGGTCAGGGCGAAGTGGACGGCCACAAGGTGGTGCTGCTCAAGCCCCTGACCTACATGAACCTTTCGGGCGACTCCATCGCCCCCACGGCGGGCTTTTTCAAGATCCCCGCCGACCACGTCATCGTTCTGTGCGACGATATCACCCAGAGCCCCGGCAAGCTGCGCATCCGGCCCTCCGGCTCCGCAGGCGGACATAACGGCCTGAAGAGCATCATCGCCCGCTTGGGCGGGGAGAACTTCCCCCGCATCCGCATCGGCGTGGGTGCCAAGCCCCACCCGGACTACGACCTTGCCGCGTGGGTGCTGGGCAAGTTCCCGGCAGAGGATGCCAAGGCTCTGAGCGGCCGCTACCCTGATCTGGAAGCCGCCGCAAAGCTCATCATGGACGGCAAGCTGAGTCTGGCACAGAGCAAATATAACGGGTAAGAGCCCCATTTAAAACGCCCTCCGCTTGCGCTCTGGGCATTTTCAGCGGAATTTTATTTTTATTGTTTGTGTTTGTCGCGGCCTGCGGGCCGCTCCAAACACATTTTCACCGAGTGGGGCAGCACTGGCGAACTGCATTTATGTTCTTTGATGCATTTTGAGGTCACGCCCCCTCTCGTGAGAAAGCAGCAGAGAAAAGCCCGCAGGCTTTTCTCTGCTGCAAATAAAAAATAATCATCGCCATTGCCAAAGCGCAACAGCGACGACCGCCGCCAGTGGCGGAAACAGGGAGGAGTTGTTGGGGCAGCGGCCAGCAAGATGCGAGCGCCGCTCAAGGCGTGAAGCAGATGCTGGGTGCCGCAACCCGTCTGCGGCGGCAATTTCAAATCGTCATCCCAGTAGGAAAGGAGGTTTTTCCATGTACGAAGCCTTACTCAAGGCCACACCGGAATATCAGAAGATCGCCGCCAGCTTTGCAAAGCCTGGTCCTGCCGCGCTGTTCGGTCTGCCGCCCGCAGGCCGTGCCCTGCTGTACGCCGCGCTGCAAAAAGACCTTGGCCGGGTGCTGTGCATCGTGACCCCCGGCGAGGCCGAGGCCACCCACTTTGCGGACGACCTCAAGGCACTGGGGCTTGCCGCTGCGGTGTTCCCGCCCCGGGACTTTATGCTGCGCCCAGTGGAGGGCGCGGGCCGCGAGTACGAGTACCGCCGCCTTTCGGTGCTGGGTTCCCTCGCAGGCGGGCGGCTGAACGCGGTCTGCGTGCCCGCCGAAGCGCTGTTGCAGTACACCGTGCCCCGGGATGAATTTTTAAAGAACACTCTTACCCTCAAACCCGGCATGGTGTACAACCGTGAGGGGCTTGTGGCCCGGCTGTTCGCCGCCGGGTATGTGCGGCGCAGTCAGGTGGACGGCCCAGGACAGTTCAGTGTGCGCGGCGATATCGTGGATATCTATGCGCCGGATATGCGCCAGCCTGCCCGCGTGGAGTACTGGGACGACGAGATCGATTCCATTTCTTCCTTCGACCTGCTCACCCAGCGGCGGGACAGCGCACTGGAAAAGATCTATCTTTCCCCTGCCCGCGAGGTGCTGTTCGGCGATACCGCCGAGACTGCCGAGGCCCTGCGTGCCGCCATCAAAAAGGCACGCGGCCGGCACCGCACCGCACTGGAAAAGGCCACGGAAGCCGACCTTGCTCAGCTGGACTCCGGCCTGATGCCGGAAGCCATGGATAAATACTACGGCCTGCGCTATCCGAGCCCGGCCACCCTGCTGGATCATCTGGACACACCGCTGTTCATTCTGGACGAGGTGGGCGGCATCCGGGATGCCCAGAAGGCCACCGAGTTCCGTCGCAGCGAAGAGCTGACCGGCCTGTTGGAAGAGGGTGTGCTCTGCCCCGGGCTGGATGTACTCTACCAGACCATGGACGACCTTGCCGCTGCCGCCCAGAAGCAGAGCACCCTGCTGTGCGAGAACTTCCTGCGCGGCATGAACGAATTTAAGCTGAAAGACCTCATCAACGCCGAGGCCTTTGCCGCCCCCAACTGGAACGGCGACCTTGTCTCCCTGCGAGAAGACCTTGACCCCCTTATTGCGCAGGGCTATGCCGTCACCCTGTTTTCCGGAACGCCCAAGGGTGCCGCCGCCCTCACCCGCGACCTTGCCGACAAGGGCTACTCCGTGAGCATGAGCCGGGATGTGCGGCCCACAAAAGGCATCGTACAGGTGCTGCCGGGCCATCTGACCGCCGGGTGCACCTTTCCCTTTGCCCATGCGGCGGTGCTGTCCAGCCGCAGGCACGGTCTGGAGGAAGAGACCTCCGCCGAGACCAAGAAGCGCAAAAAGAACAGGAACGCCCTTTCCAGCCTTTCGGACATCAAACCCGGGGACTATGTGGTGCACCAGAGCCACGGCATTGGCATGTATGCGGGCATCCAGCGGCTGGAAGTGCAGGGTGCCACGAAAGATTACCTCAAGGTACAGTATTCCGGCTCGGACGTGCTGTATGTTCCGGTGACCCAGCTGGACCTGCTGAGCCGCTACACCGCCCCCGGCGACGAGGAAAAGGTAAAGCTGGCAAAGCTGGGCGGTGCCGAGTGGCAGCGTACCCGCGCCAAGGTAAAAAAAGCCACCGAGGAGATGGCGCAGGAACTGATTGAGCTCTACGCCCGCCGCCGTCAGGCCACGGGCTACGCCTTCCCGCCGGACGGCGACTGGCAGCGGGACTTTGAGACCCGCTTTGACTACGACGAGACAGACGACCAGCTGAACGCCACCGCCGAGATCAAGCAGGACATGGAAAAGGGCTGGCCCATGGACCGCCTGCTGTGCGGCGACGTGGGCGTGGGCAAGACCGAAGTGGCCCTGCGCGCCGCCTTCAAGTGCGTGATGGGCGGCAAGCAGTGCGCCATCCTTGCCCCCACCACCCTGCTGGCGTGGCAGCACTACAACACCATTCTTTCCCGCATGGAAGCTTTTCCCGTGAAGGTGGAGATGATGTCCCGCTTCCGCACCGCAAAACAGCAGAAGGAGACCCTCCGGGGCCTGCAGTCGGGCAGTGTGGACATCGTGGTGGGCACCCACCGGCTGCTGTCCAAGGACGTGAAGTTCCATGACCTCGGCCTTGTCATCATCGACGAGGAGCAGCGCTTCGGTGTGAAGCACAAGGAAAAGCTCAAGGAGAACTTCATCGGGGTGGACATGCTCACCCTTTCGGCTACCCCCATCCCCCGCACGCTGAACATGGCCATGAGCGGAATCCGGGACCTTTCCACCATCGAGCAGCCGCCCATCGAGCGGCAGCCCGTGGAGACCTTTGTGCTGGAATACAACGACATCATCCTTGCCGAAGCCATGAAGAAGGAGCTTGCCCGGGGCGGGCAGGTGTACTACCTGCACAACCGGGTGGACAACATCGAAGCCTGCGCCGCCCATGTGAGCAAGCTGGTGCCCGGCGCACGCATCGGCATTGCCCACGGCAAGATGACCGAGGAAGAGCTGAACCCCGTGTGGCAGCATCTGCTGAACGGCGAGATCGATATTCTGGTGTGCACCACCCTCATCGAGACCGGCATCGACGTGCGCAACTGCAACACCCTCATCATCGAGGACGCTGACCGCATGGGCCTTGCCCAGCTGTACCAGATAAGAGGCCGGGTGGGCCGCTCCGGCCGCAAGGCCTATGCCTACTTCACCTTCCGGCGGGACAAGACCCTGACCGATATCGCCCAGAAGCGGCTCTCCGCTATCCGGGAGTTCACGGCCTTCGGCTCCGGCTTCCGCATCGCCATGCGGGATCTGCAGATCCGGGGTGCGGGCAGTCTTCTGGGCCACAGTCAGCACGGCCACATGGAGGCCGTGGGCTACGACCTCTACGTGAAGATGCTGGGGCAGGCCATCGCCCGGGCCAAGGGCGAACCCATCCGGCGGGACAAGAGCGAATGCCTTGTGGATCTGCGGGTGGATGCCTTCATCCCGGAGAAATATATCGCAGACGGCCCGGGCCGCATTGAAGCTTATAAGCGCATTGCCGCCATCCAGACGGCAGAGGATGCCGCCGATGTGCTGGACGAGCTCATCGACCGCTACGGCGACCCGCCGCCCTCGGTGAGCGATCTGGTCAACGTGTCGCTGGTACGCGTGCAGGCCAGCACTGTGGGCGTGACCGAAGTGACCCAGAAAAAGGACACCCTCACCCTGCAGCTGGAAAGTCTGGAGCTGCCCATGATCCGGGGCCTGCTGGTGGCCTTCAATGGCCGCGTCACCGCCGGTGCAGGCAACCGGCCCTATCTCTCGGTCACGCTGCAGCCCGACGAAAAGCCGCTGGAGCTGCTGCAAAGCATCCTCAAGGCGATGGCAGAGATCCTTGCCTCCGCCGAGCAAAAATAAACATCATAGGAGCATTGCCATGAAAAAGAAACTTCTCGCGCTGATCTGCGCACTTGCACTGGTGTTCAGCCTTGTGGGCTGCACCATTTCCGCCCCGGACACCGTGGGCAGCATCGGTGATTTTGAGATCACCTCCGGCATGTATCTGCTGGCACAGTACGGTGCTTACCAGCAGGCCGCCCAGCTTGCCGGCACCGATCAGGACACCACCGACGTAAAAGCCTTCCTGAAGGAGACCATCACCACCGACTCCGACAGCGGCGAGACCGCTGTGGTCAGCGACTACGTGGCCCAGAAAACGCAGGAAACACTGGAAACGCTGGCCGCTGTGGATGCCCGCTTCAAGGCACTGGGCGGTGAGCTGACTGCAGATCAGCTTTCCACTGCCGACCGTTATGCCCAGCAGATGATGGACCAGTACGGCGACACCTACACCGCCAACGGCATTGGTCTGGAGACCGTCAAGGCATATGAACGTCTGCAGGTGGAGCACACCGCCCTGCTGGATATGGTCTACGGCCCGGACGGCGAGACCCCGGTGGAGGACGACGAGCTGACCAGCCATCTGGACGACAGCATGTATGAGATCTGCTACATCAGCATCCCGCTGTACAATACCAGCACCTACGCCTTTGCGGACGATGACCAGAAGGCCGAGATGCTCAAGCTGGCACAGGCCGCTGCCGACAGCGTCAACGCCGCAGGCGGCGAGACGGTCTCGGATCAGGTGAGTGCCCTGCATGAGGCCGCACAGAATGCCCTGCCGGACATCTACGCTGTGCTGGACAGCGAAACTTCCGACGACAGCGCCAGCGTCCAGACCGAGCTGCTGACCGAGAGCGATGTTGCTTCGGCCTTTACGCAGGATGGCGCAGCCGATGCTCTGCGCAGCCTTTCCTACGGCGAAGCCGCTGCTGTGCAGATCAACGGCTCCACCCTGCTCCTGATGGTGCGTGTAGACCCGCTGAGCGTTTCCTCGCTGGACGACCTGCGCAGCCAGATCCTGAGCGATATGAAGGGCGGCGAGCTGGACGACGCACTGGCCGCAGGCGGTGCAGAGCTGGCACACGATCTGGACAGCTCTGCCATGAACAAACTGCCCGCCAAAAAGATCGTGAACAACAGCGCCAACAGCTGAGAGCTGCTGTAACATAAAACTCCCTCAGTCATCGCTGCGCGATGACTGAGGGAGTTTTTTCTTTCACCGCGTCACTTTTGCAAACTCTGCGGCAAGGGCAGCATTCACCGAGCGGACGGCATTGGCATCCGGCTTGATCTCGGCCCGGTCATAGGTGAACAGACCGTTCACCTCATCTTCCACATCCGTCAGCTGGGTGTACACCAGCGCCGAGAGTCCTTTTTTGAGCTGCGGCAGTACCGTGCCCAATTGCAGCTTTTTGCAGCGGGCGGTCAGGTCTGCGCGGCTCTTGGCCGTGCCGTAGCCGTAGGTTTTGCCCGGTGCTTCGTGTCCCGGCATGGGCCATGCAATGCCGCCGTATTCACTCAGGGCCACAGTGCGCTTTCCGGGCTTTACATGCAGCGGATAGAAATAGTTGTGGATGGAGCACACATCTCCGCCGCCCTGATCATACCAACCGCTGGCCTCGTCCACAAGGCGGGTATCGTCCAGCGTTCGGATGGCCTGCACTGCCCTGGCCGCATCAAACTGGCCCCAGCCTTCGTTGAAGGGTACCCAGCAGCCGATGCACGGATGGCAGCGCAGGGCTTCCACGGTGGCTTGCAGCTCTTTGCGGTATGTTTCCCGGCTGGATGCTTTTCCGCGGCTCAGCAGGCCCCAGAGTGGCTCTGCGTCGGGCAGGCGGCGCACAAGGGGCTGCAGCACATTGGTCAGGTAGGTGACGAACCACAGGTTGTATCTGCTGCCGCCGTTCACCATGTCCTGCCAGACCACAAGGCCCAGCCTGTCGCAGTGGTAGTACCAGCGCTGCGGCTCGATCTTGGCGTGCTTGCGCAGCAGGTTGAATCCCAGCGCTTTCACCTCGCTCAGCTCCCGCTCCACCGCCGCATCGGAAGGCGGGGTATACAGGCCCTGCGGCCAGTAGCCCTGGTCCAGCAGGCCGTTGAGCAGGATGGGCTTTCCGTTCAGGCAGAAGCGCAGCACGCCCCGCGCATCCGGCTCACAGCTCCACTTGCGCAGGGCAAAGTAGCTGTGCACGGTGTCGAACTGCTCCTCCCCTCCCTGCGTGGTGCCCACGGTCAGGTCATACAAAAACGGGGTATCCGGGCTCCACGGAAAGAAATGTTCCTCCGGGATGTTCAGCGTCACCTCGCCGTCCCGGTCCGCTTCGTCGCTGCCCCAGTCCTCGGCAATGGTCACGCCCCCGGCCCGCACCACGGCCCACAGGTTCACTGCACCTCCGGGCATGGAAGTATGGGCTTTCACGGTCACGGTGCGGGCATCGTAGTCCGGCGTGACCGTGAGCGACTGGATGTAGTTTTCCGGCACACGCTCCATCCAGACCGTCTGCCAGATGCCGCTCTGGGCCGGATAGAACATGCCGCCGGGCTTCAGGGTCTGCTTGCCCCGTGCCTGCGTGCCGCTGTCCGTGGGGTCCTGCACGGCCACCCACAGGCTGTTGCGGCCCGTATCGTTGAGCTGGGCGGTGACATCCAGTGTGAAGGGCCAGTAGCCGCCCCGATGGCCGCCCACCAGATGGCCGTTCACCTGCACCGCACAGGCATCGTCCACCGCGCCGAAGTGCAGCAGCACCCGGCCCCCTTCTCCCGGAGGGGGAGCAAAGGTGCAGTGGTAGTGCAGCCACTGGCCGGGCTGCAGGGTGCGGCCCACGCCGGAGGCCTTTGTTTCCGGAGAGTAGGGCACCAGAATGCTGCCGTCCCACGCAGCGGGGTATTCTGCTGTCTGAGTAATGGCGTACTTCCACAGGCCGTTCAGGTTCTCATAGCTGTCCCGGCGCATAGCCGGGCGAGGATATTCCGGGAGTGGGTGCATGGTTTCACCGCCTTTGATTTGTTGGTTTCATTCTAGCACAGGGCGGGTGGCTTGTATAGACTGAGCAGCAACGATTTGGAATTGCCGCCGCGTTCGCTCTGGACGAGTTGTGGCAGCGGCCTGCAGGATGCGAGTGCCGTCCAAGGCACGAAGCAGACGCAGGGAGCCGCAACCCGCCGCCTCCCGCGTCTCGAAAGTAGCGGAGACCTTGCTGTGTTGAACACACAGCATTTGCTGCGCAAACCGGTCTGCGCCTTGAAAGCCCCACCGGGGCTTTCATGCCCTACGGGCACCGCCGTCCTTTCTGGTACTCTTTTGTGCGTGCAAAAGAGTACATATTCGGCGGTAATGCCTTTTGCAAAAGCCATAGAATCTGCCCCACGCAATTACGCTCTGCACCGGAAGCATTTTCCACATACAAAAAGGCTACTGCACCAAATGGCGCAGCAGCCTTTTCTTTTGCAATGATAAAACAGAAAACCAGAAGTCAGAGCTTACTCTTCGTCCTCGCCCTCATCCTCGTCATCTTCGTCATCATCGTCCTCTTTCGGCTTATAGAAGATACCGCTCAGGAGAATGCTGATGAAGTACAGCAGCACCATGGGGCCGGCCACCATGCACTGAGACACGATATCCGGCGGGGTGACAACGGCCGCGATGAAGAAGATGATCACGATGGCAACGCCGCGCACCTGCTTGAGCAGCTGCGGGTTGATAATGCCCATCTTGGACAGGATGATGGTGATCAGAGGCATCTCAAACACGCAGCCAAAAATGATGAACATGGTCAAGCAGAGGTTGACATAGCTCTCGATACTGGTGGTGGTCTGGATGTACTCGGCACCCTCGATGCCGGTGCTGAGGAAACGCAGCATGAAGGGCATCATGAGCTTGTAGGCGAACAGCACGCCCACGCAGAACAGGATAAGGCCCAGCAGCATGACCAGCTTGAAGAAGGTGCTCTCGCTCCGTTTCAGACCCGGCCTTGCAAATGCATAGATGTGGTAGAACGCCACCGGCACAGTGACCACCACGCCTGCCAGAATGGAGACGCGGAAATACTGCATCAGCTTTTCCTGCGGGGCAATGGAAACAAACTCGTAATAGTCGCGGCCCATGGCAGTGAGCAGATCGATCAGACGGTCGGCGTATGCCAGCGAGACCACAACACCCACCACGAACACCACCGCGCAGATGATCAGCCTGTTCCGCAGTTCTTTCAGATGGCCGGTCAGCGTCATGCTGCCGTCCTCTGCCATGACTTCGGCTTTTTTCTTTTTGCGCTTAACGTTCGTAGCCACAATTACTCCTCGTCTTCGTCCTTCTTGGAAACCTGCTTCTCGGTCTTCTCCTCGGAATCATCGGAGCCTTCCTCGTCCTCCATGCCCTTCTTGAAGCCGTTGATGGTCTTGCCGAACATCTTGCCCAGCTTCGGCAGGTTCTTGGGTCCAAAGATCAGCAGAGCGACGACCAGGATAATCAGCAGTTCGTTAGTACCAATACGCATAATAAAAATCTCCTTTTTACTTTGCCGCGCCGCGTGGCGGGCTTATTGCATGTATCAGGCAACCGCGGGCGCGGGTGCATCCAGTAAGTAATCAGTCCTTCGGCAGAACATCATTCTGACGAGGGTCTTCCTCCACCGGCTCGGCCGCAGGAGCAGCCTCGGCAGCTTCCTGTGCGGGAGCCGCTTCTGCAGCAGGCTCGGCCTTTTCAACCGGGGCGGCGGGTTCTTCGGCCTTCTCGGCAGGTGCAGCGGTCTCCTCAGCGGGAGCGTTCTCCTCTGCCTTGGCGGCAGGTGCAGCGTCCTCCTCCAGCTCTTCCACCGGCTCCTCGGTCAGCTCGGTCACTTCCTCGGCGGCTTCTGCCTTGGCAGCTTCCTCCTTGCTGGTCTTGCCGATACCGGTAAAGCTCTTGGTCACATCCTTGACGCTGTTGTCGATATCCTTCTTGATATCGGTCAGCGGGGCAACGGCTTCCTTCAGGGGAGCCTGGATCTCATTCAGCGGCTCCACAACGTTCTTCTGGATCTCCTCAGAAGCAGCGCCGGTGTACTTTTTCAGTTCACGCAGCATCTTGCCGATCTTCTTTGCGTAGACGGGCAGCTGATCCGGGCCGATGAACACGAACGCCACGATCACGATGACGACAAGTTCCCAAAAACCAATTTTCATACTAACTCGTTTCCTTTCCTGTGCGGCGGGACGTTTTCCGGGGCCGACGCACCTGCATTGCAGTGCGTGCCGCGAACCGTTCTTTGCCCTGTTCTTCGTCCGCTTCCGTGGGGGTTCGGCGCTCTTTGCGCCTGTGTTGCCCTACTTATACCGAAAAGTGGTGAACTCATTCTGAACAATATATGAATTTTTCATGAACGAGTACATATTCAGGGTATTTTTGTAAACAAATAATATTTTACACTTGCTTTATTACATTTTGGATAGGATACAACAGTGTCGACTTTTCAAAACGGCCTGTTCTCACAGTTCAAAAGTCATGCCAGCGCTTTGCGCAATACGTCCGGGCTGACAGAGCACATAAGATTGTAGGCATTCAGCACATCCGTGATAGCCTGACGGTCTTCATTTGTTATTGTATAATCATACGACTTCATAACGCGCCCATAATTCACATTGCTAAATCTGACGATTGCTTCTTTTGCGTTCAGTATATTCATAAACATGTTGTAGTCATTATCCGTTGCAATACGTGTTCCTGTTTCTACTGCCACAGTCTTATTTTTAATTTTTTCCTCACCGGCATCTGTTATAGGAAAGTCCCCATAGTAATATTCATATTTGTTTTCCCCCGCTCTTACTTTTACAACATTCATCCACAAATGTTCTTCGCCTATATATTCAACTGCCATTGCTAATAACGGTTGATCATATTGTTCAACAAAAATAATTGCCGGTGCCATTACAGATTGTCCTACTGATTCATTGTTTACTGTATATGGACTCACCATCACTATACTGTTTTCCACCTTATCATGGTCAATGTTCAGCTTTGCCAGCGCATCCTTGATGCCAAGAATCTGCTGTGCTTCGGCCAGCACATCAAAATTTGACACGCCCGCTTTAGAAGCATCGTCTAACTGGTTATAAGCATTGACAGCCTTTTCGACTGCACTGCGGTTCTCGCGCGTGACTGTCCCGATCTGTGCAATCAGCGTTTCCACTTCCTGCACCGAAGGCACTGCCGCAAAAGCCCCCATTGGCATTACCATCAGCATTATCAGCACTGTTACAAGGATCGCTGAAATTTTTCTCCGCATTCTTATCTCCTCCTATTCACGATTCAACTTCTGTATACGAAATATCTGCAAGTGCTTTTGCACGCACCTTCTCACTGGCATTCAGATACAGGTAATACGCATTCAACACATCTGTGATAGCCTGTCTATCTTCTTCCGGCATTTCGCATTCTACGAAAACCGGCTTTGCGGTGTTGTATTTTGCGAATGTCAGACCAACTTCATCCGATTCCACAATATCCACTAATGCATCCAAGTCATCTTCTGTCGCAAGGCGAAATGCAGCCTCTTCTGTTTTTTCATCGCCATTCGGAGATATTGTCAGCTTGTCCTTCTGAACATCAGTTATAAACGTTGTGTTTCCATAGGTATATCTATAGTTATCCGTATCAATTTCAACCGTATCCATATCCAGATACGTATCACCTATGTAATCAAACCCTATACATGCTATTGGGTCCACCGACGGACCAAAAACATAAACAACTGGGACAATGCAGCTTTTTCCCTGTTTTTCGTTATTTTCGCAATTGGGGCTTACCCCCATCAGAGCATCACCGCCGTCAAATTCTTCATAATAGAAATTAACTGCATTCAGCGCATCTTGAAGTTCTTTTACCTGCTGTTCTTCGTCTGCCGCAATCTGTTTTGTTTCATCTTCTTTCTCACGAAGTATCTCATAGGGCTGTTTTTCTTCCGCTGTGCTTTCGCTTACAGCCGTACTTTTTACCTCGCTAGTGGAACCAGCAGACACCCCCGCAGAATTGCCACAGGAAGTAAACAGAACAATACATACACTTAACCATGCCATCGCCGCAAGTTTGCATTTTTTCATATTTCCTCCTTTTTTGAAAAGGCAACAATCTTTTCTCTATTATATCATTTTTCAATATGCTGTAAAGGATTCCCATTTCCACAAAAAAGAAGCCTGCCATCGGGCACATTGTCCAATAGCAGGCTTCCATAATGCGGGGATCAGTGGCCGCAGCTCTCGCAGTGGTCGCAGTCCTCTTCGAGCTTACCCACGATGGGTTCCGGATCGATGCCCTGACGGCGGTAGTAGTCGGACAGAGCAGCCTTGACGGCCTGCTCGGCCAGAACAGAGCAGTGCACCTTGATGGGAGGCAGACCTTCCAGAGCTTCCACAACGGCCTTGTTGGTCAACTTGAGAGCCTCGTCGATGGTCTTGCCCTTGATGAGGTCGGTGGCCATGCTGCTGGTGGCGATGGCGGCACCGCAGCCGAAGGTGAGGAACTTGACATCCACGATCACGTTGTTCTCGATCTTCAGGTACATGCGCATGATATCGCCGCACTTGGGGTTGCCCACTTCGCCCACGCCGTTTGCATCGGGGATCTCACCCACATTGTGCGGATTTGCAAAATGCTCCATGACCTTTGCGCTATACATGCTTGCCATAATTACTGCTCTCCCTTCAGGCTGAACTGGCGGGCCGTGTTCTGGCCCTGCAGCCACATACAACTCATAGCACGGCGGCGGGGGATCACTTCCTCCAGCACGTCGCACAGATATTTTGCTTCTTCCATGGTGTTCTGCGGGCCAAAGGTGAACCGCATGGAGCCGTGGCCGATCTCCTCAGGCACGCCGATGCTCAGCAGGACGTGGCTGGGGTCCAGACTGTCGGAGTTGCAGGCAGAGCCGGTGGAGGCGCAGATGCCGTGCATATCCAGATCCAGCAGGATGGTCTCGCCTTCCAGACCCGGGAAGCTGATGTTCACATTGTTGGGCAGGCGGGGGCTGCGGCCGCCGTTCAGGCGGGCTTCCGGGATGTTCTTGAGGACGCGGTCGATGACATAATCGCGCAGCTCGCTCTCGTGGGCCATGCGCTCATCCAGATGTGCCGTGGCGATCTCCAGTGCCTTGCCCATGGCAGCAATGCCGGCCACGTTCTCGGTGCCTGCACGGTGGCGGGCCTCCTGACTGCCGCCATCGATCAGGTTCTGGGGCCATACGCCCTTGCGGCAGTACAGGGCACCCATGCCCTTGGGGCCGTTGAACTTGTGGGCGCTCATGGACAGCATATCCACGCCCAGCTCCTTCACATCCACGGGGATGGCACCCACAGCCTGCACCGCGTCGGTGTGCATCCAGACACCGTGCTTGTGAGCGACCTCGGCGATCTCCTTGATGGGCTGGATGGTGCCGATCTCGTTGTTGGCCATCATGATGCTGACCAGCGCGGTATCGGGACGGATGGCAGCTTCCACGTCCTCGGGACGGATGTAGCCCTCGGCGGTGGGCTTGATATAGGTCACTTCAAAGCCCATGCGCTCCAGTGCAGCCATGCTGTGCATGATGGCATGATGCTCAAAAGCGCTGGTGATGAGGTGCTTTTTGTTCTGGCGTGCCTTGGTGAAGGCGGTGCCCTTTACGGCCCAGTTGTCGGCCTCGGAGCCGCAGCTGGTAAAGAAGAGCTCAGCCGGACTTGCATTGATGGCCTTTGCCACCTGCGCACGACCGGTGTCCACGAATTCCTTAGCCTCATAGCCCACACTGTAATGGCTGCTGGGGTTGCCGCAGGCACCGCTCAGGGCTTTGACCATCATTTCCAGTGCCTCGGGAGCACAGGGAGTGGTGGCAGCATTATCCAGATAAACCACTTTTTCCATGTTTTCCATAGGAATGATCCTTTCTTATTGAACGCGTCTGCGGGAGCCTTGAATGCCCTGTGCAGATGCGGAATCCTTTCAACGGATAAGTTATACCATATCATTCCCTAGTATGTCAATATGAATACTGGATTTTCGTGATTCAGTCACCTTTTTTGCCCTTTCCGGTCAGTTTTCCCAGTACCACCTTCCACTTGGGGTAGCCCCAGCGCTTATCCTCGGCAAAATCGTCCGCCAGCTTCCACGGAAAATTGCTGCCGTCGAAGTACAGGCTGCCCTGTTCGTCCACGCGGTCCAGCTTTTTGGGCAGATACGCCTCGTCGTAGTAGCTCTTGCGGCGGTCGGGCAGCACCCAGTGCAGGGTGCCGTCCTCGTCCATGCCGGATGCCCATACGCCGAACACGAAGGTTGCGGCTTCGCCGTAGCAGTGCTGCTCAAAGCGGATGGCACCATCGTAATAGAACTTGATGACCTCCAGCGTGCCGGATTCCTTTTTGCCGTCGCGGCCCAAGGTGGGGCGGTAGTCCTGCTGGTAGCGGCAGCCGCAGTGACTGCCGGCAAAATCTTTTGCGTGGAACGACATGGAGTTATCCTTCTTTCTTTTTAAAAATGCCCTTCAAAGTCGCCCTCGATCTCATAGGGCCAGCTCAGGATGCCGCCCAGATCGTACAGGCGGGTGTAGCCAAGGCTTTCCAGCTTGCGCACGGCATCGGCACTGCGGCGGCCGGTGCGGCAGTAGACCAGCCATACAGCGTTCTTATCCGGCAGCACCTCAGCCGCACGGCTCAGCACCTGACCCAGCGGCAGCAGCTTTGCGCCGGGGATGTGGCCCACGGCAAACTCGTCCGGCTCCCGGACATCTACAGCAGCCGCCTCGTGTGCATCCAGCAGACGGATGGCATCGGCAGCCGTGATCTTCTCACTCATACTCTCACTCCTTATAATATCCTCTTATCCATCCTATGATAACAGACCTTTTTTGTTTGCACAAGAGGATACCTTTGCAAAATCCGAGCAACGTGCTATACTATAGGAAGCAATAAGGAGAGGATCGCCATGAAATTTTCGACCAAAAGCCGTTATGCCCTGCGCCTGATGGCCGAGCTGGCACGTTATGCGCCGGGCACCACCGTGAGCCTGAAGGAGATCAGTGAGCGGCAGAACCTGAGCCTGAAATATTTGGAGCAGATCGTGACCCCGCTGGCCCGTGTGGGCCTTGTAAAAAGCGAGCGCGGCAGTCAGGGCGGCTACCGCCTGACCAAAGCCCCTGCCGACTATACCGCCGGCGAGATCCTGCGCGCCATTGAGGGCAGCGTGGCACCCATTCCCTGCCTTGGCAGCGAGACCAACGAGTGCCCCATGTGGGAGCAGTGCTTCACCCTGCCCTTCTGGACCGGCCTTGATGAGGTGATCAACCAGTATATCGACAGCGTAACGCTGGAACAGCTTTCCAGCCAGCTGCCTGCATCCGATAAAAAAGAAGGCTGTTGCAGCTGCGGCACGAAAAATGCCTGAATCTTGAAAGAAATGCTTGACATTCGCCTTTGCATCGGCTATAATAACAAAGCATTCAGCGAATGCCTATAGGGGTATAGCTCAGCTGGTAGAGCAGCGGTCTCCAAAACCGCGTGCCGTGAGTTCGAAACTTACTACCCCTGCCATAAACGCACAGGTTCTTCGGAACCTGTGCGTTTTGTTTTTGTACTCAAAGCAATCCGCACTCCGTCAGCCTGCTTTTGCAGTCATACAATAAAAAAACACCCCGAAGTCCTAAGGCTTCGAGGTGTTTGCTGTGGAGCTGCTATCCAGATTCGAACTGGAGACCTCATCCTTACCAAGGATGCGCTCTACCAACTGAGCTATAGCAGCAAATGGCGACCCGGATCGGGCTCGAACCGACGACCCCCAGCGTGACAGGCTGGTGCTCTAACCAACTGAGCTACCGGGCCATGATCGCTCAAGTTTCGCGCGGCGCTTACCGCCGGAACGTGCTTTATTATATCGAAAAAGCGTCCGCTTGTCAAGCATGAATTTACGAAAAACGCAAAAAAGCCTGAAAGAGCCGTTCAAAGCCCGCTCTGCCCTGTTCCGGACCCGCACAGCAGAAACGATCTACAAAAGAAAAACGCCCCGAAATCTTTCGACTTCAGGGCGTCCGAGCTGGAGCTGCTATCCAGATTCGAACTGGAGACCTCATCCTTACCAAGGATGCGCTCTACCAACTGAGCTATAGCAGCGCAATCACAGCTCAGTTATAATACCACAGTTTCCACCGTTTGGCAAGAGGTTTTTGCAAAAAAATCTGGATTTTTGCAAAAAAGTCGATTTTTACGAAAGAACTCCCCCAGTCTGCTTACGCAGACAGCCCCCTCGGAGATGGGGCCTTTGGCAGTACGGACAACTTTCCGGTTTTGCCAAGGGCTCCCTCTCTGAGGGAGCTGGCATCGCGCAGCGATGACTGAAGGAGTCTTACTTTATCACTCGATCAGGCCGTTCAGCAGGGACAGGCACTTGCGGCTGTGCAGCTTGCGGATCGCCTTTGCCTCGATCTGGCGCACACGCTCACGGGTAACGCCAAAGTCACGGCCAACCTCTTCCAGCGTACGGGGACGGCCATCGTCCAGACCAAAGCGCAGGCGGATGACCTTCTCTTCACGAGGGGTCAGGCTCTTGAGAGCCAGATTGATCTGCTGTGCCACCATGGCGCGGTCTGCGGCCTTGCCAGGGGCTTCGGCGTTTTCGTCTGCGACGAAATCGCCCAGAGAGGAATCCTCTTCCTCACCCACGGGGCTTTCCAGACTTGCCGGCTCCTGTGCCATGCGCTGGATCTCGCGCACACGCTCCACGCTCATATCCATGGCCTTTGCCAACTCTTCCGGGGTCGGCTCGTGGCCATTCTGGTACACCAGCTGGTTGGTGGCCTGACGCATCCGGTTGATGGTCTCCACCATGTGCACCGGAATGCGGATGGTACGGGCCTGATCCGCAATGGCACGGGTGATGGCCTGACGGATCCACCAGGTTGCATAGGTGGAGAAGCGGAAGCCGCGGTCACAGTCGAACTTCTCGGCAGCCTTGATCAGGCCGATGTTGCCCTCCTGGATCAGATCCAGGAATGCCAGATTGTGGCCCACATGCTTTTTGGCAATGGACACCACCAGACGCAGGTTCGCTTCGCTCAGGCTGCGGCGGGCGTTCAGGCCATCGCGGCGGGTCTTGAGCAGCTCAGCGCGCTTTTCGTCGCTCAGGGGGCCGTTCTCCACAGCCTCCATAGCTTCCTCTTCGGCAGCCTTTTCCTCGGCATCCTCGCTGGGCTTCTCGTTGCCCTCCTCGTCCAGATCTTCGGTATAGCTGCGGCTGTTCTCATCCTCTTCAAACGAGAAGCGGGCGCTGTTCTTTTTGATGTACTCCGGCCCGCCGTACTTCTGGCGGTCGGCCTGCAGGATGTGCGCCGCCTCGGCACCGGCATGGATGCGGCGGCTCAGCTCCACCTCCTGCTCCGCGCTCAGCAGCGGGATCTGGCCGATCTGCTTGAGGTAGTTCTTAACGGGGTCGTCCAGCAGTTCGTCCATGGCAGCCTTCAGGTCTGCAGGGTTCTCCTCGCTCTGCTCTTCCTCGTCCTCGCTGATGCCCATATCATCGTTGTTGTTCTCGGCATTCTCGACCTCGGCCATGATGCTGTCCACATCCAGCGTAGGCTCTGCATCCTCTTCCAGAACCTTGATACCGCGTTCTTCCAGAAGGGTGTAGAGCGTTTCCTCATCCATTCTGCACTGTGCAGCCAGCGCCTTGGCCTCCTTGGCCGAAATGGTGCCTTCGCCTTTCGTCAACAGTTCCTTTAAAGTCATGCCCATTTTGCTCTCTCCTTCTTGCTCCGGGGATGCTCCCGCCGGGGGAAATCCTGTAATAAAGTGTTCCTGCGCATCAGATCACAAGTCCTCCGTTCACGCCGAACACCTGACCGGTGATGTAGCCCGCACCCTCGCCGGCAAGGAACACCAGCAGCTGCGCCACTTCGTCTGCGCTGCCAAGACGGCCCACAGGGGTCTCTTCGGCCAGCGCGGCCTTATCCTCGGCGGTGAATGCTGCCATCATATCGGTATCAATGACCCCGGGCGCAACACAGTTCACTGTGATGCCGCTTGGGCCTTCTTCTTTGGCCAAAGCCTTGGTCAGGCCGATCAGGCCTGCCTTTGCTGCAGAGTAATGCACCTCGCAGCTGCCGCCGGTCTGGCCCCACATGCTGCTCACGGTCAGGATGCGTCCGGCCTTGCGGCGGATCATACCCGGCAGCGCCAGCTGACACAGGTGGAACGCACCGGTCAGGTTCACGTCCAGCATATGCTGCCACTCTTCCGGGGTGATGTCGGTGAACAGCTTCTGCTGGGCGATGCCCGCATTGCTCACCAGCACATCCACACGGCCCAGTGCCTGTTCTGCGGTGCGGAACGCAAGCTCGCAGCTGGCGCGGGACGCCACATCGCACTGCACGGCGGTGATGCCGGGCAGCTGTTTTTCCAGCTCTGCAGCGGCTTTGGCATTGCTGTGGTACAGCACTGCCACGCGGTAGCCCGCCGCATAGAACGCCCGGGCCGCAGCGGCACCAATGCCGCGGTCGCCGCCGGAGATCAGCACACAGCGGCCATTGGCTGCTGCCTGCACGGTAGGTGCAGGTGTTTTCTCCGGCTCTTCCTGCACAGGCTCCGGCATTTCCGGCTGCGGCGCAGGCTGGGGCTTTTCCAGCACCATCACCCGGGTGGGTTCGTCCACCACGGGTGCTGCCGCCTTTGGCTTTGGCGGTACGGGCGGCTCCTGTGCAGCCTGTTCCGGCTGCGGCTCCTCACCCGACAGATTGAACGTCAGTTCAAATTCATCTTCGTACAAGAGTATAGTCCTCCTGTCGTGATCTCTGCACTGCAAAGGTATGCCGTGCAGGAGATGTCTGTGCGGCCCATCGCCGTCCGTTCAGCGTCCATTTCTTATCCGGTCAAAGTCCGGTGCTCGGCGCGGCAGACAGCTGCATAAGATGGGTTTCGACAAAACACCATTAAATAATATAGCACAATTTGCCGAAAAAAGAAAGTGGAAGCCGCCTACTTTTTCACGCAGCTTCCACTTTTTTACGGTTTCTTCATATTCCATGCCGGTCATACAGGCGGTTTCCACTTCGGCCGGGCCGCAAGCCGTGCCCGCAGATCCTTGAAAAACGCCTGCAGCAGCTCCTGTGCTTCCTCTGCGCGCAGCCCCTGCTCCACCACCGGGTGGTGGTTGAAGGGCATTGCAAACAGGTCGGTCACACTGCCGCAGCAGCCCGCCTTGGTGTCTGCCGCGCCGTATACCACCCGCCGGATGCGGCTGTTGATGATGGCCCCGGCGCACATGGGGCACGGCTCCAGCGTGACGAACAGCTCGCACTCCCACAGCCGCCAGCCGCCCAGCTTTTTGCAGGCGGCATCAATGGCCAGCAGCTCTGCATGATGCAGGGCGTTTTTTTCGGTCTCGCGGGTGTTGTGGGCGGCAGCTACCACCTCGCCGCTGCGGGCCACCACGGCCCCCACCGGCACCTCGCCCAGTGCAGCCGCCTTGCGGGCTTCTTCCAGCGCAAGGCCCATCAGTTCAGAATCGGTCATAGGTTCCCCTTTATCCTGCTGCAAAAACCAGCAGATTATTCAATGTATGCAAAAGCATCCCCGGCCATACCCTGCCGGTGCGTTCACGAAGTGCGCCCAGCACAAGGCCGCAGCCAAGCGCCCACGCCATGCCCGCCGGGGTGCCGTGCTGCACCGCAAACAGTACCGCCTGCAGCGCCGCGGCCTGCCATCTGCCCAAGGGCTGCGCCAGCTGCTGGATGACCCCGCGGAACACCAGTTCCTCCACGACAGGTGCAGCGATGCAGTGGTGCACAAAACTCAGCGCCCGCACATCCCACGCCGGGGCAGGCAGAAATGCCAGCACTTTTCCTGCCAGCAGGTAGGCCAGTGCGCAGCCGAACGCAGCCAGCAGCGCCCTTGTTTTTGCCTTTTGCTCCATGGCCTGCCCTCCCTGCCGTGCGGTTCTCAGCGCCTATCTTATCATAAGCGGCGGCTTTTACGCAAGTATTTTGCGCTGGGACGAAGCAATTTTCGCTCAGGTAATTGACTTTTCCCTGTGGATTCTGGTATAATGTTTCCCGACGTTTTATTGCAAAGCGTCGGGAAACATAACTTGAATTTGTTTTTACCGGAAATCCGGAGGTATTTTATGATCCGTATTCTCACCGATTCTGCGTCCGACATCCTGCCCGCCGAAGCCGAGCAGCTGGGCGTGACCGTGATCCCTCTGAACGTGACGCTGGAGGATGGCAGCATCCTGCGGGATGGCATCGACATGACCCCCACCGAGTACTATGCCCATCTGGCCAGCTGCCGCAAGCTGCCCACCACCAGCCAGCCCAGCCCGGAGCTGTTCGAGAAGTTCTATCTGGAAGCCGCTGCCGCCGGGGACGAAGTGCTGGGCATCTTCCTGTCCCACGAGCTGTCCGGCACATGGCAGTGCGCAAAGCTGGCCGCAGACCTCGCCAATGTAGATAACGTGCTGTTTGTGGACAGTGCCACCGTGTGTCTGGGTGAATCGCTGCTGGTGCGTCTGGCCGTGCAGCTGCGTGACGCAGGCAAGACGCTGGTGCAGATCGCCACCGATCTGGAGCACGCCAAGGAGCACCTGCATCTGGTTGCCGCAATCGACGATCTGAAGTATCTGCGCAAGGGCGGCCGTCTGCCTGCCGCTGTGGCCGTCGCGGGCGGGATGCTGGGCATCAAGCCCCTCATCACCATCAAGGACGGTAAGGTAGCCATGGCCGGTAAGGCCCGCGGCCTGCCCGGTGCCTATGTGGCCCTGTTCAAGAAGATCGAAGAGCTGGGCGGCATCAGCCCGGACTTTGCCGCTGTTGCCGGTTATTCTTCCAGCCTGCGGGAAGTGCAGCCCATCGAGAACTACTTCCGTGAAAATCTGCACATGGGCGAACCGCTGGTGCGCCAGAT